>Ga0118677_10004260_pt1 | contig 26279 bp, 16 predicted proteins | sample AliMusrvi5mmetaG_FD_86154 | JGI IMG/M metagenome (GOLD analysis project Ga0118677, IMG submission 86154) | reverse complement strand
TTCCGTCCAACAAATTTTGACGAGGTGTTTAAAAATGTCTTTTATGTTGGTGCAACCACAGTTCCGGGGACTGGGTTACCAATTACAATGATCAGTTCAAAACTGGTGGTGAAGAGGATTGAGAAACTCAGGAATTGAATTATTTTCATTTTATGATTCAATTTTTAAATGAATGATTTAAGAGCATAATTTGCTTTGGCTCCGATTTGAAAAATTGCCTTCGCAATAAGTTTCTGCATGTATCAGATCGATTATCTTTGCTTCAAATTATTGAATTTTTGGAATGGAAGGTAATATCAACTATCGACAGGCGCTTACAAAGGTGATGGCAATGTGCAGTCAATCGGAACGATGCCGGTTTGATATCGTTGCGAAGCTAACGCAATGGGAGCTTTCGGAAGAGGAGATAGCTGAAGCCATTGATTACTTGGTCAAAGAGCATTTTCTGGACGAGGAACGGTTTGTTCGTTTTTTTGTGAATGATAAATTACGGTTTAATAAATGGGGCAAGGTGAAATTGAAGTTTATACTTCGGCAGAAACAAATCCCCGAACCTATAATCCGTGAAGCGCTCGATCAAATTAATGAAGATCTTTATACTAAAACACTTCAAATCTTGCTAAAGGCAAAAGTCAAATCTGTAAAAGGTGGTTCTGACTACGAACGAAAAGGAAAGCTGGCCGTTTTTGCACAAAGTCACGGTTTCGAAGCTGAACTTGCATTCCGAATAGCCGCAGAACTGATCAAGGCAGATGAGGACTGAGGAATCCTTAACCCTATTACATCCGCATGTCAATTTTTCTAACTTTGCACCTTAATTTTAAAACAACAAAAAATGATCCTAAAGGAACAACTCAAAGAGCTTGTTGAGCGCCGGGATGCGCTGAGGAGGTTTCTTTGACGTCGATACTAAATTAATTCGATTAGAAGAAGAAGAGCTTAAAGCACAGGATCCTAAATTTTGGGAAAAGCCGAAAGAGGCTGAAGCCCAGATGATGGTCATCCGGTCGATCAAACAATGGACCGAGGGTTTTAAAGCGGTTGACCAGGCTGTTGAAGACCTGGGAATCATGTTCGATTACAGCGAAGCGGGTGAAATAACCGAAGCTGAACTTGAAGAGCAGTTTATAGATACCCGCGGAATGGTCGAGGATCTTGAGACCAAAAATATGCTCAGGCGAGAAGAGGACAGGCTCGGAGCTGTGTTGAAAATCAATGCTGGCGCCGGCGGAACTGAGTCGAACGACTGGGCTGATATGCTGATGCGTATGTATTTACGATGGGCCGAAAAGCATAAATACAAGGTTCGAGAGGCGAGTTTTGTCCCGGGTGAAGATGTTGGAGTCAAGAGTGTCACAATTGAGATTGAAGGTGATTTTGCATATGGATATCTCAAAAGCGAAAATGGTGTACATCGTCTTGTTCGCATCTCGCCTTTTAATGCACAGGGGAAAAGACAGACCTCTTTCACTTCCGTTTTTGTATCTCCTTTAGTCGATGATACAATCGTAATTGATGTAAACCCGGGTGATATTTCGTGGGATACCTTCCGTTCCGGTGGGGCAGGAGGACAGAACGTGAATAAAGTGGAGACCGGAGTGCGGCTTAAGCATGCACCGTCGGGTATTATCATTGAAAATACGGAGTCGAGGTCACAACTTCAAAATAAAGAGAATGCAATCCGCCTTTTAAAATCACAACTTTACGCATTGGAGCTTCAACGGCGTCATGAAGCGACAACTAAGATTGAAGCTGGCAAGAAAAAAATAGAGTGGGGATCGCAGATCCGCTCGTACACAATGCAACCCTATAAGCTTGTGAAAGATGTTCGCACTGGTTTCGAATCCTCCAATGTCCAGGGGATCATGGATGGCGATATCGATGGGTTTATCAAGGCTTATCTGATGGAATTCTCCGAAGGGGAGGATTGATTTTTTATAAAGGCTTAACTTGTGCGATTTATGAGCAAGTTAAGCCTTTATTCAACAATTTATTGTTCGAACACAACTATGTATTCTTCACAACGAACAATGAATTGTTCGTATACTGGCACGAATAAAGTGCGCCTAAACACTTAGTCTAAATGGTTTTTCAATATTGACTTTAATTCTCTTATTTCAGACTTCTACAACTTCCCAGGCTATTTTATGATTCTTTGTTTATCGATCGTTCGAATCTGATCCAGAACAATCCTATCAATTTCATTGCATATTTTATTTCTTCTCTGGTTGGATATTTTTTTGACATTGTTGTCATTATTAAGTAATGAAAATAGATCGATATAAAATCGCCATTGGCTACATTCATTATTGTCGCAGGAGGCGCATCTGATTTAGTCCCTTCGTAATTAAATATAGTATATAGAATCCGTAGGAACTTAGGAAAACTGTAGGAAAACCGTAGGATGTTGGAAAACCGTGGAAAATCACAGGGAGCCGCGGTAAAGCATTGGAAAACAAATAAATAAATAGGAGTGCTGGATCTTAGGAATCCGTTGAAAACTAAATGTATCCGTAGGAATGTAGGATCGTAGGAAAATTGCAGTAATCAATTTGAAATCAAATGAATACGTAGGAATAAAGGGGGTGTAGGAAAATCGTAGTAAAACCTTAGTAATAGTTTGTAAACCAAATAAATATGTGGGAATGTGGGGTCGTAGGAAAATAGGGATTTTTCCTACGATTCCTACGTTCCTACGCCCTATATTTATATTTTTAAAAAAATCACGTGCAAATTTTATAAATCATGCAGTGACAAAGTAATTAAGCAACAGGAATTTTATAAAGTTTGACTTTTTGAATTGGGAATATTTTTTCACCTTTTCTTTTGCTTTGTGTTCAAGGCGACTGTGCGTGAAAAAAATGACCAGGTCGCAATAAAGACACTATTCTTCAGCCGACGGACGCAAATAGAAGAATCTGATAATATATTCCTACCATTACTTTAAAGGGATGTTTTCGTTCAAAAACTTTATTCGCAAATAGTTGTTTGTTTTTGCAGGTAACAATATTTTTTAGATGCATGATCGTCGTTGTAGAAACGCACGGACGTGCGTCTCTACAACAACGATTCAAAATTTAAATCAATCAGATGCTATGGAAAACAACAGTGATGAGAAGATTTATTACCCCTCGCAAGCGGTAATTGAACAGGCGAATGTTCAGGAATACGAAAATTTGTATACGTGGTCTATCAAAAATCCTGAACTCTTTTGGGCACAACAGGCTGAATTCCTGTCGTGGTATAAAAAGTGGGATCAGGTTTTGGATAAAAGTAATCCCCCCTTTTATAATTGGTTTGTTGGTGGCAAAACCAATATTATTCTGAATGCGATTGATCGCCATCTTGAAAATGCGAACCGGAATAAGCTGGCATTGATATGGGAAGGTGAACCGGGTGACGTAAGAACTTTTTCGTATCATGCGTTGAACCGCGAAGTGTGCCAGTTTGCCAATATCCTTAAAAGTATGGGGGCAAAAAAAGGGGAAGTCATCACGATTTACATGCCACAGATTCCAGAACAGATCATAGCGATGCTAGCATGTGCGAAAATAGGCGCTGTTCACAGTGTTGTCTACGGAGGATTCAGTCACGAAGCGTTGGCCGACCGCATCAATGATGCGAATAGCCGGATCGTAATTACTGCCGATGGTGGAAATCGTCGCGGTAAAATAGTTGAAATGAAAAGTGTTGTGAACAAGGCCATGGAATTGTCGCCAACCATGGAGATCTGCATTACTGTAAAACGGACCGGCGTGGATGTATACATGGAAAGCGGTCGCGATTATTGGCTGCATGAACTCCTGGCACTTCCAATTGCTTCTAATAAGTGCGAAACCGAGCAAATGGATTCCTCTGATATGTTGTTTCTGCTTTATACTTCGGGCTCAACTGGAAAACCGAAAGCTTTGGTGCATACGCATGGTGGTTATAGTGTTTATACTTCAACCACTCATCGGATGGTATTTGATATTAAACCTGAAGACCGATATTGGTGCGCAGCCGATCCGGGCTGGATCACAGGTCACAGCTATATCGTCTATGGTCCTTTAATGAACGGCGCAACGATTATGTTATATGAAGGTGCGCCAACCTATCCTTACCCCGACAGGTGGTGGAAAATGGTTGAAAAATATGGCATCAATATCCTTTATACCTCACCTACGGCTATCCGTAGTTTAATGCGTTTCGGCGATTCGTGGCCGAATCGAAATGATATTAGCTCGTTACGATTGCTGGGGTCCGTGGGTGAACCAATCAGTCCGGAAGCATGGCGGTGGTTTTATAAAGCAGTTGGACGCGAGAAATGTCCGATTATCGACACCTGGTGGCAGACCGAAACGGGTGGTTTTATGATCGCACCGTTGCCGATTACACCTTTAAAGCCGGGTTCCGCAACTAAACCTTTTTTTGGAAACGTAATAGATGTTGTTGATGAAAAAGGTGACACAGTTAATGACGGAGAAGAGGGAACATTGGTTATTAAAACCCCATGGCCGGGAATGACAGCTGGTATTTTCCGCGATCCGCAACGGTTTGTTGATGCTTACTGGAAAAAATACGAGAAACAAGGGTGGTATTTGACCGGTGATTCGGCCAAGAAAGATAAAGATGGCTATTTTAGGATCATCGGACGAACCGATGATGTGATAAAAGTGAGTGGATATCGTTTAGGAACTGCAGAAATTGAGAGTGTGATGGCAAGTCATCCTGCAATTGCAGAAGCAGCTGCGATTGCACTTCCGCACGATCTGAAAGGAAATTGTATACATATTGTGGCCGTTTTGCGGATGGGTTATACCGCAAGTAAAGAACTTGAGCATGAAATGATCATGCATATGGTTGAACACCTTGGACCTATAGCACGCCCGGAAGAAATTACATTCGCCGATCAGCTTCCCAAAACAAGAAGTGGAAAAATTATGCGCAGGGTTTTAAAAGCCAGGGCACAAGGATTGCCTGAGGGTGATTTAAGTACTTTGGAAGAGTGAGTTTAGGTTGTTAGGCTAGGCTGTAGGCTGAAGACTTTTAGGCTTTAGGAAAATAGGTTTCGTTATTGTATCGATTACCTCTCATATTATCCTAAAGCCTATAGTCTTTAGCCTTTAACCCTGATTAATAGTTGATTATTCTGATATTTTCCTTGAGTCTAAAGTATATAGCCTATAAGCCTTAATAACAGTTGATTCCTTTGGTGTTTTCCTAAAGCCTAAAGTCTTTAACCTTTAACCCTGATTAATAGTTGATTATTCTGATATTTTCCTTGAGTCTAAAGTATATAGCCTATAAGCCTTAATAACAGTTGATTCCTTTGGTGTTTTCCTAAAGTCTAAAGTATATAGCCTATAAGCCTTAATAACAGTTGATTCCTTTGGTGTTTTCCTAAAGCCTAAAGTCTATAGCCTCTAAACCTGATTAATAGTTGATTATTCTGATATTTTCCTTAAGTCTAAAGTCTATAGCCTCCATCCTAAGTAATTATTAACTTTGGCGAACATTGTCTGTTGTTGCTAAATGTTAATCCGCTACTGATTCTATGTCTGCCCCTACCACCCGCAAAATATGGGATATTGCCTGGCCGATCATGCTGAGCCTGGTCGCTCAGAATATTGTAAATGTTACCGATACTGCTTTTTTAGGAAGGGTAGGGGAGGTTGAACTTGGCGCCTCGGCAATTGGCGGATTATTGTACACCACCTTGTTTATGGTAGCATTCGGGTTTACTACTGGTGTTCAGATCCTGGTCGCCCGTCGTCATGGCGAGAAAAACTACCTTGCTATCGGACGAATCTTCGATAACAGTTTCTACTTCTTAGGATTAATTTCATTGATTATTACTTCCGTTGTGATTCTCTTTGGTCCTGCTCTTCTGAAACCTTTTATGGCTTCGGAGGTTATTTTCAAAGCAAGTTCGACCTTTCTTGTTTATCGTGTTTTAGGATTGTTTTTTGCTTCGGCAGGATTACTCTTTCGCTCGTTTTACACGGGGATCACTTTTACAAAATACCTGAGCATCAGTTCTGCAATTATGGCAGTTGTGAATGTCATACTCGACTATGCATTGATTTTTGGTCATTGGGGATTTCCTCAACTGGGAATAATGGGTGCAGGAATTGCCTCGTCTATCTCTGAGGTTTGTGCCCTGTTATTTTTTATATTGATCACCTGGCGAAACTCCCACTTGAAACAATATGTCCTTTTTAAATTGGTTAAACCTGACTTTGAGATTATTAAAAATACATTGGGAATATCGGTATTTGTGATGTTTCAATACGTACTTTCGTTAGGAAGCTGGTTTGTTTTCTTCATGTTAATAGAGAAGATGGGGGAACGATCGCTCGCAGTTTCGAACATCATCCGGAGCCTTTATTTGATGTTTATGATTCCAGGATGGGCGTTGTGTTCCGTTACGAATACACTCGTAAGTAATGCAATGGGAGAAGGAAAGCCGGATCATGTGATTCCAATTATCAGAAAGATACTGAAGTTTAGCCTCGTAGTAATGGCCATCACCGTTTCGGTGGCTGCGCTTTTTCCACGGGAGGCCATCGCTATTTATACTAATAATACATCATTGATTGAAGCCACGGTTCCATCCTATTATATTATTCTGGCCGCTACATTCCTTTTTATGGCAATGAGCATCCTTTTTAATGGTGTGCTTGGAACCGCCAATACTAAATTTGCATTGGGTATAGAAGTGATTACGCTGATTTTCTACCTCACGAGTGCATGGTTGCTTGCTGTTAAACTTCACCTGCAAATTGAATACGTATGGACCGCCGAGTTTGTTTACAGCTCTTCTATCGGGATTTTGTCATATTTGTATCTTAAAAAAGGGAATTGGCAAGGGAAAGTGATATAGGCTCGATGGATTATTTTACGAATAAAAATTATAATAATAAAAAACTTCATGTGTAATATTTTTACTACATTTGCAGTCAATAACAATCTATTAGTAAAGAAATCTTCATAATTGTAATTTTGTTTTAATTCATTAAAACAAATCATAATAGCATAGCATGAAAATACCTACTTTAATAAATTCTTCTTCAAAAATAAACGGTGACATGATATTTTCAACTGATGTTCGGATAGATGGAGAAGTATTTGGGAAGGTTGAATCAATTAAAAATGTAATTATCGGTGCCGAAGGATTTGTTAAAGGCTTTTTAAGGGCTAAAGATCTTGTGGTATTCGGCAGAATTGAAGGGACTATAGTCGTTTCGGGTATTACTATTCTTCATGAAAGTGCTTCGATTTTTGGGAATCTGTATACTCAAGTTTTTGAAGTTAGTGATGGAGCCTCCATTACTGCTAAGATAGTCACTTGCGAAAAATTAGAAGCCATTGACGAAGCTCAGATTTTTTTGGCTGAGGAGAGGATTAAAGTCGGATCAAGTCGCCGACAAGTTCAGAACTTCTCTGCTGTTGATATTTCATTTGAAGATCCGCTTTGTTTTGAAATAGCAGATCACATAGATTCCACTTTAACAAGTAATCAGCTTTTAATTGATAGAATACCTGCTCTTTCAGGAGATATCCTTTCTCCGAATATAGAGCTCAATAATACTTTAGATAAGGACATCGTTCATTTTGAGAGTTGGGCGATCATTAAGCCAATAGAAATTCCTAAATTAATTTCACCGTTAGATATAGGAGCAAAAATTCCTGATATTGACTCTTATCCGGAAACGGGAATTGGGAAAACAACAATTCAAATTATTGAAGCTATTATAAATGAGCAATCTGAGGTTCGGCAGGATGTGCCTGTTATTATAATTGAGGTTGTTAATTCAGTATCTGACTCTAAACAGAATATCTTCAATAAATTAAATATAGATGATTCTGTTAACGAAAATGGAAAATTCATCCATGTTGGATTTCCTAGTCCTGTATCAATAGCTGGTTACCTGGGCGAGCCGATAAAGGAAGATTCCCAGAGAATGAGAAAGTTAAAGAAAATTGCTAGTATCTCTGATCCCACCTTATCTCCACTAGCTTCCCGAAAGAGCAAAGGGTATAATTTATCTGGTTTTGAAGAGTTGAGAAATCTTTTGACCCCGGTGAGATTTCACGATATAAAATCGGATGAAAAGAAGAACGAGCCGGAAAAATACAATACAAAGAAAAAGGTGGAAAGTGACTCCACGAAAAAGCAAATAGGACTGGAAAAAAGTGATTTCTTTCTGAATGATGCGATTCGTCAGTTGCCCAGTGATGATTATTCATCATTGTTTAACTAATGAGTACCACATTTCAGATAAAAAATATTTAACATACTTAAACATAAAAACAATAATTATTTTATATGAAGCGATCTTATGTATTTCCTAGTGTTTACGAAGAAACATCTGTTGATTTTCCCAAAGTAGCTGCTAATTTTATTGAGGGGATGAAAATAAACAACTTTAATCAACGGAATTACCTGATCGGTAATATGGCTTTGACTGAAGGGAATTCTCCCCATAAATTTCTAAACAGTTCGGCTCAGGATCTTGATTATCAATTAATGGCGCTTGTAGCCTTAATTATTGCATCACAAGGCACTGACAATAAGATGGTAATTACAACCGGTTTTCCCTTTATCACGCATACGATTTATAAAAAGGGTGCCAGGGACTTCTATTTAGGTAAGCATCAGGTTAGTTTCGACACCAGAACTTTTGGAGGTTCAGGCGTTGAGAATATTAGCGTGAATGTTTCTGCAATTGATGTAATGACTGAGATAGACGGATGTATTAAGGCTATTCGTGATGGACAGACGGCCGAAACACAAAACTTCTTTATTGGAAGTCTTGGATTCGGAACTTTTGAATTAGCCCTTTCAACCCCTTCCGGTATAATCCAGCGTACAGCTCATAGCGAAAAGGGGATCAATTATGCCGTTAACATCCTGGAGAAGGAGATTGAAAAGCAATATGTCCTCAATATACTTACGGCTCAGCAAATCGAGCGTGCTTTTCAACGAGGATTCTTTCTGATTAGTCGTCGAAAAGTTGATGTTTTAGAATTTCGAAAACGTGCGTTAACCAGCTATTATAATGAGGTTATTTCTCCTGCAATGCGTAAGAAGTTTTTGGATGAAGATTTTTCTAGAACCAGTAAAATCTATCTTGTCGGAGGAGGCGCCATGTATTCTGAATTGGTTACGCTTTTTAAAGAGGAATTCCACGATATTCTTGAAGTGATTGTCTATCCTGAGCCTTATCTCTGTGCAAGCGAAGGATATTGTTTAAATTCAGCCTCTTTAACTCCAGCAACAAATAGTCTGGAAGTAAAAGAAAACATTACTTATGTCGGTATTGATTTAGGTAACTCAAATACTGTTGTTACCATTTATAACGTTACGGAATAGAATTTTTGTATCATAAATAGTTAGGAATGTACATCGCATGAGGTGCGATTTTCTTAAATGATCACAAAAAAAGCATATTGAAATTTCAATATGCTTTTTTTGTGATCAGGAATGTGGGACAATCAGTTTTATGATAGCTGATTTATGCTTATTCGATTAATCACATATATGTCCTGTGACTTTTGAATGCCACCCTACACTCCCAAAGAAAAGATCAAAAATATTTTTTCGATGACCTCGAAGGCTTGCTCAATCATCAATAATTAGCATCATTACTATTCTTCGGGAATTTTTTTTCATAGGTGATATTTTTGGAATATAATCCGATTCGGGAACTATACAGCTGATCCATTCAATGAATGAATCCCTGTCATTCCCTTATGAGCTGTATGGGAAGTTGTTTGCCGCCTTTATATTACACTTCCGCTTATTTTTTGGGTTGCATTTCGGCCATATTTAACTCTGCAATGACTTCGCGTTAAAACAGATAGTAGTAAAATGATTCTAATACTTTTTTAAGTACTTTCTTGCAGTTGCTGGGAACAGTAAACAATGTAGTCAATACAAAATATAAATAAGATCGAGGGATTAATACAAGCCTTTTTCATTTAGATTAAATTTAAAACGAGATAGAATACTCTCAAAAATAGACGTTTAATAGAAGGAACTCTGTATATCTTCAACTTCGAATTGAATATGTCTGGACTGCGGAGTTCGTTTACAGCTCTTCTATCGGGATTTTGTCATATTTGTATCTTAAAAAAGGGAACTGGAGAAGCAAGGTGGTTTAAAGGAATTTCTACACGGGTTGATACTTGTGTTAGGGGATATTAATTTTTATGAAACCTGCTCTTTCGATTGTAGTACCATCCCCTAGCTTTCCAAGACTATTATCACCTGCACTCCAAAGTGCACCATCTTTTTTGATGATAAGGGAGTGATTATATCCGGCAGCAATCTCTTTTACATCCTCCATAATTTTCACATAACTTGATTTACTGACTTTGGACCCGTCACCTAACTGTCCTGCCAGATTCATTCCGGTAGCCCATAGGGAATTGTCATTTTTTATTATCAGGGAATGGTTATTACCAGCAGCTATCGCTTTTACATGATCCATTATTTTAACAAAGCTGGATTCAGAAATAGAAGTGCCATAGCCGATCTGTCCATCTCCATTATATCCTTTTGCCCAAAGCGAACTATCTGTTTTGATGATTAATGTATAGACTCCCCCATCTGCAACTTCTCTTACATTGTCAGCAATTTGAACATATTGTTTAATTGCGGATCCGAATTCATTCCATTCGGCCCATAGCGAATTGTCTGTTTTTATTATTAGCGTACCACCATTGGGTGTGACCGCTTTTACATTGTCTAAAAGCTTTACAAATCGATTATAATTGTTAGCCGAGTCAGCTTTCATTAGCTCTCCATAATCATAGTTTCCGGCACCCCAAAGTGTATGGTCATTTTTTATTATTAATGAACGATATGCTCCCGCAGAAACGGCTAATACATTATCCGTAATCTTTATGAAATTTGATTTATTAACATTTGTCCCATCGCCTAATTCTCCCCTGGTATTATTGCCTACAGCCCAAAGTGAATTGTCGGTTTTAATAGTAAGTGTATGATAATTACTGGCTGCTATTGCTTTTACATGATCCTGAATTTCCTTGAAATAGAAATTGGAGTAACTGTTTGAGAGACTTAGCTGACCTGAATAATTAGCTCCCGCACCAAACAGGGTGTTGTCAGTTTTGATTATAAGTGAATGGTAAATCCCTGCAGAAACAGTTTTTACATCATCTGCAATTTTCGTAAAACTGTGCTTATTACCAGAGGTCCCGTCTCCTAATTGTCCGTTAGTATTACATCCGGTACCCCAAAGTGTATTATCGGTTTTAATTATAAATGAAAAACAATCCTTACTACAGGTTTTATATTGTCCACGCCCAACCACTATCCCGAACGGATCAATATAACCACCAGTTGCAATTGCTTTTACTTCATCTGAAATTTTTACAAGATTATTAAAAGCAGTATTGGTTTCATCACCTAATTGTCCATACCCATTAGTTCCTGTTGCCCATAGCGTATTGTCAGTCTTAAGAATAAAATAGTAGTCATAACTTACTGCTAAGCTATTTACATTGTCAGTAACTAAATTAATTCCACCCTTTTCATCGCTTAACCAAAGCGTATTGTCCGTTTTTAGTATAAATGTATGGTTATAAAATCCAGTAGCAACTGATTTTACATTATCCATAATTTTCACAAAACTACTTATCATATTTGGAAATTTGACTTTGCCAAATATTCCATCGTAATCTAATCCAGTACCCCAAAGGGAGTTATCAGTTTTGATAATTAATGAATAATAATCACCAACTTCGACGGCCTTCACATCTTCCATAATTTCCACAAAACTTTGCTTATTTACAGTCGTACCATCACCTAATTGGCCCGAATAATTGAAACCTGTTCCCCAAAGGGAATTGTCAGTTTTTATTAAAAGCGTGTGATAACCTCTGGTTGATACAGCTTTTACATTATCAGCTATTTTTTCAAAATTGGAAATTGAATTAGTCGTCCCATTTCCCAATTGACCGTAAGAATTTTCGCCGGAAGCCCAAAGGGAATTGTCTGATTTTATGATGAATGATTGATTATTTCCGGCACTTACCGTTTTTACATCTTCCACGATTTTAATGAAATCGGCATTAAAATTTGAAACCAAATTTCCCACCTGCCCCCAGGAATTGCTTCCTGAAACCCATAGGGTATTATCTGGTTTTATGAAAAAGGAATTATCAGTGCTGGCAACAATCGATTTCACTTCGAGCAATTCATCAGTTGACGGGATTGTTGGTGTTTCTGATGGCGATGGTTTCGGTTCAGGTTCAATCGTTTTTCTTTTGCATGTAACTGCAATTGCGCTTATTACAATAAGCCACACAACGATCTGAAAGAATGGCCTTTTCATTTTGTTACGATTTAAAATATTTTACGGAACATTGCATTTTACGAAACTGGATCTGTTAATTGTAGTGCCCTCACCCAATTGTCCATCCCAATTGGCCCCGGTTGCCCAGTAAGATTTATCTGTTTTTTTGATCAGCGAATGATATTCACCTGCAGCAATTGCCTTTACATTGTCTGCAACTTTAACAAAACTGTATTTATCTGTCGTCGTTCCGTCACCTAACTGACCATTCGCATTTAGTCCAGTTGCCCAAAGCGTGTTGTCGGATTTGATGAAAAGCGAATGATTGGCCCCGGCGGCTACCTCTATTACATGGTCAGCAACTTTAACAAAACTTGATTTGTCAATTGTAGTTCCATCGCCTAACTGGCCATTTGCATTAAGCCCTGTTGCCCAAAGGGTATTATCGGACTTAATAACCAGGGAATGGTTGTAGCCTGCTGAAACAGATATTACATTGTTCATTACTTTTATGAAACTGCGTGACCTCTCTGTCGTACCATTCCCCAATTGTCCATTGTTATTGTACCCTGCGGCCCATAATGTATTGCCAGATATAATAATAAGTGAATGGGCCTGCCCGACAGCAATAGCTGTTACTCCAAGTCCATTCTGAATTGCTGTGAAGATCGAAGTCCCCCAAAAACTTGAAACTCCGGATATATCTATGGGAGGATAACCTGTCGCCAAAAGGGTATAATAGGTTGTGATCAATAATGAATGGGAGGCTCCTGTAGCAATAGCATAAGCATTATCTGCGACTTTAATAAAATTGTTTCTGTTCTTTGGCACAGAACCAAAATAATTGGAGGTGCTATCGCCCAATGCTCCGCCTGAATTATTTCCGGCTGCCCAAAGGGTATTATCCGTTTTGATGATGAATGTATGATCAGCCCTGTAAACTACTGTTTTTATTTGATTAGCGGTTTCTTCGAAAGTAAAAGTGTTCGTAATACCATAATTACCCTGCTGCCCATAATAGTCATCTCCCGCTCCCCAAAGTGAATTGTCGTTTTTAATGATAAGTGTGTTTCGTTCTCCGGCAGCAACCTCCTTCACATCCTCATCGACTTTTATCAGATCATATCTGTAGGTTGTAGTGCCATCACCCAATTGCCCAAATGCGTTATCTCCCATGGCCCAAAGTGAGTTATCTGTTTTGACAACTAAAGTAAAACTAATGAGAACATTGCCTGATGCTGCTTGCATTGATGATGGGTTATTAGAACGGGACCCTGAAACAACAGTCTTTACATCATTTGCAATTTTACCGGGATACCTACCGATCCCCCAAAGTGTGCTGTCAGTTTTAACAACGTATGAATCGAGAAAGAGATTAGAAACTATTTTCACACTATCTTTAATCTTCTTAATTCCCATGGAATTAATACTCCAAAGCGTATTGTCGTCCTTAACAATAGAAGTAGATCGATGACCGGCGGATACTGCGGTTACATTATCTGCCACTTTTACGAAACGATGTTGATCAGTTGTTGTACCATCACCTAATAGTCCCTCAGAATTATACCCTGCGGCCCAAAGTGTGTTGTCTGTTTTTATTATAAATGACTGTTGATCTTTTGCAAAGACATCTTTTACGTTATCCGCGACTTTTATAAAACTGCGTTGATCATTAGTTGTCCCATCACCTAATTGTCCATGTGGATTTAATCCCGAAGCCCAAAGCGTATTATCCGTTTTTACGATTAATGAATGGAAGACCCCCGATGAAACTGCTTTTACATTATCTGCAATTTTCACAAATCGATGATATCTTTGAAGAGTGGTACCAACGCCTAACTGACCATATGTATTATCCCCGGAAGCCCAAAGCGAGTTATCTGTTTTTATAATCAAAGTGCTGGTACCGCCAGTCGATACCGCTTTAACATTATCTGTGATCTTTGTAAAATGGTTAAATACAACAGGATTCAAACTTCCTAATTGCCCGTGAGAATTATACCCGGATACCAGTAGTGAATTGTCGGATCGCAGGATAAAAGAATTATTAGTGCCGGCTGCTAAACTGTTCTCCATTGGGATCAAATGGGCCGTATCCAAAGGAGTTATAGACGCAGGAGGTGTTGGTGTCAGAGGTGTAGGTTCAGGTTCAATCTTTTTTGGATTACATGAAACTGCAATTGTGCTTATTGCAATAAGCCACACTATGATCTGAAAGAATGGCCTTTTCATTTTGTTATGATTTTAAATATTTTATGGAACATTACATTTTACGAAACCGGATCTGTTAATTGTAGTGCCGTCGCCCAATTGCCCGAAATAATTATACCCGGTAGCCCAAAAAGTATTGTCGGTTTTTTTTATGATGGTATGATATTCTCCTGGTGCTACAGCTTTAACATTTTCTGCTACTTTAACGAAGCTGGATTCATAAGGTGTGTTACCGGTACCCAGTTTCCCGTCTGGATTACTTCCAATTGCCCAAAGTGAGTTGTCCGTTTTGACTATGAAAGAATTATCGAGGGTAGCGACTGATATTACGTTGTCTGCAATTTTTATAAATTTTGTAATATCAGTACTTGTTAAGCTGATAGATTCTCCATCGCTATTAAATCCAGTAACCCAAAGCGTATTGTCGGCTTTGATCAAAAAAGATTGATGATTTGTAGCGACAGCAATTACCTTGTCAGCAATTTTTATGAAACTGTTTTTGTCCGTCTTTGTACCATTACCGAGTTGTCCATGAAAATTGGACCCTGTCCCCCAGCAGGTACTGTCAGTTTTGATAATTAGTGTATTAGCATAACCTACTGCAAGAGTTTTAACATTGTCAGCGATTTTAATAAAATTGGATTTATCAGTTGTTGTGCCATCCCCCAATTGGTCATAATCATTGTGCCCAGTCGCCCAAAGTGTATTATCGGTCTTTATTATTAATGAACTATATCCATCCGTAGAGATGGATCGAACGTTATCCGCAACTTTAACAAAGAGGGATTTGTAATTTGTTGAGCCATCACCTAATTGGCCATAACCATTATTTCCAGTAGCCCATAAACTATTGTCGGTTTTTAATATGAAAGAATTTAGCCAATTGTAAGTCATTGCTTTTACATCATCAAATACTTTAAAAAAACTAAAGTTGTGATTAATAATAGCATCACCAAGTTGCCCATTGTGATTATCTCCTGTACCCCACAGAGAATTGTCAGTTTTGATGATCAGGGAATGATAAGCCCCGGCAGCTATTTCTTTTACATTATCCGCAACTTTAACAAAGGACTGTTTATCCAAAATAGTTCCATCACCTAATTGCCCATAATAATTGCTTCCTGCTGCCCAAAGTGTATTATCGGTTTTGATGATCAGAGAATGACTTTTCCAATGAGTATTATGATTCCCTATATTATCATAGTTGCTCTCACTTACAACTGCTTGAACATCGTCTTCGATTTTTGTAAAGCCGACTGAATAAGGCGTCCACCATGAACCTCCACTAAGATAAACTCCTGTAGCCCATAGGGTATTGTCTGTTTTAACGATAAGCGAATACTCAATCCCGGCTGCTGCAGCTCTTACATTATCCGTTATTTTTATAAAATCCGACTGACTAATAGTGGTTCCATCGCCTAATTGCCCTTTAGAATTACTGCCAATTCCCCAAAGTGAGTTGTCTGTTTTTATTATAAGTAAATGGCCACCATTATCTCCAGGGGTAACAGTTTTTACATTATCAGTAATTTTTACAAAACTGGTATGATTAGTACTTCCGGTTCCGAAATGTCCATAATTATTATTCCCGGCGGCCCATAGACTATTGTCTGTTTTGATCATAAATGAACAACCTACTCCGGTGGATACATCTTGAACATCATCCGCAATTTTTGTAAAACTTAATTTATCAGTAGTCGTTCCATCTCCAAATTGTCCATAAAGGTTGTTTCCGCATGCCCAAAGTGAATTATCGGTTTTGATAATAAGAGAATAATCAAGCTGTTCGTAACCCGTTGAATTCAAGTAATGTATAAACTCGCCGGTAACAACCTTTTTTACATCATCGGTTATTTTGACAAAACTGTATTTGCGAACAGTCGTTCCATCGCCTAATTGCCCGTTATCATTGTCACCCGTAGCCCAAAGTGAATTATCAGTTTTAATTATAAACGAATGATTTCCACCTGATACAACTGTCTTAATATTTCCTGCTATTATTTTAAACTGGTTATTAACAGCAGGAACAAAGGTGCCAGCTTCGCCATTAAAATTATATCCTGCAGCCCAAAGAGTATTGTCGGGTTGAATGATAAATGAATTATTGGATCCAATAGTTAAACAGTTTTCAATAGGAATTGAATTCGTAGGCGGTATCTCAGGTGTAGGAGTTATAGGCGTAGGAGGTATCGGTTCAGGCTCAATCGTTTTTGGTTTGCAGGAAAGTGCAATTGTGGTTATTACAATTAGCCACATTAAAATAGAAATGAATGGCCTTTTCATTTTTTGATGATTTAAATAAATTCATCGTTGCAAATGTATACAAAAAATGGATGGTTTGCAAGTACGCAAGGTATTAATATCAAGTGAACTACATTTAATGTGGCGTTAAATAAAAATTATTTTTCAGTATATCTCGCAGCAAACTCGATTACACACATATATTGAAATCGCTGGTGTTGACCACATGCTACCCCAACCCTGTTAAACCCCGGATTAAAGATGCTTTTCCGGTGGCCTCGGTTATTTACTCCGTCATCGATTATCAATGCCATCACTATTCTTCGGGCTTTATTATTACCGTAATCAATATTCTCTGAACATGAGCCATCCCATGTTCCATAACGGCTGATCCGTTCGGCAAATGTACTTCCATCCCTCCCATTATGCCCGATTTGAGTTGTTGTTTCTTGCATTCTTACCATATCTTCGGCTCCTTTGCTCATTCCTTTAGAGGCAATTAAATAGGACAAGGGTTTTTGGTTTCGTAGGAATCTGATGGCTTCGTTTACGGCACTTTTACCTTCTTTAGTCAGAATAGTGATCTCTCCGTATTCATGTAACTCTCTACCTACAAATAGTTTTGAATATTCAGTAAGGTAATCGGCATATTCCGACGGTTGCATTCTTGCAAAGTTAAGTTCGTCGATCACTTCACGTTCCAGATCCGATAAATAACCGAATTTATCCTCCTTATCTGTGATTCTATTGAGTACGCAGGGAGTTGCAAAAACGGTTAATGTATTGGATAGTATTAATATAATTAAGTAATTCTTTAATTTATTCATGTCAGTTACTTTGTAAAAAGTTTAATAACCCGTCATTTACAGGGCAACAATTGTACCAGCTTTTAAAAGGTTAGTGTACAAATGTTAAAGTTCCCGAATTAAATCAGCAAAAACGCAAATTAATTAGTGGTTATAAATATCTGTTGCATTCTTACACAAAAACCATCTATAGTCTGCAATAAAATGCCACGATATAAATATCTCGGTGTCCATTTTCCTGTGGCTTAAAAGTTATTTTTGTATTGCCAACTTCGTGTTTTGTGTAATGTTTCTGTAATCTATGTGTAATGTATCTGTATGGATTATTACAGAAACCTTACAGGAGTGTTACACAAAACTTACTTGAATAATGAAGAAAATATGGTGTAATTAATAAATTGAAATGTGGCTTTTCATATTGACAATTGCTGATCTGAATCTAATAGTTGAATTGTATCACATTCTTAAATTACCCCGACTATTCGAAAAATATACACCAGCGAGACAGATTAATCCGGAAATGCCGAATAAAAGTTGTATGCTGCTATTAAATAATGTGTTATCTACTTCTGCAATATGCGTCCCATTAAAATAAAGCGAAAAGATTAAGGTAGCTATCATCATGCTCACCATCTGTCCTATGACCCGCATCGTTGCAGAGGTTCCTGATGCTATCCCCAGTTGTTTTTTTTCGACAGAGCTCATGATTGTATTCATATTTGGAGAGGAAAAGATTCCGAATCCGATTCCCATCAGAATCAAAATGGCAACAATCAAATAAATTGGAGTTTGCTGACCAATAAAAGAGAGCATAAACAAACCAATAGCACTAATCAGCATACCGGCAGTAGCCAGCTTTCGGGGCTCTATTTTATCTGATAGTTTTCCTGCAAATGGAGAAAGCAATGTCATCATCAAAGGTTGAGCTATAAGGATTGTTCCCGATTGCTGAGGTGAGCATCCTTTGATCTTCTGAAGGAAAAGACTCAACAGGAAAACCAGCGAAAAAGTGGCGCTGTAGTTGATTAATGCTGCAATATTCGAAAATGCGAATAAGCGGTTGCGGGTGAAAAGTGTGATCTCAAAAATCGGATGAGTTGATTTTTTACATCGGATGACAAACAGAATCAGAAATATGATGCCTGTAATCAATAACGGCCATCCAAAGGGGTTATTCAGGTTTGATGAACTATAAACAACCCCAATAAGGCCGACAGAATAAAATAATACACCGGCATAGTCGATCAGGCCCGGGATTCTGGCATTTAAATTAGTCTTTAACTTGAAGAATACCAATAGGAATGCTGTAATTCCTATTGGTGAACAAAAAATAAATATGCTTCGCCACCCGTAATATTGAGTCAGGAATCCGCCTAAAAACGGGCCCATTGATAACCCAAGATAGACTGCAGCAACATTAATCCCAAGTACTTTGCCTCTCTCAGCTGGAGGAAAGACTGACACAAGGATAGGTGCGCTTGTGGTCAATGTCATTGCGGCACCTAATCCTTGAACAACTCTTAGTAAAATGAGAATCATTCCATTTGGCGCAAATCCACACAAGGTAGTCGCTATTGTGAAGATGATAATTCCACCCTTGAAAACCGTTTTTTGTCCGCGGATATCAGCTAATTTACCAATCGGAAGGAGAAAAACAGCTGAAGATAATAGGTAAGAAGTTACTATCCAGCTTAGAGCGACAGCATCAAGGTCAAACTCCTTTTCGATGGCTGGCAAAGCAATATTTACACCAGATATTAAAAAAGGTGCTAAAAATGAAGTTAATATAGCAATTGTTAATGCCGATCGCTGTGTGCTTGTCATTGATTCCTGAATGAGTATTCCAAATTAATGAAGATTGTACAAAAATAATAAAATCTGTTTGTTGTCATTTATTATAAAAAATCAATCTCTTTTTCAGGTTATTACGTTTTAAACCTTTAACTTTGCAGTTCGATTTTTCCAAATAGTTATTTTATTATGAATGAGAAAGATGTAAAATTATTTTCGGAATTTCCCCCTGTATCCACCGAGGCATGGGAAGCCCAGATTACCACAGATTTAAAGGGTAAAGATTATGACAAAACTCTTGTGTGGCATACTAATGAGGGAATTAACGTCCGACCTTACTATCGTGACGAAAATTTGACCGGACTCGAATTTGTGGGGACATTCCCCGGACAGTTTCCTTATGTTCGCGGAAATCGCAAAGAGGGTAACAACTGGTTGGTTCGTCAGGACATTGAAGTTCTCAATTTCAGCGAAGCTAATCAAAAGGCTTTAGATGTCCTTTCAAAGGGTGTAACATCCCTGGGTTTTGTATTTAAAAATTGCCAGGAGATTAGCGTTGATGATCTTAAGCTGCTTTTGCAAGGAATAAGTCTTGAGAAAACAGAGACGAATTTTGTGATGACCTGTAAAAACCTTCCTTTGGTGAAAAGCCTGGTTGCTTTTCTGAAAGATCAGAAAGCCAATCCAGATGAAGTGAAGGCATCAGTTAATTTCGATCCGATCGGTGTCTTTACGCTGAAAGGTAAATTTTGTTCAAGCGAAACCGAAGCTTTTGCCCGTGTAAAAGAAGTGGTGGAGTCAGCGGCTGAATATAAAGGTATTCAGATAATTGGCGTTAATGGAAAGAATTTCAACAATGCAGGAGCTTCAATCGTTCAGGAATTAGGATTCTCGTTAGCCATCGGTGCCGAGTATCTTACCCGTCTGACTGAAGGCGGATTAAATGCAGGTGTTGTTGCGCCACGTATTCGGTTTAACTTCGGCGTTGGAGGTAATTACTTTATGGAGATTGCCAAACTGCGCGCTGCCAGAATGTTGTGGGCAAATATTGTAAAGGCTTACAAACCAGAATGCAATTGTGGATCTGATTGCAATTGCGATGAAAATGGTTGCGGTGATGTTTGCGCTTGCGCAGGCAAAATGCACGTACATACCGAAACATCTATCTGGAATAAAACGATCTACGATCCGTATGTAAATCTTCTGCGTACAGAAACAGAAGCAATGTCAGCCACTTTGGGTGGAACCGATTCATTGACAATCCGTCCGTTTGATGCAGTATACGAGCAACCTACTGAATTTGCAGAACGTATTGCCCGTAACCAGCAATCTGTTTTAAAAGAGGAAGCTCATTTTGATAAAATTGCTGATCCGGCTGCAGGTTCTTATTATATTGAAACGCTAACCGCTTCGATTGCTGAACAGACATGGAAGCTTTTCCTCGAAATTCAGGAAAAAGGCGGATTCGTTGCCGCTTTCCGCGAAGGATATGTTCAGGCACAGGTAAACGAAATGGCTGCAAAACGCATAAAAGCAGTCGCAACACGTCGCGAGAATCTTTTGGGTGTAAATCAATTCCCAAATTATAACGAGCAAATCATCGACAATTTGAACATTCAGTTGTTCGAAGCAGTCGATCAGACGGATAAAGATGCTGAAGTAGAAACTATTAAATTCTACAGAAGTGCCCAGCAATTGGAGGCCATGCGGTATAAAACCGACTGTTTTTCTGTAAAAAATAAACGTCCAAAAGCATTTATGCTAACAATTGGAAGTATCGTTTTCAGTAAAGCAAGGGCTCAGTTTGCATGTAATTTCTTTGCTGTTGCCGGTTACGAAGTAGTTGACAACAATGCGTTTGAATCGGTTGAGGAAGGTGTAAAAGCTGCAATTGAAGCCAAAGCTGATATCGTTGTAATTTGTAGCTCAGACGAAGAATATGCCGGATTTGCTCCTGAAGCATTCAATCAGTTGAAAGGCAAAGCAATATTTGTTGTTGCAGGTGCTCCTGCTTGTACGGACGATCTGAAAGCTGCCGGAATCGAAAATTTCATCAGTGTGAAAACCAATTTGCTGGAAGCACTGACTGCTTATAATAATAAACTTGGGATAAAATAGTATCAATTATGAAGCCTGATTTTAAAGAAATAAATATCAAAAGTGCCCCAAAACCTTGCTGTTCAGCAACAGAATGGGAAAAGAAAAATGGGATTGATAAAATTTGGATGACTCCGGAGTTGATTCCTGTGAAAAGTGTATACACCAAAGAAGATCTCGAAGGACTTGAGCATTTGAATTATGCTGCTGGTATTGCGCCATTCCTTCGTGGGCCTTATTCCACGATGTTTGTTACCCGTCCATGGACGATCCGTCAGTATGCCGGTTTCTCGACAGCTGAAGAATCAAATGCATTTTATCGGCGTAACCTTGCTGCTGGCCAGAAAGGACTTTCAGTCGCATTTGACCTTGCAACTCACCGTGGTTATGACTCCGACCACCCACGTGTGGTAGGTGATGTCGGAAAAGCCGGTGTGGCCATCGATTCAATTCTGGATATGAAGATTCTTTTCGATAATATCCCATTGAATAAGATGTCTGTTTCGATGACCATGAATGGTGCAGTTTTACCGGTTTTAGCTTTCTACATTGTTACCGCGTTGGAACAAGGGGCAAAACTTGAAGAATTGGCTGGAACTATTCAGAACGACATTCTGAAAGAGTTCATGGTGCGTAACACTTATATTTATCCACCGGAATTCTCAATGAAGATCATCGCTGATATTTTTGAGTACACCTCGAAATATATGCCAAAATTCAATTCTATTTCAATTTCGGGTTATCACATGCAGGAAGCAGGTGCTACCGCTGATATTGAAATGGCTTATACGTTAGCTGATGGTTTGGATTATATCCGTACAGGTATCAAAGCGGGACTAAGCATCGATGCATTTGCTCCACGTTTATCCTTCTTCTGGGCGGTTGGAATGAACCACTTTATGGAGATTGCCAAAATGCGTGCTGCGCGCATGATTTGGGCTAAAATGGTGAAACAATTCAATCCAAAGAGTGCCAAATCAATGGCGCTTCGTACACACTCACAGACTTCAGGTTGGTCGTTAACCGAACAGGATCCTTACAACAACGTTGGGCGTACCTGTATTGAGGCAATGGCCGCTGTTCTTGGACATACACAATCGCTTCATACAAATGCACTCGACGAAGCAATCGCTCTTCCAACAGAGTTCTCTGCAAGAATAGCACGTAATACGCAGCTCTATATTCAGCAGGAGACAGAGGTGTGTCGTTCGCTCGATCCATGGGCTGGTTCCTACTATGTTGAGTCTTTGACCAAAGACCTTGTTGAAAAAGCATGGGCGCTGATCGAAGAGGTTGAAAAGTTAGGTGGTATGTCAAAAGCTATCGAAACTGGTGTGCCAAAAATGCGTATTGAAGAAGCAGCTGCGCGCACACAGGGACGTATCGATTCAGGAACACAGGCGATTATCGGTGTGAACAAGTATCGACTTGAAAAAGAGGATCCGATTGATATTCTAAATATCGATAATTCTGCTGTTCGTCTCTCACAAATCGAAAGATTGAATAAACTTCGTGCAGAACGTAATGAAGCAGAAGTTCTTGTAGCCCTTGACGCAATTACGGAATGTGCTAAAACTGGTGAAGGAAATCTGCTTGAGCTGGCCATTATTGCTGCTCAGAAAAGAGCTTCACTTGGTGAAATCTCAACTGCATGTGAAAAAATTGCAGGACGTTATAAAGCAACCATCAGAACAATATCAGGCGTGTACAGATCAGAAGCTAAAAACGACAAAGATTTTGAACAGGCACTTGTGCTTGTCAATCAGTTTGCAGAGAAAGAGGGTCGCCAACCACGTATCATGATCGCCAAAATGGGTCAGGACGGACACGACCGCGGAGCTAAAGTTGTTGCGACAGGTTATGCGGATCTTGGTTTCGATGTGGATATGGGACCATTGTTCCAGACTCCTGCCGAAGCTGCCAAACAAGCCGTTGAAAACGACGTACATGTATTGGGTGTCTCATCACTTGCTGCCGGACATAAAACGCTTATCCCGGCCGTAATGGAAGAGTTGAAAAAGCTGGGTCGTGAAGACATCATGGTAATTGCGGGTGGGGTTATTCCTGCTCAGGATTATCAATTCCTTTACGATGCAGGTGTTGTTGCCATCTTCGGTCCCGGAACTTCTGTTGCCTCTGCAGGTAAGAAGATCATGGAGATATTGGTAGCTGCGCAGGAAGATTGATTAATTGTGAATTGCAAATAATTGTGCGATAACTGGCCAACTGCAGGAAATCAGCTGCCAGTAGCTCATTTAAAACATTTCTTCATATCATTAAAAATGGCTGTTCCGGTTTTCGGGATGGCCATTTTTATGAGGATCATTTTTTATTCTTTCGATTTCGCCTTTTTCACCACAGCGGAGATCGTCTTTCCATTGTCATTTTTAACCTATGTAATGGTTAAAATATGTAGCCTCGGAGGATATTCAATCAGGCCGATGGCTCTTATTTGATATCTAATTATTCTCATTATTTATATTCTCATGATAGATCGCTTATGATGTCTTGATTGTTTTTTGATTTTTCAATCTAAATGACAAGAGATGACTTTCCTTTGACGATTGTTTCTGCTTTTGGTCGGAACTGGTAACAATCAATTTGATTTAATAAATAATCCAAATGGGTCTGTCACCTTACAATTTTGTATTTCAAAATTAATAAATCAATCATTTGGCGACCCTGAATTTGCCTTAATGATAAAAAAAAATAATGATCTTCGAATTTGTTTACTGCAGTTGGATCACAACTCTTATAAAATCAATATATTATAATGATTTAAAATTATGCATTTTTTTCTGTTCTGACCTTGTCATTTCGGAAAATAGTTCTTTTCTTTGCAACGCTAAAAATGGAAGGGCAATAAGCTTAAAATCCAGGTTTGGTACTTCAGGTTTCTCGAATATCCAGGTCAGACTGGTTCGTTAAAGTTGAATTATTGATGGTCTGTTCATCTAAGGGTTAGGATTCAAGATTTTCATTCTTGCCATAGGGGTTCGAATCCCCTACAGACTACATAGGTGTCATTTTCTTAATTTAAAAAATTGGATAGTGACTGATTAAAAAAAATATATTACTTTTACGACCCCAAACAGTGGGGAAGTTAACACGATGGTCTGTTCATCTAAGGGTTAGGATTCAAGATTTTCATTCTTGCCATAGGGGTTCGAATCCCCTACAGACTACGAATTTTAGAACAAAGAAATTTTTTAAAAATGGCAAATCATAAATCAGCTATTAAAAGGGCTAAGCAGAGTGAAGTACGTCGTCTGCATAACAAGTATTATTCAAAAACAACCCGTAATGCGGTTCGTTTACTTCGCGAAACTACTGAGAAAGCAACGGCTGCTGAGCTTTTCCCAAAGGTTGCTACCATGTTGGATAAACTTGCAAAGCAAAATGTAATTCACAAAAATAAAGCTTCGAACCTGAAATCAAGCCTGGCATTACACGTTAACAGCCTGTAGTTTTTGGTTAAAAATATTTTCATGAGCTCATCCTTACCGGATGGGCTTTTTTTGTTTTTCTCCTTTTTATTGGCTAAATTTGATTAGGGTGTCAAATCTTAATGCCAGCCAGTTATGGTGGAATATCAACGAAAGCCGATCAGGGACTGGGCGATGGAAGACCGCCCGCGGGAGAAACTTATGTACAGGGGAATCGGAGCGCTGACCGATGCCGAGCTGATTGCCGTACTGATCGGCTCGGGGAACAGCAGGGAGACTGCAGTTGAACTGTCACGCCGCATTATGGAAAATGTGAAGAATAATTTGCACGAACTGGGTAAACTGAATATTGAGAACCTAAAATCGTTCAGGGGCATTGGCGACGCCAAAGCGATTTCGATCCTCGCGGCAATGGAACTTGGCAGGCGAAGAAATCACTCTTCAGCACTTGAAATGAATAAAATTACCGGGAGTAACGATGTGGCAAGTTACCTTCGCCCGCTGATCGGCGATCTTCCACATGAGGAATTCTGGGCGCTTTTTCTGAACCGGCAGAATAAAGTTATCGATTCGAGGCGGCTTAGTCAGGGCGGTATTACGGGAACTGTCATTGATGTTCGCCTGGTACTTCAAATGGCGCTCGAGAAACATGCAACTTCCCTGATTTTTGCCCACAACCACCCGTCGGGAAATCTCGAGGCGAGTGAGGCTGACCGCAAAATCACCAAACAATTAAAGGAAGCCGGCATTATTATGGACATTCCTTTACTCGATCACTTAATCATCACTCAGGGCGGTTATTTTAGTTTTGCAGATGAAGGTTTATTGTAATTGAATTATAGTCAGACAAGTTTATATTGTTATTCAACCAGTCTCTCAACTTTCAATTGATCCGGGCATATTTGGAGCAATTCCTTCATATTCATCTTTAAAACCGGATGGTATTTATCGGGTTCCAGCTCATTCAACGGAATCAATACAAATCTTCGTTCCGCTATTTTGGGATGAGGAATCGTAAGTTCAGGTGTGTCTAACTGTAAATTATCATAAAAAAGGAGGTCAATATCGATAATCCGGTCTTCATAATTAAATGACCCATAGTTAGATAATGTTTTTTTTGAGCGTCCCATCACGGTTTCAATGGATTGTGTCAGGTTCAGAATCCCGAATGGATTGAGACTGGAGTTCACGATTAAAACCTGGTTCCAGAAGAGGTCTGATTCAAACCCCCAGGATTCGGTCGCATAAATGGAGGACATTTTGGCGATCAGTCCGATTCTTTCTTCAATCAATTTTCGTGTTCCTTCAAATATTTTTGCCTTATCTCCCACATTACCACCTAAAAGGATAAATACCTCAGCCATTATTTATAAATTTGC
>Ga0118677_10004259_pt1 | contig 26280 bp, 23 predicted proteins | sample AliMusrvi5mmetaG_FD_86154 | JGI IMG/M metagenome (GOLD analysis project Ga0118677, IMG submission 86154) | reverse complement strand
TTCTCCTTGGAAAGATTTACAAGTTCTGTTCAAATTATTCAAGATTTTTCGAAATGAACACTTTGATATTGTGCATACGCACATGCCAAAAACGGGGCTTTTAGGTATGTTAGCTGCAAGGTTTGCTGGTGTGCCGATACGAATCAATACCTTTCATGGAGAAGTATGGGCAACACGAACAGATTGGCGCAGGAGCGCGTTAAAACTATTGGATCAATTAGTTGGTTTATTGGCAACGAATATTCTAGTGGTGAGTCCTTCGCAGCAAGCCTTCTTGGTAAAGGAAGGTGTATTGCCACCAGGCAAAGCAAAAGTGATAGGCGCGGGTTCTATTTGTGGTGTAAATCCCGCTAGATTTCATCCTGACGCAGATGTTAGGTTAAGTTTGCGCAATGAATTGGGTATTGCGCAAGCAGCCACTGTTATTTTGTTTGTCGGTCGATTAAATCACGATAAAGGAATGTTAGATTTGGCTCATGCTTTTAATACAATTGCCAAGAAAAATTCTACTGTAGTGCTCTTGTTAGTAGGCGCTGAAGAAGATGTGCCTTTTAGCCAGATTCAATCAATTTGTGCTGCAGAAAGCGATCGTTTGCATTATGTAAGCTTTACCTCAGCACCCGAACATTACATGGCGGCCGCCGATATTTTTTGCTTACCTAGTTATCGTGAAGGACTTCCTATGACTATTCTTGAATCTGCGGCTTGCTCTATACCAACCGTAGCCTCTCGCATATATGGTATTACCGATGCCGTGGAAGAAGGTAAAACCGGTGTATTGTTTACAGTAGGTGATATTGCAGGGCTTACCCAAGCCTTGCTAAAACTAATAGATGATCCGCTTTTACGACAAGAAATGGGCGAAGCTGCGCGTGTGCGAGCACTTGAATTATTCCCTAGCCATAAAATTACAGAAGGAATGCTTTCGTTGTATAGTGAGCTATTAACCGAACGTTATGATTAATAAATGAGCAAGATGGAGCTTATAGATGACTAAAAAAAGAAAGCTAATCACCTTCGACTGGGCCATCAAACGCTTGCTGCGCAGTAAAGCCAACTTTGGCATCCTCGAAGGGTTTTTAAGTGAGCTGCTTAAAGAAGACATCACGATCCTGGATGTGCTGGAAAGTGAAAGCAATAAAGACTATAAACTCGACAAATTTAATCGTGTTGATCTAAAAGTACGCAACAGCAAACAAGAAATAATCATCATCGAAATACAATATGATCGGGAGTATGACTACTTACAGCGTATATTTTATGGAGTTTCAAAAACAGCCATAGAGCATCTGGAAGAAAATGCATCCTACTCGGGTATCACCAAAGTTATTTCAATTAACATCCTCTATTTTGATCTAGGCAGCGGCACTGATTATATTTACAAAGGCACGACCCGCTTTGTGGGTTTACATAATAATGATCTTTTAGAACTCAACACTAAACAAAAACAACTGTTTAAAAAAGACAGCGTGGAATCGCTTTACCCTGAATATTACCTGATCAAAATCAACCGCTTTAACGACATCACCAAAGACACCTTGGATGAATGGATTTACTTCTTAAAAAATGAAGAAATTAAACCAGACTTCACAGCAAAAGGCTTAAAAGAAGCCGAAGAAAAGTTTAGCATTATGAAACTGCCTGAAGACGAACAAAAAGCTTATGAGCATTACCAAGATGATTTGCATTATCAAGCCAGTCTATTCGAGTCTTCTTTTGGGGATGGTTATTATGAAGGTGAAGTTATAGGGATAGAGAAAGGCATCGGAATAGGCAGGGAACAGGGCGTTGAAATAGGCAGAGAGCAAATGACAAAAAATATAGCTTTCAACTTAGCTAAAGAGGGCACAACCCTTGAGATAATCGCTAAGGTGACAGGTTTGTCACAATCAGATATTAAACAAATTTTAAGCGATTTAGACCACCAAGCGCGAACATAAATAAGCTGACGATTGAGAGAGCAAGATAGTTTAAACGTGAATACAAGCGTTTCTATTAACGATTTTATGCGTTCATTTCAGAACAGAATACTGCAAATGCTTTTGTAAATTCTGGATGAAGGATGCCCCGACATCCTTCGTCTGCATGACTGAAGTATATTGTGGGAGTCTGTTGTTGTAACCGATACAGTAGTTGAAAGAGTCCTATCACTCTGTCCTCGTTCCAGTCATCACCTGGTTTGTAGTCTAAAGCTAATACATCATCTTCAACCCAAATATCAACATCAAATAGTTCAATACCATTTACTTTTAACCCTGTCAGGCTATGGGAAAAAGATTCAAACCGTCCTTCACCAAACTCCCGTTCAGGATGAATTACTTCATTAATCATTAGGCTTTTACCGCGTTCAAAACTCCAAACTTTTTGATTATGACTAGACCCACAAAAGCTGGCGAGAGTGTGAAAGGTGGACAACATGTCCTCCTCAGATAAACCGTCCATCCATATATCAGGGAAACCATCATAAGTATCGAATAGGTGTTTGATAAAAGGCCATGGGCTCATAATAATATGCTCAATGTTAAGAAGAGACTTGTTAAGTTTTCAAATTTCAAAAACACCCCCATGCTGATTTGCGTTGTGCAGAAAATGTGCCGTTATTAGAGGATGTTAATGCGTACTTTCAGCGTGAAGTATACCGCATGTGCCCGATGCCTGGATTGATGAAACGAAATGTGATGAAAAAGATGGGAAGGCAGGTATTGTCGGTTATGAGATAAACTTTAACCGCTATTTTTATCAATACACCCCACCACGGGTCTTGCACGACATTGATGCCGATTTAAAAGCCAGTGAAGCAAGAATTGCTGCCGTGCTGGCAAAGGTCGCGGAATGAGGTTTATAGGCTGCGAGTCCGACCAGTCTTTCTCACTCAATTACACTCACTAAAATCAAATTTGTTGATATACTGCTGGCATCTTGAAATTAGTTGGAATTTATTATGGCAACGATTACGTTTGATACCTTAAAGTTTGCCAATACGTTGAAAGAGGCGGGTGTGCCCTCTGCTCAAGCGGAGGCTGAAGCTACTGCACTTTCTGAAGTATTAGAAGTTAACCTTAAGGATCTGGTTACAAAGCAAGATTTGAAATATGAGGCGGAACTTCTGAGACGAGACATGCATGACATGGAGCAGCGCTTAATTATTAAGTTAGGAGCTCTTATGGCATTTTCAATTAGTATTGTTGCAGCGTTGGTTAAATTGCTTTGAGTAAATCAGCTTCAATGACTGTTGGCAGTTCACTTGTATTAATCTTCAATCGATCAATAGACTGCTAAAAAATTAAATGAGACTTTCAATTCAAGAAAACAAAGCCGTATGTAACCTATTAAAGAATCAAGATCCTAATGGGCGCATATACTTATTTGGTTCTCGTGTTGATGATAATAAAAAAGGAGGGGATATTGATTTGTTTTTTGAAACATCCGCTCCTTTAAATTTAAAACAACAATTAACCCTTGAATATCGCTTATCCGTAGAGTGCGATACCAAAGTTGATTTGTTAGTTAAAACCCCAGACCAAGAAGAGCAGCCCATATTTATGATCGCCCGTAATGGGATTTTGTTATGAGCAAGGAAAAAGAAATTTTGCTCGGTAATATAGATGCGTGCAAACAACGTGTTGAGAAATTATCTTACTCGTTAAACAAAAATCGCCCCTTATTTCCACTGACTACAAAAACCGTTGCTCAATTGTCGGATGAGCAAGAAGAATCTATTGATGCACTCATTTTGCGTTATTCCCAAATAGTATCAATGATTCAGGATCAAGTATTTAGAGGCATTGCGTATATTGAACAAGAAGATATTAGTCATAAATCTAACCGTGATAAAGTTCTCTTAATGGAAAAATTAGGCGCTATTCATTCTGCTGATGAGTTTGGCACAGCCGCAGTGTTAAGAAATAAATTTGCTCACCATTATCCAGAAGCCATTACAGAAAGAATGAATCGACTCAATCTAGTTATTGAAGAAGCTGATTTTATGATTACAGTTTTTGAAGATGTATTGGCATTTATGCGTTTTAAAGGCCACATCGAGTGATTCTCGCAAATTACCGGCCTTAAAGATGACTAAAAAAAGAAAGTTAATCACCTTCGACTGGGCCATAAAACGCCTGTTGCGCAGTAAAGCCAACTTTGGCATCCTGGAAGGGTTTTTAACTGAGCTGCTTAAAGAAGACATCACTATTCTGGATGTGTTGGAAAGTGAAAGCAATAAAGACTACAAACTCGATAAATTTAATCGTGTCGATTTAAAAGTACGCAACAGCAAACAAGAAATAATCATCATCGAAATACAATATGATCGGGAGTATGACTACTTGCAGCGTATAAGGTTACACTGATTACGGCTATTGTTCACTGGTTTTATTGGTAATTTAAAACAGCGCATTTGTTACAAATTACCAGCACCAGAATCTCTAATATTATACGTGGATAAGGTGTTGTTTAATGATTTGATAACACAACATCAAAAAATAACTCAACATCAAAAGTAAATTAGCGATAGTGTGTCAAGGTAAGCCGCATCACCCTTAATTTGATGATTGAATCATGAAAACGGATACCTTGTTTTACCGTTTATTTCAGCGAGCGCCTAAACTGGCCCTGGAGTTATTAAGGCTTAAACTATGTAGTTTACCTTTAACCTTCTGGGTGAACACATTTAACGTGTTCACCCAGGTTAAAACAGTAACTGGCTATCTAGGCAACTCAGAAGATCCCATTAGAAATTCATCAACCGCTCTGGCCACTTGACGACCTTCACGGATAGCCCAAACCACTAGCGATTGTCCACGCCGTCCATCACCTGCCGCAAACACTTTTTCAACACTGGTACTGTATTGCTTGTCATTAGCCTTGATTTGACCGCGACCATCCAATTCAACACCCATGTCCTTTAGCAAACCTTCATGTACGGGATGTACAAAACCCATAGCCAGTAATACTAAGTCAGCTTCCAGGCTAAAAGCACCGTCCGCTTTTTCACTCATTTTCCACTGACCACCTTCTTGCTTCCACTCCACTGTAACCGCATTTAAATGCGTAATCACGCCATCTTTACCGGTCACACTTTGAGTATTAGTACTCCAATAACGGTGTTTGATACCTTCATCATGTGAGGTTGTCGTGCGCAGTTTATTGGGCCAATTGGGCCAAGTAAGCAGCTTATTTTCTTTCACAGGCGGTTCGGGTAATATCTCAAGTTGCACCACAGAAAGAGCGCCTTGACGTATCGAAGTACCGATACAATCAGAACCCGTATCCCCGCCGCCAATCACTACCACGTGCTTACCTTTAGCAGAAATAGCCACGTCATCAGGAATATAATCCCCTGCAACACGCTTGTTTTGCTGCCGTAAAAAATCCATCGCAAAATGCACACCTTCAAAATCGTTACGACCCGGCACGGCTAAGTCACGGGGTTTTTCAGAACCTACCGCTAACACAACCGCATCATATTCTGTGAGTACTTTCTTAACCGATAAGTTTTTACCCACAAAACTGTTAGGTCTAAAACGCACGCCTTCTGCTTGCATTTGTGCGATACGCCGATCAATATGGCTTTTTTCCATCTTAAAATCAGGAATACCGTAACGCAATAAACCGCCGATACGATCATTTTTTTCGTACACGTAAACTTCATGCCCAGCCCTGGCTAATTGTTGAGCAGCAGCCATACCGGCTGGCCCAGAACCAATAATTGCAACCCGTTTACCGGTGCGCTTCTCAGGTATCTGGGGTTTTATCCAACCCTTTTCCCAACCTTTATCAACAATAGCACGCTCAATGGATTTAATGGTCACCGGTTGATCCGTTAAATTGAGCGTACACGCTGCCTCACAAGGCGCGGGACAAATACTACCCGTAAACTCGGGAAAGTTATTAGTGCTGTGTAAAACAGCCAGTGCTTCTTGCCAATCCCCCCGATAAACATCATCATTCCATTCAGGAATAATATTATTTATGGGGCAGCCTTGATGACAAAAAGGAATCCCGCAATCCATACATCTTGAACCTTGCTGACTCAGTTCTGCATCACTGGGGGCTAGAGTAAATTCTCGATAATTCTTAATACGCTCACTGGGTGCTTCATAGCGCCGTTCAGTACGCGGCAGCTCCATAAATCCGGTCGGTTTGCCCATGATTAATACCTTCAAAAAAATAGTTAAACAGTGGTGGATGCTTGTTGTTCTGCCTGTATTTTTTTAAGTGCTGCGCGGTAATCAACCGGCATTACTTTAATAAAACGAGGCAAATAATCAGACCAGTTATCCAGAATGTGTTGTGCTCTCTGACTACCGGTATAGCGTTTGTGATTTTCAATTAAGTGTTTTAATCGCCGTGCATCATGGCGGGTCATATCTGACATAATATTCACCCGACCATGTGTTTCCAGATCACCACCCTGATGAGCAAAGAACTCCAGGTTTTCATCTTCTTCGGGAATAGGCTCAAGATCAACCATAGATAAATTACACAACTGATCAAAGTTACAGTCCCCATCCAAGACATAAGCCACACCACCCGACATACCCGCAGCAAAGTTACGTCCGGTTTTACCCAGCACCACCACAACGCCTCCCGTCATGTATTCACAGCCATGATCACCGACACCTTCAACCACCGCAATCGCGCCCGAATTACGCACCGCAAACCGCTCACCGGCGACCCCGTTAAAATAACATTCACCGCTAATAGCCCCGTAAAGTACGGTGTTACCGACAATAATATTTTCTTCTGGCTTAATCGGGCATTCTTTAGGCGGATAAATGGTAATACGCCCCCCACTCATGCCCTTACCCACGTAATCGTTACCTTCACCTTCCAGGGTTAAGCTGATACCTTGCGCCAAGAAAGCGCCAAAACTTTGTCCCGCTGTACCTTTAACCTGAATAGCTATGGTATCATCAGGTAAGCCTTTATGACCGTAGCGTTTTGCTACTTCACCGGATAACATCGTGCCAAAGGTGCGATTGACGTTACAAATAGGCGTATTAATGACCACGGCTTGCTGATGCTCTAAAGCAGGTTGTGCTTGTGTAATTAACACATGATCCAGAGCGTGTTCCAAACCATGATCTTGTTTTTCACAGTGATAAACCGCTGTCGCACTATCCGTCTCCGGTTTATAAAACACTCGGCTAAAATCTAAGCCCTGATTTTTCCAATGAGAAAGTGCCCGCTGCATATCCAGCTTATCAGAGCGCCCTACCATCTCATCAAAGCTTCTAAAGCCCAGTTTTGCCATCCATTGACGAACATCTTCAGCAATCATGAAGAAATAATTCACCACATGTTCGGGTTGTCCGGTAAAACGCTTTCTAAGCTCAGGATCTTGGGTCGCTACGCCGACTGGACAGGTGTTGAGATGACATTTACGCATCATTAAACAGCCCGATACAATCAAAGGCGCTGTAGCAAAACCAAACTCATCGGCGCCTAATAAAGCCCCAATAATCACATCCCGACCCGTACGTAAGCCACCATCGACTTGAACCGCAATACGACCACGCAATTTGTTCAATACCAAGGTTTGATGGGTTTCTGCTAAACCAATTTCCCACGGTAAGCCCGCATGTTTAATAGAACTCATCGGACTCGCACCGGTGCCGCCATCGTAACCGGAAATAGTAACATGATCTGCATGGGCTTTAGAAACCCCTGCAGCTACCGTTCCAACACCTACTTCTGATACCAACTTAACGCTGATACGTGCACATGGATTGACATTCTTTAAATCATGAATCAGTTGTGCAATGTCTTCAATTGAATAAATATCGTGATGTGGCGGTGGTGAAATTAAACCCACACCTTGCGTCGCATGACGCACTTTCGCAATCACCGCATCCACTTTATGGCCGGGTAATTGCCCGCCTTCACCTGGTTTAGCCCCCTGACTGATTTTAATTTGAATATCATCAGCATTGACTAAATACTCAGTGGTGACACCAAACCGCCCCGAAGCCACTTGCTTAATGGCAGAACGCATAGAATCACCATTCGGTAACGGTATAAAGCGTTCCGGTAATTCACCGCCCTCTCCGGTATTCGATTTACCACCAATGCGATTCATGGCAATAGCTAAGGTAGTATGCGCCTCAAAAGAAATAGACCCAAAAGACATAGCACCGGTAGCGAAGCGTTTAAGAATCTCAGTCACTGACTCCACTTCTTCCAGCGGTACCGGATTAGCTTCTTCTTTAAAAGTCATTAAACCGCGTAACGTCAGTAATGCTTCATTTTGCTCATCAATTAACTTACAGAATGCCGCATAACCTTCCGCACTATTGGTTCGGGTCGCATGTTGCAAGGTACTGATCGTTGCGGGTGTCCAGGTATGGTTTTCACCTCGCACCCGATAGGCGTACTCACCACCAATATCCAGGGTATTTCGATACAGCGGTGCATTACCATAGGCTATCCGATGACGACGTACTGTTTCTTCACTGATTTCTGCGAGTCCCGCACCTTCAATGGTACTGGTCGTCCCTGTGAAATAACGTTCTAAGAATACTTCAGACAAACCAATCGCGTTAAAGATTTGAGCGCCACAATAAGACTGGTACGTCGAAATACCCATTTTCGACATCACCTTCAACAAGCCTTTAGAAATCGCCTTAACAAAGCGTTTATGCGCCTCATATTCCGTTAAGTCTTGAATGTCTTGACACAATACGGACAAGGTATCGAAGGCTAAATAAGGATTGACTGCTTCAGCACCGTAAGCACCGAGTAAAGCAAAATGATGAACTTCGCGCGCTTCGCCAGTTTCTATAACCAGACCTACTTTAGTCCGCAAACCTTCAACCGTCAGGTATTGATGAACGGCTGAGGTGGCTAACAAAGCCGGAATCGCTATATGAGACGCGCCCAAGTCACGATCAGATAACACCAGGATATTATGCCCCTCTAATACCGCTTTTTTCACCGCTAGACAAAGCTTTTGCAGTGCCCCTTCCATGCCGCTAGCACCTAGATCAGACGGATAACATAGGGTGAAAGTTTTGGTTTTAAAAGCACCGGCAGAACGCGCTTCAATACGGCGAATTTTTTCCAGATCCTGATTCGTTAGAATGGGTTGTTCAACTTCCAAACGCTTATGCGTACCACCTTCGTCTAAGCCTAACAAGTTTGGACGCGGGCCAATCAATGACACTAAAGACATCACTAATTCTTCACGAATAGGATCAATCGCTGGATTAGTGACTTGTGCAAAGCCTTGTTTAAAATAGTCATACAACAGCCGTGAACGCTCTGACAATATAGCTAAAGCCGCGTCGATACCCATTGAGCCAATCGCTTCCTGCCCTGTTTGAGCCATTGGTTTTAAAATAAACTCAATATCTTCACGGGTGTAACCAAAAGCTTGTTGCCTATCCAATAATGTCACGGCATCGGGTGCCATCGCTGACACTTCAGTCGGTAGCTTTGAGACTAATATACGGGTTTTATCTAACCAATCGGAATACGGAAAACGAGTCGATAATTCAGCTTTCAATTCAGTATCATCAATAATACGGCCTTGTACCGTATCAATCATTAACATTTTTCCAGGCTGTAAACGCCATTTCTTGATGATTTTATGTTGAGGTATTTCCAACACGCCCATTTCTGAAGCCATGATCACAAAGTCGTCATCCGTTACTAAATAACGCGCCGGGCGAAGACCATTTCTATCTAAGGTCGCGCCAATTTGACGACCGTCAGTAAAGGCAATGGCCGCAGGGCCATCCCACGGTTCCATAAGAGCCGCGTTATATTCATAAAAGGCGCGTAACTTCTCATCCATTAACACATTGCCTGACCATGCTTCAGGAATCAGTAACATCATCGCATGAGCCAGCGAGTAACCACCGGCGACTAATAACTCAACCGCATTATCAAAACAGGCTGAATCTGATTGGCCTTCAGCAATTAATGGCCAAAGCTTATGAACATCTTCACCTAATATCTTAGACGCAATGGAATGTCGACGTGCCGCCATCCCATTCATATTGCCCCGTAAAGTATTAATTTCGCCATTATGCGCAATCATTCGGAACGGATGAGAACGATCCCAGGTCGGAAAGGTATTGGTAGAAAAACGTTGATGAACCAACGCCAATGCACTGACAATACGCTCATCATTCAAATCCAGATAAAACGGCCCGACTTGATTGGCCAGCAACATGCCCTTGTACACGATAGTCCGTGTTGATAAAGAAGGCACATAAAAGGCTTCACCCTCTTCAAGGTTCAATTCGCGTATAGCATTTTCAACCTGTTTACGAATAACAAATAATTTACGCTCAAAGGTATCCTGATCAGGGCAATTTACCCCTCGACCAATAAAAACCTGTCTAACAAAAGGTTCTACTTTTTTAGCCGTTTCGCCCAAATCAACGTTATTAACCGGTACATCACGCCAACCTAATAGCTCACCACCTTCCTGCTCAATAAAATGGGTGATCACACGTTCACAACTAATTCTGCTCACAATATCACGCGGTAAAAATAACATACCGACAGCATAATCACCCTCGTGGGGTAAACTGATATCGAGTTTTGTACACTCAGCTCTTAAAAAAGCATCGGGCATTTGAATTAAAATCCCGGCACCATCCCCCGCATAAGGATCTGCCCCAACCGCACCTCGATGAGTTAAGTTTCTAAGTAACTCTAACCCCTGCTTTACAATCGCATGACTTTTTTGACCTTTAATATGGACGACAAAACCCACACCGCATGCATCATGTTCATGCCGTGGATCATATAAACCTTGCCTAATGGGTAACGTACTTTGATTCATGATCACCTCTAAAGGATATAAAAAAGGGCTGCACTACTTACTTTAAAAACCCTCACCAAACACTCGTGTTTATGCTTCCAGAAAAGCCACGCAAAAACAAAACTTATAACATCATTGGATGATAATTAAAACTGTCAGGTATTGTTTTACAATACTTATAGAACAATCGCAAGCATTCTATATAGCGTATAATCACAAATACAATGAAAAGTATAAATAACGGCTTGTTTCGGCATAATCCTGTACTCAGACCTGTCGGTAACTGATTGTATTTTACTTTATGATTTAAGTAAGTATAGTATCTTTCGTTAAGTTAGGTGCTTGAATATAAGGTTGATTAATTATGAAAGAAGAATTTGATATTATCATCGTCGGTGGCGGCATGGTTGGCGCAGCTGTTGCTTGTAGCTTGGGCGATAGCTCATTAAAAGTGGCCGTTATCGAAAATACCCTACCGCAACCCTTCGAACCCACACAACCCCATGATTTAAGAGTTTCGGCGCTTAGTATTGCCTCTAAAAATATTCTTGAAACTATTGGCGCCTGGGCAGGCATTGAAAGCCGACGATTATGTCCGTTTCGTCGGATGCGCGTTTGGGAAACCGCTGGAGATACTGAATTCTGTAGCGATGAAATTGACCATCCAGCCTTAGGCTATATTGTTGAAAACAGAATAACGCAATTAGCCTTATTAGAGCGTTTACAGGCCTTCGATAATGTAAAGCTCATTAGCCCCGTCAGTATCAAAAAAATAACCTATACACCCGGTGAAACCAGCGTTGTTGAATTGCAAGACGAGCGGGTTCTTACCGCAAAGCTGTTGGTTGCCGCTGATGGCGGTCAATCCAGAGTGAGACAGACCGTAGGCTTAGGGGTAACCAGTTGGGATTATAAACAGCACGCCTTAGTTATTTATATTGAAACTGACTATGGTCAACAAGATATTACCTGGCAACGTTTTGTACCCAGTGGCCCCCAAGCTTTTCTGCCTTTAAGTGGGCACTTTGGCTCGATTGTCTGGTATAACTCACCCGATGAAGTTAAACGCTTACAAGGCTTACCCTACGAGCAATTAAAGGAAGAACTGATTGCAGCATTCCCTACCTGTCTCGGCAAAGTCAATAGCGTGTTAGGCGTTACCAGCTTCCCTCTCAAACGACAACATGCGCAAAACTACGTTAAACCGGGGGTTGTTCTAGTCGGTGATGCCGCACATACGATCAATCCCCTAGCAGGTCAAGGTGTTAACATTGGCTTACTGGACGCAGCCGCTTTGGGTGAAGTATTAATGGATGCTACTAAGCAGGGTCTTGATATCAGTGACGTGACTGTTTTAAAACGTTATGAAAGAATAAGACGTAATGAAAACTTAAAAATGATGACAGTGATGGATATTTTTTATCAAGTCTTCAGTAATGACGTTTTACCACTCAAGTTTATTCGTAACCTGGGCTTAGGACTTGCCGAACGTATTCTACCGGCTAAAAATAAAGTGATGCGCGGCGCTATGGGCTTAGAGGGTAACTTACCCAAACTGGCCAGAGGTGAACCGATTATTTAATCCAGGATAGTCCATCATTATTTCGGAAAACAAAAGCGCCTTTTGTTTTCCGAATGCCCCACTCTTACCTAGCTATAACCCCGCTATTACTTGTTTAATTGCTGTTTAACTTGCTGGGCAGCCTGCTCACAATCAGCCGCAGTCTTTTCAATCTGCTGACCTAAAGAAATCCCTGCATTACCCCCGTCACTTTCACGGGATACATATTCATTCAGGGGAGCACAAGCCTCTTGCATAGCCTGTTCAGCCTTTAATAAGGCTTCGCGGTTATTAACGTCATCACTCTCCTGTAATGCCATTAATTCACTCGTCATACTGTTTTGCAAGCGGAAAACCTCTTCCACGTAATGAGTAAACGCTTCCTTAGTCAGACCTTTTGCACCATACCGCCCCAACAAAGGCGTGCTACAACCCGACAACAGCAGTAACAATCCCATTAGCATCAGACTTAAAAACTTAACCAATCTACGCTCCATTTATTTTTTAATTTACATACGGGGCTAAAACCATAGGCCAATTAATATACCCTATATTAAGGCAACCTAAACATGAAAAATGCCTCATAAACACCCCGCTGTTTTTTGCTATTATCAAAACAATGTTCGGTGTATACTCCGACAACTTTACATATCATAATTTAGTATACAGGAGTTCAAACTGATGACTGAAAAGACAGTAAGCAAATACCTGCTCAACCTGGAAAAAAACTTTGCCCATGATAATCCGGCATTACAAAGATCGGTGCATATTTTTCATGAACTTGATCAAATTGAATACGAACTGGGTCTTATTGATATAGACGAAACGATAGCCAGTAAAAACTCATGGTCGCCTATCATCAGCTTAATTGGAGGTAACTCCACGGCTAAATCCAGATTTATAAACAGCTATCTGGGTACGCAACAAGCCACTGCGGGTATTCAGGCTTCCACGCATAAGTTCACGGTCCTGTTGCCCAGCAGTCAAGTTAACTCGGCTACCTTGCCTGGCACAGCGCTTGATGTTGACCCTCGCTACCCTTTTTATCAAATCAGCAGAAAAATTGAACAACTTCAAAAAGGTGAAGGTGATCGAATTAATGCTTATCTCGAATTAAAGGCTCTGAACAGCGAACGACTAAAAGGTAAGCTATTCATAGACTCACCCAATATGGGTGTTTTGCCATTAAACCCCATTAACTCGATGTTGATAAAACACATCATTGAAAGTTCTGATGTGGTTTTGGTTTTTACTGACTTATTCGAATCTGCTGCACCATTACTTGAAGAAGTCATAGAACAAATTGCCACTCACCAGGACTCCAACAAGTTTATCTATTTGATTGATGAACCCATTGCCACAATCAATCCAACAAAAGCCAATGAAATCATTCTTTCTTGGCAAAGAAGGCTTCTGGGAAAAGATCTGCATACCGGACAGTTCATTATTGTACCTAATCAACAAAACAGCATTAATCCTCAAAGCAAAATCGATTTCTCGGAAATTGACCAGCGCATGACTAACGCTTCATTTGATCGAACATATCGCATCCTTAACCTGCTGGAGAAAAACATCAGGGATATTGAGGACATCGTCATATCCGAAGTTAAAAATGGCATCAAGATCTGGAAAGAGCGTGTCCACTTATCAACGCTATTTGTAATGAGCTTAATAGTAATGCTAGGTATTGCTGCAGAAATACAATTCGGAATCTTAGAGGTGTTACTTGACCCCATTTTCGGCTCCATCGCTATTGGCGTACTAGTAGCCATTCTGGTGCCTAGTCATATACTCATCAGCAAACTCCATGCAAAACTGATTGTTAATAAATTGAATGAGCGACAAAAAGAACTGCATTTGATGGAAAATCTGGCAAACCTCTTCGAAAAAAACATCACCTTCGTACGTATGCTCTTACCTATTTATGAATCAGCAGGCTGGAATAAAAAGGTTAAAGAACAATTAACTCACTTAACAGATAAAACTAAAGACTTGGTGCAATCTTTAAATGATATTTTTGGAGCGACTGAAGAACAAACTCCGGTACAAACAACAAGCAAGGAAGAGCACCACACCAACTACCTGGATTTATCCAAATTAAAAGAATAACTCAATCGTATCAATCAATGAAGAAACGACAGAAATGATGTGACTAATATGCTATCAACAGAAATACTTACGCAATATTTGCCTTTGTGCTGGTTTAAACAAGACCCACTCAAGTTAACAAGATCAGTCAATTTTTTTAAAGCAAACTTATTGATCTACTTTATTGTAGAGTACGTCATGCAAGCCAACATGACTGACGATCCTTTTGAATCTTTTGTTGAAGTATCAATACAAATCTTGCTCACACTGCTTTTTATAGGTTTTATTCTGCACTTAAATAAAACCTTATATGCGTATATTCAAGTCATTTCATCGATTTTAGTTTGTGCCAATATCATATCCATCTTCGTCATTCCAGTTTTGGTCTGGCTAACAGTCGATGAAAATATTTTAAGCTATTATAGTTTGAGCCTTTTGTTCGTATGGGAGTTTACAGTTATATCCTATATTCTCAGAAAGGCTCTCACCATCAATTCTATAGCCGGATTAGCGCTCTCAGTACTCTACTTTTCAATAACCTATTTAGGCGCTTTTGCACTGGGACAACTCGTCTGAGACAACAGAGCCTAACTATTTACATAAGTGGATATAAGACGTTGCAATTGGTTCTTATCTAATTGTTGGTTATCGACTTTAAGATAAGCCACGCCTTCATGGTAATGCAAGGTCACATCTTCAACGCCGTTCAGTTCCAGCATTGCAGTAGCAAAATCGTTTGCGGCCTGCTCACTAATCGTTTCTAAAGAAATCAGTAAATTAGCCCAATAACGGGGTGGCTTCATACTCAGTGACAACAATAACCAAGTAAACGCAACGATGGCGCAAAACAAAAACACGCCACTGGCACCCATCTGACCATAGCACCAACCACCAATCCCACCGCCCATACCGGCACCCAAGAATTGACTTGTAGAGTAAACGCCCATAGCGGTTCCTCTTAAGTCACCCGGTGCTGTTTTGGAAACCAGTGAAGGCAAGGTCGCTTCCAATAAATTGAATCCGGTAAAGAATAACCAGAGAAAACCAATAATACCTATCAAAGTAGAGCTAAACTGCATTAAGCCCAAATCGGCTAAAACAAGTGTTGCGATAGCGCCAATAAAAACAGCCTTCATTTTGCGCTTTTTCTCTGCCACGATGACAAAGGGAATGATAGCAGCCATTGAAACAACAAAGACGGGTAAATAAACCTTCCAATGTTCATTAGGTACTAAGCCTGCATCACGCATCAACAAGGGTAGTACGACAAAGCTAGCCGTCAAAATGGCATGTAAGACAAAAATACCGTAGTTAAGTCTTAATAGTTCAGTATTTTTCAATATATTAAGAAACTGGTTAGGCACCAACTCGGCATCCCGATGCTTTTTAGATTTTTGTGGATCAGGAACCAAAAAACGAACCACAAAGATAGCTATAAATGACAACCCGGCAATGAGCCAGAATATACCGTGTACACCAATAAATCCGGCGATAATCGGCCCAGCAGTAATGGCAACCCCAAAAGAAACACCGATACTTAAACCAATTAATGCCATGGCTTTGGTTCGATGTACTTCCTGGGTTAAATCAGCCACTAATGCCATAATAGGTGCGGCTATAGCGCCTGAGCCTTGAATAGCGCGTCCTAATAAGACCCCATAAATAGTGGTTGAGAGAGCGGCGACAATACTACCTATTAAAAAGAGTATTAAGCCCCCAATAATGATTTTCTTTCTACCAAAACGATCCGACATTAAGCCGAAAGGAATTTGTAGAATGGCCTGACTAATGCCATAAACACCAATTGCCATACCAATTAACGAGGGTGTTGAACCCTCAAGTTGTTCGGCAAATAGTGACAACACTGGCATTATCAAAAACAGCCCCAACATGCGTAAGGCGTAAATACTGGCTAAAGACCACGTCGCTCGTTTTTCCGATGCCGTCATCGGGCTTGTAATATCCTGTACTTTTGTCAAAACTCATTGCTCCCAGACAGCTTAAATTCATTGATGGCTCTATTGTAACAAAAACAACCCGCATTTCAGCAAAAGTAAAAACTTTAAAGCACAGATTAATTTAGCGGGGTGACCTGCCCGGTTTCCCGATATCTCTTATAATCAGATAGCACCTTAGCGTGATCAAACGCTAAAATCTCGGGCAAATTATCAAGCGTATATAATTGACAGTTTTTAGCATCATCGGCTGCAATCGGCAATCCGTGTGCTTCTGCAATATAGACCGCAGTCACCGTATGTCCACGCGAGTCACGCGCTGGATCAGAATAAATCCCAAGCAAGGCCTTTAATTGTACGTTTAAACTCACTTCTTCCTGAGCTTCACGCACTGCGGCATGCTCTACAATCTCGCCTACATCGACAAATCCACCTGGAATTGCCCAGCCAAAAGGAGGATTTAAGCGCTCAATGAGAACAAACGGGCGTTCGGGTAAATCAATCAGCTCAATAATAATATCAGCGGCCAGTAAGGGGGTAACGGGTTTGTACATAACATCCTCAAAGAGTTTTGGTTAGTGTTGTGATTGTAACTGATTTGAAAAACATCCTCACATCAAGACAATCTGTGAAATTTAAAATCAACCTAATACACAATAGCGCTTAGGTAACTCCTCCCAGCTTTTTGCCTTTAACAAGTCGGCAGCATTAGTTAGTTGAAATCTGAATGCTCTCAGGCCAGACATAGTAACAGGCTGTTCCAAAGGCCTTGCATAACCTAATTCCAGCAACCAGTATTCCGTCTGATCATAACTCACCTTACCCGCCTGAACGACTGACAGATCACAGCGCCTCACTAACCGAACCGACTTAACTTCATAAAGATGCGTAATGATTCGCTCGGTTCCAGTATGATGAACCAGCACCGCACAATAACGGAGTTCCTGCATAATATTTCGGGCAATGGCTTTATTGTCTGTCGCAGCCAAACGAATATGATACCAACCCGCCTGACCGGCTTTAAACCGCTGTAAATAATCCTTGTCCCGACCGGCTGTCGGCCCCAATGGCGAGGCCAGTGTTAAATCCGAATACCTTGATAACTGCATACCCAGAGGAACAATCCGTGCAGAATCCTCGACAAAATATTTATCCGACTCGGGAATGCTGTAACTCACGCTAGCCTCACCAAAACACGCCACTAAAAAATCCCGTAACCATTGATTACTTTGCCCTGGCAATAACGGAAAACCACCAATACCCACCGCATCAATCGCCTCTTGATACGGGTTGCCAGACTGACCTTCATCTAACCAGGCGGGATATAAAACATACGCGCCCAAAATCGGGCGGTGCTTTTCTAACTCTCCGTCTTTAGCCTGATTAACATAAATCAAAGCATCACGATAACGGTGCATCTGGTTAAGTGCGTCATCGGGTGCTTTATCAGTCCCCTCCCCGTCCTCTGCCAGCCGATACTTTGCATCAAAAATCCATTGCACACGCTCTCCATCAGGGAAAGTCGCCTCCAGAAAAATATCGGGCTTTTGCACTGTCGTCCATGAATAAATTTTGCCAAATTTAGGATCTTTGGCTTGACGAAAAACCGGCTCATGAGCCAAACGAATACGCACACCGTCTGCTCTTTCTAAAACAAATGCCGCGCCCATACCCTCTTTTAAGTTTTTCTCGAACCCCGCTGTCTTTAACGATGCCTTTTGAAGAGACTTTTCTGTAAATCCTAAAGTAAATAATAAGCGCCTGACTTCTAACAGACACCAAACCTCATACAATTCAGCAACCGACTTCATAGAAATGGCGGCATGATGACCAAACAAATCCAGATACAGCTTAAGCTCTTGCCAAATACGATACACGCTTGAATAACCGGCTCGCTGGTGTAACACCAGAGATTCCGACGCTAAACCTGAAAAGACACCAACCTCGGAAAATAACGGGCGATTTAATAACTGCTCTAAAGGCTTTTTCCAACATTCCAGTTCGGTTATAAAAGACTGAGAAATTCGGCCACGATCCGGCGATAACCGATCTTGCTCCATCCGCTTTTTAAAACGGGTAATATCCTGTGTACAGCGAATTAACACCTGTTTGATAAACCGGTTCTCTGGCGTATCAACCGATAATCGCTGCCCGGACTGTTGATAATGATGCCGAGTTTCACCCTGGCCCAAATGCGCAGTCACACGCTCCTCAAGCCTGGACGATAATCGCCCTCTTAAACGCTCTGCTTTAAAAGCGTGCTGAAAAGGTAACAACCGGGTATGAGGTGCATTACAGATTTGTTTGATAGCCTTTTCCAGATCAGCACGCAGACGCTCAAAATGTGCCAGCCACAACAGGGGAAAACGTTCATGCGGCTTTCTTGATTTGGCTAACTCCTGGTCTGTTTTCTGCACAAAAGAAAAACGCCACAGCGGATAGATTTCATCAATCGCAGTATGAATTCCTTCCAGATCAGTAGACATGGCCATTTTAGTCGGCAACACCTCAAACGATAAATATTGGGTCACTTCCCTGTCAGCTACACAATAGCGCACACCCAAACGAAACCAGCCCACATCATTGCCAAAATTAATACTGCCACGTAAACAATCACGCTTGTAATGAAAGCTTTCTTCAACTTGACTCAACCGATGGATCAGGGTCGGAGCAGGCGATTTATTGACGGCTGAATTAAACAAAAACTCAAACTCGTATAGCTTGTTCTCAAAAAAGAGTGCTTCCGGTAAAGTTAACTCTGCTTGAGGTGCTACAACGTCAATTAATAACGGTGGATTAAAACGAACCGTGCTAACAGGTAATTGAATAGACCTCTGATGATATGTTTTTGCAAGCAATGCCTGTGGTTTAGTAATATCCTTGGTCCACACCGCCAGCTCAAAATGAGGTGTTTTAAGACTCAGAATATCAGGCACAAAAAGTCATCCTTAAAAAATGGTCAATGAACACACTACAGACTACGGCCAGAAGGACGTAAAGCCGTTTGTGGCTAAACGGGCCTGCATCCAGGCTAGCTTCTGAACAGAACGACACGATACAGAAAGCACACTCCCGTCAGCATTGACCCGCAACAAATCAGGCCGCTGGTTTGGCGCCAGAATATCAGAAAATTGCGTCGTCAGTTCGGCAGACAATTGAGTCAGTAAACTAACTTCATCACTCTCTGATTTTAATTTATCGCCATCACCGTCGATACGAGGCAAAACTTTAGACATTAAAAAATCATCCCAGACCGCTTGTAATTCAGTCTCATCCTTTGGATTAAAACTCACCACCGCTAATAGCAATTCATTTAATGCCCGATACGCTAATTCAAAAGGTGTGTCTTTCAGAATTGCATTAATCGCCGTTAGAAAAACAATGCTTTTTTTACCTTCTGGATCGACAATTACACCTGATAAATCATTCTTAGAAGCATGCGTTAACAAGGGGAAATTCAATGTATTAGGCTTTTTCTTAGAGCTAGAGATAAAGTAGCCTGAAAAGTCATTGGGATAAAATACACCAAAGTCGATAGTAAAAGCACGATCAATGACCTTACGAGAAAAGCCGTGCGTTGTTTCATCCATGTTTACTGTACCAGCAACTATCAAATTGGGCGGCAATGAAATGCCATGCTTTAGAAAATTTAACCACAAGCCCTCAAACTTAGCACCCTCCAGTTTTAACTCTTTGCGTAAAGTGGCTTGCCCCTCACTATCTAGTTGCTTTTCCAGAACGACCGCTTTTAGTAACGCATCACAACTATAGCGATTGTCTTTCCATTCTCGCGTTTCTACAACGGACAAGTAATCCGCGAAATACTGCTCCACAGGCGCTAGATTCATCTCATCCAGACACAACCAATAAGGTATCATCAGGCTAGGGTCTTTACACACCAACTCATCGGCTGTAACTGAATCTAGTTCTGCAGCATCCAGCCAAGATTGCACTACAAAAAGTAACAAATCCGTGACGATATAACGTGAACCCTGCGCACCGATACGGGAGATATAACCCAATAAATCGGAGGGTTCATGCCAATCAGGTCGAACTGGGATTAAACAATAATTAGATAAATCACCCTTACTATGTGCAGTAGCTTGTTCGCGCACAAAACGGGTTTTACCTGTGCCGGATATGCCGGCTAGTAGTAGAAAGGGCTTTGGCAAAGAAAATGATTTCTTTATTGTAGATTTTAATGGGATATGAAGAATATTTGAGGCATCTAACATACTTCCTATTTGATGTATTTCATCTTGAAACCAAGCAATTTTCTTTTGTGGCGATTTATTATATTGTGTATTTCCTTTGTAATAGCCTACATGTGGTAGATGAGCAATAATTGTTTCAATCGCAGATCTATCATTTCCACCAGAGCCTAATGCATCATTAATATCTACTAACGCACCTTTTGAGAGGTGATTTGCAACAGCCCTAAATCTATCAAAATTTATATTAATTTCTTCTTCACCACGAATAACATTGACTCTATGTGCAACATGATCAATTCCAGTAATTTTTACGGAATTTCTGTTCGTTATATAGCTAAGCTCTATATTTAATAAATCTTCAATACCAGTCATTATGTTGGTATATATACTGTCATCCATTATTATTTCCTAGATATAAAACTCTTGATCGTAAAAGCAATTCCTTGAGCTAATACATAAGGAACTCCATTTCCAATGGTCTTAAATTTTGCAGATAAAGTCATTGTTGGCGGTAATCTAAATTCTTTAGGTAAAGATTGAATAGCCATTGCTTCTGAAGCAGAAATACGTCTAGCTAACCATGGATGTAAATGTACTTCGTTATTGCCATAAGCCGCTGTTGGAGAATAGCGCCAACGATGAAGCCGCTTATAAGATTTTTTTTTATCATCACCTTCTTCAATCGCTTCAAATTTCACTAAACCAGCCCTTGGTGTAAAATAATCATTAGCGTTTGGATGATTTTCTACATTATTCTTATTAAACCACCAATTAACCGTTAATTCTTCTGGAGCAGATGTTTTATCAGGTCTATCACCAAATTTATTTGTTTTAGGCCAAATATAATTCAATGCTTGCGTACCGGGATAACACATTTTTTCTTCCCAATTAAATTGAGCAATGCTTTTAGTTTTGACATGTTTTTTTAAAAAAAGTATTGACAGCGGAAAAATATTCCGATATACTTAACAGGAATTAAATAATAAAAAAGCATCCATCGTTGATCAAAACGTGCGTATTTCCGGGGCTGTGATGGGGGATACGATTACTTATGATGCCAAGACTTTATCGCTCAGCTTTACTGTGGCCGATGTATCTGGCGATAATAACGAGATTGAAAAAGAAGGCGGGCTGGCTGTCGCGCTGCATCAGGCCGTTATTGACCCCAATCGTTCCAAATTAAAAATAGTGTATGTCGGCGTCAAACCAGATTTGATGCGAAATGAAGCTCAGGCCATCATGACCGGGCACCTTGGCGCGGATGGTGTTTTCCGCGCAGATGAATTGTTGTTGAAATGTCCAACAAAATATGAAGAGGCTGTGCCCAGTCAAGTTAAGGGAAATTAAGAGCCCATTAGTAACGACCCAGGTCGTTACTAATTTTATTAATGGAGAAACCCGATGTTAGCTGATTTTGGTTATGGCGTTTTAATCGTATCTTTTTTACTGGCAATTTATGCCATTGGTTCCGCGGTTTATGGTTATCGAACTGGTTCCGCCAAATGGGTTGAGAGCTCTCGCCTGGCGATGCAGCTCACTTTCCCGATGATTTCACTTTCGGCGCTGACCCTGATTTACATGTTGGTGACAGATCAATACAATATTGGCTTTGTTTATGAAGTTACCAGCCGTTCAATGCCTGTTTATCTGAAGGTCACAGCCTTATGGGGAGGGCAATCTGGTTCGCTGGTCTTCTGGGGCTGGTTGATGTCGGCCTTTGCAACCGCTGTGACCTTGCGAAAGTGGGATCGCGATCGGGAGTTTCTGCCCTGGGTGGTGGTAGTTTGTAGTGTGACCCTGGCTTTCTTTATCGGCCTGGTGATTTTTTATGAGAATCCTTTCGCGAAGTACTGGCAAACCATGAGTGGCGATGTCATTACCGCCATGTTTGCGCCAGCCGCGGCAGTTCCTTTTACACCTCCAGATGGACGCGGTCTGAATCCTCTGTTGCGCCACCCAGGCATGGTGATCCATCCACCCATGTTGTACCTGGGTTTTGTGAGCTTTGTTATCCCGTTTGCCTTTGCTATCGCGGCATTGGTGACTGGCCGAACTGACGATCGCTGGATTCGCATCACCCGGCGCTGGACAATTGTGGCCTGGTGTTTCCTATCCGTTGGTTTGGTGTTGGGTGGGCGCTGGGCCTATGATGTGCTGGGTTGGGGCGGCTATTGGGGTTGGGATCCGGTTGAGATCGCAGCGTTTATGCCCTGGCTAACGGGTACCGCTTTCCTGCATTCGGTCATGATCCAGGAAAAACGCGGTATGCTCAAATACTGGAACATGATCCTGATCATCCTGACGTATGCGCTGGTGATCTTTGGAACATTCCTGACACGCTCAGGTGTGCTGTCTTCTGTACATGCCTTCGCTCAGAGCGCCATTGGCCCGGCTTTCTTCATTTTTATCGGTGTAACTTTTATCATTTCTGCGGCTCTGTTGATCTACCGCTGGGCCGATTTGAAATCTGAAGCGCAAATGACCTCGATGCTCTCGCGCGAGGCGCTTTTTCTGCTAAATAACCTGCTGTTTATCAGCATCCTGGTAGTTTGCTTCTGGGGAGTAATATTCCCACTGATCTCTGAACTGGTGACCGGTCAAAAAGTAACTGTTGGCCCGCCCTTCTATCGTGCCGCCACCGGGCCGTTGTTTGCGACCCTGGTTCTTTTGATGGGGATTGCGCCGCTTTCAGCCTGGGGTCACTCCACCATAAAAACCCTGGGAAACGCGATCTGGAAACCCCTGATTGTGGCAATCATCGCATTGCTGGCGGTGATCTTTATCGCGGGTATTTACGCTCCGTATGCCATCATCGGTTTCTTTGTGATCTTCACGAGCGCGAGCATAACCATTTATGAGTTTGGGCGCGCCGCGCTGGCACGTTCCCGGGCTCAGAAAGAAAATTATGCGCTTGCGCTTTGGAGATTGGCTGGCAGAAACCGGCGCCGTTATGGTGGTTATCTCATCCATCTCTCCGTAGTATTCATGGCGCTTGGGATTATTGGGATTGAAATGTTCCAAACACAGACCCAGGGAACGATTGCCCAGGGTCAGTCAATCAAAATTGATGGTTATTCAATCACTTATAAAGATCTGGCGATATTTGATACTGCTGATAATCGTAACGTGGCGCGGGCTGTGATCACGATTGAAAAAGATGGCCAATTCCTTGGTGAATATTACCCGCGGCGTGACTATTTTTATGAATCTCAACAGCCGATGACCATTCCGGCTGTGCGCTCGACCATGCTGGATGATGTCTATGTCATCCTGGTGGATTGGCAGCCTATTCTTTCTAGCGGTGCCACATTTAAGGTTTATCACAACCCATTAGTAAACTGGTTGTGGGCTGGCGCCCTCCTGTTGATCTTTGGTTCACTCGTGGCTGCCTGGCCGGATAAAGAGATTGATTACGTGCCTGCTCGAACCCGTCGTGAAAAACAGGTCGTATATCAACCGGGCGCGGCAGATTAATCCCAGGTTCGGGCTCTCTATGGATGTGGAGAAATTCATGAAACGGAATTTTTGGATTGTATTGGCCGTTGGTCTATTGGCGTTGCTATGGACCAGGCAGGCTTATGCACAAACCCCGGTGCCTTCGGATGATGCTGTGAATGCGGTTGCCCGGCAGTTATTTTGCCCGGTCTGCGAGAATACCCCGCTGGATGTTTGTGCTACCCAGGCCTGTGCGCAATGGCGCGAATTAATTCGCACCAAACTGGCTCAGGGTTGGACCGCGGATCAAATCAAGGAGTATTTTGCTACACAGTACGGCGCTCGCGTCTTATCCGAGCCACCCCGGCAGGGTTTAAACTGGCTGGTTTATATTGTTCCTCCCGTTCTCATGTTGGTCGGTGTGTATATCCTGTTCCGCGCCATCCAATCCATGCGCAAACCGGTTTCGAGTGAATCAGGAATGAATGATACCGACCCGAATGGCACTGATGTACCTGTATCAGACGAATATTTGATCAAGATTGAAGAAGAATTGAAAAAGAGACAATAATGGACATTCCCCCTGATAATTTTATACTGAACGATTTGCTTAGCAAATCGTGGGTATTTTCCAATAAAATTATCCTGGGGAATGAAGGAGAATATTGATGAATGAACAAAGTACGAGCCTTTCCCCGGAAAAGGGTTCTCCGCAGCCGGCACTCAGACGGAGCGTCCCACTGTGGATACAGATTATTGTCTGGGCAGGGCTGCTTGGATTGTTGACTCTGGTTGCATTTGGTTTACGCCGCTCCCAGCAGGGTTCTCTGGTCATTGGCGATACGCTTCCCAATTTCAGTCTTTCGTTTTTTGACGGTTATCAGATGCAGGGTCAGAGCCAGGTCAATCTTTCAGATTTCAAGGGTAAAGTTGTTGTTTTGAACTTCTGGGCTTCCTGGTGTAAGCCGTGCGAGCAGGAAGCTGCTTTTATGGAATCAGCCTGGCGTTACTATAAACCCGGCGGTCAGGTGGTTTTTGTGGGTGCTGATTATGTCGATACCGAACCGGAAGCCCGCGGCTACCTTAAGAAGTTTGATATTAGTTATCCGAATGGCCCGGATCTGGGCACAAAAGTTTCACAGTTGTTTCGTATCACGGGTGTACCTGAAACATACATCATCGATCAAAATGGCAAGCTGGCTTTTTCTGAGATTGGCCCATTTGCATCTGAAGCTGACATTCACACGGCCATTGACGGCCTGATCAAGAAATAGGGAAACTATGGATATCGGAGCAATTTTTCTTTTGGTTTCTGTTTGTATCTTGACCGGGTTATTTGTGGCCCGTCCTTTTATGCAACGCCGCCGGGTATTGGGCAATGCGGGCAATAATCAGGAGCTTTCTGCGCTTCTGGCAGAACGAGATCGCCTGATTGGCGCACTGCAAGATCTAGATTTTGATCATACGCTGGGGAAAATACCCGGTGAGGATTACCCGGGCATGCGTGCCAGCCTGCTGAAGCGCGCCGCAGATATCTTACGTCAGCTTGATCTTCTCCAACCGCAGACGTTAGAAAGTGACGATGCTGAAAGCCGAGTGGAAGCCGTGATTGCCGAACGTCGCGCTGATGCGGCGGTTGAACCGGCTAAAAAGCGGGAAATTACGGACGACGATTTGGAAGAGCTTTTGGCTGCCCGCCGTGCAGTTCGTAAAGAAAAATCTGGCGGGTTCTGCCCAAATTGTGGCAAACCTATTATGCGCTCTGATCGCTTTTGTTCAGCGTGCGGGAAATCGATCTGAAAAACCTCAACTTATTTTAAAGGATTCATAATGAAATCTCGTTTCATCATTGTTTTAGGATTATTGTCTTTCTTATTAAGCGCCTGCCAATTATCTTTAGCAGCTGATATTACCCCGCCTCCCAATTATCAGTCTCCAACCCCGGGGCCAACGATGTGGTCTATGCGCTGGCGGTGCAGGTTGACGGAAAGATCCTGGCGGGGGGCGGCTTCACCACCCTGGGCGGCCAATCGCGCAACCATCTCGCCCGGCTAAACGCCGACGGGACCCTGGACGCCGGTTTCAACCCGGGGGCTGACAGCGATGTCTATTCACTAGTGGTGCAGGCTGATGGGAAGATTCTGGCAGGTGGGTCCTTCAGCATGTTGGGCGCACAGGCACGGAACAGAATCGGCCGGCTCAACGCCGACGGCACACTTGACACCGCCTTTCTGAATCCGGGAGCCGACAAAC
>Ga0118677_10004256_pt1 | contig 26294 bp, 25 predicted proteins | sample AliMusrvi5mmetaG_FD_86154 | JGI IMG/M metagenome (GOLD analysis project Ga0118677, IMG submission 86154) | reverse complement strand
GGAAAGGACTTCCTCGGGAATATCGATCCAGCGATCCTGCGAGACTTCTTGTTCGATCAGTGCGGGCGGGAAAATGGCCGCGAGCTGGTCGCCGGTGACGGGATTGCCATCGGGGCCGAGGGGAGGGAGCATGGGTGTGGGGAGATCGGCGGCCAGATTATACCAGCGACGGGGCATCTCATTCTCATTCAACAAAATCTTGGTGTCCATGGGATTCTCCTTCTGTTTCTACAGGTAGCAACACCATACTCAGGCATTAGGTTTCTGTCAATAGATACATTTCCGACTTTGGTCATGAAATTGTGCTTGTGGATAGGGTACAGGCCTGATATTTTTAACCCGTGACGCTCCATCCGTCCAAGCTTCTCAGGCCAGTCGACCTCCCCGACAACTTCACTCATTCACTGTTCAAGATCGCACCCTACAAAGGTTGTGCCCACGGCTGCCGTTATTGCGACGGCCGCGCCGAACGCTACTATGTGGAGGGTGATTTTGAGCGGGATATTGAGATCCGCCACGACATCCCAACCCGCCTCGGCGCGGAATTGCCGAAGGTTCGCGAGCGCGGCATCATCGCCTTCGGTTCGGGAGTAACCGACCCCTATCAAGCCTTGGAGGGCGATTCGCGTATTACAGGCCGTTGCGCCAGTATCCTTGCCGAAGCATCGCTCGCACTCCCGGCCATGGTGATGACAAAATCGAGCCTCGCACTCCGAGATCTGCCATTCTGGGAGCTAATAAACAGGCGTGCTGGCTTTATCCTGCTAGTCTCGCTGACCAGCCTTGATGAAAAATTGCGAAGCATGATGGAGCCGGGAGCCTCAAGCTTTCAGTCCCGCCTCGACATGATACGAAAGTTCAAGGCTGTGGGTTGCACCGTGGGTGTCCTTGCGATGCCATTCTTGCCTGGCTTGTCCGACAGCAGTGAGTCGATGCATGCCTTATACAATGCCTGCGCCGAAGCACGTGTCGATTTCGTGATGCCCGGTGGCCTCACCCTGCGCCCAGGGCGGCAAAAGGACTTCTACCTAAAGGCACTTAACACTTGTAGGCCGGATCTGATGGAAGGAACAGCTAAGCTTTATCGGGAGGAACGTGCATCGGGTTCACCCCACCCATCTGCTTCCCGTGCGCTTTTCGCCCGCCTAGACCCAATTCGGCAGGAATACGTGATGCCTTATTTACTGCCGCACAAAATATTTACCAAAATCCTGCCTCAACATGACTCGCTTCGCATCCTGTTCCGCGACATGCTCGAACTCTATTCGGAGCGAGGGATTGATACGACCGCTCTCAAAAGAAGCGCCGACGCGTACGATGCATGGCTTCGTGGCTTGAGACGTGTTTTCAGGAAAAAACGGAGCCTTCCTACTTCCTGGCTAGAGGAGCGATTTGCTGAAGGCGAAAAAGATGGCGAACTTGCAACTGTCCTTGGCAACAGGCGCCTTTCTTCCTTCACGACAACCATTGTCCGCGAAGAAGCCTGCCTCGACTACCTCACCCTCAAACTCGAACAGGTTTCTGATGTTCCACGTGGAACATGAAGCGAACTACGTGTCGGCGATTAGGCCTCTTCATCGCCGGAATCCTGTGGTGCAACAACTTCGGACTCTTCTTGTCCTTCCTCGGCCTGAACAACCGTTTCTGGAACACCAGCCGACATCACTTCTTCCGCGAGAGCTTCAGCTTCCTCTTCGCGAGCTATTTTATCAAGCCCAATGACAAAATCTGGGCGGTTGATATTGAGAACCCGTACACCCTTGGCGCCCTTTCCTTGAATGCTGACCGTGGAAGCAGGAAGCTTCAGCGTTTTCCCCTGAGAGGTGATTACTACGACATCATCTGAGTCAAGCACGGTGATCGCGCCCACGATCTCACCAGTTTTTTCTTCGGGCGCGTAGATTATTTGGCCGTGTGTGGCCCGGCCATGTGCGGTGAAGTTGTCAAACTCAACCCGTTTCCCATATCCGTACTCGGTGAGCACCAACATCTTCTGATCCGCGGAAACACGCAGCATGGCGGTCAGCTCATCGGCGTTCGTCAGTTTGATGCCACAGACTCCGCGTGAGGCCCGCCCCGTCGCGCGTACATCTTCTTCGGTCATTCGCAGGGCCTGGCCTTTCATGGTGATGAGGACCACCTCATCCTTTCCCCTGGTCAGACAGGCGGAAACCAGCCGGTCACCCTCATCCAAGTTGATGGCGATGATTCCGCGCGTCTTGGCATTGACGAAATCGATGGTCGCCACTTTTTTGACGACACCACGCAATGTCCCCATCAAAAGGTACTCAACCTCCGAGAAGTCCGAAAAATCGACCACGGCAGAAATCTCTTCATTGGGCGATATCGCCAGCAGCCCCTTGATGTGGGCACCCCGCGCGGCACGTGAGGCTTCAGGGATTTCGTGTACCTTCAACCAGTAGGCCTTGCCTTCGCTGGTGATGAAAAGCAGATAGTCATGTGTTGTCGCGACGAAAAGCTGTTCAACAAAATCATCCTCGATGAGGGTGGCCGAGTTCGAACCCCTGCCACCGCGCCCCTGGCTTCTATAGGCACTCACCGGCACGCGCTTCACATACCCTTTATTGGAAATGAGGATGACCATCTCTTCACGCTTTATCAGATCCTCGATATTTATTTGTTCAACTTCGTCGGCCATAATCTCAGTGCGGCGTTTGTCACCGAAACGCTCGGCGATGGCGAGCGTTTCGTTTTTGACGACGTCCCGGATACGCGTCTCGCTTGCTAGAAGTTCCTTGAGAAAGGCTATCCTCGCCTCAGTCTCTCGAAGCTCAGCCTCAAGCTTGGTCGTCTCCAGGCTGGTGAGTCTGGCGAGTCTCATATCGAGGATGGCTTGGGACTGTATCCCATCGAGTCCAAAACGTGACTCGAGGCGCTGTTTTGCGGTTTCTGTATCCTTGCTTGTCCGAATTATCTGGACAACTTCGTCGATGTTCTGGAGTGCGATGACGAGACCGCGTAAAATGTGGGCCTTTTCCTCGGCCTTGCGCAATTCATAACGGGAACGCCGTGTGACGACTTCCACTCGGTGCGCGACGAAATATCCGATGAGGTCCTTCAGGCCGAGGAGCCTGGGCCTTCCATCCACGATGGCCATGTTTATGACACCGAACGTGGTCTGCAGCGGTGTATGGGCAAAGAGCCTATTGAGCACAAGTTTGGGGATCGCCCCTTTTTTGAGTTCGAGAACTATCCGCATGCCCTCGCGATCAGATTCGTCGCGAAGATCGGAGACTCCATCAAGAACCTTGTCTCGGATCAAGTCCGCGATTCGCGTGATGAGGGTCGTCTTGTTGACCGCATACGGGATCTCGAGGAAGACTATCTGCTCACGGCCACCCTTCATGGTCTCGATGCTGAACTTACCGCGAACGATGATCTTGCCGCGGCCGGTCACATATGCCTCACGGATGCCACGGCGGCCGAAGATGATGCCCCCCGTCGGGAAATCAGGTCCGGCTACAAGCCGCATCAACTGGTCGACATCGATGGCGTCATTTTCGATGAAGGCGGCTATGGCCTCGCTTATTTCCTTGAGATTATGGGGAGGCATGTTCGTCGCCATGCCGACCGCAATGCCCGAGGACCCGTTGACCAGAAGATTAGGCAGGGCGGCAGGGAGAACGGAGGGCTCTTTCAGTGATTCGTCGTAGTTTGGGACGAAATCAACCGTATCCTTGTCGAGGTCGGCGAGCATTTCCTCGCCGAATTTGGCAAGTTTCGCCTCGGTGTACCGGCTCGCCGCGGGAGGATCCCCATCTATGGAACCGAAATTGCCTTGCCCATGGACAAGGGGATACCGGAGCGAGAAATCCTGGGCCATGCGGACGAGGGCATCATAAAGCGAAAGATCGCCATGGGGATGGTACTTTCCCATCGCGTCACCGGTTATGCGTGCGCTCTTTTTGGTGGCCGCGTTGGAGCGAAGGCCCAGCTCGTCCATCGCGAAGAGCAGGCGCCGATGGACAGGCTTCAGGCCGTCCCGAACATCAGGTAATGCTCTCGCCACAATGACGGACATCGCGTAATTTAGGTATGCTGTCCTGACCTCGTCCTCGATGGAGACGGGGATCACCTTCCCGGTAATCTCGGCCATTTATCTCGTTCCTTATACGTCGAGGTTGGAGACGTAGATTGCGTTCTCTTCTATGAACTGCCGACGGGGCTCAACCTGCTCGCCCATCAAAGTAGTGAATATCGCCTCGGCCTGGACGGCATCATCCATTGTGATCCTCATGATGTTGCGCCGCGCCGGATCCATCGTCGTCTCCCAGAGTTGGTCCGGATTCATCTCACCCAAGCCTTTATACCTTTGGATCGCGACCTTCTCCGGATCTTTTCCGCTGGCTCTCAAGATTTTTTCCTTCTCCGCATCGTCGTACGCATAAAAAATCTGCTTATCGTATGTTATTTTATATAGTGGTGGCATCGCGAGATACACATAGCCCTTCACAAGCATTTCGGTCATATAACGGTAAAAGAACGTGAGGAGAAGCGTCCTGATGTGGGAACCGTCCACGTCGGCATCAGCCATTATTATCACTTTGTGGTAACGCAGTTTGGTTACATCGAATTCGGTGCCAATGTTTGCACCAAGGCTTTGGATTATCGGCTGGAGCTTCTCATTGCCGATCACCTTGTCGATGCGCGTCTTCTCGACATTGAGCATTTTCCCCCATAGGGGAAGAATGGCCTGACAACTTCGATCCCTTCCCATCTTGGCGGAACCACCGGCGGAATCTCCCTCAACGATGTATATCTCGCACTTTGTCGGATCCTTCTCCTGGCAATCCGCCAGCTTGCCGGGCAGACCCGCGCTTTCAAGGAAGGATTTACGACGGGTAAGTTCCCGTGCCTGACGGGCAGCGATCCTGGCTCTGGCAGCCAGGACGGTTTTCTCGATAACTGCTCCGGCTATCTCCGGATTGCTTTCGAAAACAAAGGAGAGCTGTTCTGAACAGAAACCATCGACAATCCCTTTTACTTCAGAGTTGCCAAGCTTGCCTTTGGTCTGACCCTCGAATTGGGGATCCATCACCTTTACGGAAAGAACCGCGGTCAACCCTTCGCGGACATCATCGCCCGACAAGGGATCATCGAGCTTTTTTGCGAGTTTGGACTTCTTGAAAGCATCGTTGATGGACTTGCTGAGAGCTGCCCTGAAACCGATGAGGTGGGTCCCACCCTCACGCGTGTTTATTCCATTAACAAAGGAAAACATGGTCTCATTGAAACCATCGTTGTACTGAAGCCCCACTTCGATCTCGACATCGTCGCGCACACCGGTGAAATAGACAGGCTCCTTGTGCAGCACAGTCTTGTTTTTATTGAGGTACTCCACGAATTGACGCAGGCCGCCGTCAAACTTGAACTCAAAGGACCTCGGTACGGAAAGCCGTTCGTCGGTAAGGACGATGCGGACACCCTTGTTCAGGAAAGCCAGCTCACGAAGGCGATTGGAGAGGACGTCGAAGGAATAGCCCGTTTCTTCAAAGATCGAAGCATCGGCTTGGAAACGGACAATGGTTCCGCGCTTATCCGATGGGCCAAGGAGCTTGACCTCCCCATCGGGAATGCCTGTCAAATATTTTTGATAATGTACCTCGCCGTCAATGTGTACATAGACTTCACACCATGTTGAAAGTGCGTTTACCACAGATACACCGACGCCGTGAAGACCGCCTGAAACCTTGTAGTTCTGTTTGTCGAACTTGCCACCCGCGTGAAGCTTGGTCATTACCAGTTCGAGGGCTGACACTCCCTCCTCGGGATGGATGCCGACGGGTATCCCTCGTCCGTTGTCCTCGACCCGAACCACGTCGTTTTTTTCGAGGATGACGATGACATCGGTGCAATAACCGGCTAGAGCTTCATCGACAGAATTATCAACCACCTCGTAGACAAGATGGTGCAATCCGTCCAAGCCAGTGGATCCGATATACATCCCAGGCCGTTTTCGGACCGCCTCGAGACCTTTTAGGACCTGAATGCTATTCGCTGAATAGGTTGATTCCATAACCGACCCGAAGGAAAAGGTGAAAGCCCAAAACGATTCAAAGGACTATTCTGATCCCAAGAAAAGGAAAAAGCACTTGCCCCATCGAACAACCGGAGTATACTCGGGACAGGCAAGAAAGTAAAGTCGAGCGCAGAGAGGATCCCTTGGAAAGCATGATGAAACCAGCTTGTGGAAAACCTGTTAATATATTCCAAATGTCTTGTACTATCACTAATAAGGGTATCTATGCGTAGGCAAGCCGATAGGGAATACGTGATGAATTATTTTCCTAAATGCATTTTAAGAAACAAATTACATATAAATACTACATAAATATTGAGTGGGAACCCGTCGAGTTTAGAGAATTTGAGGTTTCCTGTCGTGGGATTTGTGTTTTTTCCGTTCTTGATGTTCTGTGGATATCCTGTGTATATATTGTGCCTGATTACGAGGTGTTTGATGGACAGTTGGAACTACTCCGTGTTTTGGGACGAAGTCATAAACCAGGTCAAGAATGAGCTCGGAGACCATGAGTTTGTGATGTGGTTCAACATTCAATACGACTCATCCACAGAAAATTCCTTGGTGATCCGCGTCCCGTCCAGCTTCTATAAGGATCAACTTGTCCGTCAGTACCAGAAATATCTCGAGGACAAGCTTTTTGACCTTATGGGGAAGCGCATTGGGATAGACTTCATTGTCGTAAAACCAAAAACACCAGATTCACCAGCACTAGTATCCAAAGATGAAGCGAACAAGGGTGGAACCAATTCCAACGCCATAGAGAATAAGGCGAATCCTAAAGAAAGGGGCAAGCATCCCCAACTCCGCCTAGATTACACCTTTGAGAATTTTGTTATTGGAGATAACAACGGATTCGCATCCAATGCTGCTTTGGCAATATCAAAAAATCCAGGAACCTCATATAATCCATTCTTTATATATGGTGGCGTAGGGTTGGGGAAAACGCACTTGATGCAATCAATCGGCAACCGTGTGTGGATTGAGAGTCCAAAAAAGAAAGTCATTTGCATCACCGCCGAAGAGTTCACGAATGAGTTCATACAATCCATCCATGATAAGACAACCCAGAATTTCAAGAACAAATACCGCTATGTTGATGTGCTCCTGATAGACGATATTCATTTCCTTCAGAATAAAACTGGCAGTCAGGAAGAGCTTTTTCACACCTTCAATGCCCTGTACGACGCAAACAAGCAGATGGTCTTCACGTGTGACCGACCAGTATCAGAGCTCAAAAATCTTTCGGACAGGCTCCGCAGCAGGTTTGAACGCGGCCTGAACGTGGATCTCCAACCACCTAACTTCGAGACCCGAAGTGCCATCCTAAAGAAGAAAATAGAAGCTGGCCGCATTTCAGTGCCAGATGAGGTCATAGAGATAATCGCCAAGAATATTTCCACCAATGTTCGAGACCTCGAGGCGGCCCTTACAAAGCTAATTGCATACGCTGAGCTTGTTCATAAGGATATCACTCTGGAAATTGCGCAGAATCAGCTAAAGGATGTTTTTAGCCAGTCAAAACATGGGAATGTGACGATCGACAATATCCTTAGGGTTGTGGCGGATTATTACAAACTCTCATACAACGATCTTAAAGGGAAAAAAAGGACAAAAAACATTGCATTTCCACGCCAGGTTGCAATGTATATAGCAAGGGATATAACCGAATATTCCACGACCGAGCTCGGTTTCGAATTTGGCGGACGGGATCATACCACAGTAATGCATGGATGCCAAAAGATTGAAGAACGACTTAAACTTGATCCAAATCTTGAATCCTCCATACAGTCCCTTGTTCGAACAATAAAGGATTACAGTTCCAAGGTTTAGTTCTCGGAAAAGGTGTTGGTAACATGGTGCAAAATGAAGGAAAGCCTTTATCCTGTGGGATTGTGGATAATGATGTCGCATTGATTCCAACTTATGCACAAGCATTAATGCTTTGTTTGGAAATGAGTTATAGTCATTACACACATTTGACCCTTGCTTACTATTACTGTTACTGTTTATATAAAACTAGTGTATATAATAGTGTGGAAAAGAATATGTTCTTTTTCTAAAAGGGGGTATCCATGAAGTTTACCTGTGAAAAAAACTCCTTTTCCCGTGAAATATCCTTTGCCCAGGAAATAATAGCGTCAAAAAACGCTCTCTCAATAATGTCCAACGTTCTGCTTGAAGCCACGGAAGGTTCCTTGACTCTTAAAGCCACAGATATAAAGGTCAGTTTTGAGACAGTTATTCCCGTGGATACAATTGAGTTTGGTACGATCACTGTTTTTTGTGACAAGTTGTCTGGAATTCTCGCTACGATACCCGAAGGGGATATATCGATTGAACAAGATGAGAATAAGGTCATAATTAAACCAACATTCAAAAAAGTTAAATTTCAACTAAAAACAATATCGAGTGAGAAATTTCCAGAACTTCCAATGGTTCCGAACGAGTTGTTTTTTTCTGTTCCAGTCAGACAGTTCAAGGAGATGATAGCTCAAACCATTTTTGCGGTCTCAGATGACGAGACTCGGTACTTCATGAACGGTGTTTACATTGAGAAAGGTTCTGATGGTCTTACATTGGTTGCAACGGATGGCCGACGGCTTTCTTTTATTAAAAAGACATTTGATGGGAAAGTGCCTGATTTTAAGGCAGTGATAGTTCCTCCAAAAATCCTGGCGCTCGTCCTTAAACGTGCGCCAGATGAAGGTATGATTGATATAGCAGTAAATGAGAAAACCATTTTTTTCCGTTTTGGTTCCTATCGGATATCGTCGATTCTCATTGAAGGCCAGTTTCCCAATTACCAGAAAGTCATTCCGGAAAGCCAGAAAAACAGGATAACATTAAGGCGTCTCGATTTATTGGACGCTCTCAAGCGGGTAGGAATCTTTGTTGAACAAAAATCGCATAGAACCTTTTTCACCATATCGGAAGGGTTGATGGTTGTTTCCTCAGAAGAAAGCGACTTGGGTATCGCACGTGAGGAATTCACGTGCAATTATTCCGGACCTGAAGTGACCATCGCACTGAATTATAAATACATCGAGGATCCCCTCAAAGTGATGGATTCAGAAAACATAAACATCGAATTCACCGAACCCAATAGAGCCATCACCGTGTCCCCTGAACCAACTGAGGATTATTTTCACGTCGTTATGCCGATGCAGATTGAGTAGATTTGGACCGCTCGGTGAATGATGCCTTTTAACAGGGTCAGATTCTCTTCATTCCGCAACCTTGAAGACGCGGAAGTCAAAACCGATGCCGACAGGGTTTTCCTCATTGGCGAAAACGGCCAAGGCAAGACCAACTTTCTCGAAGCTCTTTATTATCTTTCTTATGGAAACTCCTTCCGGGGTCCTGTTGACTCGGAAGCTGTCCGTCGTGGGTTTTCATTTTTTGCGCTAGTGGGCGGATTGAGAACATCCAGTGATGCAGTCGTGCCCGGTGATGAAATTCGTGTGGCCTGGGGAGACAAGGTCAAGGAGATCCGCCGAAACGGAAAGCCGGTTAGGGATAGAAAAGAACTAATTGAACTTAATCCGTCGGTTGTGTTTTGCCATGAGGATTTTTCCTTTGCTGCGGGAGAACCAGAGCGGCGACGTTTTTTCTTTGATCAATCGGCAGGTTTGGTCTCTGCTGGGTATATCGATGTTCTCAGGGATTATAAGCGAATATTAAAACAAAGGAATGCGACCTTGAAGGATGGTCGTTCTGATCTTCTGGAACTTCTTGATATGCAGTTGGCGGGAAAGGGAATCGAACTAATGGGCGAGCGCACGCGTCTCCAAACGGAGTTTGAAGGCCGGTTTGCGCTTCGTTTTGAGGCGGTCTCACTGCTCGGAGTTGATGTCAAAATTCGGTATAGGCCCAGTTGGCATACTGATTTTGGCATAGATGGAGTTCTTGGTCATCTAAAATCAAAACGCGCGGAGGAATTGGCTCTCGGAACGAGTCTCTCAGGTCCACATCGCGATCGATGGTCTTTTTTTTCTGATGGACGTGACTTCGCTGCAACAGCTTCCACTGGGCAGCTTCGCCTTCTTTCATTGACCCTGCGGATGGTTCAAGCCGAATATTTTATTGCGTCGACAGGGCTTCTGCCAGTCCTACTTCTGGATGACGTTCTTCTTGAACTCGATCGCGGGAAAAGGCGCCGTTTCCTTGATCTTTTGCCCCCATCCGGGCAATCTTTCTTTACCTTTCTTCCGGGGGAACCTTGGGAGGATTATAGGACTGGGTCGACACTGGTCTATGAGGTTCGCAATGGCCGATTTGAGGGTTAAGGATGTCTCTTCCCTCCTTTCAAATTTATTCGACGCGGATAAATTGAGCCGAGGTGAGAAGGTTTCCAGTTTTTTTGCCTCCTGGGCATCATTGGTAGGGCCACGTTTCGCAGCACATTCTCGTGTTTTGGATGTTCACAATGGCCTTCTTGTGATTGAGGCCGAACATCCTGGCTGGATACAACTACTTCAAATGAGGCAATCGGGCATTCTTGAGGATGTTGCACGTCGTTTCCCTGAGCTTGGACTTCGCGGAATTGTCTTTAGGCTGGCCGATTCATCTTTGGGGGCTCCGAGTAAGCCGGTTCAGGGGATGGAGTCAATGGAGCCCGCGGCAGAGAAAGATTCCGAGAAGAGTGCTACCACCGCCACATTGGAGGATGTGGCCGATCCTGGCCTAAAGGCGCTATTATCCAGCCTAAGGAAGACGATGCAAGGCAAGTCCTAATCATTGACGAAGAATCCCAATATAACTATAATCGCGTTTTCTTGATATAGAATCGATTGGTGGTCGGCCTATCCATGGAAGGTTTGTAGGGGGCCCCACCGCCCATAGAACCTAAGGAGCTTGGAACATGAAACGTACGTATCAGCCCAGTAAAGTTCGCCGAACCCGAAAGTTTGGCTTTCGCGCCCGCATGAAAACCAAGGGTGGCCGGCTTGTTCTAAAGAGGCGCAGGGCGAAGGGTCGGAGCCAACTGACCGCCTCCGACGAGAAAAAGCCTTACTGATCGGGTTTCTCCGGGCAAGGGTTTCAATATCCCCGGGCAAGGGTTCAAGAAAGCCGACAGGGTTCGGAAACGGGTGGAAATCAAAAGGATTTTCGCTCGAGGAGTCCGCTTCTCGTGTAAGGGTATGAGAATTCATGTTTTGTCGAGTCCTCTCGTACAAAACAGGGTGGTATTAGTGCCGGTTCGTTCGTATCCCGATGCTGTCACGAGGAACCGTGCTCGTCGTCTTGTCCGGGAATGCTGGCGCATGGGAAAGTCACGCCTTTCGCCGGGACACGATGTCGCAGTCGTCTTGTATCCCGGTTTTGATATCCTTGGCGAGAGGAAGGCACAGCTTGAACGCTTACTTCGCCAAGCCGGACTTGTTGTTTAATGCCAATGAAAAGCATCGTTGCCTTCCCATTGCTTTTCCTCATCAAGGTTTATCGAACAATCATTTCCCCCCTCAAGCCACCCACCTGCCGATTTTATCCAACCTGTTCGGCTTACGCTTTCGAAGCGATCGAAAAACATGGTGTCCTGAAAGGCATTGGCTTGTCCATTTTGCGTATTCTGCGATGCAATCCTATGAACCCGGGAGGCTTTGACCCAGTACCATGAGCATACTTGACAACAACAACAAAACGGGCGACAAACGCACACTTCTTGCCGTCGTCCTATCCGTAGTGGTCATAACTGTAGGGTTCCTTCTTCAGGGGACGCTTTTCCCGCCTGCCCCAGTGCAGACCACGAATGTAGTACAAAGCTCCCCGGCTCCCCAGCCTACGGAAGCAATACCAACCGTTTCTACGAATGCCCCCACCGGGAAAATCGTGGATGCCAAAGCCTTGATTGCATTACCCGCAAATGCCCCTGTGGCCGAGCACACCTACACCATCTCGACCGATATCCTCGAAGCCGTTTTCACGAACAAGGGCGGGGACCTGATTTCGCTCAAACTCAAGAAACACAGCGATAAGGATGGTGTGGTAGATCTCATCGTGCCAGGAAAGAATGGTGCCCAAGGTTTATCAATCGCATTCGGTGAGTCTAATGCAACCCCCGTGACTGACCTGATGAACGCATTGATGCTCGGTGATTCGACCATCGTATTCTCGCGGACGTTTCTTGCCGAGATACCGGGAAAGGACGCCCCGGTGCCGTTCACATTCAAGAAAACCTATGCTTTTCATAATGGTGACTACATGTTCAGTCTAGTCATCACACTCGAGAATTCTGTGAATGAAATTCTTCCACTCGATAGTGGGGGAACGGCATACTCGCTCACGATAGGGCCGCAGATAGGTCCCAGATTGAGCAGTGCGCCAGGGAATGGCAACGCCGATTTTCGTAAATTCGTCCAGTTGGTCGGTGGCAAGAAGAAGGAGGAACGCCCAAAGGCTGGTGTTCCCATGGTTCTCAAGGAGCAGCCATCCTGGGTCGCGATATCGGGAAAGTATTTCTCCCTGGTTGCGGTTCCAGAACTCAGCACGTTTAAGACGACGATCTCCACTGGCCCGGATCCGGTTCTTTTTCAGACCGACAGCATTTCGCTTTCGCGCCCAGCCATAAAGGCAAGCAAGCAGACAGACACCTATTACTTTTATTTTGGCCCCAAAACAAATGATGCGTTGTCCAAGTACGATTATGCGGATCGAAATGCCTTCCAGCAGAAGGGCCTGAACCTTGAGCAGGCGGCGGAGTCGTCGGGCATCCTCGGATGGCTAGAGACGGCATTGAAGTTCTGTCTCAATTTATTTTATAGGCTTGTTCCCAACTACGGCGTTGCAATAATCCTGGTCACGATTTTGGTCAAGGCAGTACTTTTCCCTCTGACAAAGAAGGGTTCTGTCTCCGCGGCCAAGATGCAGGAACTCCAGCCCAAGATCCAGGAACTTCAGGCAAAATACAAGGGGAATTCCCCGAAATTAAACCAGGAGATGGCCGAGTTTTACAAAAAGGAGGGCTACAACCCCATGTCGGGTTGCCTTCCCCTCATTATCCAGTTTCCAATTTTCATCGCCATGTACAACCTGTTCAACAACCACTTCGACCTTCGTGGCGCGATGTTCATCCCTGGTTGGATACCTGATCTGTCGCAGCCTGAGGCAATATTCAGTTTCCCGGTGATCAATCTGGTGATCTGGAATATCGATGCGATCAGGGCCCTTCCGGTCATATATGTTGTCAGTCAGCTCCTGTACGGAAAATACACGCAAATGACAACGCCAGGCCAGAGTGCGACACAGATGAAGATCATGATGTATGGCATGCCGATCATGTTCTTTTTCATTCTGTATAACACCCCCGCCGGTCTCTTGTTATACTGGATAGTTTCCAACCTCCTTTCAATCGGGCAGCAGATAGTGATCAATGACCTTCTGAAGAAACGGCGTGCGACGATTGCTGCCAGCGCACCGGTTCCAGTGATCGAGCCAATTAGGAAGCCAACAAAAAACAAGAAGAAATAACACGCATTCCTCTCTTAGGAGTAAAGATATGGTCCAAGAATTCGAAGGGCGGTCCGAGAAGGAGGCCATCGACGCCGCGGCCGAGGAACTCGGGCTCGAGCGTGACGGTTTTGATGTGGAGATCATAGAATCGCAGGTTGGGGGTATTTTCAAGAAGGGCAAGGTGCGCATACGGGTGCACACGCAAGAAGAGGCAACCAGTGCCCCACGTCGAGAACCGGCGGGGAATCCAATGCCCGCTGATGATTTTGAGGCGAAGGTTCTCGAATTTTCAAAAAAAATGATTGAGGGAATGGGCTATGCCTGTGAGGTGGGCGTTCTATTTCGTGAGGAGAAAAAACTGGGGATCAGGATCGACAGCGAGCATGCGTCGATCATCATAGGGAAAAAAGGCAAGAACCTCGATGCCTTGCAGGTTCTCGTGAATGTCTATTCAGGACGATTGGGCCGAGAAGACACAAGGGTGATACTTGATTCCGAGAATTACCGAATCCGTCGCGAGGAGGCCTTGGTTCGACTCGCCTATGAGACCGGGGAACAGGTTAGACGAACTCGCCAATCCGTTCTCCTCGAACCCATGAACCCTTTTGAGAGGCGAATAATACACACGACCCTCAATGATATCCTGGATATCGAAACTAAAAGCGAGGGGGATGGGCTCTACAAACAGGTGCGAGTCACTTTCCGTGGCAAGGCCTGATATTGGCAACCATTGTCTGTCTGTTCGCGATTCTTCTTCTTGTTCTTCTCCTTCCATTTCTCGTCAAGAAGGTTGAGGAAAATCTAGAAATATTCCTTTTCGTGATGGGTCTCGTGGCGGTTACTGTCAGTTCTCAATGGGCAATGCCGCTTCTTGTGGAGGCCCTCATTGAACCGATCAAGATTACCGTGGCCGTACTTGTTGCCGGAGTGCTGTTCAAGTTCCTGCGCCCGGCGGTGAGGAAGGCTGTTGGGGCGGCAATGTCTCGCCTCGGCGTCAAGGCCTTCGCATTTGTCATAGTGGTTGTTCTGGGCCTCATCTCGAGCGTCATCACCGCCATCATTGCAGCCCTGCTTCTCGTGGAAGTGATCGACTGCATGAAACTGGACCGAAAAGACGAGATAAAGATCGTGGTGATCGCGTGCTTCGCCATCGGGATGGGTGCCGTACTCACACCGCTTGGAGAACCCCTTTCCACAATTGTCATCGCGAAGCTGAGGGGAACGCCATATAACGCCTCGTTTTGGTTTCTTTTTTCCGAATTCTGGCAATTCGTCATTCCTGGAGTCCTTGGATTTGGAGCGCTCGCAGCGATCATGGTCAAGAAGGGGCCAGAGGACGATGGACTGAGTGAAAATCGCCAGGAAAGCATCAAGGACATCTTACTTAGAACTGTGAAGACCTACCTGTTCGTCATGGCGCTCGTGTTCCTTGGAACAGGCTTCAAGCCCATAATTGATGCCTATATCTCCAAACTTCCGGCGCCCGGGCTTTTCTGGCTCAATTCCATCTCGGCGATCCTTGACAATGCCACGTTGGCGGCCGCCGAGGTGGGACCACAAATGAGCATGAATCAGCTCACCTATGCACTTCTTGGCCTTATCATTTCGGGAGGGATGCTCATCCCCGGGAACATCCCGAATATAATTTCAGCAGGGAAACTCAAGATCAAGAGCAAGGAATGGATGGCGATTGGCCTGCCAGTCGGAGCGGGCGCAATGATCCTCTGCTTTGCCATACTTCTTGTTTTCGGACGTTGAACGGGAGGACCCATGACGAGGGAAGAGAAGCTTGAACTCATAGCTGCCTTTGAGACTGGATACTCGTGCATCGAGGAGATGATCGCAGGCATTGGTTCAGATGAACTGCGTTTTGCGCCGCCTGTGCGAGATGCCTGGTCAGTCAATGATTTTCTTGTCCATTTCCTGGATGCGGACATCAGCCTTGCCTTCCGCGTGCGCACCGCGATCGCGGAACCGGGAAAGGCGGTGCCTGTCTGGGAAGAGGATGCATGGCACGACACGCTCCATTACGATGAGGAAGATGGTCTCGCCTGCCTGGCTCTTGCAAAGGGTATCCGGACCTATATTTCCGTTGGATTGCGCGCTGTCGTGGACGCGGAATGGTCGGGCTTCAGCATCGATCATCCCACCAAGGGGCGCCTAGAACTCGGGACACTCCTCGACATTTATGGGCAACACATCATTTTCCATCTGCCCCTGATCAAACGAAACAGGCTGGCTTGGAAGAAGCGTGAGGCATGATCGAAGCATCTCCATTGTCGTTTCGCTAGATTATACTCGATGCAGCCCCACCGGGGATCGTCTTCATCTTGCGATATTCGGTGTTTAGCCTGGCCATTCTCGTATTGAGTCGGGCAAGCCTTTGAGCAAGCAATCGAGCAAGGAATATTCCATAGTGTGGACTCTGTTTGATCATGTTTACGAAATCCTGTTTCGAGATTTTTATCAGCGAGCAGGTTCCTTTTGCCACGACTGTAGCGGAACGCTTGTTTGAGAGCAGAAAAGACATCTCACCCATGAATAGATCATCTGGCGTGAGGGAAGAGACGAATTTTCCCTTTGAATACACGCAGAGAGTGCCAGAGACAATGTAATACAGGTAATCTGACTCCTCTCCTTCCGAACAGATATACTCCCCGTCCTTGAAAACAATCTCACCGGATCGTTCGAATATTTTTGGAATGATATTCGATTCGGCCTTCTGATGGTCAATTTCGAAAGAAACCTCGTTTCCTTTTTGGTTGTAGGTCAGGTCATGCACATAGAGATCCGCCATCTTCATGCCCATTCCGTGAAGTCCGGGAATCTCGGATGTTGAGGCCATCCGAGATTGCCAGTCAAACCCGCTACCCTCATCCCTGATCAAGAAACGCGATTTATCTGGAGTGATTGTATAGGAGAAGAAGACCTTGCGCGCCTTTATCAAGGGGTCTTTGTTTTTTTCCCGGATCAGATCCATGATGTCGCCATCGTTTTCAAGAAAGGCTGTTTTTTCGTCGAAGCCTATTTTGCAATTCCCATGTTCGATTGCATTGATAAGAAGCTCAAGGAGGGCAACGTGCAGCTTCTCCTTTTCATCACGACCGAGGAGATTCGCATTGAATAGGTAGTTGGTCACGAGATTTGTATACGTGGTAATGTCCAAGGGATCATTATCGATCACGAAGGCACCGGAGATGGTTTTAAGCAAATGCTGCTGGATTCCTCGTTGGAGGAGGATGGGCTTGTTTTGTCGGATGATCCGCAAAAGACGAGGGAAGCTCGACATGAACTCCTTCTTGCGCAATACGGCGATGATGTTCGCATCACGCATCGTTTCGAGTAGCACTTTGTCATCGACGATATCATGGATTCCGATGATGCCACCGTAGTGAAGCCATGGATCTTCCTGAATCTCCTTGAAAATGGCCATGCAATCAACCTGCCGATCGGAGAAATAAAAGATCTTCATCTCGGGAAGTTCATATTTGAGGAACTCAATCACATCGTCAGTGTTTGAGAAAAATATGGGTGTGAGCTCACCTCCGGAACCAGCGCACTCGAGGCGGATCACCTCGTTAAGTGTTTCATCAGTAGAGACGACAGGAATTTTGTGCATGCTACCTCCACGAGCGAATGAAAAGCCAGACAAAGGGAAAAGGTCACCTGAAAAATACAATGGACGACGTGTCGCTGGTCTCTTTTCGGCGGATTTCCGGCTATGATTGACTTTTTTTCTCCCCTATGCCTTCATTGTTGCACAAAATACTTGGGCCTATAGCTCAGTTGGTTAGAGCTGCGGACTCATAATCCGTCGGTCCCTGGTTCAAGTCCAGGTGGGCCCAACCAGGATTTATTGCCTATATGGACGCGCAGCAGAGTTGGCCTGCCGCGGTCAGAGAAAGGAGCGACAAGGATGAGTGACGGATCGTGGTCGGAACGGCAGAGTTCCGAGTGGCGGACCAAGGTTGGCTTGGCCGTGATGTTGAAAGGCGGCGTCATCATGGATGTCACCAATGCGGAACAAGCCAAGATCGCGGAGAAGGCGGGCGCTGTGGCGGTGATGGCCCTTGAACGTGTGCCTGCTGACATCAGGGCCAGTGGCGGCGTCGCACGAATGTCAGACCCGAGGATCATCAAGGAAATTCAAGCGGCGGTCTCCATCCCGGTCATGGCGAAATGCCGGATTGGACATATCGTCGAGGCAAAAATCCTTGAGGCGCTCGAGGCGGATTTCATAGACGAGTCCGAAGTGTTGACACCCGCGGACGATCGTTTCCATGTGAACAAACATCCGTTCAAGGTACCGTTTGTATGTGGTTGTCGTGATCTTGGAGAGGCGCTACGCCGCATAGGCGAGGGTGCTGTCCTGATTCGAACAAAAGGCGAGCCGGGCACTGGTGACGTGATTGAAGCGGTGCGGCACATGCGATCAGTCACCGACGAGATTGCAAGGCTGTCACACCTTCGGGACGAAGAGTTGATGACTGCCGCCAAGGATCTCGGCGCGCCCTACGAACTCGTAGTCGAGGTGGCTCGCACCGGCAAGCTTCCGGTGCCCAATTTTTCGGCGGGGGGCGTCGCGACGCCTGCTGACGCGGCGCTCATGATGGAACTAGGCGCCGAATCGATTTTTGTTGGCTCGGGAATCTTCAAATCAGGGGATCCCGCTCGCCGAGCGTCGGCGATAGTTGGAGCTGTCACCTATTTCAAGGATCCGAAAAAACTCGCCGAGCTATCCGAGGATCTTGGCGAGGCAATGGTTGGCATTGGCCTGGACGAGCTTCGCGAGGATCAGCGAATGGCCAAGCGGGGTTGGTGAAGACATGAAAAGGGTCGGCGTGCTCGCGCTCCAAGGCGATTACGCCGCCCATCAAGTCGCCCTTGAGCACGCAGGTGCCGAGGCATTTGAGGTGAGGACCCTTGCGGACGTGGAAGGCGCCGAAGCTCTTGTCCTCCCGGGCGGCGAGAGCACGGTGATCGGCGGCCTTCTGGTCCGGTTCGGCCTTTTGGATCGCCTCATCGAACGTATCCGGGGAGGGCTTCCGGTTTTCGGAACCTGTGCCGGGCTGATACTTCTGGCGGCCAGGGTGGACGGTCGCGAACAACCCGGAATTCGGCTTCTCGACGCATCGGTGCTAAGGAATGCCTATGGCAGGCAAATCGCCAGCTTCAGGGCGACGGTGAAAACGTCATTGCCTGGCGTAGAAAGTCTGGAGGCCGTGTTTATCCGTGCTCCGCGCATCACTTCCTGGGGCTCCGATGTGAGTGTGCTGGCGGAGCACAAGGGCGATCCGATTCTGGTGCGGCAGGGTTCCATGGTTGGTTGCACCTTCCACCCCGAACTTGTCCCTGGCGCGGCCATCCATCGCTGGTTTCTGTCCCTTTAGGAAATTGCCCCACGAGTGGGGTCGCGGGTGACGAGGATCTTGTCGATGCGATTGCCGTCCATGTCCAGCACTTCGAAGATGCAGTCGTCCCAGCGGCAGGTCTCTCCAGCACGGGGGATGGTGCCCAGGCGATCGAGAACGAGCCCGGCGACCGTATCGTAATCCCCGAAGCTTTCAAAAGCGTAGCCGAGAGCCTGCCCAAACTGCTCAAGGGGTAGGGATCCGTCCACGAGGTAAGTCCCGTCCTGCCGTCTGGTGATCTCGGGTTCATCCTCGTTCCCGGTACCGAACATGTCACCTACAATGGACTCAAGCAGGTCGGAGAGCGATACCAGACCTGAAACACCGCCATATTCGTCCAGGATAAGAGCACTTTTCGCGTCACCGGCTTTCAAGGCGGCAAATGCCTTCAACGCGGAAATGGACTCGGGAATGAAAACCGGTTTTTGCACAAACGATCGTGGTAGTTCGAATCGATCCGCTGCGATCGCGGCAAGGCATTCCTTCACTGGAAGCATCCCGATGACCTTGTCGAGATCACCGTCCACAGCCGGGAGATAGCCGTATCGCGCATATTCGATGATTTGATCGCGTGCCTTGGCTGGTCCGTCGCGAAGGTCGACCGCAATCACTTCCGTCCGAGGGGTCATCAGCGAAGTGACACGACGATCGTCCAGGGAGAGCACCCCTTCCACCATCTCCCGTTCGCTCTTCTCGAACACGCCCGTCTCCACGCCCTGGGCGATGAGCACCCGGACCTCTTCCTCCGTCACTACCGGTTCCTGCCCACGCTTGGCTCCGACCAGGAAAACGATGAGGTTGGTGACCGCCGATAAAAAACGGGCCAATGGCGCGAAAAGCAGGGCAAAAAAACGAACGGGGCCGATTACCGCGGCCGCAATGGGTTCCGGTCTGGAAAGCGCGATGGTTTTTGGTACGAGTTCGCCAAGGATCACCGAGACGAAAGTCGTCAGGATGACGACAATGGCCACAGATACCGGGCCTGCGGTGGATGCGAGGTACGGTATGTCTTGAAAGGTCACTTCCATGTTGCGTGCCACGGTCGCGCCACCAAAGGCGCCAACGAGTGTACCGATGAGTGTTATGACTACCTGTATCGTGGAGAGGAACCGCGAAGGACGCTCTGCTGTTTCGAGGGCAAGTTGGTAGTTTTTCTTGCCTTGATCTGCTTCGTATTTGAGACGCGCCTTGCGTGATGAGACGATGGCCATCTCTGAGAGTGAAAAGAAACCATTGAGGAGGATAAGGCCGAGGAGAACAAGTAGGTCAAGCGCCATGGCGACAGTTGTTGGGGCGGACCGGTTCAGATGCCGTTCTTTTCATTCTCATTCTAAGATTACTGCAAATAATGATGGTCGTCGAGGGTTACTTGGCGCGATTTCTCAATTGTCAATCAGGTTGCGGAGTTATATACTGAAATGCATACAGAAATTGGAAAACATAGGCCGAAGGCCTACGATGTGGAGAGAAAAATGATTATCAAACGGTTTTGGGAGCGATGCTCTGAATTTGTTGTGGAGGAACAGGACGCCTTTTTGGTGGAGGCAAACTCAGCTGAGACAGTAAACACAATCGTGCCGACCCTCAGCCCCCACGAGAAGCTCAAGTTTGACCAGATGAAAGAGGTCTATGTTGCCAAGGCAAGCGGCGGTGGAGCCACGGAGGGGTGTTTCTATTTCCTTGTCTCCCGCGACGCGCAGTCAATCAAGTTTGAATCAGTCGCCTTGCTCACCGCCGATCTGTCAGGGCGAGGTGGAAAAGTGAAGGTTCTTCCAGACATTTCAATCTCCAAAATCGAGGATGTGAGTTCCATCGATCCAGACGCATAGTGATGATCGCTCCCCGTTGTTCCTGGTGTGGAGAGGATCCTCTTTATGTCGCCTATCATGATGTGGAATGGGGCGTGCCACTCCATGACGAATCGCGGCATTTCGAGTTCCTTCTCCTTGAGACGCAGCAGGCAGGCCTTTCCTGGCGTTGCATCCTCGGAAAGCGGGAGGACTTTCGGAGAGCCTATGAGTCCTTCGATCCGGAGAAGGTGGCAGGCTTCACGGCAAAAAAGATAGAAAGTCTTCTTGCCGATCCCGGCATCATTCGCAACAAGAGAAAAATCGAAGCGGCGGTTAAGAACGCCCGGGCCTTCCTGAAAACAGCCGAGGAGTTTGGGGGCTTTGATGCATATATCTGGCGTTTTGTGGAGGGGAAGCCCATCATCAACGCGTTGCCTGATGGTTCGAGGACTCCCGTGACGACTTCTGTCTCCGATGACCTCGCCGCGGACCTCAAGCTGCGAGGCTTTTCATTTATTGGCTCGATCACGATGTACGCGCATATGCAGGCGATCGGCATGGTGAATGATCATGTGACCTCCTGTTTTCGCTGGGCCGAGCTTGGCGGAAGCCTGGGGTAAGGGGAAATCATGGAAATTGGTATGGACGCAATCAACTCAAGAACCTCTGTCCGTACCTACAACGGGACGCCTTTGACAGCCGATGAGGAGAAGGCCCTTCGAGCCGCCTTTGTCGAGGCTGTTCCGGGTCCCTTCGGCGCGACCCCGCGCTTTCTTCTGGCCACCCGTGAGGACATCGAGGACGAGGCCTCGCACGCAACGTCGGTTAAGGGCGGCATCAGGATTGGAACCTACGGGATGATCGTTGGACCGCCCGCCTTCATCGCCGGCGTAGTGGCCAAGAGGCCATTTGCCTGTGTGGACTTCGGGTATTGCCTGGAAGGTATCATTTTGCGCGCCACCGAACTGGGCTTGGGCACCTGCTGGATCGGCGGGGCTTTCAGCCGAAGCGCGATTGCCCGTTCCTTGTGTGCCGGCAAGGACGAGTTTGTGCCAGCGACGACGCCAGTTGGGCGCGCCGCGAGCAAACCCACGCTGCAGGACCGCATCGTTCGCGGATCCGCGCGCGCCGGGACGAGGAAGCCCCATTCCGCCCTTTTTTTTGCGGCGGATGATGACGGTGGTCTCGTCCCCATTGGCAATGTCGGGAAGTGGGAGATGGTGCTGGAGTCTGTCAGGATCGGCCCCTCAGCCTCAAACAAACAATCCTGGCGCCTTGTTGTGGACCGAAGGGATGGGGACGTCCTCCACCTCGTGCTCTACGAAGACCAGGCCTACAACAACATGCTGGGCCTGGTGAAGCTTCAGGATTTGGATATGGGCATCGCGATGAGACATGTCGAGGTGTCTGCCCGCGCCGCCGGCATACCAGGGCAGTGGAAGCGGCTCGACCCCGATCCGGTCAAACTCGAATCGCCCAGTAAATACATCGCGACATTTGCCTTGCCTTGAGTGATTTGCTAATATAGTAATATCTATATTTGTGAACTCGGAGGCTATCATGATTTCCAAGAAAATGTCTGACAGGATCAACGAGCAAATCAACCGCGAGATGTTCTCAGCCTACCTCTATCTCTCCATGTCGGCCAGGATGACCGAAGCGGGGTATCACGGCATCGGCAAGTGGCTCATGGTCCAATACCATGAGGAGATGTTCCACTCGATGAAGTTCTACGGATACCTTCAAAACCAGGGGGCAACCGTGGATCTGAAGGCGATAGCTGTACCGAGTTTCAAGGAGACGGGAATAAAGGAACTCTTCCAGCATGTGCTTGAGCACGAAAAGGGCGTCACGAAGGGCATCCACGAGATCATGGCTCAGGCCATTGACGAAAAGGACTACGCCACCCAGGCACTCTCGCAGTGGTATGTGAGCGAGCAGGTTGAGGAAGAGAAGAACGCGAACGACATCCTTCAGGCGATAGACCTCATCGGCAATTCGGCCCAGGGGCTCTTCCTCCTCAACGTTGAGTTGGGGAAGCGGGATCTGGACGTGTTCACCGATTTCACCAAGATGGGCGGCTGAGAGTCCGGAAGGCTTCTGACGCCTTTTGTCAAGGGCGAGCTTTTGCCGCATGCCGCCGGAAAGTCGGGATGCCAGCCGTTCCCTGAATGGCCCGAGGCGCGTGAACTCGAGGAGTTCGTTGCGGGCCTGGGGGTAATTGCGAAGGCCGTGAATCTCCGCGAAAAAGGCGATGTTCGTGTCCACCGAGAGGTCGCCGTAGAGGCTGAAGCGCTGCGAAAGGTAGCCCAGCCTTGACTTGGCTTCAGCAGCCGTCGGGCGGGAGCCGAACAGGGTGATCTGGCCGGCATCCGGGGCGAGGAGTCCGCACAGGAGTCTGATGGCCGTTGTCTTGCCCGCGCTCAACCTTGATATCGATGCCTTTCAGCGCTTTGATATGCTTGAAGCGTTTGCAGACACCTGTGGCTTCGATCGCAAACTCGGACATAGTCGGCCTGTTTAGCGTGGTCCCAGACGGGCGTCGGCGGGCATGCCAGGCCTCAGGGCTCCTTCGCCATCGCCAAGGTCGACAGTCACGGCAAAGACCTGTTTCACCCGATCGTCCTTGGTCTGGACATTTTTGGAGTGATGGCTTTCTCCACGATTCGCGCGGCCCATTCGGCCTCATCGAGCCGTGCCTTGAGGGCCACATTGGTCCATCCCACAGGGTGGATTGCACTAATTTGTTGTCAGGAAGCAAAAAAGGCTATATAATCCGCTTGCCTTCATGGAGGCGAATAGCACGTGACCAAGAAACAGGCCTTCCGACTTTTCGGCAATGTTTTTTTCATCCAGGTGGGGGCTGTGCTGGCCGCATTTGCCCTTGGGCGGTTCCTTGTCCCAAATCGGATCATGGATGGCGGAGTCGTCGGCCTCGCAATAATTGTCAGTTACCTGAGCGTACTGCCGCTTGGCGTCCTCGTTTTCGCTTTCAATCTTCCCTTCCTGGCCCTCAGTCTCAGGCTCATTGGTAAGAGATTCCTGTTTCTGGCCCTCTATGCCGTCACCTCGTTTTCAGTGTGGGTGGCGGTGTTCGAGCCGGGTGGAGTCATCACCAGCGATCTTTTCCTGGCAACCGTCTTTGGCGGGATAATTCTTGGAGCAGGCGTCGGACTCATAATCCGGAATGGCGCCTGCCTGGACGGAACCGAGATCGTCTCCATCATCCTCACCTCGAAGATCCCTTTTTCTGTCGGCGAGATCGTCATGGGGCTGAACGTGGTCATCTTTTCGGTGGCAGGACTTGTCTTCGGGGTGGATCGAGCATTGTATTCTGTCGCGGCATACCTCATCGCCTACAAGGCCATAGACCTGGTCGTCGAAGGCATCGACGAGTCCAAGGCGCTCTTCATTGTCTCCGACAAGTCCGAAGAAATATCCAATTTCCTTTTCGAGCGGCTGAAGGCAGGAATCACCATTTTCAAGGGCATGGGCGGATATTCCAGGTCAGACAGGGACATCATCTACGTCATCGTCCGAAGGCTCGAGATATCCAAGATCAAGAGCGCGGTTCGCGGGATCGACGAGGACGCCTTCATCACAATACACAATGTCCATGAGGTCATCGGGAAGAATGTCAGGAAGGGACCGCAAAAAATGGGGTGAGGGAATGAACATGGCCAGTTGCATAGACGCTTTCCCGAGTGCGGACGAGGCCATGAGCGGCCTCTCGGAGTTTGCCAGGACCTTCGATTTCCCCCGCATCAGGCTGGGAGCCGAGGACATCGCCCGTGAATCAGTCTATGACGCAATGACCAAGTCCATTGCCCGAAAGTGCAGGGGTGGCGCCGAAATCTATGGTCGCTGGGCCAGCGATGCCGTGCCAAGGATGGCGAAGAGCGCGCGCTATGTCATCAACCAGGATCAATTCGACATCCTGGTCCGCCGCTCGGCTTTGGATCTTTTGCGTTTTTGGTGCGCCGACATTTCTGATTGCCATGCGCGACTGTCACTCGGCGCGGCATTCCGAGCCGTCGATCTCCTGTTCATGTCACTAAACGAATCGGAGACCTGCCGTTCGGGACTGGTTCAGAACTTCCTGCATGTCCCGCTCGAGGGGGCCACCCTGCGGCCGCTTCGGTTATGCATCGACGAACTCATCGACAGGGATTACGCCATTGAGATCCCCACGACGGTGCCATCAGGTTTTGTCGCCACTGAGGAGCAGTACACCCTGCTCCAGGAAGCGATCTTCGCCTTGGCGGAAGGCGCGGGTGTCCCACCCATCACCTATGCGTATTTCTGCGCGAGCCTCAGCTCTTCTTGAACAGTTTCTTGATCTTGTCGAGGATCCCGGCCTTTTTGGGAACAGCAACCGCCTTTTGACTCGGTGGAGGGGAAGTCTGCGGAGCCTGAACCTGAGGCGTGGACTGCCGTTGTGGCGGCCGTTGCCCTGCCTGTGGCGGCCTCTGCACTCCGCCCTGCCGCTGTGGCGGCCGTTGCGGTGGCCGTTGCTGGCCCTGGGGCGGACGCTGCCCTTCGCCGATCGGCCGTTGCTGGCCCTCGCGTGGCGGTGCACGCCTTGTGTCAGAGGCGGGCCTGCGCTGCTCGTCCCGTCGGGGAGGTCCACGGCGCTGATCGCCCTGCCGATCCGGGCTGGGCCGGCCGCCGGCGTGGGCTCCGCCCCTGCCTGAGCCAAGTCCCCGCACGCCCTGCCGCGAATCGCGGCTGCGTCCCTCTCCGCCGCGGTCGCGCGAGAAGCGTATGCCCGAACTCCTGTCCGCGAGGAGCATGGATTCGCCGAAGGACACGACCGGTATCTTGAAGCCAAGATATTTTTCTATGGCGTAGAGGCCGTAGACGAATTTCTCGCAGGCGAGGGTGATGGCCTTGCCCGACTTGCCCGCCCGTGCGGTTCGGCCGATGCGATGCACGTAGGACTCGGCGTCCTCGGGAACGTCATAGTTGACGACGAGGTCGAGGGCCTCGACATCGAGGCCGCGGGCGGCCACGTCTGTTGCCACGAGAAGGCTGATCTTTCCTGCCTTGAGCCGTTCGATCACTTCGGAGCGTTTGGCCTGCGGAAGATCACCCATGATGAACTCGCAGTCGACGCCGTTGACCTTGAGCCTGCGGGCGAGTTCCTCGACCATGAACTTCTGGTTGCAGAAGACAAGGCAGCTGGAGGGACGGTCGCGGTCGAGCAGGCCGAGGAGTAGGGGCAGCTTTTCGTGGGCGCCCACGTGGTAGAGTTCCTGGGTGACGAGTTCGACGGTGACTTTCTCTGGCTCAATGGAAATCTGCTTGGGATCACGCATGTATTCCCATGCGAGATCCTTGACCCGGAGGCCGAGGGTGGCGGAGAAGAGGTAGGTCTGGCGTTGGTCGGCGGTGGGCAGGTATCGGAGGAGCTTGCGGATGTCGTCGATGAAACCCATGTCGAACATTCGGTCAGCCTCGTCTATGACAAGGAAACCGACGTCCTTGAAAAGCATCTTGCCCTGCTGGAGCAAATCGATTATCCGTCCCGGGGTGCCGACGATGATCTGGACGTCCGCCCGGAGCATGTCCACCTGGGGGCCGTAGCTCACGCCACCATAG
>Ga0118677_10004255_pt1 | contig 26300 bp, 19 predicted proteins | sample AliMusrvi5mmetaG_FD_86154 | JGI IMG/M metagenome (GOLD analysis project Ga0118677, IMG submission 86154) | reverse complement strand
CCGGTTGAGGAATCGAGTATTTGGCACACGAGCCTATCCCTGCATTTTTGTGCCCTTTTGTCTAGCCCTATTTGAAATATCGCAAAATCAAGGCTTGGCGCGGTTCAAACCAAACGCCCTAGATCGCTTTGTTGGTTTTGGACTATTTTCTCGCAGGGCAGTATCCTGCTATGGCTTCTTCTCGCACTGTTCGTTGCGCTTTCCTGCGGACTTGCAGGCTGGGCGTCTCGAAAGTGGCCGCGTGCGTGGTGGCTGCCATGGTATGCGGCCGTGGTGTGGAGCGGCTTCGAATATTACAGGTGCGAATGGATGTTGCTGCGTTTTCCCTGGACCACCCCCGGGCTGGCGCTCGGCCCGACATGGCTATCACCATTGGTCGGCGTTTATGGTGCCGGGTTTCTGGTGGTGTTGTCGGCGGCACTCTGCGTCATGGGTGGCGCAAGGATGCGCATGGCAGGCTGTGCGTTGGTGGCTTGTTTATTGGGTCTCAGTGGATTACGCCCGTCGCCTGTGGTGGAGACTGGGCCTGGGGTTCTGGTGTTGGCAGTACAGAGCGAGAATTGTGATTTGCATGCTTATCTGAACGCGAGCCGGAAGGAGACAAGCGGTTCCTGCCTGATCGTATGGCCGGAATATTCGGTGCCCTACCCGGTACGGCAATACGGCAAAGAACTGAAAAGTTTGATAGAGCTGGCAAAGGAAAAGGATTCGGTGCTAGTGCTGGGTACCCAGAAGGCGTTGGGGAGTGACCGCCATTACAACGAGGCTCTCACTCTCGACGCCAGCGGCGAACTAGGCTCGCACTTCAAGAACCGTCCGGTGCATTTCATGATGGACGGTGAACCAGGCACGGTTGCTGTGCCAGTCACTTCCCGTTTCGGCAGGATAGGCACACCTGTTTGTTTTGACGATGACTACACCGAGGTTGTGCGCCGCATGACCACTGCTGGCGCGCAAGCCATAGTGGCTCCAACCATGGATGCGCAACGTTGGACGGCAAGGGAACACCTGCAACATGCGGAACTGTTCCGCCACCGCGCACTGGAAAACGGCCGTTGGTTGGTGGTCGCGGCAACCTCTGGAATGACCCAGTTCATCGACCCCCACGGCAACCGAATATCCCAACTCCCTCTTGACGAGGATGGCACGCTGCAGGGAAGCATTCATCTTCATGACCACCTGACATTCTTCACGAAATACGGTTGGACGTTTCCGTGGATGCTGATGGCCGGAACTGTGCTGTGGACTTCCGCGCTCGGCATTGCGGCGCTGCGCCAGCGCAGGAAAGACATCACGATGTAGGAACAGAATCAGATAATAAAATCGATTTCGTCCTCCGATACCTGAACGGTGATGGTGGATTTCGATTTCTTGGATTTTTTATCCATGCGCTGCTGGACCTGCTCTCCGCGAACGAGGAGGGTATCTGGCGGAATGCTTTTCATGAGGAAAACATTCGCGCCTATCGTGCTGCGGGCGCCGATGACGGTATTGCCGCCGAGAATGATGCCATTCGGATAGATTGTGACGTCGTCATCAACTTTCGGATGACGTTTGGTCCCCTTGATAATCTCGCCAGCTTCGTCTTTCTGAAAGCTGCGGGCACCGAGGGTAACCCCGTGGAAGAGCTTCACGCGGTTGCCGATTTCGCATGTTTCCCCAATGACGACGCCCGTGCCATGGTCGATAAAAAAGTGAGACCCGATGCGGGCACCGGGATGGATATCTATGCCGGTTCGACTATGCACCCATTCGGTCATCATCCGCGGGATAAGTGGGACATTTTGTCGGTAAAGCAGGTGGGCAGAACGCTGAATGGCGATGGCTTCGAGTCCCGGGTAGGCAAGGACGATTTCCTCCAGACTGCGCGCTGCCGGATCGCCGGCATAGGCAGCCTCCACATCGGTCTTCAGAAGGGCTCGTATGTCAGGGATGCCCTGGAAAAAGTTTTCAGTAATCGTGGCCGCCTCCCCCTTGTGATTGCCGTGATCTGTGGCATTATTACGGAGGCTAACGGCAATTTCGCGTTCCATACGGTGCGCGATTTTATTGATAATTTCCTTTGCCACTTCAGTGAGTTCCTCCGTGGAGACGGCCTCCTCCGAGAAGAACCCGGGAAAAAGGAGGTGGAGTATGTCTTCGCATAGCACTGAAATGGACTGTTTCGACGGAAGGTTCACTTGGTCGACATGATTGATCCCCCCCCATCTCTCGATAGGATTGCAAAATATCGGTAAGAAGATGCTTTTTCACCTATTTTTCAGGGATGAAACGAAGGGAGACACTAAAGTTCGGCAAGTAGTGGCTAAACTAAGTTAGGGTGGCCTGGATGGAGGTGGAGAGTTAGATGTTTGATGATGCCGAGTCAAGCTCACGATTTTTAGTCGAGGATTAGGCGTGCCCCTGCGGCATGGATAGGCAGACAGGTGGTCTTGGGGAAATCATGTTGTTACCGCATCACATATTCCAGTAGTAGACTCTGGATGCCACAGTAGAACTGGGAACGGAGATAGGCCGAGCGTTTGGCCAACGGAAGTTCGGCAGGATCTATTAAATCAGACGGGCCGAAAACAAAACGTTCCTCGAGCGCCAAGCGGGCTTGGTTGAGGGCGCTATACCAATGGAACCCGTCCTCGCGGGTGATCCAGAGCGGGCCGGGGCCACCGGCGGCCTCGAAGCGTGCTGCGGAGATCGCCGCGACCAGGTGGGCGAGGTGTTCATGAAATGTCTCTTCCAGCTCCGGCACAATGTATTCTAACCAATCTGGAATCACGGCTATATCGGTGATGAAACTGCCAAGGCGCAAGGAGAGTTTTTCATCGCAGGACACAGCGTCACGCGTGATGCCGCTGAGAAGCTGCCAGTCACCATCGTCCTCGGCGTCGATCCGCAGTCCGCCCTCCAATGTCGGCATGATCCTCATTCTGCTTTTTCCAGGGAGGTTTTTAGTTGGTGGGACTGGAGTTGATGGACGTAGAACTCTGCCTTTTCTCGCCGGCCGTTCCAGACGATGGAGCGGCCCTCTTGGTGAACCTGCATCATCAGGATTGCGGCTTTTTTTTCATCGTAACCGAAGACTTTCATCAACACATAGGTGACATATGCCATCAGATTCACCGGATCATCATGCACGACCACGTTCCACGGCACATCGAGCGAGGTGGCTTCGCGGGTTTTGGTGAGGGTATCAGACTTGCCCATGATGTCAGATAGATTCAGAACTGGGTGCGTCCAGCCATTTGCCATGCTCACGGATGAGGTCTATCAGGCGTTCCACGGCTTCGGCCTCTGGAATATTGAAGCGCACGGCGGTCTTTCCAACATAGAGATTGATCTTTCCCGGGGCTCCCCCGACATAGCCGAAATCGGCATCCGCCATTTCGCCAGGCCCATTGACAATGCAGCCCATGACGGCGATGCGCACGCCCTTGAGGTGGCCGGTAGCAGCGCGGATCTTTTGGGTGGTCTGTTGGAGGTTGAAGAGCGTGCGCCCGCAACTCGGGCAAGCGACATAATCAGTCTTGAAAATGCGGGTGCCGGAGGCCTGCAGGATGTTATAGGCGAGGCGTAGCGATTGGGTGGGCTCTGGTTCGCTCCTGACGATCACCGCGTCGCCGATGCCGTCACAGAGCAATGAGCCAAGGTTTTGCGCGGAGGTGAGCAAAGCTGCGAGCGGTCCGCTAGTTGCGGTATCCCGCCGCAGGACATCCTTCAGTAAAACAGGATGACGAGCACTCACACGTGAGGCTAACAAGCGGAATGCGGGAATGACTTCCATGTCCGTGTCGTCTGTCACGGTTACCAGACAGGGATCTGGCCGGGCATTGAGCGCCGCCGCCGCCTCGTGGTCACGAGGGTCAATTTCCACGACGCCGGATTTTTCCAGAATGACCTCCGGCTTGAAGTCGCCCATCGTCGACATCTTTTGTGCCAGCGCGGTCCAGTTCTCCTGAGTGGTGAACACGCTAACTACATTTCCGCCGCCTTGGATGGAACCCATGGCAATGACGGGAAAACTACTACGCCTCTCGTAGGAAAATGGATCATAGGACGGAGTGAACGGGGTGGGAGCATCATGTTGCAGGCCGCTGCAAACACGGTTGTATGGATCAGTCAGCGCGCGCGCCACGGGAATTTCATGCACGGAGTCCTCCGTTAGTGAGACGCGTATCGTGTCACCGATGCCGTCGGCCAGTAGCGATCCTATGCCGATAGCGCTCTTGATCCGGCCGTCCTCACCATCGCCCGCCTCGGTGACGCCGAGGTGGATGGGATAATTCCAGTCCGGGCCTTCTGTCAGTAGACGGGCGACAAGCAACCGGTATGCCTCGATCATGACTTTCGGGTTGGACGCCTTCATCGAGAACACCAGCGCATGATAGTCGTTTTCCCGGGCTATGCGGGCGAATTCCAATGCGCTTTCCACCATGCCTAGCGGGGTGTCCCCATAGCGGTTCATGATGCGGTCTGAGAGCGACCCGTGGTTGGTGCCGATGCGCATGGCCCGCCCGAGGTCGCTGCACAATCTGACAAGTGGCGCAAACTCAGCGCGGATGCGGTCGAGTTCCTCCTCGTACTGAGTGTCACTGTATTCGCGAATCTCGAATTTTTTACTATCCACATAGTTGCCGGGATTAACGCGGATTTTTTCCACCCATTTTGCGGCCTCAAGCGCGGCGTCTGGTTTGAAATGAATGTCCGCCACTAGTGGCACCGTACAGCCCGCGGCGCGGACTTCACGGGTGATGTTCTCAAGGTTGGCTGCATACACCCTTGTCTGTGCGGTGACTCGCACGATCTCGCAGCCAGCCTCTGCCAACCCTAACACCTCAGATACGCACGCCCTGGTGTCGCGGGTGTCAGAGATAATCATTGACTGCACTCGGATGGGATTGTCCCCACCGATGCCGACATTGCCCACCATCACCTCGCGTGTCTCACGGCGGGAGTAGCGGAGCAGGTCCGGGCAATATCTCAGGGGAGTTGGGAAATTCATCGTTGTGCCGGATGGTAAACGAGAAAACGCCTTCAGGCAACGTCCGCGTGGAAACCGTGCCTTCCCCGCACGCCGATTTAGCACTCTCTTTTGGGGTCCAGTATAGATAGAATCCGTGCCATAAGGATGTGGCACGCTTGTTGCGTCTTTACGGTGTTCATGCATAAGCCCCCCCCCTCTGAAACCAAAGGTGCGGCGGGGGACTTCAACCCGGCACTTTGTCGAGGCCGAAGGCGTCGTGGACGGCGCGTGCCGCGTCCTCAATGTAAGGTTCGTCCACAGTCACGGCGATTTTGATTTCCGAGGTGGAGATCATGCCGATATTGATGCCGGCATCACCGAGGGCCTTGAACATCGTGGCAGCCACGCCGGAATGAGAACGCATGCCGATGCCCACGGCCGAGAGCTTGGCAATGCCCGCTTCCGTCTCGATCTTCGAGTGTGGGGCGAGCGCGGCCAGCACTGGCTTGAGCGCGGCTTGGGCGCGACCTAAATCACTTGAGTGCATAGTGAACGAATGGCGCGCGTAGCCGTCATGAGCGATGTTGGAAATGATCATGTCCAGGTTGATCTCAGCGTCGCCTAGGGCGCCGAGGATGCGGCCTGACATGCCGGGGGCGTCCGGGATGCCGGTGATAGTGACGCGTGCCTGTGAGCGTTCGATCGATACGCCGCGGATCACGACGTTTTCCATGTTGGGATGTTCTTCTAACACGAGGGTGCCGGGGTTGTCGTTGAGTGAGGAGCGGACTTCGAAAATGACGCCGAATTTCTTGGCGAACTCGACCGATCTGGATTGCATGACCTTGGAGCCGGACGATGCCATTTCCAACATTTCATCGTAGGAAATTTCCGGCAGTTTGCGTGCGTTTTTCACGACGCGCGGGTCGCAGGTATAGACGCCGTCTACGTCAGTTAGAATCTGGCAGACGTCGGCCTTGAGAGCGGCAGCCACGGCGATGGCTGTGAGGTCCGACCCTCCGCGGCCCAGTGTGTGGATCATGCCGTCCGGGGTGACTCCTTGGAAACCTGCCACGACTAGAGCCTTTCCTTCGGCGAGGAATTTTTCCATCATTGAGGGCTCCATGTCGAGAATGCGGCCGCGAGTGTGAGACCCGGTGGTGTGAATGCCAGCCTGCCTTCCGGTGACGGAAACGGCATCCACTCCTGCTTTCTGGAGAGCCATTGCCACGAGGGCGATCGATTGCTGTTCACCAGTAGACAGCAACACGTCCAACTCGCGCTCGCTCGGAGTCCCCGCGAGATCTTTTGCCATCGTGATCAAGCCGTCGGTGATGCCAGACATGGCTGAAACCACCGCTACGACCTGATTCCCCGCGTCCCGCGTGCGCTTGATGCGTGCGGCGACATTGCGGATACGGTCGAGCGAGCCGACGGAAGTGCCGCCGTATTTTTGAACGATGAGAGCCATGGTTGAGCGCGCGGAGTGAATGGAAAACCGGAGGGGCTGGGAAGAAAATTCATCATGTGGGCGGAAATCGGGCCGAGCCCGTTCACGCCAATCCGTCCTTCCGGGCCTGTTTCCAGTAAGCATATTCGGAGCGGTTAAAGTCGATGTATTCAGGTGATAGATCGCTGGAATACATGGTATAATCGGCACCGCCCTGATTCAGGTTGATGCCAATTTCAAACTCAGGCTCGGCGACGACAGCGCGGAGTTCCTCCATCGGAGTCGTGGCCTGCAGACCGCCGACACACGCGACCTTGCCGCCTATGTGAATGTCCACCAGCTCCTCCCGGATGCGCGCGCGTGAATAGCCTACGGCATGGATGATGCGTCCCCAGTTCGGGTCTCCGCCATTCCATGAGGATTTTACCAGCGCGGACTTGCAGACGGCCTCGGCCACTTTTTTTGCATCGAGATAGGTGCGCGCTCCCTTGACTTGGACTGTCACGAACTTGGTCACGCGTTCGCCATCACGCACGACGGCCTTGGCCAGTTCTAACATTACCCAGCGGAGCGCCTGACGGAATTGTTTGCAGCGTTTGCCGTTGCGGCGGATGGGTGGCATGCCGGACGCGCCGTTGGCCAGCATCAACACGGTATCGTTGGTGGACATGTCTCCATCGATGGTGATGCGGTTGAAACTTTCCTCCACACATTCCAGCATACCCTTGCGCAGGGCTTCGCTGGGGATATTGGCGTCAGTGGTGATGAAACACAGCATTGTGGCCATGCTTGGGGAAATCATGCCCGCGCCTTTCACGCAGCCGCCTATGCGGACGCGGTGATCATCGAGATCGAACGAGATGGCGATTTCTTTCGGATGGGTGTCGCTAGTGATGATGGCAGCGGCCACGTCCGGTCCATTTTTCGGGCCCAGCCCGTCTACCAATGCCTTGGTTTTCGGTAGCACCCGGGTGATTGGCATTGGCAGGCCGATCACGCCGGTTGAGCAGACGCCTATCTGAGTGCGATTGAGCGAGAGAGGCTTGGCGATGGCGTCGCACATGGCGTTGGCATCGTCGATGCCCTGCACGCCGGTGCAGGCGTTGGCGTTGCCGGAGTTGGCAATGATGGCGCGCAGGTCACCTTTGCGCAGATGGACCTGGGATACGCGGACGGGTGCGGCTTTTACCCGATTAGTGGTGAAGGCCCCGGCAGACGCGCACGGGTGCTCGGAATAAACCAGCGCCAGATCCAAGCGATCCGCAGTTGGATTCTTGATGCCACAACTGACTGCACTGGTCAGGAAACCAAGCGGCGCGCCAACGCCTCCTTTGATGCGGGTAAACGGAAAGTCCATGGGCAGAGAGGGAGAAAACGCGAAAATTGGGGCACTCTTACAAATTTTGCAACCCATCAGTCGCGGGAAATCCAAACATCAGGTTAAAACTCTGCACGGCCTGACCGCCCGCGCCCTTGCCCAGGTTGTCTTCTGCGCTCATCAGGATCACCCGGCCGGTGCGGGGGTCGTGCTGCCAGCCGATGTCGATGAAGTTCGTACGGGTGACGTTCTTCGTGTCCGCGCAGCCGCCTTGGCCTAGCAGGCGCACAAACGGCTGATCCTGATAGGCTTGCTCCAGCGCTTGACCCACCGCTTCGGGTGCCACGCCCTCACGGAGCTTGGCCGTGGTGGTAGTGGCGATGCCCGCATTCACGGGAATCAGGTGCGGAAGGAAACTGATGACCACTTTTGCGCCAGCGGCGAGGCTGAGTTCCTGTTCGATTTCTGACAGATGGCGGTGTTTCGGAATGCCGTAGGCGCGGGCACTCTCGTTGCATTCACAGAAAAGCAATGTGAGGTCCGGCTTGCGGCCTGCGCCGCTTACTCCGCTCATTGAATTGGCCACAATGGTGGTGGAGTCGATTAGATTTCCGCCCAGCAATGGCAGCAGAGGCAGCAGGATGCTCGTTGGATAGCATCCGGGAGAAGCGATCAAGCTCGCTGCCCTGATTTGCTCCGTACGGTATTCCGGCAATCCATAGACCGCCTGAGCGAGCAAATCCGGAGCGGGATGCGTGTGGCCATAGAACTCCTCATAAACCGCCGCATCGCGCAGGCGGAAATCTGCGCTCAGATCAAGAACCCGTAGGCCGCGGGCCAGCAGTGCGCGCGCGATTTCCGCCGCTACCCCGTGAGGCAGCGCCAGAAATGCCACCTGCGCCCCGGTGGCAGCGATCGCGTCCGGGTCCGGTTCGATGAACGTCAAATCCGCTCCCGGTGCCTTACGGAAACGCGGAAACACCTCGCCCAGTGCCTTTCCGGCCTCCTGTCGTGAGGTCACTGCCGTGAGTTCCACGCCAGGATGGCCGAGCAGCAGGCGCAGCAGTTCCATGCCAGAGTAGCCGCTGGCTCCAACGATGGCGGTTTTGATACGATTCATGCGGCGCAAGGCATCTCATGATTTTACGTGCTTGCCAATTCGCATTTCCCCTGTTTGTTTTGCCGCCCGTTCACAAAGCGGGCTGTAGCGCAGTCTGGTAGCGCACTTGCCTGGGGGGCAAGGGGTCGTGGGTTCGAATCCCGCCAGCCCGACCATAAAAACCTCTACTTGTGGTCGGCGTCGTAAGATCACAAAAACTCCGCAGCTAAATGTGAGCTAGCGGGATGAGAACCCAGGCGCATAGCGGCCTTTTTGGGGGTCGAATGCGGAGCTTGCTAGTAGCAAGCTCGTTTCAGTTCCGCGAAGCGCGATATATTAATTGATAAGCTACTGGCGGCCATACGGAATTACTGAGCGGAAGATAGTGGCGGACTTGTGGCCACTCCTTGGCTAGAATTGTTTTTAAAATCGGGGGACCCTGCTTACCTGGAAAGTGACTGAATCAACCGGATGGCTTCTGGAAAATCTGGACGAAGCTGGACCGCGAGAGCGGCTGCCGCTAATGCATCATCCCGGCGGCCCATGCGGGCGAGTATGGTTGCTCGTGCATAAGGAATATCAGCATCCTTGGGATCTGCGTCTGCGCCTTTGAGTAGTGCAGCCACGGCTTCTTGTGGCTGATTCATAGAATTGCGTGCCAGCCCAAGGTTGTACCATGCCCTAGCCCGGGATGGCTCCAACTTGACGCATTGCTCAAGAAAGATTGCGGATTTTGCGATGTCACCAGCTTCGTTCCATGCAAGGGCGAGCTTGAAATGATAGTCTGCCTCGCCGGGTGCAAGACGGACTGCATTTTCAAGAGCTTTGATGGCTCCCTGAGTATCACCTGTGGTGCTAAGGTGTATGGCCAGATCGTGGAAGAGAACCGGGGAATTGGGATCCAAGGCGATGGCTTTACGGAGTTGGCGGATTGCCATAGCTGTATCTCCTTGAAGAGACGCAAACTGGCTAAGTTGTGCCCGGCCTGTGGGTTGATCAGAGTTAAGGTCCAGCATGTGAAGCAACTCTTGTCCGGCTTTACCATTGAGATCAATATTCGGGAAAAGAGCCCATGCGGCCGCAACTCGAACGGAGCGCACGGGGTCGTCCAGCAGCGGACGGATTGCCTTGCGGACGGATTCGTTTTCTTGGCGCGCAAGAGCCAATAGTGCACGAACGGCAGCTTCCCTAACGAGCGGGCTCGGATCAAAAAGTTGCTCAGTAAGAGCGTGCCTAACCTCAGGACTGGTAACCCAGCGGGCCAACAAATGGCCGGCTGTCGCCCTCCAGGAGGGAATTTCATCCTTAGTGAGAAGGCGTATCAATCCGTCCTTGGCGGAGGCATTGCCCTGGCGGGCAGAAGCAATGAGGGCGGCACGGGTATGTGTGGGTCGGTTTAGGCGATCGCCATACCAATTCTTCGCGGCATTGAGTGCCCACGAGGCGTCCTTATCGTTATGGCAGCGGTTGCAGGCGTTGGGGACAGAAAAATCGAGTGTGAGCTGTGGGTCTGGGATTGTAAAACCATGGTCATGGCGTGGGTGGCGCTGCATGTAAGAGGTCACGGGCATATGACAGCCCGTGCAATCATTGCCTTTACTATCCTCTTTGTGATGGCCATGCAGGGTGGGTATAATGAAGGGTGCCGGAGGTTGAGTGCCACCCCCGTGACAGCGCATGCAGAGCGCGTTGCCTGCTAATAGACGTTTGCCCGTGTGCGGGTCGTGACAATCGACGCAGCGGATCCCCGCATGATGCATTTTGCTTGATAGAAACGGGGCGAATTCGTAGTCTTCCTCGCGCACCTGCCCATCTGGATAGAAAATGTCGGTTTCATCTGCCACGGTGAGACTGAAGTGATCAGAAAACGACTCGCCCGGGACTAAATCTCCTGTGATTTCGCTGCGGCGGGCGTGACAGGCACCGCATGTGTCCAGCATTTGATCTCGCGTGAATTTCCGGAGTGTGGGATCATGAGGTTGGTTCTTTCCGTCGTATGCGGGTTTGTGATTTTGCCAAGTCACGTGATCCTTCATCGGGCCGTGGCATGCTTCACAGCCTACAGACATTTCCACCATCCGCGTGTGGTAAGTGTCGGTTTGTGGCTCGTATTCCTTGCGTAAGCGTGTGTTGTGGCAAGCGGCGCACATGGAGTTCCAGTTCATGCCCTGGCCGGTCCATGCGCCCCAGTCGCCGGGGTTGCGTTCTTCGTTACCGTAAACGTTGAACAGTTCATTTTTCTTTGGGTCATAACTGACGTCGCAGGTCTGAAGGCGTCCATTTGCCGCAGGAATCAAAAACTGGCGTAGAGGATCGTTGCCGATAATTCTAAAGATATTATACGGGTGGCGCTGGTTATCAATCCCGCGGGTGAGAATGCCAGGTGTGTGGTCGCCAGTGAGGAATGTCTCGGAGCTGTTATTTCCCTGGGTCAGCGTTAGTTTGGGAGTAAATGCCTTTTCGTCCAATTCCATGCGGACTTTGCGCTCGGCCAGCCCGTGGTTGGATGCGGTCCAAGCGATGAAGGCCTTTTCATGGCACTCACGGCAGCTCTCAGAGCCAGCGTATGTTTGCTGGATGTTTTCGAAAGCCGCAATAACGAGGGGTAGAGCGACACGGCTATTTACAGGAGTGTCGTGTCGTGCCGTTTTGAAAAAGGAGAGGAGAAATGGTGAAGCTACCGCAATCAAAACCATCGCAGGAACGGCGATCAGGATTACCTTGTGGTGAATACGCATTCGATTTTTCGGATTCTTCTGGGATCGTAGGATTATGCAGGTAATGGACAATCCTGAAATCAGTCGGAATTAACGCTTGAGATTAGTATGACCGCGCCTCATTTCTCGCCAATGCTGGCCCGCTGAGCCGGATGCCGGCAGGGAGGATATGGGTTAGAACTTGATGTTGACTCCGAGCATCATTCCAGACGCAGCTATGTTGTAGTTAAACCCGCCGTTGGAGTAATCGGTTTTGTAGTAACGATAACCCAGCTCTGCTGAAACCTTGTTGGTGAAGTTGTAGCCTGCCGTGCCTTGCAGTGCCCATGCAAAGTCCGCGCCCACGCCAAATCCTCCGATGTCACCTTGGGCGGCGAGGAAGAATTTTTCATTGATATTCCATTGTCCGCGCAGACCGACGATGGGGTCTATCCAGTTTTCACTTTCCCACAAGTCGAGTGAATGCGTGGGACCGCGCGCGCTGAGATCCAGTGACATATAGTTGTCCCGTATGCCCGCATAGGCATCGACGAACCCTGTCGAGCTTTCAGCGAAACGATAGGCCGCGTAGAGGTCGCCCGTGAACTGTTTGATTCCGACATCTGCAGTCCGGTCGAGCGGAGTGGGAATGGAACCGGAAGCGGAAAGCTTGGCGTAGAAGCCGTCAGCCACAAATCCCCAGCGGCCCTTGCGCGCTTCAAACTGGAGAGCTGCGGCCATATCGAGGTGACTGAAAACATCCTTGAAGGGGACATTGACGTCGGAGGTGAAGTGGCGGACTCCGGTAGTGCCGTTCAGCCCGCTGGCCCAAAGATAGGGTTCGATGCGGAATTCCCATGCGCTGACGGGAGGCGGAGGAGTGACAACTTCGTTGCGCTGTTCGCCAGCAAGGGCTGTGCCGAGGGTGGCGCATAGGGAGGCCGTGAGTCCGAGTGCGTATTTAAGTGGGGCGGAGTATGGCATGGCGGGATAGAGGTTGATTGTAGATTAAGCGAGTGTGTCTCTAACGAAAGCTAAGTTCATGGCTCGCATGGTCGCGTGAAAGCCATCGCTCAAGGCAATGTCCCGTAAGAATGGTATTAGGTCAAGGATCATCCGGGTCTCTGAAGCCTTCATCCGTGAGCAGCGCTGTCCCTGCGGTGCCTCCGGTGGCAAGCGAATCATTTTGGCTCTGGACTATGCAAGCTAGCACAGAGCCAAAAATCTCAACTGGCATCACATTGAGCCGGTTTGCCTGCCTTCTTATAGTCCATATCTCAGTCCCATAGAGCAGCTCTGGCAATACTTCACGGGACACCGCTTGGCAGGATACAACACCAAGTTCGATCACGAACTCAACGACAAGCTTTTTTCAGGCAATCCATTCCCTCTGCAATAACCACCTCTCTTAACTGTAATTATTTTTGGGAAACAGTATAACTGATGTTCCCGGTTTATATCAGGAACTGCCTGTGCGGAGAGCATCAGCCTCCCAGGGGCTTCGTTGTTGGCGCTCCTTGATTTCTGCCTAACTGTCTGCTAGCGGAAGCCGAGCGCGGGCAAGAGAATCTGGCGCACGCGGCCCCATTGGACCGGTTCGTCAGGCAGGCTTCGGAGTGTGACGAGGACTGGCTCGGCCCCGCTGAGGCCAAAAGTGGCTCGGCGCATGCTGGCAGCCAGCCAATACTCAATGGAGGAGGTGTACTGGTGCTTGCCGTCATCAAAGAACCAGAGAGCTTCAGATTTCTGGTGATCCTTGACCATGGAGACCCAGGTGGCGTTGCCGGAAGGCACGGTGACGGACTGCTTGGACTCGACATTCCAGCCTGCGCCAGCAAAACAATAGCTGGGGTCATGCACGGCGTGACGGTTATGAGTGCCGTCAATGACGGAGAGCACCAGACGTGCTCCATCCCGCATGGTGATGAGGTATTGGACGGATTGGGCCTGACCGAGGAAGGCGATGTCATTGGGCGACAGGGCAAGCGGTTGGGATAGGAAATCCGGGCTGGAGGTGGGGATGGCGGCCAGTCGGCCGGTTGCGGAGGGAATCGGAATCACCGGCCACACCAAGGTGATGATCAGGCTGAGGGTGAGGGCACACCAAAGGACGCGTCGTTTCATGGTTCAGAATGGTTTTGGAGGGGCTGCGTATGAGGTGACCGGGTGAGGGCCAGCAAGAGGATAGACAAGAGGATGGCGCTCAGCGGTCGCTCCCATCCGGCCAGACCGCCGGACAGCCAATGGCTGAGAAGCCAGCCAGTGGCTGGCAACCAAGTGGCTGCTGCGGCGAGGAGCAGGATTCCCGAAGTTCTCCAACCGAAGGCTCCGGCCACCGCAGTCGCTAGGGCGAGGTGGTGAAGGACCCGCAGGTCACTCATGGACCCGGCCGTGCCCAGCACCAAGGCAATGGCCAGCCAGACAAGACAGGGTCTGGTGAATTGGCGCTGCTTGAGAAACCGCCATGCGGAAGGTATCAGCCAAATCATGAAGGCGATGGCTGCGCCGTGGGCATAAAGATCGACCCTCCACGCCTCGATGAGGGATGGCAGGGCATTGCACACGGCGATGCCGAGAATGGCCAGTGGCAGGACCAAACCGAGGCTCGAAGAAGTGGAACGGGGTGCTGAATTCATGTGGTTTAGACGATTCTGGAAGAAATGGCTGGCGGCGGGTCAAGCAACCGGCAGAGCCCTTTGGTCATGGCTAGGACGGCACCCAGCACGACCAGACCAGTTAGGCCGTGGATGGCACCGCTGGCGACCTGGGCATCATATGACAGGGCGATTCCTGAGAGGATGAGGATACGCAGGAGATTGGCTAGCCAGGCGATGGCGGGAATCAGGCACAAGAGTATGGTGAAGCGGCTGGCAGAGCGAATCTCATAGGTGCCAAAAGCAACGCCTGAAAGCAGAGCGAGCTGCAATAGATTCCATCCCGCGCAGGAGGCTTCGATTTCCACCGGCACACTCATGATCACGAGATGGGTTCCGTCACGTTGGGCGGGCAATTCCAAGAGTTTGAAAACCTGCTCAGCTACAGTTGCCGAGGACAGACGAAAGACCCAGCCAATCACGGGCCAATCGACCACCAACCAAGGAAATGACAGCAGTAAGAGCCAAAACAGACGGCCGCGCCGGGCTTGCCGGGCAAAGCTCCAGTGCGCCCAAATCATAGCCAGCAGGGTCCAACTCGCCGCCAGCAGGGTCAGGCTGCCGATGACCCAACCGACGCCTAGAGCGATTCCGCCTCCGACTGCTAACAGGTGTAGCGAGCGTGGCGCGGAATTTTTTGCGGAGTGCCAGGGGTAGCCCAAAAAATACGTAAGGGGCAGGCCAAGCGCGAGGGGAAGGGTGTCAGCCGGAGCCATCATCCAAAGTGGATCGCGTAGCCAGATGGCCACCGCAGTGAGTGCCAATAAGAGCCCGCTGAGTTGGATCTGACGCACGCGCTTCATGGCTTGGATCGTTTCTCAGCCTGGTCGATTTGGAGCAGGTTGAGGCGGAAGCGAGGTTGTTCAGGAAACTGCTGAGCTAGAATGCTGGTCCATTTCCGGGCTTGCGCGAAATCCCCGGCGGCAAAGGCTTCTTTCGAGAGAAAAATCATGGCATCTGCCGACTGGTCGCCCAGTTCTTTATAGATGCGGATGGTTTCCGCGCGCGATCCTTCGGCTAGGGCAATACGGGCGAGGATTTCTTTGCCTTGCACGCTATCTGAGAAAGACGGGTTGGCGACGGTGACTTGGCGGGCGGCGGCAGCGTTGCCGCCATCAAGTTCGGCAAGTGCCAAAGTCCATGACGCGCGGCTAGAGACGGGAGAGCCGGGCACGGCCAATTGACGTAGGGTGGCTAGGCCCTTGTCCACCTTGCCTGAGGTGAGAAGGATTTCCCCCAGCTGCAGTTCGGCGGCTTTCGAGCGTGATGGCAGGGATTCCAACCAGGTTTGCGCAGGGGCCTTGCCATCCCGAATCAGCAAGGCCGAGGCGTATGCGGCGTCAAACCAATCGGGAGCGTCCGGGCCGGGCACCAATTTTTCCGCCTGTCCCACAGTCAGGGCGGCGCCGGACCAACCAACGGCTAACAGCGTGGCGACTGTCGCAGCGGGCTGTGCCAGCCAGGCTTCGAAGTGACCTCGCTCGTCATCGGTGCCGACACGTTTGACCCAGTTGTTAAACGCTTGATCGAAGGGATGTGCGTTTCGAGGCTGTGGGAGCATGTCCCGACCAGCGAAGACCATATGCGGGTCCTGCCCCTCACGAGCCGCCAGCCCGGCGAGCAATTTAAGCGCTAGATCCGGTTTTAAGTTTTCCGCAGCCCGAGGAAAGCCAATTTCGATTTGAGCCCTCGCGGACTTGATGGGTTGGCTACGGATGCTTTCCAAAACGCGCAACCAGACAATTTCAGGGCGGTGCACGCCAGCGCTGACGCGGGAAAGCACAAGATCCAAGTCGCTGGACCAAAACATATCGTCCGGGGTGGCTGATAGGGCGGAAATCAGTTCTCTCCATCCCGGCTGACGGGACGGGGGCAGTGCCTGGGCAAGGTGAACACCCGCCATCCGCGCCCAGAACCAGCTTTTCAGCGCATAGACGCCCAAGCCTGTGTCTTCCGCAGCATCACGCCATGTTTCAGCGGCACCTTGCAGATTGCCATGACGCAGATAGAAATTTGCCAGAATCTCACGATGTAGAGGGTTTCTGCGCTCGGAGAGGACCGCGGCTACATAGTCTAACCGGGCGTCGGAATCGCGACCGGCTGCTTCCTCGATTTGGGCGCGAAAGGACAGAAGGTCCGCATTCTTGGGGTCGGCCTTGAGGCCCTCGTCCACGGTGGATATGGCCTTCCACGGCTCCCGCGCTTCCAATAATGCCAAGCGGGCGTTGCGCTGCGCTTCCTCCTGACCGCTGAGCCGCGCTTCCTGCAACAAGCGCAGGGCGTCATCCGGCTGCTTGAGAGCTAATAATTCATCGGCTTCCAGCAGCACCCACTGTCCATGCTGAGCACTGCGCTCCCGCCACTTGGAGTGGATTTTCTGATAGTATTCGAAATCGCGGGTTAAGACCGCTTCACGGGCCAGTATCAGGTCGGCAGCTTCAAGCTGAGCGGGGGCAATCCACTGCTCGCCATCGCTGCCGATGGCGCGGCGCAGCAGGCCAGTATCGCTGATGCTCAGCGCTTGTTGGAATTCGGCACTGCGGACTTCGCGCTCCTTGGCGGTGCGCAGTGCCGGGTCGCGAAATCCCGCGAGCGCGGATCTAGCTGAAACAAAGTCGCCGACGGCCACTCCGTGGCTGACGGCGCACGCTGCTAAGTCTGCTTGGCGGGTGATGACACGAACCCGCCACCACCAGACTCCGATGGTTAGGATGGCCAGAACCAGTAACGCGATGAGACAACGAATCCAAACATTCCTGTTCACTGGACCCTGTTTAACCCAATGGCGGACTGAATGCCATCAAATAATTCTCAGGGGTGCCGACGGCGCATGAAGCCAAGCAGAACCAGACCGGTAAGGAGTGATCCGGATGCAAGCGACGGTTCAGGAGCGCCAAGGCCCGCGATTTTGGCGACGTTGGCCTTGCCGATGTCGATCGCGAAAACCACATCATTGTAATCTCGATCTCCTCCGCCTTTCAAGTCCTCGAAGCTAAGAAGCAGGTAAGGGGACCCCTTGGTCGCTGTGGCCACGACATGATCAAGACCGTCTTGGTTCAAGCTTGACTTGGTGGAGAAGAAATCCTTACCGCCCTGCGCTCCGTTGGCAATCAAGAAGAAATCCAAGGCAGTTCCCGCTTTGAGTGTGCCGAGATTCACGAAATCGCCCGGAGACAAAGGCTCGCTAGACGAGCGGACACCCGTGCCGCTGCCACCGTAGCCCACTGAGCTGGAAACATTGGGAAAGATCAAAGCCGCGTCCTTGCTGAGGGGGCCACCACCGATGGTGGAAATACCCAGAGTGTTCTGGTAGCCAGCTCCTTCACTCACGAAATATACGCGCGCGTCGGTGGTTTCGCTGAGCACCATTTTGCTGACATCCAAGGACATGGCAGCGATAGTGCTGGGCGAATGGTATTTATACTCGGGGAGAGTCGTATTGATCGTGTTGATCATTCCAGGCAGCACTGAGGTTTGGAACGCCTTGGATGCGGCATCCGAACCTGCGACTTGCACAGGCGCGACAATATTCAGATCGAAAGGACGCGCGGCGGATTGGACCGGGCTGATTTGGGACGAAATATCCTGCTTGGAGACTGACAGACTGGAGCTGTCCTGAGCGGAGTTCGCTTGGTTGGAGTTTTCCTGATTGGAACTCGGTTGGCTGAAGCCGTCCTGCTTGGAATTCGATTGGCTCGAGTTGTCCTGACTGGAACTCGATTGGGTGGTGGTTTCTTGATTGGAACTCAACTGACCGGAGTTGCCCTGCAAGGAACTTGATTGGCCGACGTTGACCTGATTGGAGCTCGACAGGCTGGAGTTATCTTGACTGGAACTCGCCTGATTGGAGTTGTTCTGGCTAGAGCTGTCTCCTTCGGCAAAGGAGAAGATAGACAAACCGAACCATACCAACGGTGCAACGACAGATTTCTTTTTCATTGGGGGATAAAACGTTTTCTCCTCGGGAGGGGGGATTGCGTATTCTCGGAGAGGCAGATCGTCTCTAACCTGATTTGCGTCAACTAAAAAATGAAAGATTACTTTATCTGGGTATGCACTTTACTCCCCTGAATACAACATGTAGGTTTCAGGCATGGGTGATTATCCGCAAACCACGATGCAAATGCGGGACTGGTTTTCGACTGAGGAAGCCTGTCGCTCATATTTGGCGGGACTGCGGTGGCCGAATGGAATCATTTGCCCCGCGTGTGGATCAAAGGAGGTGTGGGTGAAGACGCCGCCGCGCAACCGCTGCGCCAGTTGCAAACATGATTTTTCAGTGACCTCGGGCACTCTTTTCTCCGACACACACAAGCCGTTGAGGCTCTGGTTCGAAGCCATCTGGGATGTGACCAATCAGAAATCCGGTGCCAGTGCCTTGGGACTACAGCGGGTATTGGGTTTTGGGAGCTATCGAACCGCATGGAATTGGCTGCACAAATTACGCCGGGCGATGGTTCGACCTGGGCGGGATCGTTTGCACGGAGTTGTTGAAGTCGATGAAGCCTTCATTGGTGGGCCCCGTCCCGGCAAGCGGGGGCGCGGGGCGGCGGGCAAAAGTCTCGTGATGATTGCGGCCGAGGCCGACGGGAAGAAGATTGGGAGGATACGCATGATACGCGTTGCCGACGCGTCGGCGGAGAGCCTGTTGCCGGCTGTTGTTCAATCCATCGAACCCGGAACACTTGTTCATACCGACGGCTGGAAAGCCTACAACGGATTGGAGAACCTCGGCTATGGCCACAAGGTGATCCATCCGACCGCGGAACTCGGAGAGAACCTGCTTCCCCGGATCAACCTAACCGCTTCGTTGCTGAAGCGGTGGCTTTTGGGAACCCACCAGGGTTCGTTCGTCCTCAGCACCTGGATTACTATATGGACGAGTTCACCTTCAGATTTAACCGGCGGACGTCAAACTTTCGAGGTCTCTTATTCTATCGCCTGTTGCAGCAAGCCGTGAACTTGAAGCCTGTGAGGGGCAAGGATCTAGTCGGGGGCCGATCTTTGGATACCACAACCAAGGGTATCTAGGGGAGTAAAGTGCATACCCAGATTACTTTATTTTGGATGGGTGAGGGCCAGAGAGTTAGTTTCCCAGGTTTTGTGGAGCGTTACAGGGCAACCTCGCTGACATCATGATTCAGCAGGGAGGCACATGGCTCCACCACACACGGGTCCCAAGCACTTCTGAATGCAGGAGACCTTCTGCGTGAGCCCCATGCACGCCCCTGCCGGAGACCCAAGATCTGCCGCCGGCAGAGCAATGCCCAGTTTCACGCAGTGCTTTTTAGGGCTATATCAGAAACGCCCATATCCTTGGCGGCGTGGATCAACGGCTTGAGCCATGCCAGCTTTTCAGCGCCGCATTGTCGGGCCGTCTTATCCGGGACTTAGTTGGAAGGTCGGTTTCTTGCTTGTTGGCTAGTCGGCTGGCGGGATGATAAACTAACCACCGGGTTGAAAACCGCGGCTAGTGTGTGGCAGGTTTTCTCTGGCACAGTGGATCGCCGATCACCACATCCTCCCAAGCGACGAAGCGGGAGGCCGCGAAGTAACATTCCGCGAGGGTCCAGCCGCGTGCCCAGCGGTCGAAGAGGATGCTAGGAGAGGCCACCGCCTGAAGCAGTGGCTCGTCAGTGTAGCCCTTCATCCCGGAGGCCCCTTGGGCGATGAGGTCGGCGATGAGAGACTGTCCGCCGGTGGTCGGTAAGAAGGTACGAGCGCTGGTCGATACAGCGGTCTCACACAATGCTCCGGGGACGAAACGCAGGGCGGCGTATGTTGTGGCCGAGAAGTGCTTGTCGTTGGAACCCCACGATGCATAACCGGCCAAGGGTGCGCTCGCTGCGGCGAAAACCCCGCTGCGGTCCAATCCGACTGAGATGCCACGGGCCTTCAATAGCTCTGCTGCGTGCTCGAGGTCCGCGTTCCATGCCTTGAAGTCCAGTTCTCCCATCTGCACCCGGCCCTTGGTGCCGACTGAGTTCCCAAGGATGTCGAGGGGCTGCCGCGCCGGGATGTCGAAGCCGAATTCCGGGCAGGCGTCGAGCAGCACTGTGCCTGTGGTGGCTCCGGCGGCGAGTGAGCGAGTGGTTAGGGCGATGGCGTCTGCCTGAGTGTAGCCGTCGAGGCGGCTAACCAGATAGCCGCCGTGTCGGGCGTGGCTGAACCGCTCCTCACTGCGCCAGAAGCGGTTCGCCCATGCATTCCCGGTGAAGCTGCCGTCGACCAAACGCACTGGCACTGCTCCCGGCTTGCTGCCATAGTCCAGCGCCGCGAGCCAGCTATCGAGGGATGGTCGGCAGTCGCCTAGGCCTAGGCCTGGAGCATCGCTGATGCGGATAGGGATGCCCTTGGTCAGCACGATGATATCGACTCCAGGATGGGCTGTCAGCCAGACGCGTAGCGGATCCTCTATGTCGCGGCGCACCGCAGCGTAGGCTATGGTCTCGGCGGTTGCTGAGAGTGCCGAGTCCTGACAGCGAAGGGTTAGGATGTTGGGCACCTCCCGGCGCTTGGCGTAGTCATCAGCTATAGCGCAGGACACCGGGCTGGTGCCGTTGCGCAGCACCAGCACACGGCTGGGATCGGGCGTGGTAGTCGTCGGCTCGCTTGCATAGATGGTCGCGGTCAGCAGGCCTAGCAGGAAGAGGGGGATGTTGCGCATTGGTTGAGGCTTATGACATTGAGGTCCTACAGTGCGACCGCAAGAAATTTGCTTGGGGAGTGAAGGGCATTGGAAGAGCAGAAGTGGTGTGCTGCTTGCGCCGTATTGTCACGGAAAGGAGTGTGCTAGAACGATCACTTTGGGCCTGACGCCTCCGCGTCCGGCCATTACGGTGATCTCTATTAAATAATAGAATTGTTCCAGTTAGATACGGCTGATCTCCCGCGGCTAAGAGCCGCCTCAAGATCAGGGGATTTCACCGGTTTGGCAATGTAGTCGTTCATGCCGGCGGATAGGCATTTTTCACGATCGCCATCCATGGCATAGGCGGTCATGGCAACGATGTAGACCGTGCGGCTGAGCTTCGACATGCGGATGCGCCGCGTTGTTTCGTAACCATCCAGTTCCGGCATCTGGCAATCCATCAGAATAATGTCGTAGGGAATCCGCTGGAGGGCTTCCAGTACCTCATAGCCATCGGCCACAGTGTCTGCGGTATACCCCAGCTTGGCCAGTAGTCTGAGGGCCACCTTCTGGTTGATGATATTGTCCTCAGCCAGAAGAATGCGGGCCGTATGCTGCGGCACTTGGGTTGGTGGTTCAGTTGGCCGGGGGCTGATTGCAATGAGCGCCGGGGCTTCCGTGGACGAGCCGTGTTGCCGGTGCATCACGGATAGCAGAGAATCATAGAGTTTCTCCAGTTTGATTGGTTTGACTAGGAAATCGTCAATCCCGTGGTGTTCCGCGTTAGAGCCGACCCCATGATAGCCAAGTGAACTGAGCATCACGAGACGGGTTTGGGCAATGGCTTCATCTGCCTTAATCGCCCCCGCGAGCATTAGTCCGTCCATATCGGGCATGCTCATATCCAGGATGGCGACGTCAAATGGATCGCCCTTGGTCCGCTGCTCTGCCATCACAGCCAATGCCTCAAGCCCACTGGATGTCGCCCGCGTCCTTACTTGCAGATTGCCAAGTAATAGCTCTAACACCCGATGGTTGATTGCGTTGTCATCCACCACAAGCACATGCAGCCCAGCCAAGCGGTCCATCTGGCGCTCTTGCTGTAGAGGAGTCACCTGCGGCTTGAATTGCGCAGTGAACCAAAAGGTGGAACCATGGCCAAGGGTGCTGGTTACCCCTATTTCTCCCCCCATCATGTGAACTAATTGCCGGGCAATGGCCAGACCAAGGCCCGTGCCGCCGTATTTGCGCGTGTGGGACCCGTCTGCCTGGCTGAACGCATCGAATAGGTGCTCCTGCGCGATGGCGCTGATCCCTATGCCAGTGTCGGTCACCTCAAAACGCAACATTGACTCGGAAACTTGGGAAACTCGTAGGATCACCTCGCCTTTTGGAGTGAACTTGATTGCATTGTTGATTAAATTTGTTAGAATCTGCCGCAGTCGTCCGGCGTCGCCGCGCAAATGAGGGAACACATTGGGCTCCACCAAGCTCAATAATTCCAAACTCTTGGCATGTGCCAATTCTGTCAGCATTTCCATGGTATCCTCTACCACCTCGCGCACATTGAAGTCATACGTTTCAAAGGTCAGCTTGCCTGCCTCGATTTTCGAGAAATCTAGGATATCATTGATGATGGTGAGCAGCAGTTCGCCACTCTGGCGAATGGTCTGGACTATGTCTTTTTGATCATTATTGAGTGGTGTTTCTGCCAAGAAGTTAGCCATGCCAATCACGCCGTTCATGGGGGTGCGAATCTCGTGGCTCATGTTGGCCAGGAACTGTGATTTGCTAAGATCCGCTGCCAGCGCGGCATCACGGGCACTGACAAGTTCAATTTCGTTCTTACGGCGCTCGGTGATGTCAGTACGGATCGCTATATATTGGTAGGGTTTCCCCTTATCGTTGATGCACGGGACGATGGTGGTCTCCACCCAGTATGTCGTGCCATCCTTAGCGCGATTTTGGACTTCGCCTTGCCAAACCTGCCCGTTCCCTATCGTCTGCCAGAGCTCGGAGAAAAACTCCTTTGGATGGAAGCCGGAGTTGATCATGCGGAAATTCTGCCCGAGTAGTTCTTCACGTGAGTATTGGGAGATAGCGCAGAACTTTTTGTTGACGTAAGTGATCCGTCCCATTTGATCGGTGATGGCTACAAGCGCATGTTCATCCAAAGCGAGTTTCACCTCGTTGAACCGCTGCTGAGAATCACGCAGCGCCTGCTCAGCCACTTTGCGCTCTTCCAGATCTTGCAACAGTTGTTCATTGGCCAGTTGGAGTTGATCGTTGGTTTCGGTGAGAGCTTGGCGGCTTGCGGACAAGCCTTCGCGAGCACCTTCCAAGCCGACGGCGGCCTGGCCTATCTCCTCCTGAAGTCGGTTGAAGCTTTCCGCCATCTTGCCCACCTCGTCACGCGACTGGACAATCACCGGAGCCAGAGTGAAGTGTGCCTTAGCGGCTTCCAGATCGCCGGCTGCAAGGGCGCGCATTGCCCGCGTGAAATCAGCCAGTGTGCCCTTGACCAAATGATCTGCCGCATTGGAAACCTCCACCGCCGAATGAGCGATCATGCCAGGCAGAATCAGCCCGATGGCGATGGTCAGAAGCGCGACGACCACAAAGATATCCTCCAGAGCAGTGATCAGTCCGGTGTCCTGATGGGGCACGTTATCGATCGCAATGAGATACCCTACAGCGTCAAAAGCCAGCACCAATAACATCGCGCCAGTGAGCTTCAAATGCAGGGTGCGGGCAATCGGTGGCAGTCCCAGCTTGATCCTGTCTGCCATCTTGCGCCAAGCGTAGAGTGCAGCCCCAGAGTAAGCAAAGGCGATCCCGATAAGCACTGTGCGCATGCCAAATTGTTGGAATCCCAGTACCGTGGAGAGCCCCCATATGCCCGCCGCTACCACTCCTAGCATGATCGTGCCCCTCGGCGCACGGTAGGGGCGCTCCATCGCTGGTTGGTCCCTGCGTAGCAGCCAGACCGCTATGTTGGGCATGCCAATACCTATTAGGTACGTAAGATTTGCTGCCGCGATCAGCCACACAGGATCGCCTATCAGGAGAAAAATGATTGCCCACGCCGCAGTCAGCAGCGTGGTCACCCATGGCGCGTCAGTCTTTGAGCGCTTGGCCATGAACTCCGGCAGCAGCCCGTCCTCAGCTAACTGAGCGAGTGTCCGCGCGGCACCAGCCAGCGGGGCTATCGTGCCATGGAACATATTGAGGACCATGAACCAGATTGCCGCGCTTTTGGCCGCGCCGCCCAACAATGGCGCGAAGGTGGGACCCAGCACCAGTGCGAGTTCCTTGCCCAGCGGTTCAGGCCCAAGTGCTCCCAGCCAAACCACCGGCAGGATGATGAAGTAAAGTGAGGCGAGTAAGGCACTAGCGAAAATCGCGCGCGGCACGTTTTTGTTGGGATTAATCGTTTCCCCCACGTGACAGGTGGCCTGTTCAAAGGCGGGCGCGGCGAAACCGATGAGATAAATTCCCGCCATCACGCTGGTGATCTGACCGAATACCCCGTCAAAGGGAACCGTGAGGTGATAGGTGAACGCCTGATGCCAATCCACCAAGCCGCTGAACACCGGAACCACCGCGGACAAAAACGCGAGTACCGCCGATGCTGTCGCGATAGGCATGGCCAACCGCATCACCCACTTGACACCGCACAGGTTCACTACGGTGAAGAAGGCCACGATGCATGACGCCATTAGCGGTACCGGAAACTGCGGTGCATACCATTGGTTGATCGCAGAGGCTGACAGCAGAGCCGTCAACCCGCAGGTCGGAACCCAGCCCCACCAGTAGCATACTCCTGTTAGGTTTGCCAGTACCGGGCTATACGGACGGAACGCCTCGGCACAGGTCGCGGCGATTCCGCCGACTCTGTTGGGATACATCATGACCAGCTCCGTCCAGCCTGGCGTTGCCGCCCAACTCAAGAGTAGGCCGACGACCAGTAGCGGCACAGCTGCGCTCCCTTGGCCGAGAATGGCCTCTTGGCCGATAAATAGTGCCCCGATTAAAAACAAACTTTGGTTGATGCCGCCCATGGCGACGGCTGTGGTTCCGAACCAACCGACAGTGCGAGGGTGGGGCCGGTGAGCACAACCGCCTGCGGACGCAGTCACGGGGGATGCGGCATCAGAGTCAGTCATGCTCTAAACACTGAAGAAAAGCGATACCGGATGTCAAGCTCACCATCTGCCATTATTCCAAAATCTGAAGTTGCTAGGTCTCACTATATGTAAACCGTTCATTGTTAATGCTTTGCGCGTCTCGGTTGACTTTGAGTTTGATTTTGTAGATTAGCAGAGTGCCAAAATGACAGAGTAAGGAAGCTCCGGTTCCATGGCTAGATGAGAGCGGATAATCATCCGCTACCGGAAAAGCAGAACATGGTGTTATCGAGCCGGAATCGGAATCCCTTTTCCTGCGTAGCGGCATGAATTCTCACCCCTATCTATTCTCAATTCGACAAGAAATTCTGGCAACCAGTGTCTCCGGGGGGGGGAATTGAAGATTTCCTTCTCCCCAATCTGTTTGGTGGCTGTTTTTCCGCTAAATACATCAGATTATTAGGTGTTGTCCTTGTTTCCTGCTGGGCCGCCATCAGAACTAAATGCAAGAATCATATGTGCGAAATGGATTGCAGCTTTCCAAAGGCAAAGAGATAGTTCATATTTCGGCAAATGAAGATTGACCCGGCAAGTTACTGGAGCCAAACCGTGCAGGACGGAGTACCCAAGCGCTGGATTCGAAATGCACGCCGGAAGATGATTATTTGGCGTGGCACCATCCTCCTGACACGGGCGATGAAGCGAGGGCTTGATATCGGAGGTTCCCTATTCGCATTGGCCTTATTCTCTCCTGTTTTTATTCTAACATCCATCCTCATCAAACTCGAAGACCGTGGTCCGGTCTTCTTTTGCCAGCAGCGCGTCGGCGCGGGCGGGCGGCTGTTCGGCATTTGGAAATTTCGCTCCATGGTGATCAACGCCGACAAAATCAAGGACCATCTCATTCAGGATAACCAGCACGGTCAGGCGGGCGTGACCTTCAAAATGAAAAATGATCCGCGTGTCACCAAGGTTGGCAAATGGATCCGTAAACTTTCTATCGACGAGTTTCCGCAGTTTTTCAATGTCCTATGTGGGGAAATGTCCCTTGTCGGCCCACGTCCACCGGTTCCGAGGGAAGTTGCGACTTACAAAGCCTCCCATTTGCGCCGCTTACGGGTAAAGCCTGGTATCACATGCCTGTGGCAGATAGGCGGTCGTGCAGACATCGATTTTGAAGGCCAAGTTCGGCTGGACCTCAATTACATCCGCTCAGCTAACTTATACAACGACATCGTGATCTTATTCAAGACCGCGCGTTGCCTCATAAATAAAGACACCGTAGGACGAATCAGAAAATCGGCGAATGATGCCCATTGCCTCATAAATCAGGACACCGTGGCGCATGGCCAGAACCATGAGTCAATC
>Ga0118677_10004254_pt1 | contig 26301 bp, 10 predicted proteins | sample AliMusrvi5mmetaG_FD_86154 | JGI IMG/M metagenome (GOLD analysis project Ga0118677, IMG submission 86154) | reverse complement strand
CTTGGTGGCGCAATAGCCGTCTTTGGCGATCAATGTCAACGCCGTGCCATCGGCGGCAACCGCCGTCACGGAATCCGCCCATTGCGGCTGGCGTATCCGCACCACGCTGGCGGGCCATCCGTCGAGTTGAATCCGCTGGCGCATCACCTCGCCCGCCGCGGCGCCTGCGCGCAAAGTGGATTTCAGCGAGCCGGCGGGGCCCTTGGCGGCAAATTCCAGAGCGAGATTGCAAGTCAGGCCCGCGGCGTTGCACTCCAGCAGACGCGAGCGCAGATTCACAAAGCCAATCTGGCCGTGGTAATCGCAGCACCAGGTTGCTTCCAGGACCTTACCGCCGAAGCCACGGACACCGTCCTTGTCACAAACGATGTTATGATGTCCGAAGCCGCCATTCGCCGCCTGATTTTGGAGAAATTGATTATTCAAATGGCGCTCGGCCATGTCCCAGTAGCGCGATTTCCGTGTCACGCGGCCCAATTCCAGATTCAGGCGCAGCCAATCGGCTTCGGCACAGCCTTCATCACGCTCGTCCACCACCTTGCATTTCTCCAGAATGCCGCCAGCCGGATTGATGTAGCCGCCTAGCACCAGTTCATCCCAGCGTTTCTCGACGCGTTCCAGATAGGACGCGTCCTTGGTTGCTTCAAATAGGAGCAGTAACGATACCTGACAGCAGAGCATGCCGTGGGAATGGTCAAGGGGAACGCGATCGATGGATTGGTAGAACTTGGCGATGGTCATGGCGGCATCAAGGTATTTCTTGTTGCCAGTGAGGTTGGACAACTTCACCAGACCTTCCATGGCCGGGAACCAGCAGGTTACATAGCCGGAAGAGTAGCTCGTACCGCTGATATATTCGGTCATGCCCGCCGGGTCAGTGAACCGCGGAACGATGCCGACATAAAAATCGCCGAGTTTGGTTGCCGTTGCCAGGATCTCCTTGTTTTCTGGAATAGCGCGGCAGGCTTCGATCAACCCGCAGAGCATGCGCGCGTTGCCCCACAACGCCGGCATCATCACGCTGCTATCACCATTGCTGGTGCGGTCAATGGGTTGTTGCCAGTCGATTTCCCCGGAGGCACAGAAGTAACCGCCGGCCCGCTGGTGTTTCGGCACCTCTTTCAGCAGTTCACGAAAGGCGGGGTTCTCCTCATGGGAAGCCTGGGTGTTCAAGGCCATGATTTCAATGAAGCGTCCCGAGATATCGCCCGAGTACTCCTTGAACGGCCGATACGGCATGCCGCCCTCACCGGTTTTGTCAAATTCCGCGGCTTTTTCGCCGGTGAGATCGGCGCGCAGCCACGGCACGGAGTCGAAAGGCGCGGAGCGGAAACGCGCCATGTTGGCGCCCGCTGCGACACCGACTTCGCCGCCTAAAGTGATTTGGAAATCAGTTGGCGATGGTGACATCGGCGGCGATTCAGCGGCCAGGCATTGGGTTAGACCAATGGCCAGCAAAGCGGCGAGAGCGGGAATCGGAGTCGGTTTCATGTGTATTTCTTTGGTTGATTGCATAAATGGTGGAGAACTGTGTTTCAATGTCTTATGGAAATCCATCAATCTTTCGGATAAAGCACGGTAAACCGACTTTTCTGCGGATCGGTTGGCCTGAGATCGTCGTGTGCGCCGCCCCCGGCAAAGACCTCGCGCAGCGCATCCAGGTAACCGAAGCCGCCGGAGGCATTTGGCAGCATGAAATGCCCCTCGCCGAACTCATTCCAGTTGGGCAGCATCACGATTCTCCGGCCCAGCGAGTCGGCCGGCTGCGAAGGCATCAAATCATCCCGTGTCCATTGCAGCAACGCGCGGTAATCGGCCATGGGCACCCAAGCGCCGTCATGCACGCCCCAGGCCTCCCGGTCCCAACCCATCGAGATACTCGGCAACATGCCGAATTTCTCCGCGGCAGCCGCATCGCGCTGCGCAAGGTTATTCTTCCGCTGGGCATTCACATCCGGGGTAATCCACGTGTAAGCGTAGCAATAGTCAACGCCAATCGATTTCATGACCTTCATCGTATTGCGATCGGCACTTCGCAATTCCATGAGAAGCACGAGTCCGGGGAAACCGGCCTTCGCCACTTCATCGCGCAGCGTTTGAATCGCCTGGCGCGCGCCGTCAGCACCCCCGAACATACGCTGAAAATTCACAATTTGATAGATGGATAGCAGGGGCTTGCCGTCGATCTTCATGTACCTCGGATCCTTGAAGAAATATTCGATCCAGTACGGGATGATGTTTCCACGCCAGTCTTGCGGATTGGTCTCGCACGCGCCTTCATCGGTACACATGATGGCGAACTTTTTCAGGTTGCTGTAACGAGAATTGAACAAACCTTTGATGATCGCCTGATCAAGCACTCCGTCCTTGATCGGATGATTGATCGCGTTGTTCGGCCGGTACCAGCAGTGCATCTCAAAACCGACGCCGTGCTCGACCTGCCACTTGATCTCCCAGTCGGTCTCCTCGGGATTGCCCTCGTCATACCAGCCGAGGTACGGTTTCCGTTTCTCCGCGTGTGGATAAACATAAGCCCACCCGGCATACGCCGTGCCCTCGCGCCACAGGTTGCAGCTTTGCACGCCCAGCAGGTGCGAGGCGGCAACGGGCTTCGGTTGCGGAACGTAATCAGCCGGATAATCGCGCCACTGATAGACCTGCACATCATCAACCCAGAGATTGCCGGCAAACCGGATCAACGACTCCGCCTTGGGGAAGGCAATCCTTGCCGGGAGCTGTTTGCCGTTGAGGTAAACCACGGCGGTCCGGGCTTTGGGATCGGCGATGACTTTGGCCATATACCAGAAATTCGACCTGTATGGCACAACCCGCTCCAGAGCCACACCACCCAGGTTCACGCTGACGCCAGCCACATTGCCCGGCATCAGGAACCGGCACTCGAACACGGTCTTTCCTTTCCACGCCCCGATCTCCCGGCTCGCCTGGCCATCGACTTTCAGGCTGAAAATATCCGGCTTCGTCCCGCATTCGAAGGCTTGCACACTGCCGCCGGTGACGTCCCAGTCCGCCGGAACCTTGCCAACCCCGCACGTGACAAATGTTTCGTTGACGATGTAGCCTTTATAGAGGTTTACCGGATTCAGGAACATCTCGCCGGTGGCCGCATCACCTGTTTTCACCAGGACATAGTCAATGCTCTTGACCGGGTTCACGAACGGGAGACCTTTTGCCTTCAACCCGCCATCCACATACACATCGGCTTGTTGCGACCCTATGTCGGCAACAACCTTCACTCCGTAGTCGCGGTTGATTTCATAAGGCATCAGGGCTTCCCCGGTTTCCCAGCACAGGCTACCGTCCTTGGTCACCAGGCTCACGCCGGCCTGATCGAGATCGCGCAATTGCCAGCAGGCGCGGTCCATCGCCGCCGGCAACCGGAATCGAAACTCCAGAGTGAGCGTGCCTTCAATCTGTCGGGCAACCTGGTGCTTGAGCGTGATGGCCCCGTTGGTGCTGGTGTCCACCAGCTTGAACCAGTCGCTGTGGAATGCAAATCCTTCCGGCCACCGGCAGGTCGGATGATATTCATAATGCCCACCGCTCTTGTCCACTTCCCAACCGGAGAGCATCACGGTATTCGTGTCTGGCCAGCAATACGGCTTCGGCGACAGGAACGAGGATTGCAGAAGGTAGCCGGTCGCCAGTTCACGAATGAACGGCTGGGAAGATTGACGCTGTTTCATCGGCGTTGGCAAATCCGCCGACAAGACTGCGCGGCCTGTTGCCAGCAGAACGATCAGCCCGGACAAAACCTGCTTGGTCACCTGTGTTCTCAGATCTTTCATAAAGAATTCTACTTCCCGCTACTGAACTGATAACAACCCGATCCAACTGCATACACTGCTGCCCTATTTTCCATGCGCAGGAATTTCACGCCTTTGGCTTTGGAAGCGGGAGTGCCGGATTCGGTCACTCCGGCGGCATCCTTGGCCGAAACGAAAACGGTCGCCGTGGTGTTGGCAGGGATCGTCACATCCATTGAAAGTCCAGGGCCCTCGCGGGTCCAATTGCAGGCAATGCGGCCATAGGGCGAGTCGTACGCCACATTCGCCGCGCTCAAACCCCCGACAATCTGCGGTTTTATAATGATTTTCTTGAAGCCCGGACCGGATTGGTCGGACGCGATGCCACCCAGCCCACGGTAGAACCATTCTTCGATGTGACCTAACATGCAATGGTTCTGTGACGAACCTGGGTTTGTATCCCACGCTTCCGTCAGCGAAGTCGCGCCATTTTTGAGTTGGTAGGCGTAGCCCGGACCATCGTCGCGGATGAGCATGTCATAGAGCACGTTGCCGTGGCCGCCGTCGGCGAGCGCCCGCATGAGGTAATTAAAGCCTATATCTCCTGCTGTAACACGGTTGCCTCCAGCGCGGATCTGCATCACCAGTCCTTCCAATACTCCGGCACGCCGGTCTTCCGGCACAAGCCCCAGCACCAGCGGCATGGCATTGGCCGTCTGACTATTGCGGTCGTACTGGTTCTTGTCAGCGTTAAAGTAATTCTGATTAAACGCTTGCTTTACGGCCAGCGCCTGTTCCTCGAATTGGCGCGCCTCGTCGGCCTTGCCCAGCAGTGCTGCGGCTTCTTTTAGGATCACCAGGTCCTGATAGTAAATCGCGGTGGCCGTTAGCCCTTTCGATGTGAGCTTCGACTCGCCCGGCCCGCCCGGCCCAATGTCATACCAGTCGCCCAAGCCGTGCGTGACGATGGAATCCTTCGCGGCACTCATCAGGTATTCGACATACCGCTTCATCCCCTCGTAGTGCTGTGCCAGCAGGGTGCGGTCGCCGTACATCTGGTAGACCTGCCACGGCGTGATGACGTAGGCACTGCCCCATTCCGGCGAATCGCGGAATCCGCCGCCGAAGACCACATACTCGGGGGCGATGTCCGGGACCATGCCGTTGGCGAGTTGCGCCTCGCTCATATCGCGGACGACTTTGGCGTAGAACGTCGGCACATCATAGTTGTACATCAGGCAACCCGCCAGAAGGTGGGAGCATTCGAGCCAGCCTAGTTTCTCGCGATGGGGACAATCGGTGAGTACGCTCTGCAAGTTGCTTTCAATCGCGGCGTCGATCAGCGCGTGAATCCGATTTACGAGCGGATTGGCGCATCCAAATGAACCGACGGACGCCGCAGACGAATGAACGAACTGCGAGGTCAGTTCAATAATCTGTGGCGGATTAACGACGTTGTGGCCGGAGGTCTCGACTTGGAGGTAGCGCGATCCGTAATAGAAGAAGCGCGGTGACCAGGTTTCTGTTCCCTTCCCCTTCAGCGTGTAGGTGTAATACACCGGTCCGCCGGAACTGGCCTGCGAGACCAAACCGGCGGCATCCAACAGCTCGCCGGGGGTCATCCGCACCGCAGCACCGGCCAGCCCCTTGACCGTTAGCTTTGGCATTGAGGCGCAGTTCTGCCCGAAGTCATAGACGGTCACGCCGGGCTTCGGCTGCGTGACTTTCACCGGCTTGTATTCCGCCATGACCTTGATCGGCGGCGCACTCTGGGATGTGAGACGACCACCCGGACCATTCACCACGCACACCGGTCGGAACGCCGCGGCATTGAAACCAGCCTTGTCCCAGCCAGGAAGTTCCTGGCGCGCGTCGTAATCCTCACCGCCGTAGATGCAGGAGAATACCACGGGACTGGGTGCCCACGTCCACGACTCGTCACTGACCACCATCGCGGATGTGCCGTCGGCATACTCGACATGGACTTGCAGGATGACCTTGGGCGGACCAAAGGATCCCGTGAATTTCACATAGCGACCGCCTGACACGTTATACATTCCATTTCCCAGCATCACGCCGATGGCATTGCGGCCGCGCGTCAGTTGCGCCGTGACATCGTAGGCGGTATAAATACAGGTCTTCCGATAGTTGGTCCAGCCGGGGTCGAGCACCTGGTCGCCAACCTTCTGACCGTTCAAGCGAAGTTCATAGAAGCCCAATCCGCAGACGTACGCCACCGCGCGTTTGATCTCCTTCTCAAGCGCGAACTCCTTGCGGAGCTCAATCGTTGCGGATGGTTTCAGATCGGCCACTTCACCGTTAGGCTGGATTCCGGGTTGACCAGAGAACCGCAGCCCGTCTGTCAGATTCACTTTGGCCCATTCGGAGGTCTCAACGCTGTCCTTCGCAGTCACCACCGCCTTAAACGCCACGTTTTTCCCGGCAGAGATGACCTCCAGTTGCGCCAAAGCGAAACAGTACGAGTTGCCACCGCTCTGCCGGTTCCAGAGCTTGGTTGCGGTAACGCGAACATAGCGCGCCGTCACCCCGTCGGCATTGAATGGAACTGCGATGTGACCGGGATTGGGGTAATCGGCAGTGGTATTGTTCGCGATCCTCTTGGAGATCTTGAAGTCCACATCCTGGGCGACCTCGACGCGAAAACGAATCGGGAAACCGAACCCTTTAACCGGACTGCCAGCAACGCCGTGATTGAGCGCATGCAAGACGACCTGCTGAATGACAACGTTCTTTCCCAGATCCACCTGAACCCACTTTTCATCGTTTTCGCGTGCCGCTTCCGCCGCGTGGTAACCAATTCCTCCCCCGGCAGGAGACGGCGGATCAACCTTGGCCACCGCGCCAATCCACTTAGCTGACCAATCTTCCGGCTTGAGCAACCCCATCGTCCACGACGAAGTCCTGCTCCAGGCGGAAGAGGTCGGAGTTGGGAGGTCAGAGGTCCGCGTCCACACTCGCGCCTTCCAATAACAACGTTGGCGTGAAGTGAGCGGCTTGCCCGCGTACTCCACCTGAACGCTCTGATCCGACTCCACCTTCCCGCTGTCCCACAAATCACCCTTGTCTTGATCCAACACCCCAGGGGTCGAGGCCACCAGGACCTGATAGGTTGTTTGTTTCACACCTCTCGGAATTTCTGATTTTGGATCGGCAATGATCCACGACAAGCGCGGCTTTGCCACATCGATCCCAAGCGGACTGTCCAGGTATTCGCAGCGGAGATTCGCCAGGCTGGTGGCAGCGTGGAGCTCAGTGGCGCAGGCGGCGCAGGCGGCGCCAGCAAACAAGACTAAGCCTGCCATGAACCATGAATGATATAGTTCTTTCATAAGGTGATCGTCTGGCTGCAGTGGTGTATTCTGGCGTGAAGGGTAAATTTTACTGACAAAGATTTGCATTTTCAAGCGCCTTCATTTACTGGACGCGGCGCGGGTAAAGCGCCGCGGGCTTACCATCGGGTCAAAGTCCGAAACTGCACATGAACCGCCGCTCTTACAACCAGGGAAAACAAAGATGAACAAAATCGTATTTTTTGGCTGCGCCGCTTTGCTCCTGACGCCGCTGGCCGCGCTCCATGCCGCCGAACCCCGCAGCGGGGTTCCCGGACAATCCGGATTCGACGATGCTCTGGCGACGATCGCCACGACCCTGGAAGCGGAGCCCGGTCGCAATGCCGTTCGGCGCTGGACTCCCCCAGCCAAGGGATGCGTCCGTTTGGTCGGGCACATCAGGCAAACATCAGGGAATACGGACGCGGTGTTCGACGTCCTTATCGGAAACAAGCCCGTCTGGAGCAGGGTGTTGAACTCGTCGGATACGATCCGTCATGGATTCGATGTTGCGGTTTACGATCTGGATACGCGATCGCAGGTCGGGTTTCGCGTGACTGCGGGATCCGGACGGGCGGGGGTGGACATGGCAGTCGATATTCTGCCGGAACCCCATCTTTTCCGTTGGTCTCCTGAACTCGCCACCGGATATCCACAATGGAGCGAAGCCGCGAAAATCGACTTTCGCGCAAAGGGGCAGAAGATCCTGCAACTGATCCGTGAGGCGTCGGAGAACAAACGCGGCAAGGTCGTGATCCCGCTGGGCGACTATCTCTTTCACGCCAACTGGAGTCAGGCGTCCACGCTGGGCGGCCTCAAGAATCTGGAGATCGTCGCTGAAGGCGTGACCTTCTGGTTTGAGCCACCGATGGTGCATGCGCTTCTATTTGATCAATGCCAAAACGTGACCGTGCGCGGCCTGAGCATCGATTTCACCATCCCCTGCTGGTTCCAGGCGCGCGTCACCGAAGTCGACCGCGCCGCGAAGACGATCCGCTCGACGATCATGGCGGGTTACGAACCTCGCAACGCGAACGGCGAGGCGGAGATCGGGGGTAGCCGCGCGTTCATGTTTTATGATGCGGACGGAAGATTCATCAACCACCGCCACAGCCCCGGTGCATGGCAGCTCGGCGATGACAGGAAAAGCCTCGTGTGCCGCGACATCGGGATGTCTGGGATTCCGGCCACACTCAAGACAGGCGACTACGTGGTCGGCACCATCCGCACCGGCACAGCCCTCCATTCCACCAACTGCACTGGCATGCGCTTTGAGGACGTCAAAATCTGGTCGAGTCCGGGCATGGCGGTGAACGAGAGCGGCGGCGTGGGCGGAAACGTCTATCGGCGGGTGCGGGCCACGCGGCGCCCGGAAACCAACCGCCTGCATGCCTTCGGCGCTGACATCTTCCATCTTGCCGGAGCCGATCGCGGCCCGACCCTCGACCGCTGCGAACTGGCCTATGGCGCCGATGACAACCTCAACATCCACGGCAGTTTCGGGCGGGTCGTCCAACGAGTCGATGCGCGCCATTACCACTTGCAGGGAGCGTATGCGGCCGGTGACCATATCGAATTCCGCGATCAACATTCGGTCGCTTTGTTGGGCAGTGCCAAGGTGGTGTCTGCTCAGGGAACACCCGACGGTCCATCGTTGCCGATCAACGAACAAATCCAAGCGAAGGGCGAGGTATTGGTTGAATTGGACCAGCCATTCGAACTGCCGCCGCTCTCCCTCGTGGTGCTTGATGGCAAACGGTCGGCCGCAGGGTTTGTCGTACGCAATTGCTGGTTGCACGACAATTTCCAACGCACCTTGATCAACGGCTCGCCAGATGGTCTCATTGAAAACAATACCCTGCAGAATGTCGGTCAGGGGCTAACGATTCAATTCGAGTCCTGGGGACCGTGGATGGAAGGCCCCTTCGCTCGCGACCTGACCGTCCGCGGCAATCGCTTCCTTGATTCGCCGCCTGATGGAGCAGCGATCAGCGTCTCCATGCATCCGCCGGGCGGTGGCAGCGACTCGCGCCGTTTCGATGCCCGACCGGTTACGAACATGACGATCACCGGCAACGATTTTGCCCGCACCTCAACCACTCCGCTCAGCGTCCACAATGTCGATGGCCTGAGAATCCAAAGGAACAGCATCGATTATCCTGCCGACGCGCCGAATCACCCGGGACTTGGCAACATGTCGGGCTTCAATTGGCTTTACCTGCAGGATTGTGAGCATGCATCCATCGGCGATAATCAGACGCCGCATAATCCTGAGACTCGCAAGTGATCCGACTACAGGAGTTCGACGGTTCTGCCGGCAGATTTCCAGATGTTCCGCGTTGATGAAATAGGAAATCGCTCTTCAGGTGAAGGCCGTTGCAAGGGCCGATGGCCGGACCGGAGGGCGGGGAAAACGGGGTTGATCTACTTGACAGTGGCATGCAGCACAGCAAGCGACGCCAGCACCAGGGTGACAAGGACGGCGTTCTTTATCAAGATCCTATTTCATAATAACTTCACTAACGAGGCAAAGGTTGTTTGAAATCCGACACGCCCTGCAACGTCACCGGTCCGAGCAAACCGGACGGGTCCAACGGCGAGTGCGCACTGTACGGATCATGCAGGCAGTAGGTGTAGCGGCCCGTCTTGAACGATTGCCCGCCAAAGAAGCCGGGCGGACATTCCACCGTGCGCACGTTGGCATCGGCAGGCTGTTTGTCGCCGATGAGCCGGTTCGCCCAACGGTTGACCACTTCGATTTCCAGTTGGTTGTCACCGGCCTTGATGGCCCCGGTGATTTCGATGCGCCAGGGTGCGCACCACACCACCCCGAGATCATTGCCATTCAGTTTGACCCGCGCCATGTCGTGGACAACTCCCAAATCCAGAACTATTTTGCCTTTCGGAGCTTCGGCCAGGTTGACGGTTTTCCGATAGGTGGCGATGCCCGAATAATATTTGATTCCAGTCTCAGGCCGCGCCGTCCAATCCTGCAGGGTATCGAATGTGATCTTCTCCGGTCCGCCCCATTTCGGATCAAACGCCACTTCCCAGGCGCCGGAAAGTTCCTGGATAGGTTTCAATTCGGGAAAATTCTTTTCCGCTTTCGTTGCGGGCGCTTTGCCTTTCCCGTCGAACACGACGAAGAAACTCTGAAAAGCGGCGAACTCCATGGGGATGACCGTCAGACCGTCGGACCGCTCGAATTGGTGTAGCGACCGCTCTTCGCCGGTCACGGGATCCCAGAGTTGTACGCTGCCTTGGCCAATTCGAAAGCGGCAGTCCGTATGGATCGAATTACCAGTCCGGTTTGCGACGATATAGATATCCCTAACCCCGGCACGCCGGTGGCCGTAGCGCACGGGTTCTGTTGCCGTAAAATCTTCCTTCACTCCCAACTCCATCAACAATGCAGCCGTCAGATTGTATGATGGGTAGAGCGAGGAGGAACCCGATAGTTCACCGCCCCAGTGTATCGCACCTTTGTCATAATTGCGCTTCGTCGCCGACTTCGGCGCGTCGAGGCTACCCCAGAGATCCTTGGCGAGCGCCTGGACTTCACCGTCGCAGGTAGGATAGCCCGATAGACTGGGTGATTTGACTGGCGGCGAGCCAACAATGGTGGCTCCAGCTTTTGCCAAATCCCGTATTTTAGCGAGCAACGTCGGAGTCATCGTATCAACCTGCGGCAATACCATCAGACGATAGGAACTTCCACCCGGGAAAGTAATCAGCCCATCCTTTACCACGGCCCTGGCCATAAGAATTTTCGGAGAACAACCGTCGAAACCATAACCTTTCTTGTCCGGCAATTTGCTACCGGCACCATCCACAGCACTATCCGGGGGCAGAAACACATGCGGCACGCCTTCGGGAGTTAGATACAACACATCGGAAACCGCAACACCCTGGCGGAGAAGATCCGAGCAACGGGTTAGGTAACGGTGATAAGCCGAGACCATGGGCCACCACGTCTGATTGCGGTGCCAGTGAACACCATAGGGGCCAAAAGTCATGCCGGGCTTGTAGGCATCGCCTAGCGCCTGATGCGCGAAAGTGTGGAACACAAAACGGTTGATGCCCGCGCAAAACGCCCAGTCGCCCTGATTTTTCAAAGACCACGGATAAGCATCTATCGCAGCGGAGGAGGTGAATGATTCGGCGGATATGATCGGCTTGCCCATCAGATGGCCGACGGAGGCTAATTCAAAAACGCTGAATGACGAGTTGAACGTATTATTCCAGAACTCCGCCATCGGCACATCCGCCACCGCGCCTAGATCAAGGTCTCCGGCGGGATTCATGTCATAAGGTTCTATCGAAAGCGAAAGCCCGTTTTTATGGGCATACTTCTTCACGGATCCGGCATGATTCTCTAGCACAAGCTCCTGAGCCGTCAAACGAAGGTCCCAGAGAAACCGTTCCGACTTCTCGAGGCTTTCGACGGCCCGTCCAGTGTATGCGAGAAGCCACGGCCGGGCATCATAGCCGCGTCTTTTTTTAAATTCATCGAGGAATGATGGAGTCCAGTTCTGAGCGCCGGATTCCCAGCTATCCATGTGCAGAGTGGTCAAACCGTGCTCTTTCGCACGCGGACTTGTCTTATCCAGCAGAATTCCGACGCAGTGGCTGAGATGATCCTCCAGCGCCTTCGCGTCGAACTTGTCAGATTCCAAGCCGATCGCGGTAGAAGGCGCGGGACGGCTGCTAGCCCCGGTGACTCGCCGTCCCATGCGGACAATCGTCCAATCCCCGGCAGGCACATTCCAAGCGAGGGTCCCGTCCGGCTTGAGATACTTGGATAATTCCACAATCGAGTTAGGCTGGATGACACATGTCGGCCCCGGCTCGATGTATTTAGCCGATGTTGGCAGATAGGGCTTAACACCAGGCTTGCTGGAAAACGGATCCCTAAAAAACAGCGCCTTCTCGTCGATGTCGGTAATGAGCGGTTTGCGGCTGGGAAAGGCAAGGACTGCCACATCCTCGTAAAACGGGCTAGCCATCTTGTGCCACTGGGTTGAACGTTGCTTAGGCAGGGGTAAAATCGCAGAATAGCTCTGCGGACCTTTCAGCTCAACCGTACTGAAGTCAAGGTGCTGCATGGCTTGCTCCGGCTTGACCCATGGGCCACCGCTGCCACACCAGCCCGGCCCGATCCCGAGAGTGATGTCGATCCCCAGACGCTCAGCATCGCGCACTGCTTGCAAAAAAATCTCCTGCCACTTCGGGCTCATATACGCCACCGGGCCGGCCGGAGGCGCACCGATGTCCACCTCCAGAAATATCAGGTTGCCGAGACCCGCCGCCTTCATGGATTCCAGATCAACGGTCATTTCCTTGGCATTTAGATTGCCGTTCAGGAAATACCAATACACCCCGGGCCGCGCGGAGTCCGGCGGATTGAGGAAATTGCTTTCCATCTCGCCCGCAGCGAACGAACCACTGCAAAGCACACACGGAATAAGCGCCATACCTAATTTCATATTCATATTGACTCAGGCTGTGTTTTCGCTGCGGGTTTACATTCGGCTATTGCGGTGATGGAATTGGATTCCGAAGCGGGAGAATGTCAGCCAGTGGGCCAGTGGTCAAGTCACGTAAACGCGTCACTTGACAGTGGGCAGAGATGAGGATTGATCCTCATAGGTTTCAACAGGAGTTCCATCTGCATTGGCAAACTCAAAATTCGGTTGGATACCGACCTCTCTGATGCCTTCGGCAAGAGAGATGCCCTGCACCAGCAATCCTTTACCGACTTTTCACTCGTTCACCTGCTTGCCATCCACATCACCCCAAATCGCGGCCGCCAACTGCTGAAACTCCGGGTCGCGCACGGTGCTATCCTTCAAACCGAATGCGCGATCCGGTCGCTGCGGGGCATATACCGTGATGCAGCCATCCAGCAACTCCCGGATTTTCGCGAACAGTTTTGGTGAACTGATTTCATAGATAATGAATGAGTTATGAAATATGCTTGTGGTCATGATTCCTATCAAAATATATTAAAAATTCGAAGAACTGGTTCCCTTCATGGAAGGTTACAACCTACGGGTCGATTTGGGTGGCGATCGGCCCTGGGGGTGCGGATGCGGGACGCGTTCCTAACAATCGGGCAAACAGATCTTTCTCTTCTCGGAGCATTTCCTTCCATGCGACACGCTCGAGGAGCCGTGAAGAATCCTCAAATTCACCGATCATGGCTTTGGCCACGCCGCGTATAGCGAGGCACCGACAACCGGCCTCCGCCACTCCTGCCGTAACTGCGATTGCCTTGTCGGGTTGATCGTCGAGCAGCAGAGCGGTGGCCATGGCTTCCCTGAAGCGCGGCGAGTGTGCGCTTTTCGGATCCCGTTTCTCGAGCTGGTGCAAGCGGTCCACCATTGCTGATGGGCGGATTTTGCCAAAAATGCAGGCGAGATCAAGGGACTCGATTAAGACTTCGACATTGGCAGGTTCAAGGTTTGCCATCGTGGTGCAGACATCCATCATTGCCAGGCCTTGCTGCTGTTGGCGCATCCAAGGGAGCAGGTCGCGCACCTGGCCCCAGATGGGAAGGGGGCCGTGGCCCTTGCGCAGGGCAGCGACCATTGCCTGGCGTGCCAGATCGTCCAATCCTGCGTGATGCAAGCGCTGTTGAAGTTCGAGCAAATCGTTAGGTTCATTTTTTGCCGTTGCCATTTGGAGTGCGAGCATCCAGGCCTTGCCGTGTTTGCTTGGATCCCCGGGGGTATCGTCACAGATGACCCGGCGGGCAAGGAGTTCGATCAAGGGAAAGCCGTCCGGGGGCTTCTCCAGCCAGTCGCGGGCATCCTGCCAGCGCTTGAGAGCGACCAAGGCGTCGGCACGAGCGCGGAAGCGTCCGCTATCGCTTGCCGCTTCCTGTTCAGGCAGCAAGGTGAGCGCTTCTGCAGCCATGTCCGCATGCAGGAGCCAGCGTGCGACCGCGGCAGGGTCCGCCTTGGCAAAACGAGCGATGGCGTCGCGGGCGATTTCCGCCGCCTGTTCAGGATGGCGCTGGAGTGGCTGGATCAGGGCGAGCAGCCGATCCTCGGTGCTCGCATATTCCTGATGGGAGATCCATGCCTCAAGGTCCTGGAAATAGGCGGATCGGAACTCCGCCAGCGGAATCCCGGCGAGCAAACGGAACGCAGGAAGCGCCTGCTTGTAGTTTCCTCTCATGATGTCCGTGATTTCCGATTGGGCTCGTTTGAGGTCTTCCGGACTGCCCGTTCCAAGCAGGATGCGCACGGCCTGCAAGCGCAGTTCCGGTTGCTTGTCCACATCGGCGCGGGATAACAGCAGTCGGGCGCTCGCCGCTGCCGGAACATATAGCCCCTGATCGATCACGCGTTCAAAAAGAGGAATCAGATAGACCGGGGAATTGCCCCGCTCCTTGTCCATTGCCTGCCAAATGCCTAACACGGTTGCGAGCGGCAGACTCGCACAGGCTTCCGTGAATCCGCGGATACGGTCGCCCTCCGTGGCTGCGGGATGCGCCATCAAGGCATTGGCGGCATAGTAGGCGTCGGGGTCATGGAGTTCCACCATGGAACGGTGAAGGACGTCCAGCATGTCGTAACGGTCCTTGCGTAGTTTCAACACCGCTGAGGCAAGTCTCCGCGATTCGGTGTAGTTCCGGTTCTTGAGGGCTGCAACGGCGTCGCTCGCGATTCTTTCGATCCGCCAGTCCCGGAATGCGTGGTAAGCCGGCTTGGCCAGCACCCCTCCGATGATGATACACAGGATGATGCTGACGTCCGCCCAGAAGCGAGCGCACCTTAGAAGTGGGTACCAGCGGCGCCGAAACTCTGATGAAACGAGGGTCAGGCCCATAGGTTACCCTGGCGGGTAGATGGAATGGGTTCGGTTACGGGTTACTGACATATATCTAGCGTGGCTTCGCCTCAGACCGAAATACAAAAATGATTTATGATTATTGATCTGAGCTTGTGATTGAGATTTGGTGCCAAACAAGCTCAGTTCAAAAATCAAAACTCCAAAATCATAAATCATAAATCATAAATCGTAAATCAATCAGGAGTGGGGGGAGTTCAAAAACTTGACCTAACATGCAAAAATTCATGCATTTAAGAACTCTAGCGGATCGGGCGATGCCCGTCGGGAGGGATCGGCGAGTTAGGGTGTCCAAGCGCGGCCCCAGGAAAGTTTGTTTGCGCTGGGCTTGCCCGGGGCTTGGGACGCGTGCGCAGAAACAGTGAGGAGCCGATCAGCAGACCGAGTGCGGCCACCTCACAGGGCTCTGGCACCGCGGTGAGAGTCAGGCCCCACGAGGCCACCTGGGATTGTGTTAGGTCGCCCCCGCTCATATCCGCCACGAACAAGGTCCAGTCACCATTCGGGTTCAAGCCGTTCAAGCCATTGAGCAGGCTGCTTCGGGTGTCGCCTACCAGCACCAAGGCCGGATTCACCGCACGTCCATCCGGTCGCCACGATGCCCCGCCGAGGATCAAGTCGCCGGTGAAATTGATATGGCTGTCGCCATTGGCGGCGCTGTCATCAAAGGTCACGTTGAACCCGCTGTCGTCGTAGCCGAAGGGGTCGAGGCTGGTTTTGCCCGGACGGTTGAGCAGGATGGCGATGCCGCTGTCATGTTGCAGATAGACAAACAGGTCGCCATTGTATCCGCCGCTGATGCTCAGTGAAACATTGACGTCGGTGAGGGAGGTCGTGGTGATGCCGGAAAGGTTGCGGGTATTGGACCAGCCGAGGGGATTGCCATCGGGGACAACGCCGGAGTCGGCGAAGTCGCTGTTCCAAGTATAGGTGATGACGGCGGCGGAGGCCAAGCCGGGAAGTGAGCCGAGGAGCAACACACGAAGCGTGCAGGACAGGGAGTTCATGATGAGTTGTGTGAGTTTGCTGATATTACGGGTTGTAGCGCATGCGATAGAAAGCACTCGGCAGCGGCGGATCGGTTTGGTCGGTGAAGGAGAACACCCCGGTGACAGGCGCGTTGAAGGTTTGGATGTCAGTCCAGTCGTTGAGGCTAACCGTCGCCCGCTGAATGGTGTACCGATAGCCGGGAATTCCGGCGAAGCGCATGGTCGGTTGATGGAGCGCGTTGAGTGCGAAATCCACGCTCTCCCCGGCCGGATTGACGACCCTTACGCTGATGGTTCCAGTTGCGGTGTTGCCGTGGCCATCGCTGATGGTATAACTGAACGAGTCATTACTATTGTTAGCCGGGCTGTAGAGGATCCGGCCACTGGCGATGGAAACGGTTGCCCCTTGGCCGGAAGTGCCCACACTCTCTAACGTCCGAACGTCGCCATCCGGGTCGCTGGTCGAAGCTGCAAGCAGGGCGGCGATGTTTATTTTGAGCGAAGTGCCAGCCGCCCGCGTGTAGGTCGTGTCAGAGGCCACTGGCGGAGCGTTGGAGATGACCCACGCACCTGTTAGGTCGAGTGTGAAGTCCGGTCCGGTGCCGCTGGCGTTATTCGCGCTGAACACGAGCGGATACACGCCCACATCCGGAACGGTGCCGGTGAGAATGCCGGTGTAGGGGTCGAAACTCGCAACCCAATCAGGTAATGCCGGCGCGTTGAACGAATCAGGCGCATGGGTGGCGCTCAGTTGTACGGCGAAGGGTGTGCCGACCAGAACCTGCGGGGTGATGGGTCCGGTGATCACCGGCACGGCCGCGGCGGTCGTGACTGTCAGTGCAAAGTTAACATGATCGCCTTCACCCATGTCATTGATTGCCCAGACCTCGGGGCTGTAGGAGCCTGGTTCGGTGGCGGTGCCGGAAATCAATCCGGTGTCATTGTCGAGAGAGAGCCCGAGCGGAAGTTCGGTACAGCCAAACGACGTGGCGGCGATATCTGCGGTTAGTTGGAAGTTGAACGACTGCCCGGCCGGAGTGGTGGCGGCCGCATCGCTGGTGATCACCGGCGTGCCGTCGGCGGCCGCGATGGTCAGCACCAGTGGCGAGGAGTCCCCCTGGCCGCTGGCATTGCTGGCACTCAACTGGATCGTATAGACCCCGGGACGGGTCGGCGTGCCGGTGATCAGGCCGGTCTGGCTGTCGAGTGTCAGGAACTCCGGCAAGGAGGCGACCCCATAACTCTCAGGCGAGTTGGTGGCCGATATCTGATAGCTAAACTCCACGCCGACCTGCCAGTCGGCGGTGGCGGCACGATCCACCACCGGGGTCCCGGCGGCGGCGGCAATCACAAATTTCAGCTCGAAGGGCATCCCGGCGTCGAGATCCACATAGGGAACCACGGTGACGGTGTAGGAACCCGGAGCGCTCGGTTGGCCGGTGACCTGGCCGGTGTTTTCATTGACGGCAAGCCCTGGTGGCAACCCGCTCACCTCAAACCGGGTGGGTGCCCCACTGGCTGTAATGGTGTAATCCAAATCCTCGCCCACGGTCCCGTTGACCTGGGTGGATGGCTCTAAGCTCATTGTGAAGGCGGCAGGAAAATCACCTATTTTAGGGAAAGCCAGCAGCGGAGCGGGTGTCGCTTTCGCCGTCGCCGCCTGCACCGACAGGATCAGATCCGTGGGCATGGACCAGAGGTAGCTGCCACTTTGTTGTGCCGTGACAAAACTGATTTTGTAATTGCCGGGCGCGGTGGGCGTACCGGATAGGAAGTAGTTTCCGCTAAGATCGGGAACCACGGTCAAACCAGCAGGCCACGATGGCGTCGAGGTTGTTGACCAGACATTGCAATTGGCTTGGGATGATTTGAGCGCGAGCGAAAATGGCTGCCCCTGCCGGGCGGAGGCGCTGGCCGGAATCTTCAGCGTGGGCGCACCGGACGCAGCTTGGACGGTGATTGGGAGATTGGTAAGAATCGTATAGCCATAATAATAAGCCCCCCCTCCAAACCAGGAACTATAATGATCGATTGTTGCTTGCAAGGTATAGGTGCCTTTCCCGGTAAAACTCGGGACGATTGCAAACGTGGGAACCTTGTTGCTGGTCTGCCATTGCCAGTACGAAGAATTCTCATAAGAACCGGATGAGTTATATAAAATGATACCCCCGGAGTCTATTGAATTGCTCGTCTTCATATTTACGGATTGGGACTGCCTCTGCACCCCCGTCAGCGAGGTTGGCCCGGTGATCACCGGGTTATAGGTGGACGATGCATTCTGATAGATCCATATTGTAGCTTTCGGTCCAGCGCCCGCCGCGTTACGGGCGTATGCGACAAAGGAGAAATAGGTTGTGAACTTCGCGCCAGAAACGATCCCGGTGGCGGAGTTGATGGAAAAACCCGTGGGCAGGCCTTCTGCATAGAACGCATTGCCGCTTGGCAATGGCCGGTCCGCCGGTAGTTCCGTGGCATTAAGTATCAGGGAGAAACTCTGACCGGGGGTGGCGTAAGCATAAGAAGTGATGATGCGTGGCACGGTCGCCAAGGCCTTGACTGTGATCGCCAGGGTGAGCGGAGTGCTGGCACCGCCGGCATTACTGGCGGTGATTTTTACCGAGGAAGTTCCGGGCGTGACCGCCGCGCCCGATATCACTCCGGTGAGCGGGTCGAGCGTGAGGCCTTCCGGCAGAGTTCCTGACGAAACGGCATAACTGGTGGGGCTGTTGGTGGCCGTGATCTGATAGGTCATGGGGGTGGCCTGGGTGAAGGTGCTGGTGGCGGCGCTGGTGATGATGGGGGCGGCGGGCGCGGCGATGACCAAGCCAAATACCTTGACCGGTCCCTGACCCACGGCATTGGTGGCACTCACGCTCACGGTGAATGTTCCTGAGACGCTCGGCGTTCCGGCAATCTGGCCGGTCGTGAGGTTGAATGTCAGGCCCGCAGGCAACCCGCTGGCCGCATAGGAAAGGATGGGCGGCTGGGTTGCCACGATCCGGGTAGGTATGTAAGGGGTACCGACTTTACCTTGCGGCAGACCAGTATTGCTGATTTGTGGCGCGCTGGGCGGAGTGTTGATGGTGAGGATCAGCGTGACCGGTAAGCTGGTGCCACCGGCATTGGTGGCGGTGAGGATCACGGTGCGGATTTCCGCCGAGGTGGGGGTTCCAGCGATGACCCCGCTGGTTGTATTGATCGCCAGGCCGCCGGGCAGGTTGGTGGCGGCATAGCTGGTGGGGGAGTTGCTCGCGTTGATGGACAAGCCGAAGGATTTCCCGACAAACGCCGTGGCACTGGTACTTACTAGGGAAATCACCGGGACATCCGGTGGTGCCGCCAGATCGAAGACGAGTGCCAGCGGGCCTCCCGCGCCATCCGCATTGGAGGCCCAAACTGAGGCGGTGAACGTGCCGTGGGCCGTGGGTGGACCGGTGATCCTGCCGGTGGTGGGATTGAGCGTCAGCCCGGCGGGCAGGCCGGTGGCGAAGAAGGTGGTGGGCGAGTTGCTGGCCAGCAAATCGAACTGCAGGAAGATCCCGCTTTGGCCGCTGGCGCGGCTGGCATTGGCCATCACCGGCACTGCGAGCGGACGATTGATAGTAAGCGTTAGATTCTGCACGGCGCTGGTGCCGCCGTCATTGCTGGCGGTGACTTGCGCACTGAACGTGCCGTTGACCGTGGGCGTGCCCGAAATCAAGCCGCTGGTGGTGTTGAGGGTGAGGCCGGCCGGCAATGTGGAGGCGCTGAATCCGGTGGGTGAGTGGGTGGCCGCGAGTTGGAATGAGAACGACTCACCCTGGCGACCGGTGGTCGCGACCAAACTCGTGAGCACCGGCGCATCCAAGCGCGGAGCAATGGTGATGACCAAGGGTTGCGGATCGCTGGTTCCGCCGGGGTTGGTGGCGGTGGTCGGCACGCTGAAGGTTCCAGCGATGGTTGGCGTTCCTGCTAGATCGCCGGTAGCGGAGTTTAACGTGACACCACCCGGCAAGTTGATGGCACTGAATGAGATTGGCGAGTGGGTGGCGGAAAGACCGAAACTGAATACCGTGCCCACGCGTCCCGCTGCCGATGGCGCGCTGGTGATCACGGGCCGCGGGATGGCCGTTTCAAAGACATAACTGACACTGGCGCTGCCGGTGCCGCCAGCATTGGTGGCGCTGACGCTGAACGAAGCGGACCCTGCCGCGGCAGGCGTGCCGGTGATCGCGCCGGTGCTGGAGTTAGCGGTGAGACCCGCAGGCAAACCGGTTGCAGAGTAACGGGTCGGCGTGTTGGTGGCCAAGATCTGATAGGTGAAGGCGACTCCCGCGCGGCCGGTGGCGGCAAGACCGCTGGTGATGATGGGTGCGGGCGGATTGACAGTCAGATGGAGGACCGCCGTGCCGGTCCCGGTGATATTGGTCGCCGCAAGGGTGATGTTATAGCTACCGGGAGTTACCGGGATGCCGGTGATGGCACCGGTGCCGGTGTTGATGGAGAGTCCGGACGGCAGCGGGATGGCGGCGAAGGAAGACGGTTGGTTGGATGCGGCGATGGCATAACTGAAATACTGGCCGCCGACCACGCTGGCGGTGAGAGCGCTGGTAATCACCGGTGCGGGCGGATTGACCACGACAACATAATTCCCGGCGTCCGCCGTGCCGTAAGGATTGGTGACGCGCACCCAGAAACTCGTGGTGGTGGAAAGGGCAGCCGTCGAATACGTGGCGGCATGGGTGCCGACGGGTTGCGAAACATCTCCGATGCTGCCGCGGTACCATTGATAGGAAAGCGGGTCGCTGCCGAACACATTTACCGCCAAGGTGGCCGTCCCGTTTTGCGGAACCGCCCCGGCCACTGGCACCATGGTGGCGGATGGCGGAGTGTTGACGGTTACCACAGCGGCTGCGCTGGTGGCGTTGCCATAGGCGTTGCTGGCCACGACGACATAACTTCCCGCCTGCGATGGTTGCAGCGAACCGAGCGTGATCGAGGTTCCGGAGATCCCCGCGAGCACCTGGCCATCCTTTTTCCAGACATAAGTAAACGGAGCGGTGCCAGCCGCGACTACGGAAAGCGTCACCGAACTTCCGGCCAGCGCGCTCAGGCTTTGCGGCGAGGTCACGATGCTCGGCGGGCTGCTGCCGATGCCGCTCAGGGAGATATCAAACGGATTCTTCGCGCCGCTGACGTTGTTGGCGATGTGAATGGCCGCGCTGCGCACCCCGATGGCGGCGGGGCTGAACGTCACCGTGAATGTGGTGCTATGGCCTGCCGTCACTGTGGTGAGCATCCCGCTGGTGTTCACGCTGAAGTCGGCGTTGTTGGTGCCGTCCTTGGTGATCGCTCCTATCGTTAGATTCTCGAGACCGGTGTTGCGGATCGTGACGGTTAGCGCCGCGCTGCTGGTGCCTACCACCACGGTGCCGCAGGCGACAGTGCCGGAGCCGTCCGCCAAGCCGGTGCCTGCGGGTTGTTCCACGGCGATGTCCGGCGCGGCGGGCGTGATGAAGGACCCGCTGCTGCTTACACTGCCATCGGCGTTGGTGGCGCTCAAGCGGTAGTAGTAGGTTGTGCTCGATGCTAGGCCGCTTAGGCCGGTGCTCACGTCATGGGCCGCCATGTCATGGTCCGGTGAGAATGTCACGCCGGTGGTGCTGCCGTAACTGGTGGTTAGGCCATATTCAAACTGTGCGGTGGTGCTGAGGCCGTTCGGGTTGACCGTGCCGTGGAGCGTGGCTGTCGAGCTGCTCAAGCCGCTCACTGCGGCGAGAGTGGTGCTGGGCGGGGCCGCAGCCGGGGCGACCAGCGGTTCAAAGGTGAAATTGTCCGTCGCCACCGAGAAATCCGTGGTGATGGCCACCTTCGCGATGCCGCCGGCATTGGAGTAGCTGATGTGATTGCTGCCCGTGCCATCGATGTAGGTTGCCGTGTGGAGCAAATTGCCGCTGCCGTCATAAAACCGGGCGGTGTCGTTATGTCCGGTGGCAATGCCTGGGACAAAGTCGAACTCCACCAGGAAAGCCAGCGATGGGGTCACGCCGTCCACGGATCTTACAAAGCGGTAGTCCACGGCCCCATACGAGAAAGCGCCAGCACCGGCATCGGGTCGGGCCTGGATCAGCACATTGTTGAGCCCGCCGAAGTTCGCCTTTACAATGGCACCCTTCACAGGGCTCGGCGGTGTTTCCTTGCTATCGACCACGACGCCGACGCCACCGACGAGGTGGGCATACTCGGTGGTAAACCAGACGGCGGTGGTGGGTGGCCAAGGCGGCGTGACCGCGATGTCATCTGCGGTGCCGAGTGTGTTGTCCGGGCCAGGAAAGCTGGTGAAGGTGAGCGTCGTGCGGGAGACCGGCGCAGTTCCCGTTCCGCTCAGTGCGATATCAAACGGATTCTTGGTCCCGGCCACGTTGCTGGCGATGTGGACCGCCGCGCTGCGCGCCCCGGTGGCGGCGGGCGTGAACGTCACCGTGAAGGTGCTGCTGCTTTCCGCTGGCAGGGTGGTGAGCATGCCGGTGGCATCCACGGTAAAATCGGTTGGATTCGTACCGTCCTTGGTGATTGCGCCGAGGCTCAGATCCTCGGTGCCGGTGTTGCGGATCGTGAAGGTGATGGCACTGCCGCTGCGTGCGACGGCGATATTGCCAAAATCGACACTCGATGTCCCATCGTTCAGGCCGCTGCCCACCGGTTGGTCCACGGCGATGTCGGCGGCACGGGCGATCTGGTCCTGCATCGGCTTGCTCTCCAGATTGGCCAACTCGCGCTCGACTTGCTCCAGGTAGATCTTCGCCAGGCTGCCGGCGGGAATCGGCGTGTCGCAGGGGTAGAGCTTCGAGGGGCCGTCCGACGACTGGTAGATCTTATTATGCGCCTGCGCGCCGGGCACCGGCATGCCGCGGAGGATGGCCGGGTATTGACCGAGCCGTGTGAGGGCGGCGGTCAGCTCGCAGTTATAGATCCAGCCGCAGGTGATATTGACGATCTGGTTGACGGCGGCTTCCTGCTCGCTGCCGCCCTTCGCCCCGTTGTCGATAAAGATATCGATGGGCAGTCCCTCGGGCATGCCATTTTTTGATCCGAAGACGACGGTAAGCCAACCCATATCATGTGCCTTGGGCAACTCCGTCTTCAGAAAATCCCCGCCCTTTTCCCACGAGCGAGGACCGACGATGTAGACGTCATTGGCGGAACGCAATTTTACGCGCACGGTATTCGGCTGGTTATTATCCAGCCCACCGGCGCGCGAGATATTCTCCATGGCGAAGTCGCCGGTATCCCCACCGAAGGCATAATGGCAGAGCATCTGTTTTTTGTCCACCCAGCGTTTGGCAACGGTTTCCGCCGCCGCGGTGATCTGCGGGATTTCCTGGCGCACGAAATCGAGGCGGTGGCGATATTCAGTCATCACTGCCGATTTCCCGGCCATGTCCGCCGCCCACGCCCTTGGCGACAGCGAGAGGGCGATCAGCCCGATGAACAAGACGCCGAGACACCTGAGAATGATGGGGAATCTTACTTGTGCTCGCATGACGAAAAACCTTTCATCTCCTGATCAAATCAGGATGGATGAAAAGGTATTTCAACGACGGGTTCCCCTACCCCTTCCGTTGCAGCTCATTCCGGCAGTTGTTTGATGAATGGTCGGTGAGCGAGTGCCAGCCAGAGGATACCGCCGATAAGGCCGGCGATGAGATGCACACTGCCAAGAGGGAGGATGATTGTCCGCCAGTTGCAGGACATGAGCATCATGCCGAAACACCCGATGATGGACATGGCGCAGATGATGAGGGAGGAGGCGGTGCCCACGGCCTGATGTTCCTGCTCCAGCAGCAGATGGGTACTGGGTGGACGAATGACGCCCATGGTGAGGGTGGCGGGCATGATGCAGAGTGCCAGGACCCAGGGGCGCAGATACCCCACCCCGCAGATGAGGACGCCGCTGACGGCGATGACGGCGAAACAGGCAGTGATGATGACATGGCTGCGCAGGTGCCGCGACAGGCGCAGGTAGCAGAACGGGGCCACTACCGCGCAGGTGGCGTTCAAGGCGAAGAAATAACTGAACTGCTGCTCGCTGAGATGGAATTCACGCGTGTAGATATAGGAGGATGCGGCCAGATAGGCGTACAACGGCGTGACCACCAGCGAAAAGATGAGCAGCAGCACGGTGAAGCCGGGATTCTTCAGCACGGTGCCGATCTGGCCCCAGGTCTGCAGCAATGAGCCCTGGTAGCGTGTATCGAGCGTTTCGCGCAAGGCCAGCGTCCACAACAACGCCAGCAGACCGATGCCCGCCAGCGTAAAAAAGACCCCGTGCCAGGAGGTGTATTTCAACAGGACACCCCCGATGAGCGGCGCGACGATGGGGGCGATCATTACCATGGACTGGATCAACACCAGCCCCCGCTCGCGCTTGCGCCCGATGAACAGGTCCTTCACGAGCGCGGTGGCGATGGCCGGCGCGGCACTGCCCGCGGTTGCCTGCAGGATGCGGAAGCCGATGAGCTGGTAGATGCTGGCGGAAAGGCCGCAGCCGACGCTGGCTATGACGTAAAAGGCCACTCCCCAGAGCAGTACCGGCTTTCGCCCGTACTTATCGCTCAATGGCCCCCAGAACAAGGTACCGAAGCTGTAACAGATAAAAAAGAGGATGAGGGTGAGATTGGCCAGATCGGTACCGACGCCGAAGTGCTCGGCCATCTTCGGCAATGCCGGCAAATACATGTCCGTGGACAGGGGGATGAAGGCGGACAACAGCGCGAGCAGCGCCAGTAAACCGGCATCGCCGAGTGTTTGTCTGTTGTGGGCTTCGGTGAACTGTACCGGGATCTCTTGCTGCATCGATGGCTCCAATATCGGGCTGCGAGTGGTGGGCAACATGGATTATAACGGAATACAGGGGAAAGTGGGAGCCGGCAGTCCCCTGCCGGTAAGAAATTTTCAATGACCGGCAGGGAACTGCCGGCTCCCGTATTCTTACACCGGCAGATGTGTCTGGCCGTGCCAGCAATGGCGGAGAGTTTGTTCGAGGTCGTGGAAATCGGGGTAGCGCATGAGCAGGTTGCACGCCGCCTGCAGGTACCATTCCATGGCGGCCAGGCGCGAGCCTTCTTCAAATTTGCGATAAAAATTCGCGGCGGAACCGGCGTAGAAGAAGAGCTTGATGGCGGCGGCGGCTTCCAGCACCTCCCGGCGGACTTCCAGTGCCGGCGATGGCGCGGGGAGGAGTTCGTGGTAGAACTTCAGCAGGTCGTCGATCTCCTCGTCGCGCAGGTCGGCTTCCGGTGCATAGAGCAGTGTCGCCACGTCGAACGCGGAGGGCCCCATGGTCGCCTGTTCGAAATCGACGGCTATCGCGCGGCCATTCACCATGTGCAGGTTGCCGGGGGTATATTCGAAATGAATGAAGGTCTTTGGCTCGTCGAGGAGCGGCATGATAAGCGGGCGCAGCGCCACTTCCAACCTGCCGCGATCCGCGGCGGAGAGCTGCCGTCCTTCCAGCGCCAGGATGCGGTTGAGCGCGATGGTGGTAGTGTTGAAGTAGTATTCCGGGGTTAGTACTTCCTTCACAATCTTGGCGATCTCCCGCTCCAGCCGGTTCATGGCCGGCAGCACATGCACGCGCATCTCCACCAGCGACTCCAACCCGCGCCGCAGCAGGTCGAGCCGTGAGTTACGGTCCTCCTCGGGCAGCGCGCGCAGCGCCATGGACAGATCGGTGACACCCAGGTCCTCCATGAAGAGCACGCCCAACCGCGAGCCGAGATGGCCGCCCAGCAGGTGCGGCACCGGGGCATTCGTTTCCTGCAGAATCTGCAACACGCCGCGCTCGCGCCGGTAGCAGGCGGAGAAGAAGGTGACCTTCGCTTCCTGGAAACACTTGGCGATGAACTGCTCCGGCAACGCGGCATCGCTCGCCTCCAGTTGAATGCGGTAAAGGCTGTTGCGCGACGGCTTTTGAATGCGGCTGAAGGCTCGCACCGGCAACGGTCCCTTCACCTCCAATGCGCGGCTGATCTCCGCGGAGGTCATCTGCAGCGTCTCTACCAGCTCCCGCGGTGTGCAGTTCTTCGCGACGCGCTGTCAGCGTGGTGTCCATCCGCCGGTAGAGGTCGGGGGCATCGTCGGGGTCCTGCAGTTCGCCGGAACCTTCCGCCTTCTGCTGTTCGTAGGTCAGCAGGTCGCGCAGATCCTGCGTATAGCGCAGCGCGCCTTCCAGTTCGTTGATCAGCGCGGTGGTTTCCACCGGCGAGGGGAGAATATCCGCCCGTTGCTCCAGTGTCAAGGCATGTTCACGGGCCTGGTGATAAAGGCGTCCCGCCAGATGCCCCACGCGCACCTTGGCGC
>Ga0118677_10004252_pt1 | contig 26307 bp, 16 predicted proteins | sample AliMusrvi5mmetaG_FD_86154 | JGI IMG/M metagenome (GOLD analysis project Ga0118677, IMG submission 86154) | reverse complement strand
ATTATATGGTTGTTGCCTTCAATGCTGTATGTACAGGGCATGTGTGCAAAGATGTATGTATAAAAGGATCACAGTGTATTCCATCCCATGCCAGCAATGCCCAAAGAAATATGTGGGCCAGACCGGCAGTGGCCACAATAAAATTTAAAAGAGATGCTGTGAACACTGAAATTGGTCCCAAAAGAAACACAAAAATAAGATTTTAAAACTTGGATTATGAAAAAAACAATATCTGTAATTTTCTTTCTTATTCTTTCTGTAGTTGTTTTTTCCCAGACTACATTTTTCTGGAGAAATGACCAAAATCCGACCAGCGGACAATGGAATGTTTCTAACTATTGGTGGAATGGTTCAGGAGCAGCTCTTCCAGGTGGCGCAGAAATATTATTCCTGGACGGAAATGTTGGAACAACAATGACAAATGACTTGCCTACGACCAATAGATTTAAAATTATTTTTGGAATTACCAATGCAGCAGCAAGAACTGTTAATGGAACAACAGCCAATACATTTTATGATTGGGGGGGGACTTGGCCAAGAATAGAAAATGATGCCACCAATATCACACATACAATAAATTTCCCAATTAAGGCAAGTACTAATTCTGGAATTAATTTGGAATTGGTTGCCAGCACAGGATCGTTAGTTTTTGGAGGTACTATTGATAATAATGGGAGAAATATTCAAATTTATGGAAATAATTCTGCTGTCGACGTGGCAAATCGTTTCGTCCGATTATCTGGAGTGCTTTCCAATACCGGGGTGCTAAACGTTTCGCAATTTGGTGTTGTAAAGTTGAATGCTGCACATACGTATACAGGTCAAACACAAGTTGATAATGGAGAGTTATGGATTGAGGCAAGTGGTTCTATCAGCTCAAGCAGTGGGATTTATATTGGTAATGGAGCCCAACTTGCTAATGTTGCCAAGATTTGGTTATCAAACTCAACTGGAGGCACTACATTCTCAAATAATTTTACAATCAACAGTGGGAATGCTGAAACAAGAGTTGTTGGAGGTATAAACACATCAGGAATAAACACTTTTTCAGGAACAATAACCAATAACAGTGGAAACTTAAAATTAAGTTCCTTATACGCAGGGGGTACGACTGATTTTACAGGAGTAATAAATGGTGGAACCAATCCACTCATTATTGAGGGATTAGGTACGGTAAAGCTATCTAATACAAATACATATTCAGGTTCTACTACTTTAAGATCCGGAACACTTTCAATAGCATCGAATGCTGCTTTAGGAACAGGTTCTTTAACAATAGGAAACGGTTCAACAACAGGCACATTAGATGTTACAGCGACCACCTCCAGATCCCAGGGAATCAGCATCACTGATGCTTCAACAGCCGGGGTTATAAATGTTGCTTCCAGCCAAATATTTACATTGAGTGGAGGACTGACGAATACAGGTTCAAACAATACTACAAAATACGGCAAATCGGGCCCCGGAACTTTTGTTGTGACCGGCAATAGCACCTATGCAGGACAGATTCAAATTGGAGATGGAACCGTTATTGTGGAAAATAGTAGTGGACTTGGTGCAAATACATCTACGACAGCCAGGGGGATTGACCTGGGATTGAATGTAGGGGATGTTTCAATGGGAAATAATGTCGTTTTACAAGCCACTACAGGCGTTACAGTGCCTCAATCCATTTATATTGCACCAAATACGAGCAGCGCCACGCGTTCGATTAGTTTAAATGGTTCAGGTTCGGCCACTTTCAGTAATGAAATATATTTAGATGGCAGCTTAACTGCATCAGGAGGTTCAGGAACTGTAACATTAAGCGGCGCGCTTATTAATACTGGAGGGTTGATTGTAAATGGTGGAACTGTTGTTCTTTCCGGTGCAAACACCTACACAGGTACCACTACAATTACAGGAGGCATATTAAGATTAGGTGCTGCTGAAAGAATCGCCAATACATCTAATGTGGTTTTAAATGGAGGTACTTTAAGTACAGGGTCAACCACAGGTTACAGCGAAACAGTGGGAACATTATCTTTATCAGACAATTCCACTATTGCATTAGGGACTGGCAATCATACATTAACCTTTGCTGCCAGCAACGGCCTTACCTGGGTGTCGGGGAAAACAATCACCATCACCGGATGGACAGGTGGTGGCGGAGCAACGGGTACGGCAGGTAAAATTTTTGTGGGTAGCAGTGCAACCGGACTTACTTTCGGACAGTTGGCGCAGATATCCTTCACTGGGTATTTCGGCACAGCATCTATTTTATCATCGGGTGAAATTGTACCTCCAATTCAGAATGCTATTGCGACAGCCGGTTTCCGCAGTGCTTCAACCGGCAACTGGAATACTGCTGCAACCTGGGAGTACAACAGTACAGGATCCACATGGGTAGCTGCACCTCAGGTGCCCGGTTCCGGTAACAGCGTGACAATAAAAGCAACACATGCCGTTGCTGTGGATGCGGATGCAGCAACTTGCACAGGGCTGACAATTGAGTCAACAGCCTCTTTGACAATTAATTCATCCAAGGCACTGACAGTGTCAGGCACCCTCACCAACTCCGCCGGCAATAGCGGGCTTGTTGTTAAATCAGGCGGCTCCCTGATTCAAAACTCAGCAGTTTCAGCTACCGTTGAAAGAGACATTGCCGCATGGAATAACCCAACGATTGATCACGGCTGGCATTTCCTTTCCTCACCGATTTCAGGGCAAACAATCGCCCCGAACTTTACCAATGCCACCGCAACCAATTACGATTTCTATTGCTGGTGGGAACCTACCAACCAATGGGTGAATTTTAAGAACACAACGGTTGCTCCAACCTGGAATACTGCCAATAACAGTTCCGCCAACTTCCTTGCAGGGATAGGCTATCTTGTTGATTATGCAGCAACAAGTACAAAACAGTTTACCGGGACACTCAACAAAGATGACTTAAGCATGGGTGGGCTTACCATAAGTACGGGTGCCAACAAAGGCTGGCACTTGTTGGGCAACCCTTTCACCTCGGCAATCAAATGGAACGACGGCCACTGGACGCTTAACAATATTGCAGCAGGAGCAAAAATCTGGAGTGAAACCAATGCAAGTTATTCCGACATTGCCACCAATGGAATCATCCCGGCGCTGAACGGATTTATGGTTCAGGTTACCAGTGGAACCGGATCGCTAACCATTCCAATCGCTGCCAGGGTTCATAATACAACTGCATGGTACAAATCAACAGGGTCTCCCTCTATTGTATTGGTTGCACATGACCTCTCCGGTCAGACAGCACAGGAAAGCGTTGTCAGGTTTGACAACCAGGCTACCACAGGTTTCGATTCTGATTTTGACTCACATTTCCTGGCTGGTTATGCACCGCAGTTTTATTCGATAGCAGGAGAGGACCAGCTTTCAACCAATGTGCTGCCTGAGATCGGGGGAACGGTGCAGATTCCATTTTCCTTCATTAAAAATGATGGCGCCAGTTTTTCCATTGAGGCTAAAACGATTTCTGATCTTTTTGGACCCGTTCTGCTGAACGACCTGAAAACAAAGGCAACACAGGATCTCACTTCGAACCCGGTATATTCGTTTACCGCAGAACCCGGAGATAACCCCAATCGCTTTCTGTTAACATTCAGTCACCTGGGTATTGGCGAAACTTCAAAAGACCATCCGTTCAACGTATTCGCTTCCGGCCATTCACTCTTCATCTCCGACAACACCGGCAAAAACCAGGGAAATGTTTATGTTTACAACATGATGGGGCAGCTCATCGCCTCGTCTGAGTTGAACGGAAATGCCACCATTAAATTGAATCTCAACGTGCCCGCCGGTTACTACCTTGTAAAAGCGGTAACCAGCGATCAGGCATATTCAAACAAGGTTTTTATCAATCAGTAAAACGACTTCCCCAAAAGTTCCTCCCTCTTTTAGGCGGGATCGGGGGCCAATAATCAAACCAGAATATCATGAAAAAAAGCATCAGAACTACCATGTTCTCCGTGATCCTCCTAGGATCCATGGCATTTGCCCAGGTTGTCTTTGCACAGGCTCCTCCGCCTCCGCCGGCAGACAAAGGCACTAACAATAACAAGGCCCCCGGAGGCACCGCACCAATCGATAGCGGGATCTACATCGCTGTTGCCCTGGTGGCAGGTTTTGGGGCATGGAAATTATATAAAAGGGCGCAAACAGTTAAAAACTGACCTTCAGGAGTTGAATTGATCAGGTGTAATCTTGCCTTCATGCCCCATCCGGGCCCTCTCATGGGCCGGGGTGGTTGCATCTAATCGTTAAGGATTTGGATTACGCCCTGGTATTTATCCGCTCCACCCAGATAATCCACAGGATCAGGATCACGACATAAAACATTCCTCTCAGGACCATGTCGTGCGCAACATGCCATAAGTCGGGCTTGTGGATCGAAACCAGCGAAAGGAGCACGATCCTCAGCACGTTGGTGAAGTGAATGATTACGCTGCCCAGTGGAATATACCACAGTTTGTGTTTCCATGGACCGGGATAGATCAGCAGCAAAAGGATAAACTGCAGGATTTGCTTGTCGCCGGCACAACTCTCGTTAATACTGATATAACTGCAGTTCGTAAAATACATTGTCTTGCCCGATACCTGCAGTGAAATCCCCAAAATATGCTGGTCAACCCAGGTACTCTGGTTGAAAATCCATCCTGTCATCAATTGGTGCAGGTCATTCATCCATGCCAGGATGGGCCAGTAATCAAGCCTGTTGGCCCAAAACCGGTAGGAGTAGTGGATAAAGAGGGTGATCACGGCAAACCAGAAGACATCACGGATCTGCTTATAGCGGGGATCTTTGAAAAAATTCTTTAGCCAGGTGACATACTTGTCCATAAATCAACGCATTTTTCCTGTTTAACACTATCCGGGGATTGCCCGGTTTTCGGGATCAAACGATACAATACGGGCAAAAATACAGAAATATTTTGACCCTTCCCTAAAAAGGGCGGGAATTCGGATCAAGAGGAAAAGTTGGGGGGAGGTGGCAAAGCATAAAATTCAGATTTCACATTTCAGATTTCACATTTTTTTACCCCTGTATTATTAAATTTTGATTTGTCCTGATTTTCCATTGTGTCCATCCTTCTTTATATTTAATCAGGGTTGTGGCATAAAAGTGAAGGGTGTGCTGATAAGTTGTTTGAATGTGAGATTTGAAATCTGACATCCGAAATTTCCTTCCCCCCGGAAATTCCTTTTGATCCGGGACTTCCAGGCCCCCCCCTTCACTTTTTGGGAAAGAGGCGGGGCTCCTTAAATGTTAAATAACCTTAAAAAGAGGGAGGGTTTTTCCATTTCAACATGAATTTTACATAGTTTTGTCCGATTTTTAGAATCAGAATAAATAGTTTTAAGTCTTAATGCTATGATTAAGAAAGTATTGGTGGCCAACCGGGGAGAGATCGCCGTAAGGGTGATGCGGTCGTGCCGGGAGATCGGGATAAAAACCGTCGGGGTGTTCTCCGATGCCGACCGCAAGGCCATGCATGTGCGTTATGCCGATGAAGCTTACTGCATCGGGCCGGCACCGTCACGAGAGAGTTACCTTAACATTGAAGCCATCATCGGTGCAGCGAAAAAGTCGGGAGCCGATGCCATCCACCCCGGGTATGGTTTTCTTTCTGAAAATGCAGGGTTTTCCCAACGCTGCAAGGCCGAGGGAATTAAGTTTATCGGACCCGACGCCTACGCCATCCGCACCATGGGCGACAAGATTACTGCCCGCCAGACCATGATCGCCTCAGGAGTTCCGGTCGTGCCGGGTACCAAGGAAAAACTTTCGGATGAAGCCAAGGCGGTTGAAGTGGTCAGGGAGATTGGCCTGCCTGTCATGATCAAGGCTTCGGCAGGCGGCGGAGGCAAGGGCATGCGGCTGGTGAAGAAGATGGCTGAACTCATCCCTTCGCTCCGCATGGCAAAATCGGAGGCCATGAATGCTTTTGGCGACGATGCCGTGTATATCGAAAAATACATTGAATCACCCCATCATATTGAATTCCAGATACTGGCCGACCAGCATGGAAATGTGGTCCACCTCTTTGAACGCGAATGTTCCATTCAGCGCCGCCACCAGAAGGTGATAGAAGAGACGCCCTCCCCGCTGATGACCCCCGGATTGCGGATGGAAATGGGCGAAAAGGCCGTGGCTGCAGCCAAAGCCGTAAATTACGAGGGAGCCGGAACGATCGAATTCATTGTCAATGATAAACGGGATTACTATTTTCTCGAAATGAATACCCGCCTCCAGGTGGAACACCCGGTGACTGAAAGGGTTGTCGGCGTTGACCTCGTCAAGGAGCAGATCAATATCGCCAACGGGCTGCCCCTCTCATTCAAACAGGAAGATCTGCATCAGCATGGCCATGCCATCCAGTGCCGCATCTATGCCGAAGATCCCGAAAACAACTTCATGCCAAACCCGGGTGTCATCAAACACATCACCGTGCCGCTGGGGCTTGGGGTAAGGTATGACGGATATGTTTATGAAGGCTACGAGATTCCCATGCATTACGACCCCATGATCTGCAAACTGATCACCTGGGGTAAAACACGCCAGGAATCGATTGCCAGGATGCGCAGGGCGCTTTACGAATACAAGATCACCGGGGTTAAAACTTCCATCAAATTCCTGGAACGCATCATGGATACACCGGCATTTATTGACGGAAATTACAATACCCATTTCATCGAGGACAACCACGACCGGCTGTTCACCTCAAAACCCTGCGGTACTGAATGCGAGGACATGGCCATCATCACCGCCTTTATTGATTATCTTGATAAACTGGCTGAAATACAGCCTCCTAAATATACCGAAGAGCTGGGAAGCAACTGGAAGGATTTTGGCAGGAAACGGAATGTTTTACGATTATAACTAACCCCCATGGCATACGAAATAAGTATAGGACATCGCACCGCGAAGATTGAACTGCTCAACAGGGTGGGCCATCAAGCCTTGATCAAGGTGGATGGCATCAAATATGACCTCGACATCGTGGAGGTTGAAAACGGGGTTTATTCCATTCTCTACAACGGGCATTCCTACAATGTGGAACTTATCCGGGGAGAATCAAGCAAGAAATTCATCGTGAATACCTTTGCAAAGACATTCAATGCCGAGGTGATCGATGCAGAGTCGAAATACATCACCAACCGAAACAAGGGGATGGAGGTGGAAGGATCGAACCAGGTGGTGTCGCCCATGCCCGGAAAAATTGTGAAGATCCCGGTAAAAGCCGGCGAGGTGGTTACAACGGGTCAAACCCTGATCGTGGTGGAGGCGATGAAAATGCAGAGCGAGTTCAAAGCCACAGGCGATAAAATCGTTCAGGCCATCCTCGTAAAGGAGGGAGACACCGTCGATTCGCACCAGGTGATGATCAAGCTCGAAAATGCCACTATTGAGGAACCAGTTTAGCGAGATGAAAGAAGCTCAATTCCACCAGCCTTTTTCACAGCAATAATTTTGATATTTAACTTTGCTATTTGAATTTTGAATTTATTTTGATATTTGACTTTGCTATTTGAATTTTGACTTTTGTTTTGATATTTGAATTCTGACTTAATTTTTCAACATGCAAACCATAGAAGAACGTTTTCAGTTTTTCGAAGATAAGAACCGCAAAGCTGAGCTGGGTGGCGGTGTGGATAAGATCGCCAAAATCCATAAGAATGGCAGGATGACCGCCCGCGAGCGGATTCTGATGCTGCTGGATGTTAACAGTTTTGTTGAAATGGACAAGCTTGTGATGCACCGCTGTCACGATTTCGGCATGGGACACAACAAAGTGCCGGGCGATGGAATGGTGACCGGCTATGGAAAGATCGACGGGCGGCTGACATTCGTTTTTGCACAGGATTTCACTGTCTTTGGCGGCACGATGAGCCGGGCCAATGCCGACAAGGTCGTCAAGATCATGGACATGGCCATGCGCATGGGAGCTCCGCTCATCGGGCTGAACGACTCAGGCGGCGCCCGCATACAGGAAGGGGTTGAAAGCCTTGCCGGCTATGCCGACATCTTCTACCGCAATGTGATGGCTTCGGGTGTTATCCCGCAAATCTCTGCCATCATGGGGCCCTGTGCAGGCGGAGCGGTCTACTCCCCGGCCATGACCGATTTCATTTTCATGGTCAAGGAGTCGAGCTACATGTTTGTCACCGGGCCCGAGGTTATCAAAACGGTTACCCATGAAGAGGTGACCATGGAAGAGCTTGGCGGCGCCATGTCGCACAATGCACGAAGCGGGGTGGCCCATTTCGCCGGGGAAAACGATGAACAGGTTGTGCTGATGATCCGCGAACTGATGAGTTTCCTGCCGTCGAACAACATGGAAGATCCTCCGACGCAGCCTTGCACCGATGATGTGATGCGCCAGGATGAGAAACTGCAGACCGTGGTTCCTGCCGACCCGAACAAGCCTTACGACATGAAGGAGATCATCTCTACGGTGGTCGACAACCATAATTTCTTCGAGGTAATGCCCCATTATGCACAAAATATTTTAACAGGGTTTGCCCGGCTGGGTGGAAAACCGGTGGGAATTGTGGCCAACCAGCCTGCTTTTCTTGCCGGGGTGCTCGACATCAATTCATCCATCAAGGCAGCACGGTTTGTCAGGTTCTGCGATTGTTTCAACATCCCGATCATCACCCTGGTGGATGTCCCGGGGTTTCTGCCCGGCACGAACCAGGAGTTCGGCGGCATCATCAAACACGGGGCCAAGTTGCTTTACGCCTTTTCCGAAGCAACCGTGCCAAAGATTACCCTGATCACCCGAAAAGCTTATGGAGGTGCCTATGATGTGATGTCGAGCAAACATATCGGGGCCGACGTGAACTATGCCTACCCGACAGCCGAAATTGCCGTGATGGGTCCCGAAGGCGCCGTGAACATCATTCACAAGGGAAAACTCAGTGATTCAGATCGTACCGATGCCGTCGACCATTACCGCCATACCTTTGCAAACCCCTATAAAGCAGCGGAACTTGGTTATGTCGACGAGATCATCCTTCCCCGGCAAACCCGCACAAAGCTAATCCAGGCACTTGAACTCACCCAAAACAAAAGCAAGACCAACCCGCCGAAGAAACACGGGAACATACCCCTTTAGAAGAAATTACGAATTAAAAATTACGAATTACGAATTACGATTGACAAATGAAGATTGACGATTTACGACAGCATAGTTGACCTGTATTTGTCACTTGTCATTTGTCACTTGTCATTTGTCACTCCGGTGACCCGTTTTGAATCCAGCAATAAAGCAGGTGGATCTCTGCATCAGCCATGATGGGTTGATTTTTTGGCATTTTCTGATAAAACGGCTTGTGCTGGATGGATCCCATGAAACTTTTCTTGTTGCTTGCGGCTGAAGAGCCTGCATAGGTGGAGAGATCAATTCCGCTGGAGGCATGCCCGGAGGTATGGCAGTGCTCGGTCGCACAGGCGGCATCCAGGATGGGTTTAATATTATTCGTATAAGTAGGGGCGACTCCCGTGCAATCGTATTGAACAACATGTTTGCAACTCATGGTCATGGTCAGGAGAACAATTGCGAATAGGAGACTGATGATTTTCATGGAAGTGAGGGTTAATGAAGCATGGCTTTTGCAGATGCAAAAGTAATTATAATTTCCGGATAAAGGATCAAGGGAAACTTTGTAACTTTGCTTTTGCCGTGAAATGTTTCGTTTCTCAGGCAGGTCTTATCAACTCTTCAATGCAATATCTGAAGCCGCTATGAACCGCAATCGTTTATTCTCACTTTTTCTCATACTGGCTTCCCTGATTCCGGCGATGCTCTCCGGGCAGGATATGCCCTCACGGAGGATGGTCAGTGTTTCCCCGGCAACTGCCAGGGTGCATGATTCACTCCAGGCGTTGAAAATTCCGCAGCTTGATTTTCCTGCAGCATACCGTCACCGGCAACTGCCCGCGGTGGTGGATAATTCCCTGAACGAATACTGGCCGGTGATCCAGGATCAATATTTGTTTTTTTCCTGTCAGCAGTATGCCGGTGTGGCTTATGTTTACAGTTACGAGATGAACCGGTTGCGCAACCTGCCCGGCAACAACCCCGAAAACCGCTTCCCGACCCATTATACCTGGAATTTCATGAACCAGGGCGAACGGTATGTCGGTGTTAATTTCCTGCAAAGTTTTGATGTCATCAAACAGCAGGGACACATGAATTCCAATGATTACGGCATGGATACCCTTACATCCGTCCTGGGCTGGATCAGCGGGTATGATAAGTATTACCGGGGAATGTCAAACCATTTAAAACAGGTTTATTCCATAGAAATCAACAGCGCAACCGGGATCAATACGCTGAGAAACTATCTTTATGACCACCTCGACGGTTCGGCAACGGGTGGCATTGCCTGTTTTACCACCAGCAGCGCGGCACTTTACGGAGGTCTTCTCCTCCCGCCCGGAACCCCGGAAGCGGGAAAAAATATCATTACCGGATGGATGCCCGACCCGGATCATGGCCTTGCGATCGTTGGCTACAACGACTCCATCAGGTATGATGTGAATAAGGATGGCAAATACACAAACAACTTAGACATCACCGGCGACGGCATCGTCGATGCCCGCGATTGGGAAATAGGCGGATTCAAAATTGCAAATTCTTATGGAAACTGGTGGGACGACAGTGGATATGCCTACGCCTTATACCGGACGTTTGCCTTTAATTACGATGAGGGTGGAATCTGGAACAACCGGGTTTATGTGCTGGATGCCGATACGGCTTACCATCCGCTTTTGACCCTCAGGGCAACTCTTGATTACAACGCCCGCAACAAAATAAGGATCCTCGCAGGCGTGAGCAGCGATACCCTTGATCAGTTGCCCGAGCATGTGATTGATTTCCCGATCTTTAATTTCCAGGGAGGGGAACATGCCATGCAGGGGAACGATACCATTCCCGGTGATAAATCCATTGAACTGGGACTGGATGTAACCCCACTTCTCAATTTTATCCCTTCCGGACACCCTGCAAGGTATTTTGCCATGGTCGAAGAGAGGGATCCCGATCATACGGGCAACGGAAAAATCAGCCATGCCTCTTTTATCAGTTACCAAGGCACACCAGTTGAAATCGCCATTCGGGATACCGGCGTGGTGATAAAAGATAACAATACGACCGTGGTTTCCGCTGTTGCATCCTTCGAAAAATCAAATGTGCAGATTGTCACAACCAGCCTGCCGCCTTACTCTGCCTCACAACCCATCGGGGTCCAGCTGGAGGCAGCAGGCGGGACGCCGCCCTACGACTGGTCGTTTGTGGAGGAATACTCAAAAAAGCAGGTAAATACAACTGAACCGCTGATTACAGGGACCTCCATCCAGGTTTACCATGAAACCAGGTCATTTGCATCAGTCGGCCTGCCGTTCAGTTTTCCTTTCTTCGGAAAACGTTTTGACTCCGTCTATGTGAATTATTTCGGTTTTATCTCCTTTGAACCGCAGAATCTCCCGGCTCCCTATACCACCGATGAAACTGGCATGCTCAGGATGTTTCCGCTGATCGTACCATCCTTTTCACAGCAGTATACTTACCAGGCCAATAAAAATGACGGGATATGGTTCCAGGGAGATGCCACCCGGGCCATCATCCGGTGGAAAGTCTCTGTTTCCCCATATGTGACGAGTTCGGTTGATGATTTCGCCGTGATCCTTTACCCCGACGGGAGGTTTGAATATCGCTACGGCACGATGGATAACCAGGGTTTTGTTCACACTTTTTACAAAGGAGTATCCAGGGGCGATGAACTGAATTATGATATTCAAACCCAATGGAATGCCGACGAAATTTCCGGGAAAAGCTTTCTCTATGCGCCACCGGTTGTCCCGTCAGGATTTAGCCTCAGCAAAACCGGGTGGTTGTCGGTTGACCAGGCCGATTCAACGGTCATCTACGGACTGCCCATCCGTGCTGCCGATACCCGGAAAATTTCAGATTCAAAGGTGCTCATGCTTTCGGGCGGGCTGGATATTGTTCAGGAGCTGGTTTGCGGGAATGATGCGCGGCTGAAATCCGGGCAAACTGCATCCATGAAGCTGATTATAACCAACCTTGGCACACAGCCGGTTCAGAACCTGGTCTTTAAAATCCGCAAGGCAGATTCGCTCCTCCGGGTCACAGACAGTTCCTATGCCGTTCCCGTAGTAAACCCCGGACAATCGTTGACCATCCCTGCAGCCTTTTCATTCAGCCTCCTGCATCCCCTGCCAAATGGATTCCCTGTTGCGATGACCCTGCACGCGCAATCTGCCGCCCGAACCTGGAACAAGGAGGTTGTTTTCCCGGTTGCAGCGCCGGAGCTGATTGTTCAGTCGCCTTATGTAATGGATGGATTTAATGACAGGCTCGATCCGGGTGAAGTGGCCGACCTGCGTGTGAATGTTGGAAATACCGGCGCTCTCAGGGCGCAGAACCTGCAGTTGAAACTTGGCACCCTCGGACCGGAGATTTCAATCCTTTCTGATTCCCTGCTGATGGTGGATCTATTCGAACCCTTATCGTCAAAAGATTTCCATTTTCAAATCAAAGCAGCCCGTGATGTCATGCCTGGCATCGAAGTTCCCATGGAGGTTGTCCTCAGCGATTCTTCGGGGAGCCTGCAGACCCTTCATTTCAACCTCCAGGTTGGAACCAAACCGGTTGCGGTTGTAAGTCTTTCGGCATCCTGGGCTTCCGGGCGAGCCATGACCCGTGCCCTTGACAGCCTGCATGTCGGCTATGATACCATCTCCGTTTTGCCTTTTGACTACAAGCGCTACGCAAGTGTTTTCCTCATCCTTGGTACGGCCAGTTCCGGTGCACACGTGCTTACCGCCGACGAAGGTGCCGGCCTTGCCGCATACCTGCAACTGGGTGGAAATTTGTACATGGAGGGTTACAATACGTGGTATTATTTAAACAAGACCATCCTGCATCCCATGTTCAAATACACCAGCAAAAAAATCCCTGCATATTACTATAAAAATGTGAAGGGCATCCCGGGGAGTTTTACCAATGCGATGTCGTTCTCCTATTCGGCCCCGGTTAATTATGCTGTCTTCAGTCTGGAACCGGTTGCCCCTGCATATTCCACGCTCGTGAATACCGACAGCGCATCGAAAAATCTTGAAGTGGTATATCACGGCGGGGATTATAAAACAATCGGTACTATGCTTGATTTCAGTGCGTTGAACGGAGGATCGGCTCCATCCACCCAAACCACCCTGATGGAGCGCTACCTTGAGTTTTTCGACCTGAACATCACCGGGCCATATCCGCTTTTCCATGCCGGAACGACCTCGGCTTGCCAGGGTCAGCAGGTAACCTTTACCGACGATTCCTTCGATAACATCGCCACCAGGAACTGGGAGTTCCAGGGAGGCGTGCCAGCTTCGAGCACGGAGGCAAACCCTGTGGTCAGGTACGATGCAAGCGGGAAGTTTGATGTTAAACTGACCGTTTCCGACGGCACAAAAACCAGGACCATCCTGAAACAAAAGTACATCCAGGTTGACCATTGCTCAGGGACTGACGAACCCCCAGCCGTTTCAAACCTCTTTACCGTTTTCCCGAACCCGTCAACCGGGCAGGTTACCATCGAAGTGAACCGGGATGTTACCGGCAGGTGCAACCTGATGTTGTTTGACCTGGCCGGATGCAGGTTGATGGAATCCATGCAGTTAATCCCTGCCGGAAATCGTCTCAGCCTGGACCTTTCCGGACTTGGCAAAGGGCTCTATTTTTTGCGGTTGCAGGCCGGAGAATTCAATGCTATTAGGAAAGTAATTAAAAATTAAAGATTATTTTTTTGAAGAACGGGTTGATTTTTTCTCTGGTGAAGGATAAAAGTTGTACAAGGGCTCTTCAAGCGACAAAACTGCATCTAAAGGAATGATTGGTCTTTTTTCAGATTGACTGTGATTTGCATACGTAGCCCAGTCGATATTATATTCTTCGGATTGATCTCCAAAAACATCCCAACCTTTTCGTTTCCCGCGTGCAAAAATCTCAAGAAAGGGCGCCGGACTGCAACGCTCTATTAATTCATATAGTTCATCGGGTTTGCGTGAATGTTCTTGTTTTTGAGTTCTGATGATGTTTACCTGGCTTCTGCCCGGGTCTAATGTCCTCATGCTTCCACGAATACCAAATAAAACAAGTTCGGTTGTGTTTCTGAAGTAAAAGCCAACTCCATGCCCGTCAGGGCCCCCATCTTTTCTGACTTTATGCCAAATTATATTTGATTTGTATGTAAACCCCCAGGCTTTCATAACCTCTAATCCTTCTGGTAATAGGGCATTGGGAACCCATAGGTACAAATGACTTTTAACTCCAGCCACAGATTGAACAGGTATTTGTTTTATCTCATCCAGCGATAACGTTTCATAACGCGATAAGCGTTTATGTTCCGGCGCAACTTTTCCAGTGCGGTTCAAGAACCGCCAGGGCGGGTCGGCCAGAATGGTGGCATATCCTTTATTGGGAACATGCTCAAGAAAAGTTATCGCAACTGGATTGATTAAATCATTAACAGCTTTCATCGATCAAATTCTTTTTTATACCAAATACTAAAACTGGACACCCCCCTCCACTGCCACCTTCGATCCGTGGTAATAGTTTTGACATGTGAGTTGTTGAATTTCCAAAAGAACTTCCCCTTCCCATTTCTTTGAAGACATGCTGTAAGTGATCACAACGTGTAATAATAATGCCTACGCTGATTGCTCTGAGATCAAACAGAAGCCGGAAGTTATTCAAATCGCGATCAAAAAAAGGGTCTTTATTATTCCACTCAATTTCAAGTGCAACATGGTTCCTGTAACAATCAACCTTATGAGTAGGTGATTCCATTAGTTCTTCATCTACCATAACAGCTGTGTCAAATTCTTTCTCAACCCATTGTTTTGCATATAAAAACGAATCAATATGGGCTGAAACTTGTGATTTTCTCCCCCCAGGTTCCTTTATCCAACTTTTATTCAATCGAAAATTTAGCAACAATTCAAGCAGGTCATTCCATTCATTAGGGAAATCGCTTCTTAAAATAGCACAAGCGTGCTTCCACTCATGAACTTCATAATTTGTCAAAATGTATTCAGGTAAAAATTCAGTTCCCATCTTAATCAGACTTTTTCCATAAATATATAGCAAAGATAAGGTTTTAACCGAAGAATGACCCCTGTTGTTCATAACTGACCAAACATTCCCTACCTTTGAATTTTATTTTACCAGCGTAAACTCATGGGATCTCTGAAGCACCAGATCGAAGCATTGGCCGGAACTTTTTTTGAAGAGGTGGTGGCGATCCGCCGCCATCTCCACCAGCATCCGGAACTCTCCTGCGAAGAATTTCAAACGGCTGAATTTATCTGCGGGAAACTGGATGAGTATGGGATTCAGTACCAACGCGGTGTCGCAGAAACCGGGATTGTCGGTGTGGTTGAAGGAACGAATTCCTCCTCCGGCTGCATTGCGCTCCGGGCCGACATGGATGCCCTGCCGATCACGGAGTTGAATAATGCCGGTTATAAATCCTTGGTTGCCGGGAAAATGCATGCCTGCGGCCATGACGTGCATATGGCCTGCCTGCTTGGCGCTGCAAAGATCCTTCATTCCCTCAAAGATCAGTTTGAAGGCACGGTTAAGCTGCTTTTCCAGCCTTCGGAAGAATCCTATCCCGGTGGTGCGATCCGCATGATCAATGAAGGAGTGCTTCTGAATCCCCAACCCCGATATGTTATTGCACAACATGTAATCAATACCCTGGATGCGGGGGATGTGGGGATGAGAGCAGGGGCTTATATGGCTTCGACCGATGAAATTTTCATCACGGTTCGCGGAAAAGGAGGCCATGCGGCTACACCAAGCCAGGTGATCGACCCGATCCTGATCGCATCACACATCATTGTGGCGCTTCAGCAGATCGTGAGCCGCAATGCCGATCCGCTGGTGCCCACTGTTGTCTCCTTCGGAAAGATCATGGGGAACGGACGCACCAATGTTATTCCCGATGAGGTTAAGATAGAAGGTACCGTGCGTACATACAACGAAACATGGCGAATGGAGGTCCACCGGCGCATCGAACAAATTGCCGTAAACCTGGCTGAAGGAATGGGGGGAAGCTGCGAAGTGAAGGTTTCGCATGGTTATCCCTACCTTTTCAACGATCCTGCGCTGACAGACAAACTTTATCTCCTCGCTTCAGAATATTTGGGCGCCGGTCACGTTAAAGAACTTGAACAAAGGATGACTTCCGAAGATTTTTCTTATTTTGCACGTGAAGTCCCCTCCTGCCTCTTCAGGCTCGGCATCGTAAATGACGAAAAAGGAATCAGGTCAAACCTGCATACCGCCACCTTTGATGTGGATGAGCAGAGCCTTGAAACCGGGATGGGAGTGATGGCCTGGTTTGCAGTTGAAATACTGAGGGAACTGGCAATGGAAATGACAAGTGACAAGTGACAAGTGACAAATGGAATCCGAAGCATGATTGGTAAACAACATACAAAATTCAGTACAAAGATGTCACGTCTAACACGTCATTTATCACCTGTCATGCGTCACCTGTCACCTGCCACGCGTCACCTGTCACCTGCCACACCTCACTTGCCACCTGTCACTCATCACCTGTCACTTGTCACTTGTCACTTGTCACTTGTCACTTGTCACTTGTCACTCCTCCTTCTCCTTTCATTCCTCCCTTTTAATCTCTTCGCCCAGGACCAGAAGCCACCAGCCCCCCCGGCACCGACGCTTCTGCCTTTTCAACAGGATGCCCCCAAGCCCGGGAATGAGGAGCAGCTTGCTTTGCAATATTACCAGAGCCAGGACTTTGAGAAGGCTTCGGAATTATTTGAACAACTCTATGAAAACAAGCCTTCGCTTTATTACTACCAGTACCTGCTTTTTTCCCTGGTAGAGATCAAGGAATATGGCAAGGCGGAGAAACTGATCAAAAAATGTCAGCGGGCCGAGCCGGATGCTTTACGGTACATGGTTGACCTCGGGTATGTAAACGTCAGGTCGGGAAATTCAGAAAAATCCAAAAAACTTTTTGAGGAGGCCCTTAAAAAGCTGGGGCCGAATCAACAGCAGGTTTTTGAACTCGCCAATGCCTATATTACCCGCGGAGAAAATGAATACGCCATCAAGGCCTATATAAAAGGACGCCAGCTGATGAACAACGCATATCCTTTTGGTTTTGAGCTTGCAGCGGTTTACGAACGGATGGGTGATTTCAAGGATGCGACCGAGGAGTACCTGAACATGGTCGACCTGAATAAATCTTATCTTCAAACGGTGCAGGACCGGATCCAGATGACCCTGTCGTTTGATGTAAACAACGAGAAAAATGAAATTTTAAGGAAGACCCTCCTTTCCAGGGCGCAGAAAAATCCCGATAACACCAACTATGCAGAGCTGTTGTGGTGGTATTCGATTCAGCAGAAGGATTTTGACCTCGCTTTTATTCAGGCAAAGGCCCTTGACCGCAGGTTCAGGGAGAATGGCGAAAAAATAGTCTCCCTGGCCAGCCTTGCCGTTTCGAATGAAAAGTTCGACGTGGCTATTGATTGCTACCAGTACCTTGTATTAAAAGGACCCACCTGTACCTATTACAATCTTGGCCGGCGTGAACTTGCCAACACGCGGTATCTGAAAACCATCTCCGAACCCTCACCCCCTAAAAAACAACTGGAAATCCTGGAAAAGGAGTTCACGGAGGAGCTGGCCTATTTTAATGATGATCCTGAAAATATTTCCGTCGTAAAAAACCTGGCACACATCAAGGCCTTTTACCTTGGAAAACCGCAGGAGTCGATTGATTTATTGAACCATGCCATCGATATGGCGGGCGTTTCCGCTTCCGAAAGGGCCAAATGCAAAATAGAACTGGCCGATATACTTTTGTTTACCGATGATGTGTGGGAAGCCACCCTGCTCTATCAGCAGGCTTACCAGGACTTTAAATTCGATGTCCTGGGACAGGAGGCGAAGTTTAAAAATGCCAAACTCTCTTTTTACATCGGCGAATTCTCCTGGGCCAAAGCGCAGGCAGATATCCTGAAAGCCGCGACATCAAAGTTTATTTCCAACGATGCCATCGCATTATCGCTGCTGATCAGTGAAAATTATGATCCCGACAGCAACACGGTAGCCCTTGGAATTTATGCGCGTGCCGACCTGCTCGATTACCGCAACGAGGAAGATCAGGCATTACGGGCGCTTGACTCGATTCCGCGGTTGTTTGGCGATCATCCCATATTGCAGAAAGTACTTTACAAAAGAGCTGAAATAGTGAGGAAGCAGGGACATTACGCCGAATCCGACAGCCTTTTCAGGCAACTTGTCAGGGAATATCCCGATGAAATCCTGGCTGACGAGGCTTTGATGCAGGCCGCCGTCCTGAACGAAAAACAGTTGAACAACCGGGAAAAAGCGATGCAGCTTTACCAGGAACTTCTGGATAAATACCCGGGTAGTATCTATGTGCCTGATGCCCGGAAAAAATACAGGATGCTGAGGGGGGATAAATAATACCGACCATCATGATCCGTCCCAAAAAACATCTTGGCCAGCATTTCCTTCGCGACGAAAATATCGCACAACAAATCGTGAGTTATCTGAACCCGAAGTACCCCATGGTGCTCGAGGTTGGCCCGGGGATGGGGGTCCTGACAAAGTACATCCTGCATAATCCAGCGTTTGATCCATGGTTCATGGAGGTTGACCGTGAAGCGGTTGACTACCTGAATGCCACATTTCCCGGGATATCAAACAGGTTGATCCAGGGTGATTTCCTGAAATATGACCTTGCAGGTTTCCCGCCGGGCCAAATTCCCATTACAGAGATTCCGGTCCCGGCTTCGTTACAACCAAAGCAGCAATTCACGGTAATCGGAAATTTTCCCTACAACATCTCCTCCCAGATCCTGTTTACAGCTCTTGCCAACAGAGACCGGATTCCGGAGGTGGTTGGCATGTTTCAGAAAGAGGTCGCAGAACGCATCGCCTCACCGCCCGGCAACAAATCCTATGGAATCATCAGCGTGTTGCTCCAGGCATTTTACGACATCGACTACCTCTTCACCGTGAATGAAACGGTTTTTTACCCTCCCCCTAAGGTTAAATCTGCCGTGATCAGGCTGCGGAGAAATGCGACCGAAAAACTCGACTGTGATGAGGAGCTTTTCACCAGGCTGGTCAGGACTGCCTTCAACCAGCGCAGGAAGACCCTGCGGAATTCCATACGCCAGATGATCCCACCTGCACTGCCGGGAGCGCCGGCTTATTCGGAATGGATGACAAGGCAGCTTGATCTGCGCGCCGAACGACTTTCGGTTGATGATTTCGTCAGGCTTGCAGCAGAAATAGCTACCTTTGCATAAATTTTAATTTCCGGATGAAAAAAGATCTGTTTCCAAAAAAACAAGCTTCACCAGGCAAAAACATTCCCACAAAAAAACCAGGATTATCAAAAAAGGAGCTAGTTATTCCGAATGCTTCAAAAAAGGCAAACCGGTATTTTATTTTGTCTTTTTTTCTTTTTGCAATTCTCCTTTACGGCAATACCATCTTCAATAAATATGCAGTTGACGACAACCTTGTAACCAACAACCAGGTGGTTCAAAAGGGATTCAAAGCCCTGCCCCTGATTTTTTCCTCCAGGTATTTTTCCCAGCAGGGCAACGTGGGCTCTTCCGTGGCAGATTACAGGCCTGTTGTCAAGGCAACTTTTGCGATCGAATACCAGTTGTGGGGGGACAAGCCCGGACGAAGCCATGCAATCAATGTGCTGCTTTACTGGGCGTTGTCGGTTCTGTTGTTTTTTATCCTGAAACGATTGCTGTATAATTATAACATTTTATTCCCTTTCCTGGTAACACTATTGTTTATGGCCCACCCGGTGCACACCGAGGTGGTTGCCAGCCTGAAAAACAGGGATGAAATTCTTTCATTTATATGCGGGCTGGGAAGTTTGTGGTACCTGCTTGAATATGCCGAAAATCGTAAAATCCGCCATGTTTTTCTTGCAGCGCTGATCTTTTTCGCTGGATACCTCTGTAAATCCTCCATCCTCCCTTTTCTGCTCCTGATTCCCCTCGTGCTCCATTTCTTTACCAACCTTCCTGCACGGAAACTGGTACCGGTATTTCTGGCCCTGTTTGCGGTGTTCCTGCTTGCGCAACTCGGGCCCCACCTTTTCCTGCCACCCGTTCAGCGCACAAATTCCTTTATTGAAAACCCGCTTTTCTTTGAAAAAAACATCTGGATCAGGCTCGGAACAGGGCTTGTATCCCTGCTGTTCTATATCAGAATGCTGATATACCCCTATCCATTGCTCTATTATTACGGTTTCGACATGATCCCGGCTACAAACCTGGGAAACATCTGGGCGTTGCTGTCGCTTGTCATTTATGCCGGACTCTTTTTCTATGCACTCATGAATTTCAGGGAAAAGAGCTTTATCTCCTTCGCCATCCTCTGGTACCTGATTGCCATTGCCATGTATTCCAACGTGGTTTTCCCGGTAGTCGGCATCGTTGGGGAGCGGTTTGTCTTCAATGCCTCCCTTGGATTTTGCCTCGCACTGGTATATTTCATCTTTAAAATATTCAAAACCGAGCCCAAAAGCCTCACCATCGAAATGGATGCCCGGTTGAAAATCCTTGCAGTACTGGTGCTGCTGCTAATTCCCTATACAGTTCTGTCGGTAACCCGGAACCGCGACTGGCGCAACCTGTTCGATTTGTATCGCACGGATGTCAAGTCACTGGATAATTCGGCCAAGGCAAACCTCGACTATGCCGGCTACCTGATGGGGACGGTTTACCAGGATCAGAATTTTTTAAGAAACGGGCATGTTAACCAGTTTAAATTCGAGATCATCGTATCTCATTTCAGACGTTCATTGAAATTATACCCGAATAATTATCTGACAACCAATGACCTTGGAACAGTTTACCTCTTCCTGGGCAAAAATTACGATTCTGCCGTGTATTTTCTCAGGCAGGCGATCGCACTCGATTCGACCCTGCAGCCCGCATGGGTGAACCTGGGCATGGCCTACCGTGAACTGAAACAGTTCCCAAAGGCAATAGAATGTTATGAACATATCCTGAAAGTCAACCCGAACCAGGTGAAGGCAACCTTCGCACTGGCAAATGTTTACAACGATATGGGCGAATTCGACCGTGCCGTTAAAATGAACGAGGAGGTGATGAAAACCTATCCCCAACTTGAAATGCCCTACGTCAATATTGGAAATTATTACATGCTCAGGAAGGATACCGTCACCGCTGTGAACTATTGGGAAAAAGCTGCAGCCATCAACCCGAGTTTTGAACTTTGTGTTCAGTTGAATTCGCTTTACCTTTTAAAGGGAGATAACGAAAAAGCAGATTACTATTACCGGCTTGGGGAGAGGATTGCAAAGGAAAGCCGGTGACACGTGACGCGTGACGCGTGACAGGTGACAGGTGAAATGTGAAATATGAGATGTGAGATGTGAGATGTCACGCGTCACGCGTCACGCGTCACGAATGACAATTGACAATGGACCAATGACAAGTGATGTGATTCCCGACAATCTGCCCAGCCTTTTAACCGCAGCATCCGGGAAATTTCCGTTGCATGGGGTTGGTTTTGCAGGGCCGGACAGGTCAATAACCTTCCTGACCTTTGCAGAGCTGGAAGTAAAGGCGTTGTCAATGCTGGCCGGAATGCAGGCCAGGGGGTTAACGAAAGGGGATGTGGTCATCCTTTCACTGGAAAAAAGCGAGGAGATAATTCCGGTTTTATGGGGATGTTTTATCGGGGGCATCATCCCCGCGTTGCTTCAGCCGCCGGTGACTTTCACTGAATACAATCCTGCCGCAGAAAAAACCGAAAAGGTCTTTCATCTACTGGAACGCCCGCATGTCATCCTTTCACATGACCATGCGGAAAACTGGCGCTCAAGCCTCATCCCGGCCGATCTGCTGATAGATGTTGCGGGGCTGGCCGGAAGCGCTCGCCTGGCCCTCAGGGCAGGGTTGAGCCCGTCGGACCTGGCACTGATCCAATTCTCGTCGGGCAGTACGGGCGATCCGAAAGGGGTGATGCTCACCCACAGCAACATCATCGTCAATACCGCCGATATCATCAGGGGCATTGCGCTCGAACCGGGTGATGTTTCGGTAAACTGGATGCCTCTGTACCACGACATGGGGCTCATCGGTTTTCACATCACGCCTGTATTTGCGGGGGTGACCCAGTATTTCATCGACCCGGTGGATTTTGTAAAGAACCCAGCCATATGGCTTGATATCATGAGCCTGAAGAAATGCACGATTACGGCCTGTCCGAATTTCGGGCAGTTACTGGTTACGCGTTATCTTGGGCGCAGAGCGGCGCAGGAGTGGGACCTGTCGCCGGTAAGGATCCTCTTCAACGGCGCCGAACCCATTTCGGTGGCAACCATGCGAACCTTCCTTGATGGTCTGAAACCATTCAACCTCAACCCGGTTGCCATGTTTCCGGCCTACGGACTGGCGGAGGCCACGCTGGCCGTTACTTTTCCCGACAGGCTCAGGGAGGCAGGGGTGAAGGCGTTCCGGCGCAGCGAACTCATTGGCAAAGGAGTGGCGATCGAAGCGGCTGAAGGGGAGAGTAACATCATTGAACTTGTGAACCTCGGGCGCAGCCTCGAACATTGCGGCGTGATGGTGGCGGATGACCGGCATAATCCCATCCCTGCCGGCATAGTCGGGAACGTGCTTGTAAAGGGTGCCAATCTTACGGCCGGGTACTATGGGAACCCGGAGGTTTCGGCACGCGCATTTAACGGTGAATGGCTCCTGACAGGCGATCTTGGATTTTTATTCTGTGAAGATCTTTATATAACCGGTCGCTCCAAAGACATTATCTTTATCAACGGCATCAATTATTACTCCCACGACCTCGAGACGATTGCCCTGAAACTTGAAAATGTATCAGGCGGCAAAATTGTCATCACCGGTTATTTTGATGAAACGGAAGGCCGGGATAAACTGCTGATATTTTTAGCAGGTGCGGATAACGAGGCAACCCGGTTCCTCTGCCGGGAGATTAAAAACCATTTTTCCGCTGTCATCGGCCTGAGTACCGAAACATTTGTCCTCATCCGGTCGGGCGACATCCCCCGCACCAGCAGCGGGAAGATTCAACGGTACAAACTGGTCGAAAGATTCAGGCTGGGCAGCTTTTCAAACATCATCTGCCTCTGATCCCAATCATCAAAATTTCCGATTTCACCCTTGAAAGCGTGTGCATTTTCGTGGATATTTTGTGAATTATTCGAATCTAGTGCATTCTGAAGATTTGTTAACCGTGTCTGTGTGATCTTGGTAAAACTCTCAACTAGTTCCCTTAAAAATTCCAGGTCATTGTCGAAGCGCGCCAACACTTTGGCAGGATTAATGGTCAACGTCGATTCTGAAGAGTCGTGGCTCACTTCTTGCTTTTCGCTGCATCTTGGCCATGCCCATTTGGCAAGTTTCTCAGCAAGTATAACAGGGTCAAGGGGCTTAGAAAGATAATCATTCATGCCCGCATCAAGACACCGCTCCCGATCCGATTGCATGGCATGGGCTGTTAGCGCGATTATTGGTACGGAATACTCGCAATGAGCATCAAGTTCTCGAATGCGGCGGGTCGCCTCAATGCCATCCATGACGGGCATCTGGACGTCCATGAGGATGACATCAAACTTATGCTTCTCCCAAAGAGCCACTGCCTCTTGACCGTTTTCGACTATGGTAAACGAGTGACCCATCTTATGGAGCACGTGGCTGATGACCTGCTGGTTTACTGGCGAATCCTCAACCACCATGAGGTCAAGACCCTCGCCAAGCGGAACTGTTTCTATACTAGACCCCACCTGGAAGTTTGTCATCTTAACGGCATGACCGAGAGAGATTAGCACGCAATCTAGGACGTGGGATGGATCGAACGGCTTAAGCAGGAAATCCTTCACAATTGAGGGGGCGACTTCCCCGTCGAGTTCGATTTGGCTGGACGATATAAGGATAAAAGCGGGTGACTGACTGCCGCTAAGCTCCTCGACTCGTTGAGCCAAGGCCAAACCGTCTATTCCCGGCATCTGCAGATCACTTAGCAAAAGACGGATGGGGTTTCCTCTAGCTTCGTGTTCCTTGAGTATAGTTAAGGCTTCAAAACCATCCCTTGCCTCTTCTACCAAAGCTTTCCAGCCTGAGAGTAGTTCACGAAGAATTGCACGATTGGTTGCGTGGTCGTCTACCACCAGCACGTTTAAACCGTCGAGTACACTGCTGTCAGGAACCCAGTAGGCTCTTGGAGCCTGCTCAGCAACCGCCAAACCGATCTCGAAAAAAAACTCGCTGCCTTCGCCCAGATTGCTCTCCACGGACAGCTGTCCGCCCATGAGTTCCACCAAGTGTGATGAGATCGCTAGACCTAGGCCAGTCCCGCCAAATCGACGAGTGAGTGAACTGTCGGCTTGCTCGAATGGCTTGAAGATTATCTCCCGCTGCTGCGGGGACATGCCGATGCCTGTGTCTTTGACGCTAAAACGGATGTTTGCCACTCCTCCGCTTTCCGACAGAAATTCAACACAAACTGCGACTTCACCGCGATCTGTGAACTTAATAGCGTTGCCAACCAAGTTGTTAATAATCTGTTGTAGGCGCGCAGGGTCTCCTCGCAAGAACACTGGCATGCGGGGCGAAACGACCAGCAGCAACTCCACGCCCTTCTGCTGGCAGGCAATTGTCAAAGGCCTTAATGTCATGTTTAGGACTCGGCGCAAGTCGAACTCGATAATTTCCAAAGAAAACTTGCCAGCATCTATTTTGGAAAAGTCAAGAATGTCGTTGATAACGGCCATGAGAGCGTTTGCCGAGTAATGGACCGTTCTAACAAACTCAAGTTGCTTGTCATTCAGTCGTGTGCCGAGCAGAAGGTTACACATCCCTATAATGCCATTCATTGGAGTGCGAATCTCGTGGCTGGTATTGGCCAAGAAGGCGCTTTTCGCCCGGCTGCCAGATTCGGCTGCTTCCTTTGCCTTCTGCAAAACGTCATTCATTCGCGACTGTTCGTCGAGCCTGCCGGCCAGCTTCATGCGGTCCGAGTTGACCCGCACCAATTGCCACAGCCCAGCAAGCATGGCCAACGAGAAGCCTCCCGCCACCAGTGTCATCATCCACGGTGTGACGCTTCCCAACACATCAGTGGTCCTGACCACGCTCACAAGGCCCAACGGGAAATCACCCAGCGTGGCCCACATTGCTAGGCAAGACTTCGCTTTCAACATCTTCGCCATATCGTTGCTCAGCGTCACTTGCTTGAAGTTGGGCTGGGCTAGATTTGCCAGAATGACAGCCAGTTGCCCGGGGGTAAAATCACCTCCGAGGGATGCAACTGAGGCACCCTCCCACACCACCCCTAGAGTGATGCGGCCAGGTCGCGCAAAAGGTTTGAACAAATGCGATAGAAGATTTTTCAAAGGGATCCGTGCCAGAATATGACCGAGGGGCTTATCTTTAACCACTACCGGTTGCAATAAAATCACACTTCCCGGGTAGGTAGATGTATCCACCACTAGTTTGGCATCTGCACCAATTGAGATAAATTTCTTCCAGTACTCTTGATTGGGTTGTGTTGCTCCCTCGGCAAGGTGCTGGGCACGGGCTAATTGTTCGCCTTCAATGTCGACGAGCGCAACGGCATCATAAATCTGTTCCCCTCCAAGTGAGCGGTCATTGATTATTTTTTCAAAGAGCTCTGAAATTGCTAGGCGGCTGGCGAGTAACCCGTATTCTACCGACATCCCCAGTGCCTTATTCTCGAAATAAGTGAGCACTTGCCTACTGTCAGCTATGTCAAGAATATCATTGTTGCGTTCATAAAAAAAATAGTCAAGTGTTGACGCCATGTTAAGTGTGGAATTTTCAAAGTCATCTAGAGCAGATTTCTCCCTTTGCGAGAGAGATGAATGGTTAACCGCTAGTAGCGCTCCAAATACGAGCACAAGCAGAAATGCCCCGCCCCAAACAAGACCGTTACTTTGCCCCCCCCAGAGGGATCTCCTTCGGGGGGGGAGTTCAGCGAGGCCGTGAAATTGAGAGTTTAGCTGCTTTGACATGGTCATTCTGAATGTCGCTACTTTTTAAAGAACTCCGGGAAGTAAGTGAAGACGAGGGGATAGTACTTGTGCACGAGAGCTTCATATTTTCCCGAAGCTTTGAACTGCGCATAGAACTTGTTAAAT
>Ga0118677_10004250_pt1 | contig 26310 bp, 34 predicted proteins | sample AliMusrvi5mmetaG_FD_86154 | JGI IMG/M metagenome (GOLD analysis project Ga0118677, IMG submission 86154) | reverse complement strand
CGTCGTGAGTGCCTATGAGAGGTACCTGGCAAAGAAGGAGGAGCTTGTCAACGAAAAGGCTGTCATTGCCAAGAAGGTAGCTGACCTCGAGGAGAAGATGACAAAGAGGGACGACGGGAAGTACCGCCCCCGAGGCTGGCACGATGACCCAGTGGTGAAGGGCATGCGTGACGAAATTACGAGGGAGACGGCAGCACTGAAGGGCATGGGTCAGAGGATGGATGCCCTAGACGAGGACAATAAGGCAGTGCAGGAGTACATGGCTATCCACAAGAAGATCGAGGAGTCTTATGCGACGACCAAGGCTCTGCAAGAGGAGTCTCGTCAGTCGTGGGCCACCATGTACTCTACTGTGTAGGCTCTGCACCCTAAGAGCTTCAAGAAAAAAGTGAAGTCCACCCCCCGCCTTGAGCCTGTCCCAACCACCAAAAGCAAAATGTACGCCACTCCCTACACTTCCCCTGCCAACTCCTCTTACACCATGGCAGCTACCTTCTTGGCCTTCCTCCCCTTTCTCCTCCACTTCTTCTCTATTCGGTCAAAGGAGGGTGTTCCTGTCGAGCATGAGGATGAGCCCGAGCCCCAGCCCGAGACCCAGCAAGAGGAAAACATCCTCGGCTCCATCCTAACCTACCCTGTCTCGGACTTTGAGATGTCAATCCTCATGCTCCTCGATGAGATTGGGGTTGAGATGAGCACCCGTGACATGCTCTACCATTTAACTGATTCTCCGTCTTGGCCTCACGTTGACCGCAGCGACTTGAACAGGTGCCTCTACCGCATGCACGAGCAAAGCATTGTCTGCATGAGGAAGGAGAACGGTAAGCCTCTCTGGTCGATTCCCGCCTGAACGGTAGAGACATGAAAGACAAAAAGACAAAAAGACAAAGACAAATCAAACCACTAAATAGATGTTGCCCTTGATCGTATCGATCTTGGCTCCATTTTTTGGTACAATACAACTAATACCGCAATTATACAAGACATATCACACTCGACATGTAAAAGACTTATCTCTTCACACAATCATAATGATTTTGGTAACAGACATCTTGTGGTTACTCCACGGTTTCTTTATTTTTGATCTTTCTTTGCTTATATCGTGTACGATTAACTTCTTCGTAATCCTTTTACTGCTTATATTGTATTTTATCTATATCTAGAGCACACAGGAAAAAATTGAACCCCCCTCCTCGCCCTTGAGCACAGTCCCCAAATGTTCTCCAGAATTCCCAGGTATACTTCTCAGCAGGATGCCCCCTGTGCCGAGTGTAACTGCCCCGCAGACTTTGAGTGGTTGCCCTGCACTGACGTCTGCCGCCAGCAAGAGAGGATTGACCGTCTTGCACCTGCACCTCTTCGTGCTTCGCCCCTTCGTGCTTCGCCCCTTCGTGCTTCGCCCCTTCGTGCTTCGCCCCTTCGTGCTTCGCCCCTTGCTCGCCAGGCGGCGTATCCTCCCCTCCCTGACTCAGACGACGAGGGTTTCAAGGTAAGTGAGAGGAATGAGCACACACAAGCACAAGCACAGGCACAAGACCCCTTCTACGAGGACCGAGAGCCAGACTATGACCTGTTCATGGACAATGCCTATTGGACCATCCTTGACCCCTGCTGGCCCCAGTACGAGCATGAGATTGGCTACCTCGCCAAGTTCCCTCACCTGGTCGACGAGGCCCAGTTTATCCATGCACTTCTCTTCCGTAGGGGAATGACCAGGGACGAGCTGGTTAGGGTGATTACTGAGCTGGAGCCAGAGGGTCTCTTCATGCGTTCCTACTCTGCAGTCACCTGGCACCTTAAGATGATGGAGAGGGCAGGTATCATCTATGCTCAGTAATAGGGCTGCGTGCCTGTCCTACTGTAACCCTATCAGGGTCTCCATCAAAGCGGCCACGTGCCCTGTAACAATCTCCTTTACCAGAACGTCATCCTTATAAATACGTACAGTAGGAACCTTTTTTATGTCAACCCCATCGTCGACATCTAACACAGTTAAAGGGATGCTGAATCCCCCAGTAATCTTCTCGATCTCGGGCTTCACAGTAACGCATACCTTGCACCAGCTTGCACCAATATATGTTACACGGATACTCATATCATTGTACAGAGAAAAAAAGGATGTTCAGTAAACCGCATAGCCAAAGGCATGAGGTAAGCCAAAGGCATGAGGTAAGCCAAAGGCATGAGGTAAGCCAAAGGCATCACGTAAGCCTATTGATAATGTCCTGGATCTTGTTGTTAGAGTCGTCCGAGTAGATGAAGTCGCGGGGGTTTTTGTTCGGCATCGTCTTAAGATGTGAACGGAATATACTGACGTCAATATTGGTATGGCGGGGAAGGCAGGTCATCGGCCACCACGCCGTGTCAGAGATTTCATTTGTGTCTCGTGTATTTAAGAAACACGAGACATCAATGTGGAACACGAAGTAGCCACCACCCTTCATGATGTAATATCCACAGTGGTTGGTTGTGAGACGAACCCCCGTCTCCTCATATAGCTCTCGCAGAGCACAGTCGACAGGAAGTTCGTCACACTCACTGTGACCCTTGGGGAAGGACCATTTGTTAGAACGTCTCCCTTTAACAAGTAAGACGTTACCGTAAGAATCTAGGCAAATTGCACCGTAAACAGGCATGGGGACTCATTCCCTATAACAAAAACCTATCACTTTTTTTCAGGATTACTCATGCCTCCGCATACCCCTCATCTTCGTTCCTCTCACGGAAGTAGGTAAGAATCCCCTCTAACATTTCTGGAGGACACGCCGCCGTTGGCACTAGGAGTCCGTTCTTCTTAGTGATATGGAGCTGGGGAGAATATCTATTGCTCACGAGAATCTTCCATCGTTCAGAGTACTGTCTATTCTTCTTTGCACCGTGAAAGTGGTGGCGGATGACTCCAGGCACATATCCCAGACGCACCCCTGCACATCTTTTCTCGAACTCCCGTAATGTCTGCTTGTACTCCTCTGTAGCAGCAGGATTACAGCTTCCCTCACAGTTCCCAATAAATGAAAAGCTCATAGCGTGGTCACCTGCCCCCAGGATTCCCTTGTCGTACAGGCCTCCCATACGCTCATAGGCCTTGCGTGTACAGGCCCAAGCAAATCCAGGGTGCCACATGTTAATGCCTGTCCCACCATAAGCCACCCCCTTTGACAGTTGGAAACCGAAACTAGGAAAGATGGACATCGCATTCTTCTTTTTGTCCATATCAATTGCATGACTAAAGAGTTGGATCACATCCCGAGACCCATTTAACACCTTCAAGGCATCAGAAGCCCAGGCCGTGTTCTCGAACTCGACATCCGCATCAATCCACGCAAAGGCCTTCCACGATTTAGGGAGAAGTCGCTCGACGCCCAGATTAATCATGTTTTCCTTGTGCCACAGAGGGACTTCCCCACGCAGCTGTAGATGTCTCTTATTCTTTGGATCCGTCACGTAGAATTTGTCTTTGCCATAGGCTAGCTCCACAACGTAGAGGATGATGTTGTCTTCCCGTTCCATTCGGGAGATGAATTCCCTCGCTAGGATGTAGCGTCTAGCATACTGACATGGATTAGAGAGAACCGTTATAACATGGAGAGTGGTATCTAGGGGATCATTCATGCGTAAAGCCTGACGAGTCTCGTCAGGCTTGTATTTCTGTATATCGATTTCTATCCCGTTAATTACGGTCATAGCCCTCTACTATTGTGCGTTAAAGTCACTCCACCCAACCGCGTTTCCTTTTTACATAAAATACTTCGTCATCCTAGAAAATGTCTACCGAGCACGGCTCAGATGCTGAAATTCTTATTGCGTCGGTAATTAAGAGTGTCGGAAAGAGGGTATTTCTGAAGACAGTGGAACAAATGTGCAAACATCAGGAAAAGTCCGCACCTGCAGGCCAGCGTGTAAAACAGGCTGTTCCGGCGGATTGTATGTGTAGTGCAAGAAAAAAGGGGGAACGTACGGGAATTAAGGCGGGTAAGCACGTCCTCTACGACGCGGTGCGGTGTGAGAGGAGAGAGGTAAATTCCGAGACCCACCTCTGTGCCGTTCACACCAATATGGTTGCGAGGAAGGGTGTACTCCCCTTTGGCCTACACTCTGACCCTCTGACTGAGGAGATGAAGAAGGTCTTTGGCGAGCTTTAGATGTGTTTCGGTGTCAGAGACACCGAAACCGTTATCGTTGCATTGAAAACGCAACGATTTGTCGAGTCCTAATAGATGTCGTGGGCAAGCTATGAACCTGTTGTAACACAACCAACTATAGTCCAGCCCCCCGTATACCAACAACAGATGAAGCCTGCAGTACAGAATAAGCCTGAAAACCCGGCTTACAGCCAGGGGCCGCCGAAGGTGCTAGAAGTTCAGCACCACAGCCAAGGCACAGGCACAAGCACAAGCAAATGGCAAGACATATCCGAGTATGAGGAAATTAAGGATTGGGTGTATATCTTCATCGGTATCATTGTCACTGAATTTATCTTACTGGTGCTGGTACGCTACTTCCCAGAGTTCTTTGGTAAACAGTTAAATGTCTGGTACAATCGCTTCAAGCTGAGTGCCGTCCTTTCAGATGTCTTCGTGCTAGCCCTAGCCATTGGTGTCTCCCGTTACGTCTATACGGAGTTTATTTACCCGAAGCACGACTGGAATCCCCTGTATTTTACGGGTACCACTGTGTTCGTCCAAATCCTCCACGATCTTCTCTTTTACATCGGTGTAATTCAGCAGGTGCCAAAGGGAAGTAATGCAATGATTGATGTCATGAAGGAATATGCTAGCGGAGCCGGTACTAGAGCCATTATAGGGGACTCTGTGCTAATGATCTCTTCTGTTGCCATCGCCATGATTGCCAAGGGTATGGATCTTCACGCTGCTATCTTCATGGGAATCCTGGGCTTATATGGCATTCCTTACATTCTGGAGACGAGGAATGACTTTTCTAGTTTGTCATAAATTTTCTAGTTTGTCATAGAACCCCTATAATGAAACCCATAGAAGGTTTCTAGCCACTCGATAAGCTGGTCTCTCCAGGCCCCAACATCCTGTTCCTTCATACCCTCAGGTCTGAATGAACTGATGCAGAACCATCCTGACAGATAGGGGTTCGCCAGGAAAATCATCCACTCGACTCGCTTAGTTGCAGCCCCGCCCATCCACAGGGTCCCGTCGCCGAGGAATCCCTTGTATAGGTCTGGGTCATTCACAACCCTAAACCCGACTTCTCCGTTCACAGCGAGCCTTGCTGCCTTTAGCGGTCCAAATACTTCATACGAATCCCGAAGAGGAACACAGCGTTCAGGGTCCATTACCATCCTTTTACACTGTACTCTTAGACCCTTTGCCCGCCGTGGGCGGGCTAAACTCTGCATTCACTACCCTATAGATGAATACTATAGACAAGAATCTCACCCAGTGTCTCAAGGAGCTTGCTGCTGGGCACTCCTATATGGCTGTTCACACTGAGCTGCTTCGACTGATGAAGGAGGAGTATACTGCACTCAAGACCTTTTTTGACGTGGAGGCCCCGAAGAAGAGGAGGAGTGGTTCTGCTCCTCTAGCCCCTCTAGGCTCTAGTGAGGCGTCGCAGGCGTCGCAGGTGCCCCATGTAGCTGAAGAGGCTCCCATCCTCCCCTCTGCACCAGAGGAAGTCCCTGCAAAGATGCTCGCCAACACGAAGATACGGATTATTAAAAGGGCTCCTGCTCCTGCTCCTGCTCCTGCTCCTGCTCCTGCTCCTGCTCCTGCTCCTGCTCCTGCTCCTGCAGTCCCTGAAGCGGCACCTGCTTCTGCAGAGCAAGAGAAAAAGCCCCGCATGGACTCCAAGGATCTCAAGGCCTGGCAGAAGGAGCAGGAGGCAAAGAAGTTAGCCGAGCTTACCGCCGCTAGCACACTCCCAGAGTCTCTCCTAACGCCCGAGTCGATTAAACGTTGGGTCGAAGACGAGGGCCGTACCTTCGCCTACGTCGCCCGAGAGTATGTGGGACTGCCCGAGGCCACCGTTGCCGACTTTGCCAAGAGCCATGGAGTAAAAAGCAAGATATCTAAATCAAGAGCTATCCTATCAGCGAAGAATCGTCGACCTTAACAGATGTCTTCACGAGACGCATCCGAAGTTACATATCGTAATAACTACAGGACCCGATACATTAATTACTATGGTGAGAAAAATAACTCTGTTCGTGCTATTATAAATATCGACGGTGGAAGCGGGGCAGCCAACCAGGCAAGCGAGGTAACCTATTTAGCAATAGGGAGGACTCAAGTACTGAATTCAGAACTAGGCCCCCTACCTATAGTTCCTTCTCTCTCTCTCGTGTCAACTATATACGTTAGTGTACCTCCGCCACTGGCTACAGTGGTTACATCTGCAGGTGTATTTATCACTGACGGCTCATCCACTCTCTTCGGCCTTTCTTCGGGAAACGTACTCTTCCCAGCCCCTATAACATCCCTTGCGACAGATTTTTCAGGAAATCTATATGTTTCAACATCAACTGCAATCTATGAACATACTGGCGGGGGTCCCGTCAGCATGAATATTACTGGTTTAACGAGTATAACGGCATTGGCTGTAAATTCTAATATATTTTACGTAGTAAATGCTGGGTCTCAGATATATGCTGCATATACTTCCTCAGCGGCAACACTTATAGCAGGTTCAACGCCAGGATTTACGGATGGTCCTGGCTCTACTGCCCAGTTCTCTCGACCTGGTAGTTTAGTTCTCGATCCTACGGGCTCCATACTCTTTGTTGCAGATACTGGCAATTCACTTGTACGAGCCATTAGCACGGTACCCCCTTACACGGTAAGCACACTCGCAGGAAATTCTATTAAATATGTAAACCCTAGTCCTACAGATAATGTGGGTAATAGGGATGGGAGTGGAATATATGGGGAAAGCTTGATGTTTTATCCCCAAGGAATAACTATATCTCCTTATGGTGTACTGTATATTGCAGATACCATTAATAATAACATACGTTCGCTCATAAATGGATATTTAACGACTCTTGCAGGTAAGCCAGGTTCTTACCCTACATATGATGTTTCTCCACCTGGATATATTAACGGCCTTACATCGAATACCCTTTTTACTGCACCCACATCGATATTCTACTATAACTCTGCACTCTACATCACTGAACCCTCTAACGGCACGGTTAGGGTACTTACGCTGGTATGAGGGCCTTCCTGGATTTCGCCTTCTGGCTCAACAACACCATCGAAAGCCTTTGTGGCTACAGTTTTTTGTTTACATACAGGACAGGTATTATTTGTCTGGAACCAAATATCCAAGGCCTTCGTGGTAAAGACATGGTAACAGCTAGTTACGCTTGCGGTTAGAGGGGATACTTCATCTAGGGTGATTGCACACGTCTCTCCCTTTTTACTTGCATCCTCGGCAATAATCCAGGCAATCCGCATGGGTATTCCCACAGCAATAGGCTTTGGCACAGGAGGAACAGGAGCCCCCGCCAGAGTCCAGAGAGGACGTGTGGTGGTCTCGGTGCCTATGCGGATACTCTCGCCTGTAAACTCGCCAACGAAGAGAGATGGCTGGAAATTTGAGCTTGAATCTCCTCTCTTCTGTACAATGGCAACATGGTGTCCATTGTAGAGAAGATACTGTCCCGATGCCATACATTTAACAAACCTGTGCTCATTTGTGTTCCCCCGTATCGTATTTATCTTCGTGGGTGCCATGGGAATATCTTGTCGGCAGAGAAGGACCTGAGCTACGTGGTCAGGATCGGTGAGGAGACGCTTCCAGTAATTGGGACCGGTCGCCCATTGGAGAATAGTATAGGTCCTCTTAGTTGGCCTATAGATGGCTATGTAGGCATCTCTGAATTGGTGAATGAATCGTTCAGCCATGGTGAGGGACTCAGAGAAGCGAGTCCCATAGTAGTCAATTTTTACAGAAAAAAGTGATGTCCCTCACCTCCCCTTTGACAAGTCTAGCGGCGCAAATGGGTCAGTATTACTTTCCTATCTATCTCAGTGCAGACGGAAAGATTCTCGCTTGGATGGACCCCCTCACCTATGACAATGGCACGAAGCTCACTGAGCACTCGTATATGAACAATCCCTTTGTCAACACCTTCGAGTGGGGTCTGGCACCTGGTGCCCACTTTTACAAGGCCAGGGTGGTCTGGGCGGGTGATTATGCTGATCCTGAACCCCAAGGCGACAACCTCCATCAGATGTGCGGTCAGTATACCTTGATCCGTCCTAACCCAAGGGGCCCAGGTCCTCGCTACATCCTCAACCACACGAAAAAGCTCTTCGTGGACAAGCAGAAGGTTCCAGCAAAGGACGGCTACACCTACCATCCACTCCCCATTCTTACTGCAGAGGGCAACGGGCGTGGCGGTGGGGATGTCAAGCCTTCCCCACTCGTGGGTTCCTGGGCGAGAGATGAGATTTCGGTGGAGGATACTCCCCACGACTTCGAGGAGCTACTGTTTGACCTTGTGGTTGAGTAGTGCCCTTTGGTCCTTAGGACTCCGTCTAAGACCCTTTGGTCCTTAGGACTCTCTAGTCTTAGACTCCGTCTAAGACCCTTTGGTCCTTAGGACCAATCCACAGTAATGTACAGCTTATGGAACTGCCTTTTTTGTAGGCGAATCCCGTGGGGGTCCACTCCAAGAGAAGAATCATACATGTGCCCGTCCACCCCACGAGTCAGAACCTTGCGCAGAATGCTACAATCTGGGAATGCAGCATTCAGCTCATATATCACGTCGTGGACAATGTCATAGGACTCCACAGGAATCTCAACGCTGTAGAACTCTACGTTGGCTGTCTTTGCATAGTCGAGGACGAGACTATAGATCCGCTTGGCCTCGTCGGTCACCCTCTTCCTATACTGGGCGGTGTCATAATCGACCCTCATCTGAATCAGCATCTCACGACTAAACGGCTTCAGAGACATGGTTGGACTGGAACTTGGGTGGTGCATCGACTTCAAATTTAACATACCTTCTCGTGTTCTCTACGAGCCTCTGCTGTCTCAAAGAACATGCCGCAATAGTAGCACTGGAGGTCACAGGAGATAAACATTGGGACTTATTTGTATGCTCGCATTCACTTCATTTTTATCGAAGTGCCTTACCATTTACGTCACGAGATGCATAACACTCGGGTGAATAATGTCCCTCCCTCCCACACCTGTGACAGGTGTCATCTTTCTCTTTACACGACTTTTCGTGTACACGACAGCCAAAGGCAGTAGTGAAGGTTCTGTTGCAGTAATCACAGCCATATTCGAGTTCGTCCTCCTCATCCTCATCCTCATCCTCATCCTCATCCTCATCCTCATCCTCATCCTCATCCTCATCCTCGTCATCCTCGTCCTCGTCATCCTCGTCCTCGTCGTCCTCTCCCTCTAACTCCCTCCCCTTGATATCGGTCCTTGCGTAGCAGTTGTTCACGAAGTGCCCCTTTCTCCCACAGCGTGTACAGGCATCAGTTGCCGAGCGAATCTTCTTTTGCACGTCAGCCTCTTGCTCATCACTCAGAACCATTTCCACGTAAGAACCCCCGCGGACCTTGTCAACCCCGTAGGTGGACATATACTTCAATGTTAATGAATCCTCTTCGAAGGGGGACACGTTCCTACGTTCCTCTATTACGGAGACTGGCTTGTACTTTCTTGTCCACGCCGACCCCCGTCCATCCATGTGCTGTGCAATCCGACTTTCGAGATTCGCAGCCTTTCCAATGTAGTAGCGTCCACCTGCAAGGCGTAGTACGTAGAGATTTGTTGACATGGGGACTTTTCCAATAGGGTTTGTCGACTTCATTTTTACTGAGCCCACAAAAAATGAAGCCAGCCTACTCCCACCCTGAAGTCCACACATGTCTACCATTGATTCTGAACTCGAGACCCTGCGTCTAAGACTTGCTTCGCTGGAGGAGCAAAAGAGAATTGAAGCAGAAACTGCAGCAGAGAAGAAGGCCTTCCCTCTTAAGACCCTCGAGGGGATCCTTGATGAGAAGAAAAAGCAGATCGAGCGTAATAGGTACTCTAAAAGCATCCCTCTAGCGAGGTTCTATGACCAAGAGAAAGTAGCATACCTTGAGCCTATCTTTAACATCCTCAAGAACATCCAGGAGCGGTTAGAGGTTCTTGAGAAGAAATAGACCACCGAAAAAATGACCCCACGCCCTCCTCCACCCCAAGTCCGCTGCACCCAGAAATGTGCAAACTCTTCAGAGACTTTTACCTCGAGACACGCAAGGACATGGGCTTCAAAATCTGTATGCTTATCATGGCTGTTGTATCTATCATCCTGATGCTCATAGGCTTCATTGGGATGTACAAGTACCCAACAGACTATGCATACGCTATTACAGCCATTGTAGGTATCTCAGGCTTACCGTGGCCAATCATGGTGGCCATCTTCTTCTGCATTGGTAAGTGTGCCCACACCCCTGAACCTCTTGCCGACCTATATGGTGTGTGAGGCTGAAGCCTTCTTGGATTTCTTCTGTGCGGGCAGAGGCGACGCAGCTTCACACACCTCCTCCCCATCAATCACCCCTATAACAGATAGGAGTAGACCCCGCACAGTACTTATTTTTTCCAGTGTAACAATCCCCTGCTTCTCGAGCAAGTCTCGCACAGCCTTCGTCTCGGCCTTCGCCTCCTTCATCCACTCAGCAGTCCGCAGAAGTTCATGGCCGAGCAGAGCCTTCACCTTCAATAGTTTCTCCTGCTGACGCACCGTCTCCTCTGACTCATTCGGCACCGATGCAGCGAGCCTATACGTTCGAAACGCCACATCAATGCACACATCGAGGAAGGAAAAGACAGACCGCATATCCTGCTTGTACAGAGTATTCACATAGATCATCATCTGCGATGCAGGACTCCACTCAATAGTAATAAACTCATTAAACTTCTTCCCCTGTAGCCGAGACTTGAGCGACAAAAAGATACCGAGGGGTGCGTCAGAATGGAGAGCCATATCTCTCTCGAACTTCGTTACCTCCGCCTTGGGAATATCTGAAGCATAGTTCTTTACCTCAAATAATATCTTACACTTCCTCACTACACACCCCCAATCAGCACAATGGGGCTGTTTGGATGTATTCTCCAAGGGACCCCATGTAGTGTATTCGCTAACCAGCTCCTCAAACTCCTGCTCACCCCGTTGACCGATGTCACATGACCCCACCTTCTTCTCGTCTGCCTTAGCCTGTAGCTCGGCCACACGTGCCTTCATGTCTTCCCGAACTCTCTCCACCTCCTTTCCGTATCTCTCCTCAATGGCAGCCAGTGACCCCTGGAAGGACTTTTGGGCCTTATCTTGAATCTCGAGAATCTGGGCCTGGAGGCTGGCAGTATACGCAGTTAAACGGTCCATCTCCTTACTGTGGTTCGCCTGGGTGCCCTCCTGCATTGAGCGGAGTGTCGCCCTGTACTCAACCTCTCCCCGCCTCTGCGCCTCCTTTTGCACCTCTAGTTCGGTCACCGTGGTGCGAAGCCGAGTAACCTCTTCCTGTTTCTCGGCGAGAACCCGGGCCAACTGTTCCTCTGCCTTCTTCTGAATCTTCTTTGTCTGCTCCTCCACCTCTCTGTCGAGAGACTCCTTGAACTGTGCATCAGTCGCCTCCTTTTTCATGGAGCTCAGGGATGCTGCCGCTAAACGAAGGAGGGTTGGGAACTCCTCTTTTGACACTGTCTGTACGATATCTCTGATTGACTCTGAGTGACGAAATGACGACGCCCATGTGCCATCCTCGAACCACTCTGAGACAAAGGCCTCCATATCCTGTGGACGCGTCCTTTTTCTAAGTCGTTCTTAGATGGCTTCTCGAGGCATATATATAGGGCTCATCCTCTTAGCCTGTGCCTATATCTTATCTAGGCCAAGTAAGGAGGGATTTTCTGGCCAACAGGTCCAGGCCCAACACAGCTACGAGCTCCCAGCAATCGCCTGGACCCATTGGAATAATGAGCGTCCCCCGAAGGTGATCAAAGACATCTTAGAGAACAGACCCCAGGCGATGCCGAACTGGGAGGTACGGTTCGTAACCGATGAGACGGTCCTCGACTATATCGATCAGGGCGATTTCCCGCTCAATTATAAGGGACTCAGTCCCGCCCACAGAGCCGATTGGATCCGTCTGAGGCTCCTCGAACTCTATGGAGGTGCCTGGCTTGATGCGGGCATTATTGTTAATGATGGTGCCGCTCTCGACCGCCTGAGGGAGGAAACTATTGAGAAGCGTGCTGAGTATACAGGCTTTTATCCCAACGATGGTCTGAATAAGATGGGAACACCCTCTTACATTGACAACTGGTTTATCATGGCACCGAAGGGAAGCCCGTTCATTACCACCTGGAAGAAGGAATATGAAACAGCCATTGATATGGGATTTGTCCCATATAAGCGGAAGTTAACGAGCTCAGACCTTGTCTTCACGGACTATAATGTCAAGGACCCAAATGATGTCTATTTAACACCCCAGGCATCCCTGCAAAAGATTCTGCAGACGATGTCCTACAAACCGAACATCATTTTACACCACGCGAGAGATGCTATGATGAAACTGCATGCTGAATGTGCATCTAGGCCGGATAATAAGCAACAGGTAGAATGTATACATGATGCTATCCTGAACGATCCGAAGACGAAGGATATTCCTTATATCAAGTTAAGGAAGGAAGATAGGGGATTTGACATTGCTCCCTACTTTGAACAAGCGTAGACCTAGCGTCTGGTCTTTCTTGCTTTTCTCGACTTAGACTTCTTGGTCTTTCTTCTACCACCGAAGGTATTGTATATTTTTTTACTGGGTCTCACTGTTACATGTGTTCCTGTATTAACATTAACCCCCGCAGTAGCACCCTTTTTAGTAACATTTATACCATTAGCTACTGTAAGCGGTACACTCGATAATCCTGGTCCAGGCATTTCTACTATAAGTGGCCATTTTAACGTGTGGTATTTCTCTTTCTCTTGGTCTTCTTAGATTTTGTCTTAGACTTCTTCGACTTTGTCATGGAGTTCATCGATTTGGAAGTGGAGTTTCTGCTCTTAGACGGTGTTGTCCTTCTTCCACCTGATGATTCAGTAGTATTATTCTTTTCCTCGCGATTATTAAACGTAAGAATACGAGGTTGAACATAACCTCCACGACCCTCTTCTACTCTTGCCTCGGCCGCAGCCTGTGCAGCAGCTCCAGCTGCCGCAGCTCTTTGTTTAGCCAGTATTTCTGCTTGTTTAGCAGCTTCTGCCGCTAAAGAATTGCTCGCCGTCTGTTTCTGAGGAGTAGACATTTCTACTTTTACCACTTAAAATAAGTGAACATCATAACACAGAATGAATATCGCTTATGGTATTGAGGGTACGCAAATCGATGTGACATCCATATTATTCTCGAGCCATATGAAATCTTCGATACTCTACATTCCACCGGATGATAATGTACGCGCAAAGCTATTCACCGATCCTATCTTTGGGAAAGTCAAGTCTATCTTCATCAACGGGCAGTCCTACGGTGCAGATACTCCCATCTTCATCGACACCGCCTCTAAGATGGTTCACACAGTAACAATTCCAGACTATGTGGCTGAAGTCTATCCTGAGGAGGCTATCGCAGCGAAGCTTTCTACACTGCATAGAAAGCTGACCCTCATTCATGGCAGCTTCTGTGACGAGTTTCCTGAGCAAAAGATGGCTGTCCGTTTCTTAAAGCCCGATGACCGAGTCCTTGAGATTGGGGGCAATGTGGGGCGAAACAGTATCGTCATCGGCTCTATTGTCAACCAGAACTCCCTCGTGGTTCTCGAGTCGGATCCTAACATTGCAAAACAGCTAGAAGAGAATCGCAATGCAAATGGGATGACCTTCGCCATTGAGGCATCAGCACTCTCAGCCAGACCCCTGGTCCAGAGAGGCTGGGACACTATGGTAAGTGATACCGTACCTGAGGGCTATAAGAGAGTCGAGACTATCAGCCTAGCCGGCCTGAGGGCCAAGTATCAGAATGCAGTCCCCTTTAACACACTTGTCCTTGACTGCGAGGGAGCATTCTATTACATCCTCAGTGACATGCCAGATATCCTTGATGGTATTACCACTATCATCATGGAGAACGATTACTATGACAGGTCTCATAAGGAATATATTGATTCTACTCTGACTGCCAATGGCTTCAGCGGTGTCTATTCAGAGGCTCTTGGTCCCGAGTATGCGTTCAAGAACTTTCCCTTCAGCTCGAACTTCTTTGAGGTGTGGTCGCGCCGACGTTAAAGGAGTGTTGAGTTACGACTCAAGTAAAGAATTTATTTTTGAAATAAATCCTGACTCATATTTGGCATTTACATACGGAGAGAGACCAATACTAAGGCTTGATTGTTTATACTTTATAAGATCAGTGAATAGCGATAGATATTTACCAATACATACTTCAGAATTTAATGAATCGCCAGAATAAATGTGCAAATGTTCTTTTGCTGAATCATATAATTTTGATAAAATATCGATTCCCTTCTGTGACGAGATTATGATACGATCCTCGGCATCTTCACATGATTCATAAGGGATTGTTCTCCATATATAAATAGAATCATGTAATGCCATATCAACCATAGTTCCTAGATTGGATATTGATGAAAAAATGTCAAAGCGTGTTAATAGTACTGTATCATATCCATGTATCCTTTTGCACAGTTCGGAAATAGAGTTATGCAGCGATAGTATTCTATAAGTATGCATATTTGTTTTTTGTGAAAGTGGGGGTAATCCTAATTCAATTTGACGTGCAATAAATGGTTTTGGATTATATGAATATAAATTCACTGTAAGAGTATGTCCATCAAATACATCATTTAGATTTTTATATATATCATCTCTTGAAGAAGTAGTATCTAATTCTCCAAGTGTGTCAGGACATGAAATTACAATATCTACGGTTGCCTCCTTTGGAAGAAGACTCTTGAATGCAGTAAATTGCTCCTTTGTAATATATGAGCGAATAAATCCAAAAAAACCAATGCATATACGGTAGGATTGAATAGTTTCTACCATATTCTAGTATATCTAGTATATGAAATTTATTAAAGTTACCCTTAAGTAAATGCGCCCAGCCCTAGCCAACTTTTTACGGAATCCTCCCCCCTTTTCTGTGTTAAAGGGTTTGCCCAAGCCTCCCAAGCATCCCAAGGTTGCCCGAGTGCAGACCGACGGCTCGTTACAATAGATGCTTAGCCTATAATAGATGAAGCCTGTCTATCCCCTAATGCTTATCCTTGTTTTATGTTTACTTTACCTTTTCTCGCAAAGAGAAAACTTTGTTGTTGCCTTTACCCCGAATGGCCTAAAACAAGAAAATGTAAACCCTCTTACTTTAACTCCAGATGAAGCAGCTATAAAAGCTACAAGTGTTGCAAACTCTCAAGAAATCCCTCCTGATGCAGTACCTAATGCTACGGCGGCACTTCGTGCTGCTATTACTGCTAGACCAGATATAGTTGATTCGATAAAACAGATTCTGTCGGATCCTGTAATCAATAATGCTCTATATGAGATCCTGCCTCGTGGACGCAAGTAATTTAATAACGATATATTCCCCCACCCCAACCCTTTAACCGAACCCTAATAAGACAGGATGCGCCCAGCCCTAGCCAACTTTTTACGGAATCCTCCCTCTTTTTCTGTGTTAAAGGGGTTGCCCAAGCCTCCAAAGGTTGCCCAAGTGCAGACCGACGGTTCATTTACATCTTTCTCTCGCACAGCCGTTCTTCTTACAACAACAAGTTCCGATGACTACACCCTTCGCTCAACCTACTTCGATCATATGAACTCGACGCAGTCTGAGTGGTGTTCAATCCTTGATGGTATCCTCTTCTCGAAGAAGAAGGATCAGGGGTCAATTCAGCTGGAAAATGACTGCCTCGGTGTGGTCCAGGCCCTGCTAAGAAATAAACCGCCGAGAGATGAACTCCTAGCCTACTTTCACACCTCCATCTACAAGGAACTGAAGGAGCTGGAACACTTTGGTATCCGTTGGATCCCGAGAGAGATGAATAAGGCCGATGAACTGTTTCACTCAGAAAAAGTGAAGCCGGCCAGCCCCAGAACTCCCGTCCCACCCACGCTCTAATGGGTTTCCTCGTCTATATTACATGCAACTTCAGTATCTGCACCGAGACGGGTAAGCCCTATTACCTTGACTCTGTAGACGGCAATGTCAAGAAGGTCTACGGTATCCCCGATATCACCGTGCCACCGCAGTTCAGGCCCTTCCTCCAGCAGTTCGGCGGTCCCTACTTCCACGCTTACACGACCGCCAGGTTCCCTGAGGAGTACTCGCACATCACGTCGATGAGTGCTATTTCCTTCCTAGATCAGTACCCTGATTGGAGCGACGTCCTCATCGACCCTAACTACCATACAGAGGACGGTTGGACGAGGAAGAATCACGAGGACTTCAAGAAGGCTCTCGAGTGGTTCTCTCAGCAGTCCGTCGACTACACTGTCAACTGGTCGTACTAGATAAAGCCCAATCCATATATCCTATAGAATGCTGACCAAGCCCTTTAACGAGGCTTTTTTATGGAAGGGGAAAATCCAGCGTGCAAGGTATCCAAACCCTACACTGAAAAACTCGATGGATATACCAGGGGCCAACCCTTTGACAGGAAAACCTTATCCTACGAATGACACCCTACACGACGAACAGTGTGCATCAGCCTATGTAATGAGCCAGAACTACTGGACTTCAGAACGGCAGAGGAGACAAGCGTATCGTGAAAAACACGCCGGCCCACCCCCTCCCATGCCACCGAGGGAGCCAGAGGAGAGGATTTACACCAAGATATGTACCTTTAGGGAGATGGTAGAGAATCCCAATCCATATCCTGCAAGAGGATCGCTTTTCTAAGATAAATACTAGTATGGCGGCCCCACCACCCCCACTGTCGCTCTTTGGACTTCGGTCAAAAGATCCCACGAGAGACTTGGAAAAATTTCTATATCATGAATACCATACCCATTTTACACTAAAAGAGAATGATACTGTACAGAAGAGCAATGAGATAGGCTCATTTTACTACAGAATGAACGGATACGACTATATATATGTATTCATCTACGATGGAAAAAAGTATCTAATAAAATTCTCTTCCGAATCTCCCTTCAAGGCCAATATTACAAACGAGTGGAATATGTACACAAGGATATATGCATTACATACTCATACATTTGTAGTACAAGGAGTAAAGGGAGGTATCTTTGATAACTATGCATATATTATTCTTCCCTTTGTTGAAGGGAACACCTTGCGTGAATCGTTGCCCCTCTTAACTAATCAAGGTATCGTAAATGTCTTACTTACGGTAACTGATGTCTTAGAGCAGATGTTTCACCATAACATCTGTCACGGGGATATGCATTGGGATAATATCCTTATAACTGTTCACGGTGTAAAGATAATTGATTTCGACAAGACAGGGCCATGTGACGAGGCATCAGAATTAGGAAATATGCAGATAGGATCTTCCACTGCATTTGCAGTTCGACAAGACTATGATTTTATTGGAGCTCCCTTAAACATGAATACTGGTTTCTTTTTACTGTGCAAGATGATATTTAACTATATGAATAAGCCTAGTGGCGATATAGAACTAATAATAAAAACATATATTGATAGCAACCATACGAAAGAAGATATTCAACAGGCATATACTTCTCTTAAGAATGTATTAAAGGGGGCTTCTACGTCAAAGGGAGGTAGACGCACTTCAAAGCGTCGCCTTCGTGGAAGCAGAAGCAGAAGCAGAAGCAGAAGCAGACGCATGCCTTCCTCGAAATAGGACGCCAATGAGATCGCCGAATTGTAACGGCTTGACCGAGAAGGGATAGATATAGTCGTACTCTACGCTGGGAGGTGGGGCTGCCCCGTGATCCACCAAGATGTTAATGATATCGATGATGTGTGTGTTCGACCGTATGATATACTGTCGAACTAAACCATGTAACACAGGTTCTTCAACCATTCTGTACGCCAGCGTCATGGGGCTGTACGCTTCCACGGACCACTTCTCGTTCACCCTGGCTCCCGCCGAGCAGAGATGCCTGACGATGTTCACTGTGTTCTGGCTTATATGACCCTCAACGGTTCTGAAGAGCAATGGCTTATCGTATCCATCAATAGGAACACCCACGTCGATGAGTATCCGAACCTTCTCATCGTCGTCGTCATCTATAGCGGTAAGTATAGCACCAGGGTCAATACATACACCTAGGCGTATAAGTAGTTCAACTGTCGCCTTATGTTTTTCTCTAAGTGCACGATCCATGGCCCCTTCGGGTAATACAGCTCCATGTGTAATGAGTGCCTCTGTCCACGATGGATAGTTGTAGTCAAGACAGACATCGATTGCTCTGAGTCCAAACTTGTCTCGTAGATGAACATCTGCACCGTGCTCGCAGAGGAAGTGGATGTTCTCTGGCGTTGAATAGCCGTCCATCATACATGTTATATACAGGACAGAACGGTCGTTTGCATCAAGGCGATTTATGTTTGCTCCTCGTGCCAGTAACTTCTCCATCTTTCGTTTACCGGTTCCAATCGTGGCTAAGAGAGATAAGGGACACCAATTCATCCCTTCGACTCCATCGACACGCACGTCCAGGCTGAGAATGTAGTCGAAGATATCCATCTTGTAATGGTCACCTTCGAGGCAGAGGTCCATGAGTGGTGTGAATGAATTACTAAGGTTGGAGACATCTGGGTTCGCGCCGAGCAGTACCATACGCTTTATCCTGGCCAAGCTGAACTCAGATGAAATGGTGTTATAGGTGTGAATGCCGATGAGAGAAGACTTCCTGTTCCCTAGGGGCCTATCCATCTTCCTGTAGATGCGGTCATCCTCCCAGATCTCCTTACATGTCTGGCTACCTAAGTATGCTTCATCTTCATAGCCATTCCAGGCAAGAAGGTGGAGTATGGAGTGGAACGTTGGTTCCATGGGGACGCTAAACTATGTGATACCGTTGTTCAAATTTTAGTTAATTACCATCCAGTTGAAGTAAGAACTTGCACCTGCATCAGTAATTACTGCAAAATTACCAGAAGAGGGTACAACACTTACCTTTTGAGGAGTAGCATTGTTTACTGTTACAAGAACCATAGAAGTAGGAGTGCACAATGTAGTATAAATAATATTACTTCCAAGGACTAGGGTACATCTACCAGCAGATGTTGTTAGAGGGGCATTAGAGCTACCCGTTTGAGCGACACCGACTCCTGCAGCTGTATAAGGGCTTACATTTATCTTGCCACCTGAAATGTTGCCCGTAGTGTACACAGGAGGACCCGCCTCCTGGAGGCCGCTGGAATCAAGTGCCTCTGCAGCTAAGTTGTGTTGATAGCTCTTGTCGGTATTGAACGGAGCGAAGAGAGGAGAGTTAGGATCAATAAAGCCACTTAGTCCAGAAATGATATCATAGACGCCGATGAGAAGGTGATATTGGGCCTGGGTAGTAGGGTCCAGTAAGTCGGGGTGTGTGCCCTTTTGTAGCTTCTTTCCATTCTCGCGAAGAATGTGCCCTGCAGCACATTTTAGGTCGGTTGCTCCGGAAACAATTGCAAGAGTTCCGCGGGTATTTAACGACCTGTCAAGAGAGGTCTTGTAAGAGAAAAAGTTATTGGTGAACACACCACTAGCCACATACTGGCGTCTAGGAACGGATGCATAAGCAGACGAAACACTGGACATTCTACTATAGATATATATTCCTAGTAGAATGTGGAGGTGGGTCATTGGCCTTTTACTTGTCTTACTCCTAGCCATAAGAGCCATAAGAACCATAAGAACCATAAGAACCCTTGAGCCATTCCACGGCGGCGGAGGCGGAGGCCACGGTGGAGGCCACGGTGCAGGCCACGGTGCAGGCCACGGTGCAGGCGGCGGGGGTCGCTATGCACCTTCCTACGGGAGTGGTCACGTGAGGTCATATAGCGGCGGCGGAGGGTCCAGTGGCGGAGGCTGGGGATGGATGTGGGCATACCCCATATGGTTTATTGCCGACGAGTACTACCCTGAAGATGTATATTACGGGCCGTATTATTACTATTGAGCCAATAAAAATGAATTCCCCAATGTAACACATTCAGGTCCAGAAATGATTCGTGTTGATTTCATAAAGAAACACGAACAGAAGGTCGATCATATCTATGAGTTCCTGAACCACCCACTCAACCTAGTCCTCACCATCAAGGGAACCGGTCAAGAGGGTAAGAAGACAGCCTTGGTGGAAGCAATTGATATGTGCAACCTAATCGAGCCCAGCATCCAAGACGTGAACTCGTCGGAGAATTCCTGGATTTTCCTTAATAACCGTGTAGGCCTACTAAAAATCGTGAATATAGTCTATTCCTGGGATGATATGCCTACAGACCCTTCTGTACAAGTCATTGCCTTTGACAGAGACCCTGTTTACTCCTCCTCGCTCGTATCCTCCCCATTATAGACGTCCTGAATAGCATCGGGCTCAAAGACATTCATGTAACCCGACTTCCAGCGAGATAGGCTCCAGTTCCTCCCATTGTTCAGACTCTTATGAAGGTCCCGCTCGAGAACCATCTTGAATGGCAGAGAGATATCTCGGCGAACCTTAACGATATAGGCAACCCACTCTGCCTTGAGACTCTGCCACTCGGCATCTGTCAGCGAGTTTGGTCGGTGGTGTCCGTCATCATACGCAACCCTCTCGCCATGCGGAAGCCCCCTCTGCGACTCATCGTACTCTACACGTGCCCGATGAGACAAGCTGTATGCAATATATCCTAGGAAGTTTCCTGCGTCCCAGTTTCTATTAACCCACTTCTGACCCTGTACCCTGTAGATTGCATCCGCCCCCTCAAAGACCTCTAGGATACGCTGCAGATCACGCAGCACTCCTTGCTGGTCGAACTCCTTGGTGAGGAAGGAGTTAGCAACCATTCTGTCATACGCCTTGGTCATGTGGAAGGCTCCATGTGCCAGGCCAGTGACGAGAGCCACTGCATCCTGGAGCCACTTCCTCTTTTTGTCTGTCCCGTTCCTCGCCCCCCAGATGGGGACGGCACGGTCATGGAGTCCAGACCCAGGGGTGAAGAGAATCCCTTTGACAAAGCTAATCATGCGTGTAGACGCATGGGCGTGGTACCGCTCGCCCGTGGACAGGGGAGCACCGTTCTGGTGCCAATCGAAGATCTGAATGCGGTCCTCCTGGGTGGCATTGCTATAAGAGACTACCGAGATGGGATAGTTATCGAACCAATCCTGCTCTCTCACGGAAAGCTGACTGTACAGCTTCCCGTTAGATGCAAACTCATCCTTCCTGTACTTCATGGCTGTAGTGATTCGCTGATTCCCGTCCTCTAATGTGGGCTTCTCGACCCGATGCTCTCCCAAGAGGATGGCAGGGCAAGGAAAGCCACGCAAGACGCTCTGGACGAACTTGTCCTTGCGAGACTCATTCCAGCAGTACTCTCGCTGGTGCTCTGGAATGATGATCTCATCCTCCTCCCTCTGTTGGATAATGCTCAAGAGAGTCTTTGTAGAGAAGGAGACGCGTACACGACTCTGAGCCATGGTTGGACCGATGATACACCCAGCTCGCCACTTCAACTTTTTCAGCCGGTATACCTCAGAGTGCAGAAAAAAAGTTGAAGTCCCGCCCTGTCCCCGACACGAGTCCCATCACACTAAATGTCAGCCCCTACGCCTAAGAAGTTTCTGCTGCAGGGCTGGAGGGCGTTCGCCGAGGAGCGTGGCGTGAACATGAAGGAGGAGCCTGAGACGTTCGCCTGGTGCGACTCCTACGACAGGCACTACCTGGAGGACTGCCGCCAGGCACTAGAGAAGGTCGAGGGTGCCAAGGAGTGGCTGAAGACCTATACGTGCCCGAAGAAGGACTACCCCTTTAGCACTGGCCTCGGTCCCCAGATTATCCTTGATGGCGGTCACAGCGGAGCATCCTTTACCGGTACTATGTGGAGGTATAAGTATCTCCTGAACAACTGGGACACCTACGTGTACGAGCAGAAGAAGAGTGTTGCTGTTGAGGCTTACAGGGCGATCACTCCCCCTAACTACATCTACAACCGCCTCGTTGCAAACTGTAAGCTCTACCTCACTAAGAACAGTGCCCAGATCTACGACCTGATTATGGGCGACTGGTCTACCTACTCCCCAGAGGCTGATGCTGCCAAGACAGTTGACGAGATTCAGAGGATCATGACCCCTCTCGCTGAGGAGTTGACTGAGCTTGATAAGGAGGACAAGGCTCGTGAGGCTGAGAGGGAGCATATTAGCCTCATTGGCTCTCTAGAGTTTCTCTACGAGAACCCGTCACGCTGGTTTGACACGATGAACGGTTGCTCCCTGAACCCTGGCCACCCGAACAGAATCACTCCGAGGGCACTGGACGAGATGGAGGAGAAGTATCCTGGCTACAAGCACCACATTGAGCTGGTGAAGATGGCTATTCCTCGTCTGAATTCCTACTCCAATACGTACCGTAACGACTGGTCGTTCATGAGTAAGTTCATGGCTGAGCAGGGAGTTGTGGCAGGGGTGGTGTAAACGTAAGTGGAGAAGAAGAGTACAAGACTATATTCGCTAGATTTGCAAATATATGAAGCATAACGTGTGCATAGATGGAACTCTGGGTGTCCCCTTTTTTGTGGTAGAGGATACCTATTGGGTAAAAGGAGATAGCGACTAACATAATAGCATAATACTCTGCAGCAAAGTCTGCAGTATATGCCATGATACCTTGGTATACAAAGCAGGACTTCACAACCGCCATGTCTAAATATCTCCGCCATGAATAATCCGGCTTGTACCAGTACAGAGTTGATGAGATAAATACAGAACCTGGAACGATGGCTAATGCATTTTGCTGCATATAGAGTGCGTAAAAGAAGGAAAGAAGGCTAAGGTGAGACACTTTATAAATAAGCATGTAGGGCCTCTCGAGGGTCTCCATGGGAGAGCGTAGAGAATTATCTTTAGGGCGAGAAATAAAATGTATTGATTATGTAGAAGATGTCTTATCAACCGCACAGTTATAATGCGAATGTAGAACCCCTATCTCAGAATGAGATGGCAAAGGAGGTAGTTAATGCAGCAAAGAGAAGGTATAATAATGCAGCTAGAATGTACCTGCCCAGTGTTAATATTAATGGATCACAGGCTAAGGGTGTGGAAGATAGTCGCAAGGAGTATGAGAGGAAACTTAAAAAATATGAAGAATATTTACAGTCAAAGAAGGGGGGTATACGTAGAACCAGCAAGGCGAAGAAGACTCGCAAGGCCCGCAAGTCTAGACGTGTATAATATACCCCAGGGTTAAATAGTACAAACACTACACATAAGATGTCAACAGCATTTGTCACCTTATGCGATGAACCGTACCTTCACAAGGCTATACAAACGATTAAAGATATTCGTGGAATGGGGCAGTGGACAGGAGATCTCGTCCTTATTACAGTAGGCTTCACCTTGCCCGAAGATATTCAAAAGAAGTATTCCATAACCACAACCTCCTTCTTACCGATCCAGACAGATTCTCTTCTCGCCCATTTCCGTGCTAACCCTTTTACTGAACCTACCTGCGATGGAAGAGAATTTAAGAAGTGCACCCAGTGGGAGAAGCTCCACGTCTTCGATTCTTTCTTTTGCCAGTGGGAGAGAGTTATCTTCGTGGACGCCGGCCTTCGCCTCCTCGATGGAGTGGATAACTTTTTATCTTTAGAGTGGAAGGGACGTTTCTTGGCACAAGACGATACATGGAATGATCCTTCAAAGACATTCAGGTGTCAGTTAGAGATACCAAAGAACGAAGAACATCTACAGGTCCTAGACTCTAACTATGGGAACATCCTAGACCTGAAGTACTTCTTGAACTGTATGTTTATCTTTGACACATCTCTCTTAACCAACACATCTAAGGAAGAAATGGTTATGATAATGAACACCTTCCCTATCTGGAGGACAAATGAGATGGGGGTGATGAATATCTTCTTTACGTTTTATCTTAAGGTCTGGACTCCCTTTCCCACTTATGCAAAGAATGGAAAGTATCTCTTCGAGTGGTGCGAATACAATAGACCTTCTACACGCTGGTACCAGTACTGTGCACTGAAATACCCTGCTACCCTGCCCCAGGGGAAGACTCTTGGAGTAGCCATACCCTGTTACACTAAGCATATACCGAAACTTCTTGAGCTCCTAGATTCTATAGAGGATCAGACACGCAAGCCAGACGTTGTCTCAATCTCTTGTTCTTCGACGAGAGAAGAAGAGTTCCCTAAGTTAAGAGACTACGGATTTGGTGTTATAGTCCATACAACTCCAGAAAGAAAAAATGCTGCACAGAATCGCAATATAGCAGCACGTCGACTAGAGACAGACCTTATAACCTTCTTCGATGCAGACGACCACATGCACCCTCAGAGGATCGAGGCACTCATGGTCGCATTTAGTGAGCCATGTGATATTGTGTTACATAGTTATTTAGTGGATAAAGAAACTGAGCAACCCTATGCCCGTATAGAGAAATTTAATATTATACGAAATAAATTATCTCAGTGTTATTCTGGATGTATTAATTTGGACTATGTATCACGGATTCATCATTCCCAGGTAAGTGTACGCAAAGAGATGTTTGAGATGAGCCCATTCTCCGAGGAAAAGAAACACGAAGTTAAAGAGGATTGTGTTTTCTGTTATAGAATATTTGGGTTTCCTGGTATTCAATCTGCCTATATAGCCGATCCTCTATCTAAATATATTCAAGGATTTGCAATGAATGCATATACAGAAGGTAAGGAATAATATATTATCCGCGGAAATAGTAAATGTATTTTAATGAATGTGTATGTTATAATGCTCGATCTTAGAATTGAGTCCATTGAGAAATACACTAAAACTATTATGAAAGATTGTCCAGAAATAAAGAATTGTGAATATGTGCCAAAACCACCCGGTACAGAGCATTATTTACTTCTTGCTGCATTATCTATGCAATTAAAGAATAAAACAATTCTAGATTTTGGAACCTATAGAGGAAATTCGGCGTATATGTTAGCCTATGGTAATAGAAAATTAAATAATAATAATAATATTATAACATATGATATAACAGATGTATATAAGGAATTAGTTGACACTGCAAATGTTGATTATAGATTTGATAATATGTTTGATCCTGTTGTAAGAGAAGAGAATAAAGAATTCCTCTTGTCAAGTGATGTTATGCTCATTGATATTGATCCACATGAGGGAATATTAGAGTATGATATGTATAATTGGTTAAAGGAAAACAATTATAAGGGAATAATTATTTATGATGATATTCATTTGGGGCCAGGTCACATGGGTACAAAGTCATCAAGAAGTATGAAAGAGTTCTGGAGTAAGGTAGACGATAAGTATAAGATAGACTTAACATCGGTAGGTCACTGGACGGGAACAGGTGTAGTATGTTTTAATGTAGAAAAGTGTGAGATAGTGTACTAGTATGGTGTGGTGTGGTGTGGTGTGGTGTGGTGTGGTGTGGTGTGGTGTGGTGTGGTGTGGTGTGGTGTGGTGTGTATGCAATTGAACATGTAGTTCATGATATGTTTATATGATGATCTTTTTGTATTGTGTAGATGTATGTAGGTGTTGGGTGGCATGTGTCTTATGTGGATGCAATGTAACATGTAGATCATGATATGTTTATATCATTATCTCTTTGTGATGTGGAGATTCATGTAGGTGTCATATGGGTTGATATTGTACTTCATCATGGAGAATTCATGATGTATTCATATCATGATATATAGATTCTACATACTACTCCACAGATATGCCGGGGCTCATACTGTTTACACATTTTATGACATGAATACGTCATGCAGTGGAGATTCATGGAGATGTTATATAGTCTGATATAGAACTTCATCGTGGAGAATTCATGATGTATTTATATCATGACATATAGATTCTCCATACTACTCCACAGATATGCCCGGGGCTCATACTGTTTACACATTTTATGACATGAATACGTCATGCAGTGGAGATTCATGGAGATGTTATATAGTCTGATATAGTTCTTCATCGTGGAGATTTCATGATGTATTTATATCATGACATATAGATTCTCCATACTACTCCACAGATATGCCGGCATTTTCGCTGTTGTCTGATTTCATGACTCAAAAGAGTCACCAGAAAACACAGAAAAAATTATTTCCATTTTTTCGCAGATGCAGATTTTTTTTCACTCTCCGGTTCAGATTAATATACATC
>Ga0118677_10004247_pt1 | contig 26324 bp, 21 predicted proteins | sample AliMusrvi5mmetaG_FD_86154 | JGI IMG/M metagenome (GOLD analysis project Ga0118677, IMG submission 86154) | reverse complement strand
ACAATATATTGAATGAACATCTTCTTCGGGAAAATTCTTATTCGCATCTTTGTGCCTTAATTGTTGAAACCGATTTCCCATTAAATCATACAATATGGATTTTTCAGGTATACTTAAGTATTTTATCCCAAAAGAAAAGAAATTTTACGCCATGTTTAATCATGCGGCGGAGAACACTATTGAAGCATCGGCAGCACTGGTACAGTTATTCAATACTCCGTCTCTGGATGATCGGCGGGCAATCGGACTTACCATTAAAGCCATTGAAAAGAAAGGTGATGAATTTACCAACCGGATTTTTGATGTTTTAAACCAGTCGTTTATCACTCCTTTTGACAGGGAAGACATCAACGAATTAACTTCAACCATCGATGATGTTGTTGACTTAATCTATGGTGTTTCCGGTAAAGTTGAAATATACCGCTGTACAGTTTTTAGTTCCTTCATGAAGGATATGGTTGTTGTGATTCACGAGGGATGCCTTTTGATAAAGGTTGCTGTAGGGGGCATGGAAGGCACTAAAAATAAGCACACAGTTCTGAAAGCATGCAAAGACATCAATAAGCTGGAAACCCGCGTTGATGAATATTACCATATGGCTATTTCAAGCCTTTTTGAAAACGAGAAAGATCCGATTGAATTGATTAAGCAAAAGGAAATCATCCAGAACATAGAGAAAATTGCCAATAAGATTGAAGATGTTTCCGATGTAATCAAGACCATTCTGGTGAAATATGCCTGATTCAGGTTCAGTTAATAGTTTTTAAACTTAATCTATCAGGCTATGCTTACCATATTAATTGTAATAATTGTTCTGGCTTTTGCGTTTGATTTGATCAACGGGTTTCATGATGCTGCCAATTCAATTGCAACCGTTGTTTCTACCAAAGTACTCAGGCCATTCCCAGCTGTGCTGTGGGCTGCATTTTGGAATTTTATGGCGTATTGGATATTTGACCTCAAGGTTGCCAATACGGTTGCCAAAACCGTTACTGATCCAAGTGTGATTAATCTACAGGTTATTTTGGCGGGTATTATTGCCGCCATAATCTGGAACCTGCTGACTTGGTATTATGGCATCCCATCTTCTTCATCACATACCCTGATTGGCGGTTTTGCAGGTGCTGCAGTTGCATATACAGGTAGTTTCGCAGTAATAAATCAGGCAGTAATATTAAAAACAATTGGATTTATTTTTCTGGCACCGGTAATTGGAATGTTCATTGCGTACGTCATAACTGTTATCATCCTTTGGACCTGCCGGAAGGTCAATCCTCACCATGCCAATAAGTGGTTTAGACGCCTTCAGTTGGTATCATCGGGAGCCTTTAGTTTAGGCCATGGCGGAAGTGATTCACAAAAGGTTGTAGGTATTATTAGTGCAGCTATGATGGTCTATATCGTTCATTTAAATAAAATAGGACTAGCAATTCCTGATTGGGTTCATGTTACACAAACTATTGATGCACTGGGAAATCAGCATCTGCATGTACCATCATGGATTCCTATTTCCTGTTATACTGCAATATCATGTGGTACCATGATGGGCGGATGGCGTATTGTGAAAACGATGGGGACAAAAATCACCAAAGTTACTCCGGTTGAAGGTGTTGCAGCTGAAACTGCTGGAGCAATTACATTGTTTGCCGTTTCTCAGGGACTGGGAGTACCGGTAAGTACAACTCATACAATTGCCGGTTCTATTATGGGTGTTGGAATGACCAAACGTCTTTCCGCGGTTCACTGGGGCGTTGCAAATAATCTGCTGATAGCCTGGGTAGTAACAATACCTGTAAGTATGATCATTGCCGCATTGGTTTTTCTGGCAATGACTGCTATGGGAATTTAGTCGATTTCATCCACAAATAGAAAATGCATGCCTGATTAGAATCTGTCATGCATTTTTTTTAGCTCTGATGATTTGAATCCTGACTTTTCAGATACAGGTTACTGTCGCCATAGCTGAGGAAGCGGTAATCATTAGCCAGTGCATGTTCGTAAATCCTTATCCATTCGTCACCCAGATAGGCTGAAATCAATAAAAGCAGTGTGCTTTGCGGCTGATGAAAATTGGTAATCAACCCGTCAACAATCCGGAAGGTGTAACCCGGTGCAATGATAATCTGCGTGGATGCCGATAAATAATCAGTATGATGCCTGTCCAGTAAACGAATCAAAGCTTGTAATGAATCACTGGCCGAAAGCTGTTTCTCTTTTTCCTGATAAGCTTCCCATTGTGACACTTTCAGGTCCAAAATGTCGGAACCGGGATTCAGGTAGACCTGAAGTCCCAACCAATATAAACTTTCCAATGTTCTGACCGAGGTGGTACCCACTGCAATTTTCTTTCCTTGGTGGTGAAGAAGTTGATTTAGAAAATCGCGACTGATGTAAATATGCTCAGCGTGCATATCATGGCCCGAGAGCGTATTGCTTTTTACAGGTTGAAATGTACCGGCGCCCACATGTAGGGTTAATTCAGCAAGTTGATGACCATCTTTTTCCAGATGACTAATGACTTTTTCCGTAAAGTGCAATCCTGCCGTTGGTGCAGCGACCGAGCCTTTGATTTTTGAATATACAGTTTGGTAGCGTTCCAGATCGCTTTGTTCCGTTTCACGTTTCAGGTAAGGCGGAATAGGCAATGATCCTGCCTGTTCGATGATCCGCGAAAACTCAAAATCCGGATTATTCCAGCTAAAACGAATAAGCGATTTATCCTTCTCCGGATCAGTTTGTTCAGCGCTAAGCTCAATATCAATTCCATCAATACGAATGATCTTATGCAAGCGTTCGCCTTTCCATTTCTTCTGGTTGCCAACCATGCACTTCCAAATGCAGAATGTAGTGGTCTGAAAAGCAATCTGGTAATCTGCAGGTTTATGGGGATCGAGAATGAATATTTCGATTCTGGCTCCCGTTTCTTTCTGAAAGTGCAACCTCGCACGAATGACCTTTGTATTGTTGAATATCAGCAGACTTTTGTCCGGCAGGCAGGCTGACAGATTTCTGAACTGTTCATCCTGTATCTGTCCGTCCTTCCATACCAATAGTTTCGATTGATCCCGTTCAGCCAATGGATATTTGGCAATCCGCTCGTCAGGCAATTCATAAGTATAATCACTGATCGAAATTCCAGTTACCTGCCGGAGTAATTTGTTTTCTTTTTTCATAGTAGATGGATGGCAAAATTACCATTTCAGGTGATACCTTCAAAATAACAGTCAGGCGAATCCATTTATTTTTCATTTTAAATTCAGGGTAAATCATTCTGATGCACTTTCATCCCAAAGCATGATCTATTGTTCTGTAACTGTATACCCACCAAAAACCGTCTGACTATAATCGAAGCAATTTCATATCAACCGATTAGGGCTGAAATGTCCAACGAGTAACTATCGAGTATCACCTTGAGTATACCTTGAGTATACCTTGAGTATACCTTGTGTGTACCTTATGTGTCCAGAAATACATAAGGTATACTTATTTAATACTTATCCTATACTTACTCTATACTTATAAGAACAGTCTGATATAGCCCGGTTAATACAATAATCCTGCCAGAACAGAGTTTGGAAGTGCCGATGAATATCTAAACTTACTGCGTGAAATCCACCAGGTGATGTGTTCTGATCTTTTTATTTCGGGACTCTTTGGTAGGGAATCATTAAGCCATCAGGATTCATTCAATTTGCTCTCATTTCAGGGTAAGCTGAATCATAGTCAGCCATAGTTTCTATTGTGGTTGGATTCTTTTATTGTAGTTTTGCGTAAAATATTCAGAAAATGATAAAATCAGGAGATAAAGTAAGGTTTTTAAATGCCGTTGGAGGCGGTATTGTAAAATCGGTAATCAATAAAACCATGGTTAGCGTGGAGGATTACGATGGGTTCGAAGTTCCGACCCTCATCAGCGAATTAGTGGTGGTTGACGATTCAGTCTCGATGGATCCTGAACGAAGGTCATCAAGGGTTAAAGCACCCGAAAAGAAGGAGGAAGTGCCGGTAGTAAAGGATCAACCAAAAATGGAGCCTAAATATGTGACAGGAAAAGATACCCCTGTTTGTTACCTTGCATTTGTACCACAAGACGAAGCAAATCCTGTTGAAGGCGAATTGAAAGTCTACATGGTGAATGATAGCAATAATTATATCCTGTATAATTATAGCCACCTGAAAGACAAGCTCTATAAAAGCGTTGAGTCGGGTAAAATGAACCCCAACAGCAAACGCTATCTCGAAAGTTTCAGCCGGTTCGATCTGAATGAACTGCCTTATTTCCAGTTTCAAATGGTTTTTTTTAGGGAAGAATCTACAAAGCTTGAAAGTCCTGTGGTGAAAAGCCTTCACTTGAATCCGGTTAAGTTTTACCGACAGGGGAGCTATGAGAAGACAAAGTATTTTTCTCAAAATGTCATTCTTATTTCATTGCTTGATCCTGATATGGAAGCCGAAGTTGCCAAACTTACTGAGCCTGAAATGACTAAGGTAGTTTTTGAAAAGGAGGAGCCGAAAGTGGTGGTAAAACGTGCAGCCTCGCCCGATCTGGTTGAGATCGATTTGCATATTCACGAACTGCTCGAAGATACCCGGGGGTTGGCCAGTCATGACCTGCTTGAAGTGCAGCTGGGCCGTTTTCGTAATGAACTCGATACGGCCATTGAGAACGGCACCAGACGAATAGTATTTATTCACGGTATAGGCAACGGAACCCTCAAACAGGAGCTCCGTAAGGAACTCAGCACCAAATATAAAAAGTACTATTTTCAGGATGCCAGCTTTAAGGAATACGGCTATGGCGCCACGATGGTGATTTTGAAGAATGCATAGAAATTTCAAGTTCCAGGTTTCATGTTGGGAGCTGAAACTTGAGACTTTGAACTTGAAACCTGAAACTTTTTCGGCATCTTTGCAGTGCAGAACGCTCTATCGTCTCCCGAGCATTCGGGAGGAGGAAAGTCCGGGCAACGCAGGGTATCGTGCTTCTTAATTGGAAGGCGGGCGAAAGTTTGCAGTAAGGTAACAGAAAATGACCACCTGGTTTTGACGTGTCATGACCGGGAACGGGTGAAAAGGTGAGGTAAAAGCTCACCGGTGGTGGTGGCAACATTGCCAACCGTACCTCTGACGAGTTGCAAAGCCAAATATATCATGATTTTTCCCCGAGGACTCGGGGGAATACAGAACGGCCCGTTTTGATTCTTCGGAAGTCATGAGGGGTAGGCTGCTTGATCGGGTAAGTGATTACCCGGGTAGATAAATGATAGGGATCCCGAGTAATCGGGATACAGAACCCGGCTTACAGATCTGCGTTTTTTATAAATAAATAAGGCGATTGTCGAAAGATGATCGCCTTATTCAGTTAATGTTTCTTTCAGTTAATCCTTTATCGATTTATTACACTGACATATTGCCATTTAACCTGACTACTGCAACTGCGATTTGGAAATCACAGGACCCCGTGCTGCCTTCGGATCGGGTTTGTTGGTTTCCAAACCGACTCTTGCTTTTCAAAAAAAAGGCGATCGTTGGAAGAGGATTATCGCCTTAATTGGCTAAAGTTTCTTTCAGTTAATCCTTTATCAATTTCTTACACGAACATATTGCCTTTTAACCTGACTGCTGCAACTACGATTTGGAAATCACATGACCCCCTCGTTTCACTGATATAATTGGTATTTTAAAAGGAAATCTCCTCTATATTTTGTATATTAGTAAAAATCGTTCTTCCAATGGAAAAGAAAGAATTTTACCGACAGTACTTGCCCCATTTCCAGCAGCCCGGACAAGCGTATTTCATCACATGGAGTTTAAAAGAAGCCATCCCTGCATTGGCATTGGATTCATATACAAAAAAAATAGAATTGCTTCAAAATCAGATTAAGATGCAAAAGATTATAAAATCAAAAGATAGTGTGATTGAAAACCTTGAAAAAGAATACCATCTTGTAAGGAGAAAATATATAAAAGCATTCAACGACCTACTCGATGTGGAACAAAAATCTTCCATTAATTTATCAGGACCTCAAAACGCTCAAGCTGTCATAAGTTCACTTAGGTACTGGGAAGGCAAAAAGTTAACAAATTACGCTTTCACTATTATGAGTAATCATATACATTGGGTATTCGCGACTCATAGCAAAGATGAGAAAGGCAATCTTGTTTATTTACAGGATATATTGAAATCGGTAAAGCAATTCACAAGCAATCAGATCAATAAACTTGAAGGCAGGAAAGGGACCTTGTGGCAGAAAGAAAGTTTTGATACCACCATTCGAAATCAAGAACACCTGTTTAATGCAATAAATTACACTTTGAATAATCCTGTGAAAGCAGGCTTGGTTTCAGACTGGAGATTATGGCCTGCCAGCTATTGTGCCGAAATTTTTTTATAGAATTGGGGTCAGTTGGTTTCCAAACCGAATCTTGCAATACCTCCTTTGAAAGCCAATAAGCTAATCGGAACTACCGGCTTTTAAAATATCATTCTTCTTAAGCAGTCTTCCGTATCTGCGATTTGGAAATCACAGGACCCCTTAGCTACCTTTGGATCGGGTCTGTTGGTTTCCAAACCGACTCTTGCAATACCTCGTTTGAAAGCCAATAAGCTAATCGGAACTACCGGCTTTTAAAATTTCATTCTTCATAATCAGTCTGCCGCAACTGCGATTTGGAAATCACAGGACCCCCTGGCTACCTTTGGATCGGGTCTGTTGGTTTCCAAACTGAATCTTGCAATACCTCGTTTGAAAGCCAATAAGCTAATCGGAACTACCGGCTTTTAAAATATCATTCTTCTTAAGCAGTCTTCCGTATCTGCGATTTGGAAATCATAGGACCCCCTGGCTACCTTTGGATCGGGTCTGTTGGTTTCCAAATCGACTCTTGCAATACCTCTTTTGAAAGCCAACAAGCTAATCGGAACTACAGGCTTTTAAAATTTCATTCTTCCTAACCAGTCTGCTGCAACTGCGATTTGGAAATCACAGGACCCCCTGGCTACCTTTGGATCGGGTCTGTTGGTTTCCAAACCGACTCTTGCAATACCTCTTTTGAAAGCCAATAAGCTAATCGGAACTACAGGCTTTTATAATTTCATTCTTCTTAAGCAGTCTTCCGTATCTGCGATTTGGAAATCACAGGACCCCTTAGCTACCTTTGGATCGGGTCAGTTGGTTTCCAAACCGATTCTTGCTTTTCATAGAAAAAAGGCAATCGTTGGAAGATGATCGCCTTATTTGAGCAACTGTTTCTTTTTATTTTTCAGCGACATTGAATACTAAATCCACATTAATAAACTCACTGTTAGGGATTTTTGATCCGGGAATTATTTCTGGTTTTATTTCTACCTCATTGAACTTACCCATCAGACCTATTGCTCTGACAGATTGAATTAATTTGGCTTTACTGAATATATCACCTGACTTGATCTCAATTTTATTTAGAATATCTTTGGTGGGAACATTCTTATTACCTTTAATATCGATTTTACCTATTTTGCCGCGATTACCTTCATAAATCGTAAAAATCAGATTTATAGTACCGTCATTTGATGTATTTTCTGAGGTTTTAATATTTGAAAATAGATATCCTTTGTCTAAGTATAGTGATGAAACTCCACGTTTATCGTTCCATATTCTACTATTTAACTTCTCTTTGGAGTATTCATCCCCTTTTTTCATTCCAAGGACCTCATTCAGCTTTGCCGAACTATAAATTGTATTATTTACCCAAGTGATATTCCCAATCTTCGATGAATTTGCTTTCTTATCATTTACATCTGCGGTTACTTTAACGTCTATTGTGCTATTTGAGGTGGTCGATGTTCCCTTTTTACTGGTAATTAATATTACACCATTTATTCCTTTATTACCATAAATTTTAGTTGCTTGTTCTCCCTTTAAAACATTAATAGATTCTATGGTTTCAGGAGGAATATTATTTACATTCATGCCTTCAACAATAACACCATCCTTGACAATTAGTGGTTGCTTTCCTGAGTCATCTGAAATGCCGAATTTTAATGGAGAGTTTGTTTGGAGATAAATGGTCGGAGGCAGTGTCGATTTTGAGTCTTCCTCTTTGACTGCAACTTTCTTCAAACTAATTTCGACTACTCCATTTTTACTTTTTACTCCATATTTAGTTATGGCAGATTCTCCCTTTAAAACATTTACAGATTCTATTTTATCTGGATTTAACTGATCAACTTCAGCTTTAGTAGCTTCTTTCCCATCGATTATAAAAAGAGAATTAGATTTTGCAAAATCCACCGAAATGGTATCAGCTTTTATAATATTAGTCCCATTCTTAGATTTGCCCTGAACGTTCTTTGCATTAAAATTAAGTCCTGATACTGAGGCTGTACCTTTAGAGGAAAGAGAGACAAAATTGCCTTTTAAGGTTGTGACAGAATCTTTCAAGGATGCTTGATCTTTATTCTGTCCATTACTATGGGTTTTTGCATCCTGAATAGTGAGACCTTCATCCTGTCCTGACTTTTCCTTAGCCTGTTGAAACTTGTATTCCGGAGTGGCAAAGGCATAGAAAACTCCTGCCATTAGCGGCAATACTAGTAATAGCTTAAGTTTTCGTAATGGTGATTTAATATTATGTTTCATCATGTCGAATCTTTTTTTATTGAGTGAATAATTGAACGAATTGGCCAGTGAAATCACCGGTCCGCCGAACATCTGGTTCAGTAAAGCTGCACGATAAATAGCTGGGTTGGAGCTGCGCTGCAGCGCATGCTCATCGGCCAGGTATTCGTGGTTCTGCCTGATCAGGTGGCCATAGAGCCAGATCACCGGATTAAACCATTGCATCGTGCGAAGGATTTCAAAAAGCAGCAGATCGATCCAGTGCTGTTGCCTGATATGCTCCAGTTCGTGGTTCACTATTTCGTTCGTTTCGATTTCGTCGATTGAAGGATTGACAAAGATGAACGAGAAGAATGAAAACGAAGCCGGATAGGCATCGGTACGGATTAATTTAGCTGAACGATAAGAATATGTTTCTGATTTCTTAATGATGCTGAAAATAGGTAGCGTTTGCTTCAAAATACGGAACACCAGGAAAAGAATACCTGCCAGATAGCCAACCAGCAATAGATTTTGCGGATTGAATGATTGCTCCGGTACGACTATTCCCTGAATCTGAGGTTCAGAGCCTTCAACAACTGGAACAAGTGGCAGCAAAACCGTATAGTGCCAGGTGAACAGTGGAAAGATAAAAGAGACCAGAATTCCTGAAACCAGGTAAATCCGGTTTAGGGTAAAGAAACGCTCGTTGCGGAGAAACAACGCATAGACCAATGCAAATCCCGTCAGCCAAACCGACGATCTGAACAAATAGAGTGCAAGTGCTTCCATGGGTTACGGGTTTAGTCTTTCGACAGTTCTTTTCTGGTTTCTTCCATTAATTGTTCCAAATCCTGTATGGTCAGGTCTTTCTCGCGGGCAAAGAATGACGCCATGGCCGGAAACGAGTTGTTGAAATAGCTCTTCATCAATCCGAAAAGCTGCGTCTTCGAATACTCATCCTTCGATACCAAAGGATAATAAACATGTACGTTTCCGTACGTTTTATGCGACACAAAATCCTTCTTTTCCAGGATACGCAGAACGGTAGAGACCGTGTTGCGCACAGGCTTGGGTTCATCGAACCGGTCGCGGATGTCTTTAACCAATCCTTCTCCCATTTCCCATAAATGTTGCATTACCTGTTCTTCAGCTTTTGTCAGTTGCATATCCTTAGTTTTACATTTATCAATCCTTCAAGACAAATATATGACTATAAAACTAGTCATGCAAATATTTTTAGTTAAAATTGACTAAAAACATAGTCCATGACAAAAAAGAGCCAATAGTCGTTGGGAAATAGGAATAAGGAAATAGGAATAAGGAAAATTTCTCATTCCTTTTTCCTTTCACTCTTAAAACTCAGAAGTAAAGTGGAACTTGATATCCTTAAATTCGCCTTGAGCCATATCCAGTATGAATTGTGAGTCGGCCATAAAGACATCACGGCCACGCTTGTCGGTTGCCATTCGTTGATGTTTTCGGTTCTTAAACTCAATGAGGGCTTTAGGGTTTTCGCTCGAAATCCAACAGGCTTTGAACATCTGCATGGGCTCGAAACGACATTTGGCATTGTATTCATGTTCCAGACGGTATTGGATCACTTCTAACTGGAGCTGTCCGACGGTGCCAATGATTTTCCGCCCGTTAAACTGACTGGTAAATAACTGTGCAACTCCTTCATCCATTAACTGATCGATTCCCTTATTAAGCTGTTTGGTACGCATAGGATCGGCATTCTCAATGAACTTGAACAATTCAGGAGAGAAGCTCGGCAATCCTTTGTAATGGATGTTTTCGCCTTCGGTGAGCGTATCGCCTATGATGAATGTTCCGTTATCAGGCACACCTACAATATCGCCGGGAAAGGCTTCCTCGATGATCTCTTTCTGGGAGGCCATAAAGGCAGTTGGAGTTGAGATTCGGAATGTTTTGCCTGTACGGACGTTTTTGTAGATGTTGTTACGCTCAAACTTTCCGGCACAGACCTTTACAAAAGCAATACGGCTGCGGTGATTGGGATCAATGTTGGCATGGATCTTAAATACGAAGCCGCTGAATTTATCGTCTTCAGGATTAATTAGGCGTTCTTCAGTTTGTACTGAACGTGGCCAGGGGGCAATCTTTACAAAGGCATCGAGCAATTCCTGAACTCCGAAGTTATACAATGCGCTTCCGAAGAATACAGGTGCCAGTTCTCCGGCCAGATATTCCTCATGGTTGAATGGTGGGTATACACCATACACCAGATCAAGATCCTCACGAAGCTTTTTGGCATCTTTACGAATGAGTTTCTCCAGTTCAGGACTATTGATATCGGTAAACGAGATTCCGGGCTCTATAGCCTGTACATTGGCCTCAAACAAGTTAAGGCTTTTGGTATAAATGTTGTAAACACCCTTGAAATCGGGACCATTGTTGATTGGCCAGCTCAAAGGATTGATGCGTATCTGAAGTTGTCGTTCGATATCGTCGAGTAATTCAAAGGTATCCTGGGTAGGACGATCGAGTTTATTAATGAAAACAATCACCGGAGTTTTACGCATCCGGCAAACATTCATCAGTTTCTCGGTTTGTGGTTCAACACCCTTCGCGGCATCGATCACAATGATTACGCTGTCGACAGCAGTCAGGGTACGAAACGTATCTTCCTGAAAGTCCTGGTGACCAGGAGTATCGAGAATATTCACCTTATAGCCATCGTATTCGAAACCCATTACCGAAGTGGCTACTGAAATACCACGCTGACGCTCGATTTCCATAAAGTCGGAAGTGGCCCCCTTCTTGATCTTGTTGCTCTTTACAGCACCTGCCACACGGATAGCTCCTCCGAACAGCAACAGCTTTTCGGTAAGGGTTGTTTTTCCTGCATCAGGGTGACTCACAATGGCAAAGGTTCTTCTACGGCGTATTTCTGTCTGATTACTCATCTAATCCTTATTTTTTGAAGCTGCAAAAATAGGACTTTATATGACACAAATCTACAGAGGGATAGATTGAATGATTGAATGTGTAAAAATGAGGGCATGGAGCAAGGAGTATGGAGAAGGGAAAGAGGAATAAGAAAAATTGCTGAGATTATGAATTTCCCTTCTCCATACTCCTTGCTCCATGCCCTCTGCTCTTGGGCTCATTTAAGTTTTTGCATCCTGATGGACGATTTGATGGCCTTGGAGATTGAGATCCAGTATTTCCGGTGGAATTCACGGCTTTGATTGCCTATAATATCATAGAAAGATTTGGGCGTATCCTCGGGTGCAAATTTTAGCTTTTTACCTTGCCTGTATAGGTCAGGGACTTCAGGATGGAACTGTACAGCAAACACGTTGGGGTAGAGGCGGTGCTGTATTCCTTCTATGACCTGGTCATCCATTGAGGTTGCAGTTACAATCAAGTCTTTGCCCAATTCAAAGATTGATTGGTGATGGCTGCTTATTACCAGTGGAAAGAAATCTTTTTCCGCATTTACTTTATCCAGAAAGAAGGGGTGCGCCGTGTATTTAATATGATGAAAATTAATTCCCATTAGCAGGGTGTCATTTGAGATTTCCGGCCAGTAATTCCGGTGCAACTGGTCTTTCTTGAGTTTCAATGTTTCTTCGGGGCTCTTCATAGTATATGTTTGAGCCGGGATATCCTGAGTCAATGATCCGCCGGTTGCTACGTTCATGCTTTGCAATCCTAGACAAAAACCTGTCACCATATAGTTAGGTTTTGATTTCAGAAAGGGCATGAAATCGGCATTTTGCTTGCCGCCTAAAAGATGAAAGATGAAGCTGAGTTCAAACAAATGACGGTTGGGATCGGTAACATCCGAATAAAGATTTTTTTGACCATAGGCTTCCGGTTGAATATCCGGGCCCCCAAAAAAGAAAATGCCCACTGATTTGTCGAACAGGCTATTAAAGGTTATAGTCCATTTATTCTGACGGTAAATGGTGGCAGTATCTTCTTTCCCGAGAACCATCTGCAGGTGAAATTTATTCCAGTCAGGCGCCTTTATTAATGCGATGGATTGATTGTAATCGTAACCTTCTTCAGAAGAATAGACACCCACAAACTCAACATCAGTAAGTTGCAGGATGTTGTTATTCAACAGAAAATGGATGGTTTCGAAATTCTGTACCGTAGGATGTGCCAGTAAGATATAGACTTTCCCGGATTTATATTCAGTTTCCAGAAAATTCTGGGCAAAACCAGCATTCAGTAATGTGGTTAATAGTATGGTCAGAATGAGTTTTCCGTAGTTTTTCATTTCCTCAGGTTTTTAATCATCAGTAAAATAATGACATGAAAATAACGTTTTTTATCCTAAGAACGAAAAAAGTGGTGATGATTGTTTTATTTACTATTTTTAAAACTTCGAATTTCAGACTCAAAAAAATCAACTATGTCGTTTAAACTCTTTTTTGCCAGTACGTTCGGATTGATAAAGTCAACCGCAAAAATAGAAAAAGCCTACGAAGCCATACTGGCTGATTATCGAATGTTCTCCGAGTTTGAGAAATCAAAGGAGCACAAGGAATATCATGAACTCGAAGTCTTGGTGAATTCACCGACTTTTAAGCACTTGAAAACTGAAATACAGCATCTGGTTCTTAAGGGAAGCAAAGAAGATGCAGAGTTAAAAGAGTTAAAAAAGCTTGATGGAAACAGTCATTTGCGAAAGTTTTATACCACCCTTAAATCAGAGGAATTAAAAAGGTTTGGGAAAATTGCCGAAACCGGATTGGTTGATAAGTTTCGGGCATTAAAAAAATATGTTGAAGGATCTGATTTTCAGAATGAGAAAAAGAAGGCTGAGGTCAAAGGTAAAAAGAAGTTTGAAACGACTGATGCGTACACCAAACTTCAGGAATTTAAACAATTACAGACTTCGGATGACTTAAAATTTTATCTGAGTTTTGAAAAATCAGCAGAACGAAGGAATTATGAACACATGAAGAACTCAGCTGAAAGAAAACAATTCGAGGAACTTCAGAAAATATCCGACACTCTGAAAATGGCTTCCAAAAACAGCAAAGAGGCTAGCCAGTTGATTGAATATAAAAAGCTCGAAAAAAACGGTCGGCTGCAAAGGTTTTACACTACCCAAAAATCTGAGGGACTTAAGAGGTATGGTAAAATTACTGAATATGGATTAGCTGATAAATTTCAGGCTCTAAAAAAATATGTACAGGGACCTGATTTTCAAAATGAGAAGAAAAAAGCTGAAATTGAGGGTAAAAGAGAGTTTGAAACGACAGAAGCATTTGCCAAACAGAAAGAATACAGGCATTTACAAGATTCAGATGATGTGAAGTTTTACCTGAATTTCGAGAAATCATCTGCTTATAAAAACTATCTATTAATGAAGGATTCGCCCGAACGGAAGCGATTAGAAGAACTTCAGAAAATAACCTCCACCGATGAGTTTAAAGCACGGGTGATCTATCTGGAAGATAAGCAGAAATGGGAAAAGACTGAAGAATCGGTAAAAGAAAAACGATTTGGTGAAATGCAGAAGCTGCCTCTTGTGATCAATTTTCTGAAATATAAACATTCAAATTCCTTCGACTTTTTCAGAAAATGGGATTTGGTATTTGAAGATCGTTTTGATACAGTTAAGTTGGACAATCAGAAATGGATCACTCAATCGCATTGGGCCAGTAAGACATTGGGACAAAATTTCTCACAGGTAGGCGATTTAAATACGTTTACTGATGGGAAAAACATTTCAGTTGATGGCAAATCGTTGAAGATTGAAGTTCGGAAAGAAAAGGCCAAAGGGATGCAATGGAGGATTCCATTTGGCTTTGTTGAACAGGACTATGATTACACTTCAGGAATTGTGTCTACAGCCGCGTTGGAGTGGTGGAAACATGGAATTCTGGAAGCGAAAGTAAGGTACTCGCCTTCTGCTCATTTGGTGGATGCCCTTTATTTATTGGGGGAAGAGAGTTCCCCACAGATCAACCTGGTAGAAATGGGTGTAAAAAACAGGTTGGGAATACTTTCTAAATCGGATTCAGGAATTCACGAAGATTGTGAGATTATAAATGGACTTAAAACCGGAGAATTCTATATCTTCAGGTTAGAATGGACGACACATTCACTGGTTTGGACTATCAACGAACGTGTAATGCTGACAGTGAATCATAACATACCTGCCTTTAAAATGCATTTAAATGCTGCATCCATTGTGGTATCTGAGCCAACAGATATTATGCCTCACCGGTTTGAAATTGATTGGATACGTTTTTACCAACCTGCAAAAGAATAATAATTAAAATACAAAAACCACATAGACACATAGTACACATAGATTGTTAATTCTGTATTTAATTATTGTGATTCCTATTATGTTCTATGTGTCTATGTGGTTTAATCGTTATAAAAATAAAATAATATATACATGAATTGGACGGACGAATTCTTAGGAGCTATTACTGTTTGCGATCGGGAAGGAATTGTCGTATATATGAATGAACGGTCAAAGATGCAATTTGCCAAAAGTGATGAAGGTATATTGGTAGGTAAAAGCCTTATTGAATGTCATCCTGAACCGGCAAGGAGTCATTTGATGAAGATGCTTACCGAGCCTTCTCCAAATTCATATACCATTGAGAAAAAAGGTATCCATAAGATGATACACCAAACACCCTGGATGGAAAACGGTGAATTCATGGGAGTGGTTGAACTTTCCTATGAAATCCCCGAACAAATGCCGCATCACATCAGAGGGTAAATCGTTCATAAGATATATTTCATAGCTTTTGCAGCAAAAGAAGACCAAAATCCTATATATTTGGTTCATAGTCTATAAAAACCAATTGTACATGATCTTTCGCATAATACTTCCTCTCTTGTTTTGCTGCATTTCATCAGTTCCTGCTTTTGCACAGGGCATACGAGGACGCATTACCGATACTCATAATAAACCTGTCCCGTTTGCTAATATTTATATCCCTCAGATAACAACCGGAACTACCTCAAATATTGATGGGAATTATGAACTGAAACTTAAAGAGGGTAAATACAAGGTTTTATTTCAGTATTTGGGTTATCAGACCCAAACTTTAGAACTGACTATTGGAGGCACTTTTCAGCAAATCAATATACGGCTGATTCCTCAGAGTTACCAGATACCCGAAATAAAAGTGATGGCCTCAGGCGAAGATCCTGCCTATTACATCATGCGACGGGCGATCGCAATGGCTCCATATTACAGGCAACAAGTTTCAAAATATTCATGCAAAGTCTACCTGAAGGGTTCAGGAGTATTTGAAAAGATTCCTTTTATAATTGAAAAGCAGATGAAAAAAGGCGGTTTGAAGGAAAACCAACCTTTTGTGCTGGAAACGCTTAGTAAAGTTGATTTTGAACTTCCCGATCAGATGAAACAACAAGTTCTATCTATGCGTTCATCCGGAAAGGAAAACAATACTTCGCCGATGGGCATGATTACCAATAATCTGTATGACGCTGAAAAATATGGGGTCGTATCTCCGGTTGGCAGAAATGCCCTGAAAGTGTATCGCTTTATACTTGCCGGTGCATTTGAAGATCAGGGACGAATTATTAATAAGATTCTTGTGATTCCTAAGATTAATGGAAATGATGTATTTTCAGGATTTATATATATTGCTGATTTGTATTGGAATATTCATTCAGCCGATCTGAACCTGCATATTCCAATGACTGATATCAAGGTACATCAACTCTATGCAGAAGTGAATAAGGATACATGGATGCCGGTAAGTTTCGACTTTGATATGGATGTTTCGGGATTCGGCCTGAAAATGAAGTACAAATATGTTGCATCAGTCAGTGAATATCAAACTACCTTAAATCCTGCACTTGATCATTCGTTTCTCGATAAACTGAAGGATCAACAGATTCAAGAACAACAGGTTTTTGATCAGGTGATTGCTGAAAATAAACAAGTTGGCCAATCAAAGAGTGATCAGTCAAAGGCACAAAAAAGAATCGATGTCCTTTTGCATCAACCTGAATTAAGCAACAGGGAAACAATAAAGCTCAACAGGCTGATTGAAGATGAATCCAGGCGTAATAGCCCACCGGAACCTCTCGAAATAAAGTCAAGTATTAATGTAAGTCAAAAGCAGATAAACAACGATTCAGCCTACTGGTCGACGCTAAGGCCAATTCCACTTACAGCAACAGAAAAGAAGAGTTTCATTCAAAAAGATTCATTTCTACGGATATCTGCAATGCCTGAATTCCAGGATTCGGTGCGCAATTCAAAGCGTAAATTCAAATTAAAACATTTGGTATTTGGGAAAACCTATGATTATTCAATCGATTCAATCCATATGGTGGAACGATTTTCAATCCCGAATCTTACAAACCCTACAACCTTATCCTTCAATTCAGTTGACGGTTTGCGTGTTGAGTTGCCTTTCAGCTATAATCTGTCAGATAGTACCGGCCATTTGCTGAAGATTGAACCGTATTTTGCTTATGCATTTGCCCGCGAGAAACTGGACGCTACTTTTTCATTCAAAGAGCGGTTAAATGGAATGACGAATAGCTGGATTTCATTCAGTTTAGGGACAACAACCGAAGATTTCAATCGCCTTTCAGGTTTATCGGCTATGACAAATGATTTTTATACCCTTTGGCTCGAAGAAAACTATAAACGGTATTACCGTCGCGATTTTCTGGAGGTGAGTGTCAGCCGTGATCTGATAAATGGATTGAATCTGAATCTCACTTTTGATTACAACAATAACAGTCAGTTATTTAATCATTCTGGTTTTTCATTCATTAAATATAAGAATAAGGAAATTCAGCCAAACGATTCGGTGAATAATACCCTGAAGCCATGGCAGCTTGGAAATCATAAGTCCTTTATAAGTCATATGGTACTGGAGTATACGCCAAGAATTAGATACCGTATTCATAACAAGACTAAAGTCTATGCAGAAAGTAAATTTCCTACTTTTACAATGGAATACAAGGGCGCATTTGCCAATGTTTTTCAGAGCGATGCACGTTTTGACCTGTTAGATTTTAGCATTCATCAGAAGATCAATTTTGGCATCGATGATCATTTTTCCTATTTGGTCAATGCAGGGAAATTTCTGAACAGTAATCAGTTATATTTTGAAGATTTCCAGCATTTCAATACCAAACCCATAGGGTTCATGTTTTCCTCGTATGAAAATAGCTTCCGGTTGTTGCCATTCTATCAGTATTCAACAAGCAATCAGTTCTTTGATCTGCATGCCAACTGGCAATCACGCCGACTAATTCTGAAACAATTACCGATTATCAGGAATTCTTTGGCTTCTGAAAATCTATTTGTAAACATTTTAAGCACTCCAGAACTGAAAAGCTATGTCGAAACAGGATATGGTATCAGTAACTTATTCTTATTGCTTAATATTGATTTGGTTGCAGGATTCGAAGATGGAATATTCAGGTCAGCGGGAGTGAAGGTAAGTCTGAATTTGAATTAAAATGAAGAATGTCTTAAGTGAGTGATCTATTTGTTTAATGAATTGTTGTATCTAATAAACAAACTTGTATCTGGCTCAAATAAAATATAGCATGAAGACAAAAAAAACAGCTGTAATTCTGATTAATGTCGGGACTCCGGATGAACCCACAGTGAAGGCGGTCCGCCGCTATCTTTTTGAATTTCTGAATGATCGCAGGGTGATTGATCTTCCGCTTGTTTGGCAGAAACTACTGGTCAACCTTATTATTGTCCCATTCAGAGCACCCAAATCAACCAAATTATACCAACGTTTATGGACAGAAAAGGGCTCACCATTGTTGTATTTTTCAAAGCAGGTTCAGGAAAAACTTCAAGAAAAACTTGCATCCAGGGCCGATGTATTTATGGCTATGGCCTATGGAAATCCAAATCTTAGTAAAGCTTTGACAAGGATTAAGGAAGGAAATTACGGACGAATCATTATTCTGCCTATGTTTCCGCAATATGCTTCCTCCACATGCGGAACAGCAATTCAGGCAGTGATCAGTCAGGTTCAGACATGGAACACTATTCCGGAGCTTCAGATCATCAATCAGTTTTATGACCACCCAGCATTTTTAGATGTATTTGCTGATCGGATAAAGTCATACAATCCAGGGAAATATGATCATGTCGTTTTTACCTATCATGGTTTGCCACAACGTCATCTGGAGAAAAATCACCCCAAAGAATCGATTCACACCTGCAATTGCGAAAACACCTTACCCGAATTTGGCAGGTATTGTTATAAAGCCACTTGTTACCAGACTACGCGTGAGTTGGTAAGCCGGTTAAATTTACAGAAGGGACAATACTCTGTTTCATTTCAATCAAGGCTATCGAATAAATGGATGACCCCTTTTACTGATAAAAACCTTATCCAACGTGCAGGCGAAGGAATTAAAAACATACTGGTCGTGGCTCCTTCTTTTGTTGCTGATTGCCTGGAAACAAACGTTGAAATAGGATTGGAATATAAAGAATTATTTCTTAAAAATGGAGGACAAAATCTCCAAATGGTGGAAAGCCTAAACGATTCAGATGCTTGGATCAGTGCCATGGAACAAATCATCAAACCCTTTATCTGATTGTTTTCAGAAAAAGGTCATTTGTCATTAGGAAAGAAGAAAGAGAAATGAGGAAAGAGGAAAAAAGGAAACTAACGAATGATCTGATATTTCCTCTTTCCTGTTTCCTAAATATAGAGACAATAATAGGCCACTTGTCCAGCAGCTTTTACCTTAAATCTGACATCTTTGGCAACAATGAAAGTCTCACCTTTCCCATAGGTTGTCCATCCAGATTCACCAGGCAACATCACATCAAGAACTCCACTTGAAATGGTCATGTGTTCAATTGTTCCTGTTCCGAATTCATATTCTCCTGCTTCCATAACTCCAACCGTTGCAATACCCTCTTCGTTTTCAATGGCAATTGACTTAACTGTCCCGCCAAAATATTCGTTTACTTTTAACATGTTTCGAATTTATAAGCATTAATAAATGGAAGGCGAAAATACACTTTGATCTGAATCTTTGCCGATCTGTAAACCAAATCTTTAATATTATTTCACATTGAAACTATCTTAAATGATCTTATTTCCTGTTTCTAATACCCCCGCCTGTTAAATATAACATACCCGATACTGAACATGGCAAAGAATTTGGTTTGACTCTTATCAAAGTAATTTACCGAAAGGCTGATTGGTCCTAGTCCTGTTTGAAAAACTAATGTCCCGGATCCCATGAATCGAATGGTCTGAAAATTATTATTGGAATATACAGCAGTGTAATTGTTCGATTCAATAATATCGTTTATTGGAGCAAATCCATAAGCTTCGGCCCTGAAATGCAATTGATCTGAGAATTTAATAATTGCTTTGATGCCTGATGCCAGGTATTTGTTTGCATGAAAATCATTTAAAAACAAGGTCTTACTGTATGTATTGGGATTAAATGAAGGGGCCGATAGGATGGTAGAAATGTAATTACTGAAAGGTTTTTTATTACTAAAGACTCCTTCAGCCAAAAGTCCAATAGTAAAAGGTTTATTGATTTTAAAATACCGGTCATAGCTGCCTTTCAGCAGATAAAAATTGTGTTGGTATTGTTGGATCGATGAACTGTTAGAAGTAGTTCCAGGATCATTTATTTCATTACCTGTGATATAATTCGCTGACAGACAGGATGATGTTCCTTCAGTCGGATATTGCTTATCGTTAAATGAGTTGGTTAGTATACTAGCTGTTGTGGCTAGTGCATTGAAAGTAGTATGGTCGGGTATGTCTGAAGCTTTAATTGCATCAGTCATATAATATCCGTCTTTCGCCTTGGAGTATGATCCGCCAAAAGTAAGTTTACCTCGGTTATTGAATGGAAATCCTATTTCCATTCTGAAATTATCTTCGTCTTGAATGATATATGGCGGACTGACATCTTCGAAAACAAATTCAGTGTTACTTGAGTAATAATCCCAACGGTTAAGTGTAATATAACCTGCCAGATAAAATGGAAGAGTTGTAGGGAAATCGATCCTTGATCCGATTTTAAGTGAGCTGTAGAACCGACCAAAAAACATATTGGTGGTAAAGGTGTATGAACGCTTATTAAATATCCTGTAATCGCCGCTGATAAATCCCTGATTAATAGCTCTGGTTGAAATATTTCCCCCGAATTTAACCTGTATCGGATTGTTTGGCTTGACAAGCAGATGAAGATCAAAGTAGCCGGTTTCAGGATTGTAGGTTGAAACCGGACGGATTGATTTGATATGATGATCGGTAACTAGTTTGAAATATTCATTCTTAAGCTGTTTCAAATCAAATACATTCGTTTTGTGTTTAATGTTCTGGATAATGAAATTGCGCTGCATATCATCTTCAACTCCATCAACTTTGATGTTTTGGAAGATTAGTTGCGGTTTCTTCAGATTGAACTGATGCCTTTTTATCTGAAGATCAACGGGAAGAATACGTCTGGAAATACGTTTTTTAATGCTGTCCATGTTTCGGTTAGCTGTTTCGTATCCTGCTTTTTCAATCTGATCAATCTTTTTGTAATCGAATAATCCTACATTGTTGAAGGTTGTTTCCATCAGGAACCCATCTTTAGGATCAATCTTATAATCAGTTTTCTGCATAACCATATTTTCGATTTGTCCCATCACATTATCCGGATCAGGCTTCCTTCGATTATTTGCCACCTTGTGACCTATGATTATATCCGGTTTGAAAAGATCTTTCATATCCTGAACAGGAAAATTATTTACAATTCCTCCGTCAAATAACAATGATCCATTTATTTCTATAGGTTTAAAAACCAATGGTATAGTCATTGAAGCACGGATGGCTTCTCCCAAATCCCCCTGTCGCAAAACCATTTCGCGATTCTGGTAAATGTCGGTGGCAATGCAAAAATATGGAACGAATAGCCTATTGAAGTCACCTTTATTAATAGCTGTTACCGAGGAAAACATTTCCATAAACGCAAAGTCCATTTGTTCTTCAGGAATCAGGTTGGTAGGAGGCATGATTTTTAGTTTGTCTTCTTTTTTCTGTAAATTGAGTTCAAGCCATGAGGGTTCGTCCTCCGGCTTGCTGTAAAAATATCGGTATTCTTCCTGTATTTGTCCGGTGGACCAAAACTTAAACTGCTCGGACTTGAATAGTTGTTCCATCTCATCGGGTGAATAGCCTGCTGCATACAATCCTGCAACTATGGCTCCCATCGATGTTCCGGCAATGTAATCTATGGGTATTCCGTTTTCTTCCAGAGCCCTGATAACGGCTATATGTGCCAGACCTTTAGCACCACCGCCACTTAACACCAATCCAACTTTTTGTGCATTTGCCGGAATAAGCCAGATGTAAAGTAAAAAGATTACAAGAAAAAAATATTTCATTTACTGAAAGTTATGCATTCTTGCCCATTCCCAATTTTAGGAAATAACTAAACAATAAAGTAAAAGAAATCGTTATATTTTGTTTAAGTATTTGTATTTTATAAATGCTATGAATTGCAGCCGAAAGGAAGTCTCATATCAGGAGACGAGTTTAACCTACTTTATTGCTTTTCAGCTTTGCATGAATTATCTGGTTTAATTCATTTTTCCATTAGTTGACTCCAATAGGTTTTTTGCTCTTCATCTACTCCATTGGCATCTGTATTAAGAATCCCAAAATTAGGAACTCCGTTGACTTGAACCTTCTCAAAGTCCCACCATGACCAGCTGATTGCTTGCTGATTGACTGGGAAGGCAGGACCACCTTCGGATACCAATTTCCCATTGATATAGGCAATAAACGTATTGGCCCATTCTTGTCCTGCTTTGGTGCGCATATTATCGCCACATTCACCAATCCAAACCGGAGCAATATTATTGATGTAAAGCCAGCCCCAAACCTTATTCATATAATCAACATATTCGTGACCTGAATTTAATCCAGTACTGCTTACTTCATTAGGGTATTCATGAACAGAATAGACTACCTTATCAGGAATATTTAGTTTTATCATTGCATTCCCGATAGTAGACTGCCTGAGATCGCCCGAAGGAGCGCCGTGTCCATAAGCCTGAAGTCCTTCACAGATGATCATTGGTCCCGGATCAATGGCTTGAATAGCATTACCAACCCCCTCGTACATCAGCCTGTAATCTGTATTGACATTCCCATCACCCCATGTGGCTGGTCCATAGTGTGGTTCATTACGAATATCGTACCCGATGACTGCTTTGTTGTCTTTGAAAAGTTTGGCCCTGGTCTGCCAAATCTGTAAAAACATGTCACTCGTAATAGTTCCCTTTTGTCCATTTCCATCCGAACCATCTGAAGCACCTCCCAAATCGTACCATAGGCCATTCCCATTGCTCGGAAACCTGCTGTTATTCTCGTTCAAATGACTTTCAATAACGAATTTAAGACCAATTGAAGCACCATATTTTACGACAGTCTGAAGAATCTGATTATACTTCAAACCTGCCAGATCAGGATTACTAACGGTATCAATTTTTACGGCTGAATTATTGAATACTTGTGCATCATCCGTACATATCCGAACACAATTAATCCCGTTTGATACCAAAGACCTAAGTGCCGGCTGATAACTGAATGACCCAAGACCCCATGGAGTGCCACCATACCATCCCCAACCCACTGAACAAATTCTTACAGGTTTATTCTTTGCATCAACTATTTGGGAGCCATTGGTATGCAGATAACCTTCAGGAAGTATGGTCGATGCATGGCTTATTTGAATGGCTAACATGGCCATAAAGAAGATAATATAACTGCTTTTGATAAGTGATTTTATTTTCATAATGATTACACGGATAATATAGTCTCGTTTTAATTGCTTGTTATTTTTCAACCTTATGTTTTAGCGAATGGAACCCTTCACCCAGAATCTCATGAGTATCCATTATGGTGATAAATGCATCAGGGTCAATCTCACTGATAAACTCTTCAAGAATGGCTACCTCACGACGGCTAACTACGGTATAAATGATATGTTTATCGTTTTTAGTATACATGCCGGTTCCCTTTAAATAAGTCCCTCCACGCTCCAGATCAACAATTATTTTATGCCTGATTTCTTCGTGCATTTCTGAAATAATGAACAATGCTTTGTAATAGTCTCCTCCTTCCAATACCAAATCGATGGCCCGGCCGGTAATGTATATCACTATCCAGGAGTAAAGCGGAATCTGCCAATCCTTAAATGCCACCAGACTAAGCAATACGATTGTCGAATCGACATAAATCATCAACTGACCCAACTGCATGTGTGTATACTTTGCAATAATCATGGCAATAATATCCGAGCCTCCTGAAGTGGCACGGGCCCTGAAGATCAGTCCCAGACCGAATCCAATCAATACGCCGCCGAATACACACGAAAGCAGTACGTCAGGAACCAGCGGGGCATCGCCATCCACCCGCAGGTAGGTAATCAGGTCCATAAATACGGAAGACAATACAAACCCAACGATTGTCTTAATACCGAAGCGCGGGCCCAGAATTTTTATGCCTATCATGGTAAGCGGAATATTCAGTACAAGGCCGAATAAACCAATCGGGATACCTTCAGGCCAGAAGGAAAACATTCCATGGGTCATATAATGTACCACGATTGCAATACCGTACACTCCACCAGGCACAATGCGGTGAGGCGATATGAAATACACAAAACCGACTGCCAGGATAAATGAACCTATTACGATCATGCTATAATCGCGAAACCACTTCAAACTGAAAATCTTATCGTTTGGTATAAAGATCATTGTGATGAATTTATTAGAAGTATAAGGTTATTTTCTTACAAATTATTAAGAAGAAAATCTTTCAGATGAACTTGTTCAATTCCGTGATAATTGCTCCCTGCATTGTATTCATCCATTGTGATGACAAATTTGCGATAATTATCTCCGATTTTCATCAAATTTCCAAATTCCCGATTCACAGTATTCTCATCAATCAGCAGATATGCCACCTGAACATATATTGTGTTCCCGTTTTTTTTAGCAACAAAATCAATCTCATAACTGCCTAATTGCCCAACAAATACCTTGTATCCCGAACGCAGTAAATGCAGATAAACAGCATTTTCCATGACTTTATTAATGTCTTTTCTTCGGTCGAATCCACGGATACAATTTCGAAGGCCAACGTCTTCAAAATAATACTTTTCTCCCACTTCAAATATCTTTAAGCCGGAAATATCATAACGGGGTACTTTATAAACAAAAAAGGCATTGGTTAAAGGTCTCAGATAATTCAATACAGATTGTGTTGTAACAGTTGTGCGTTGCGACTTCAGGTATTTGGCTATATTACTGGCCGAAAACAAGTTTCCAACATTGTCTGCAAGATATTCAATCAGATTTTCCAAAAAATGAATATTTCGGATTCCTTCACGTGATACAACATCTTTTAAAAGGATGGTGGAATAAACATTACGAAGGTATTCAAATACTGAAAACTCTTCCAGACCTATCACCTTTAAATATGGTAACCCACCAACAGTAAGGTACTTATTGAGGTTATCATTGGTATTTTTCAGCTGAAAGAAATCCAAAAACTCATCGTACCCAAGCGAATGGATAGTAAATTCGATGTACCTCCCGGCCAAAAAAGTAGCTAATTCTCCTGAAAGCATATTGGCATTGCTTCCGCTACAAAATATATCACAGCAATTTTCGACCAAAAGGCTTCGGAGTGCTTTTTCAAAATGCTCTATTTCTTGTATTTCGTCAATAAAAAGATAATTCTTGACGTTACCGGCCAAATTCGTTTTCACATACGAATATAGAATATCAGCATCGGCAATATGTTCTTGTGGTTTTAACTCTTTATTGATGTAAATGATATTGGCGGTAGGATTTTCCTGTCTGATCTCAGTTATCAGTTGAAAAAGAATATAACTTTTCCCAACCCTACGTTGCCCCGAGATAACCTTAATGATCTCTTTATCTATAAATGGTTTAATTCGTTCAGTATAGACTGGCCTGGAAATATAGGGTCTTGATTTTAAAATTTCGTCTATCATGATTGACATTTGTTGCGATTAAACTATTTTTATCTATTACGATAGACAAAAGTATAAATATTTAGGCATTTGTCAATCATGAATAGTATTGAATTCACCTCTAATAAAAGTTATAAAAGTAAATACATGGTATACATGTTTGCTTACAAGAAAACATTTAAACAAATTTGTTTTCTTGTAAGATATATTTATTGACTTTGTATCTGTCAATTGTATTAAGTTGAATGACATGATGAACATTTTACGAGATGATGAAAATGAATAATAAAAATAAACAAACATGAATGAGCTTTCATTTGAGGAACTAAAAAACCTACGCATTGGCACAATCGGGACACCAGCGAGGGATAAATATGAATTAGAAGCAGAATCAATAATCCTGGCAGCAAAAATCAGGCAACTACGTAAGCGGAATGAAATAGGATGAACTGGGTGTCCTGATAGGGGTTAAAAAGTCTCAGATCAGCAAGATTGAAACAAACTCACAGGACATGAAGTTAAGTACAATCATGCGAATTGTAAAAGCATTGGATATGGAAATAGTACTTGAATCCGGAGGAATAAAGGTTAAGAGCGTTTTAGTATAAAACAGATTTATTGTTTATTATTTACCGATCACAATTTTACTTTTTTATCAAATGTTATCATCCATCTTCATCCTTTACGCCAAAAAGCCAAAAAGTCAGCTTTGTCCTTTTGGCTTTCTGCACGTTCTGC
>Ga0118677_10004246_pt1 | contig 26330 bp, 28 predicted proteins | sample AliMusrvi5mmetaG_FD_86154 | JGI IMG/M metagenome (GOLD analysis project Ga0118677, IMG submission 86154) | reverse complement strand
GGCCAATATTGATTGTCGTTCCCACTTCCCTCTCCTCGCCGCAGATCCCGCAGCGCCTTGAGCGTATCGCGAGTTGCCAGTCTGGGGGAACGTCTAGAAGGAGGCTTTTTTGAGGCTGTTTAGACAGGTCCGCCCCCGCATTGGATTTGAGTGTGGTTTAAAGCATATCTTTGCCGCTCCTAAACCATAACCTTGCCGCTTGAACTCCTTCAGGTTGTTGATTTCACGTAGAAGGCCATCGGCGGCGGCATAGGCTCTTAAACCATTACCTTGCCGGAATTGCAGTCTGGCCAAAGGCATCCCTCGATTATCTACGGTTAACGATACATCAAGAAAGGTGTAGTATTGTGTCATGGCACAGTCTCATCGTGAAGCGTCGCGGCGGCTCTTCGAGTTCGCCGAGCAGCAGCAAGGCTTCTTCACCACGAAGCAAGCCAAGGCGGCAGGATTCGCCGAAAACACGCACCCCTATCATGTGCAGGTTGGGAACTGGATCCGCGAGCACCGAGGTATCTACCGGCTCGCTCTGTTTCCGACAGCTGATCGGCCCGACCTCGTCCTTTGGGCACTGTGGTCGCGGAACCGGAGCGAGGAAGTTGAGGGTGTATACAGCCACAACACGGCACTCAGCCTCTACGATCTGTCGGATATGAATCCGGCGAAGCTCCACATGACGGTTCCGACGGATTTCCGGCGCAACAGCGATATTCCCGGAATCCTTGTACTTCATTATGCCGATCTGCCCGACAGCGACGTACGGACAGCGCAAGGCTTCAAATTCACTAGCCCTCTGCGGACGATTCTTGACCTGATCGAGGCTGACACGGTCGAGCGGAATTTCATCCGCCAAGCACTAAAGCAAGCTGTCGACCGTGGTCTGATCACTCGCCAACAAATTCGGAACGCGCGAATGAGTGGAGCTGCGCGCAAAATCGTTGATGAAGCACTGCGGCGGGTTGCCTAATGCCAGCACTCAGAACATATACGACGGCGGGAGCATTCCGAAGAGCTCTTGAGCAACGTCTGCAGAGGGCATCTCAAACTGATCAGATCGATCTCAACCGGCTCCGGCGACAGTTATCAATCGACCGACTGCTGGCAAGACTGTTTCGGGAAGAACCGGCGCCCTGGATATTGAAGGCTGGTTACGCGCTGGAGCTGCTCTTCAAGGCTGCTCGATCAACGGTCGACATCGACCTTACGTTGCAGCGAGTGGCGACAGGAACATCGGCGGGTGGTGACATGAACCAGGTTGTACGGGCGATGCTGCAGAGCGCGGCTGACATCTCTCTCGGTGACTGGTTTGAGTTCGTAATTGGGGCGCCTGTCATGGACTTAAATGCCGCGCCGTATGGCGGGGCCCGCTACCCCATCGAAGCTCGAATGGACGAACTAACCTTTACCCGCTTCCACCTGGACGCCGGCATTGGCGACGTGGTTTTGCAGCCGCTGGAAACGATTGAGTGCCGGGACTGGTTGGGATTCGCTGGTATCGAAACGACGCGAGTCCAGTTGATCCCTCGCGAACAGCAGTTTGCAGAAAAGATTCATGCCTATACGCTCCCGCGAAACACTGCGAACAGCAGAGTGAAGGATTTGGTGGATGTCGCTCTCCTGATCGCATCAGGTGGACTGAATAGAGAGAGGATTCTGGACGCCTTGCGTCTGACCTTTGAGAGAAGAGGAACGCACGATTTGCCAGTGGCTTTGGTTCCGCCTCCAGCGGAATGGCAGATTCCGTTTCAAGCTTTGGCGGGAGAATGCCGCCTCCCGACCGATGTCGCCACGGTCTTTGCGAGCGTACAGGAGTATTTCGAAGAAGTGCAGACACGTAGCAAGGAGCGGTCAACGCAGTATGACTGAGAACGGTTCAGAATCTCTTCTATTCGAGCCTCCAGAGCAGGAGAATATTCGCCTCCGGGAAGAAAATGCTCGTCTGCGGCGGCTTTTGACGGTTCACAGTATTTCGATTCCGCAACTTGTGCCGGATAATCCGCCTGTAGCCAAATTCGTCGAGGCTGCGCCGCCAGTGGATAAGGAGGAGCGTGCCAGAAGAAGAATAGCGTTGTTTAGAAGCCTGTTTCGCGGAAGGGAGGATGTCTATGCACGGCGATGGGAGCATGCCGATGGCCGGTCGGGATATGTGCCGGAGGCCGTGAAGGACTGGAAAGCCATCAACCAGAGCCGCCCGGAACAGCGGAAGAAAGTCGCCCAGAAGACACGGAAGTTTCTCCCGGTGACTGATGCTGTCATCGAGAACCACCTGTTGGGCAAGGAGATCGTTGGTGTGTATCCTCTGCTGTCCGACGAAACCTGCTGGTTTCTCGCGACAGATTTCGACAAGAAGACCTGGGAGTATGACACCCAGGCATTTCTTGAGACCTGCCAGGAACTAAGTATCCCAGCTGCCTTGGAGCGTTCTCGTTCGGGGAAGGGCGGCCACATTTGGATATTCTTTGATCGTGCGCTGCCTGCGATTACTGCGCGAAAACTGGGATGCGTGATCCTCACGCGAACCATGGAGCGCAGGCATCAACTCGGTCTCGATTCCTATGATCGCTTTTTCCCAAACCAGGACACGATGCCCAAGGGTGGGCTAGGGAACCTGATTGCGCTTCCCTTGCAGTTTGCGCCGCGCAAAGTGGGCAACAGCGTGTTCGTTGACTCCGACTTTTGCCCGTACACCGACCAATGGCAGTTCCTTTCGACGATCCGACGATTGCCAACCAACACCGCAGAGGAGATCGTCGCGGAAGCCCAGCGCAAAGGCGACCTACTCGGAGTCCGGATGAGCATCGCCGACGATGAGGGAGCACAAGACCCGTGGACCTTGCCGCCTTCCCGCAAGCGAATGGAGCGGCCAATCGAAGGGCCGCTGCCTAAGACTATTCAGATCGTTCGCGCGAATCTTGTATACGTGGAAAAGAAGGATATGCCACCAGCCATGCTGAATCGGCTAATTCGGCTGGCAGCATTTCAAAACCCGGAATTCTACAAAGCTCAGGCGATGCGGCTTTCGACGTACAACAAACCGCGTGTAATCGCATGCGGCCAGGAATTCGCCCAGCACATCGCGGTGCCTCGTGGATGTCTGACAGAGACGTCGGCTCTCCTTGTGGCGCATAAGATTCTGCCCGAAGTTCGGGACGAACGGTGCGCGGGCACGGCGATCGAAGTGGAGTTCCAAGGGATCCTTCGACCTTTCCAGGAGGAAGCCGTCGCGAAGATCACTGCCCACGACGAAGGTATCCTTTGTGCTCCGACCGCGTTCGGGAAAACCGCCGTTGCAGCGTGGCTAATCGCGAAGCGCAAAGTCAACACTCTGGTTGTCGTTCACCGGCAGCAGTTGCTCGATCAGTGGCAGGAGCGCCTTGGGATGTTCTTGGATTTGCCAGCCAAATCGATTGGGCATATCGGTGGCGGCAAAATGGACCGGACCGGTTGTGTAGACGTCGCCGTCATCCAAAGTCTGTACAGAAAAGACGAGGTGAAGGACTTCGTAGCTGAGTACGGCCAGGTGATCGTCGACGAATGCCACCACATATCCGCTTTTACGTTCGAACAGGTAATGAGGCAGGTGAAGGCCAAGTATGTTGTTGGTCTTACCGCCACGCCGACACGGAAAGACGGACATCATCCGATCATATTCATGCAGTGTGGCCCCGTGCGATTCAGCATGAGTGCGCGGACGATGACCGAAACGACACCCTTCGATCACAAGGTCACTCCTCGCCACACGGAATTCCGAATGGCGCCCGAACACCCCGAGGTCACGATCCAGGACATCTACGCCGCGCTCGTCGACGATGCATCGCGCAATGAGATGATCGCCAACGACATAATGCACGCTATAGAATCGGGGCGTTGCCCGCTGCTTCTGACCGGCCGGACAGAGCATCTCCAGTATTTCGCGGCCAGACTTGCGGGTGTTGCCAAGCACGTCTTCGTCCTGAAGGGTGGCATGGGGAAAAAGCAGCGTCGGGTATCGGCGGCGGCGCTGTCGGCAGTGCCAGAAAGCGAGTCGCGGGTGATTCTGGCGACAGGAAGCTACATTGGAGAAGGGTTTGACGATGCGCGTCTGGACACGCTATTCCTAGCCATGCCTATCTCCTGGAAAGGCACGTTGCAGCAGTATGTGGGGCGGTTGCATCGTCTCCACGACCACAAGCGATTCGTGCAGGTCTACGATTATGTAGACAACTACGTTCCGATGCTGGCCAGGATGTACGAGCGCAGGCTGAAGGGCTACGCCGCGATTGGTTATGTGGTCGAGCAGGAGACGATTCCACCCCATCCCCCGGCAGTGACACACGCGTAGCCCCAGGCCGTTCAGGGTACACGGAGTTTTTGGCAGATATTGGCTTGTATCCAAATCGTATGTGTGCTATTGCACACCTATACAAAGGCTCGAACAGAAAGCCCGGAACAGGTCAGACTCTGGTTTCTGGGAGCGGTCCAAGCTCTCTGGCCCGTGGCCGCTGGATCTTTGTCCTTGCGGAAGAGTCCATGCATCAGAAAGGGCTGCCAGCTTTGTAAGTCCGGCCAAGGGCACTCCAGCTACGCATTGTATGGTCGCAAGGGGGATCGCCGGTTCGCGGTTTACGTCCCGGAAGATATGGCAGAGGACGTCAAAAGGGCGATCCATAACGGTTGCACTTTCCAGAAACTTTTATCAGAAGCCGGTCGCAGATCCACGTTGGCGCGAAAGAACGAACGCAGTTCGCAGGTCCGAAAGTAGGGTCAACGGCGTCTCTTATCCTCCTGCGGTGGAGGTGAGGTGTCAGACAAGGCTGATTTTCTAGGCTGGTGTTCACGGCTCCGGTTGACGGAGACCGCGCGTGAGGTGGTTGCTGTGATACGGTTCGGGCAACCCGCGCGCTGTGTCGGGGGCGGTCGTCGAAACGTCGCAGGCCGCTACCCGAGCCGAAAAATGGGCGTCACCATTCAGTTTGAAAGACACCGCGTCAGCTACCCTTCGTTTACGAGTTGGAGCACGATCCTAAAGTGCTGGAGTATTACGACCAGCCGCCCTCCATTCCGCTCGCCTATCGAGCGGCAAACGGTAGACGCCTGCCGGTGATGCACACTCCCGATTATTTTGTGCTTCGAGATGGATCAGCCGGCTGGGTAGAATGCAAAACCGAGGAGGATCTCGAAGCTCTCGCCGGGGCCTGTATCCGTCCTCTAACAGAATTATTGAGCGTATTCCAAATGGATTTTGCCGCGAGTGGAAGTCTATAACCGCAGCAGTTCGCGCTGCGCAGCAGGCGCTCGGCATTTCAAATCAACCATAGATCTCAAAATATTCAACGGACGTCATTTAAAGCATAACGTTGCCAAACTGCAAAATTATGCTTTAACTCAACATTGACCCTCGTCTACGATAAGGAGCAAAACAAGTGAGAACAGCAGGCAGACTGCGCCTGGGATATTATCCTCTTCCCAGTCCAGAAGGGCCGCACATTCGCGCGCGGCTGACTTTTTCCCAGCAAGCAAGCGTGCTCGACCCCTGCGCCGGAACCGGCAGTGCGCTGCTTGCCGTGACGGCAAACGCTCCCGTTGAGCGCTATGCAATCGAGCTTGACACCGACCGCGCCGAGGCCTGTGCCGCAGCTGGGATTACCACCATTCATGGCAATACCATCGAAGTTGCCGGCAAGGTCCAGCAGGTGTCCTTGCTCTACCTCAATCCACCCTACGACTTCGAGACAGGCACCTCTGACAACAAGCGTCTGGAGCAGGTGTTTCTCCAACACTGTTACCGCTGGCTTGTGCCCGGCGGCATCCTGGCCTTCGTCATACCGGAGAAGGCCCTCGCTTACTGCTCACGCACCTTGGCTGGGAGGTTTGCCGACATCCGCGTATACCGGCTGACCCACCCGGATTCGGTCAAGTACGACCAGGTGATTCTGTTTGGCGTGCGCAAGGACCAGACCGACAGGGCCGCCGAGCGTACCCAGACTTTCCTCAATGGCCTGTCCTGGGGGCGCCTCGGCATCGACCCGCTGCCGGACCCCGGCGACGGCGTCTGGTCATACATCGTGCCAGGCTCTGGACCTGCTACTTTTACCCACCAGGGCATTGACTTCGATCTCCTCGAGGATCTCTTGCCCCAATCCAACGCATGGCAACAGACCAAGCACGCGCTCCTGCCGGAAGCCGCATTTACCGGCGGCCGACCTCTGACCCCGCTGCATGGCGGTCATGTTGGCCTCCTCTGCACTTCCGGCCTCATGAATGGCGTCTTCGGTGAAAACGAAGACCGGCATATTGCTCGCTGGCGCACCTTAAAGGTCACCACAGCGATCGAGGAGCCCCCAGACGAGGACGGCGCAGTTGTTACACGCTCGATCCAACGATTTGCGAATGACCTCGCACTCGTTTATGAGGACGGTCGTGTACTGACCCTTCAGGCCGAAGCTCCCAAGGACGGCGAGCCCGAACTCCCGGCACTTCCTCTGGATTGCGACACACAGCTTGCCGAAGACGATTCCACCGGCGATGGCCAGGTCGGTGATGGCCTGCCCGGGGAAGACACCGTGTCCTGCGAGAAGCTCACAGGCCACTTGTTCCCACTCGGCCGAACATTGATGACGCCCGGCATCCGTGAGCTGATTTGCAAGGGGCTCAACGTCACACACCTTCTCGTGCGGCACGCCGATGGAGACTGGGGAGACCTGTCGAAAAGCGATATCGCCTCAAACGAAAATGCTCTTGAATTTGGAGGCGACAGGCTTCTAAGCTCCTACGACACCGACATGAGCCCCGATGGCAAGGTCTGGATTTTCACCGACGCTGATCGCTCTGTCACAACCGTGCTGCTGCCCTCGGAAGACTAGTTCCTGGGGCAGCAACCCCCACCCTTATCGGCCCAGCGCTACTCCAATTACACATGAAAAACGCACACCTGCACTTCCTGCCAGTCACCTTCCACCAGCAGCGGCGCGATTCTTCCACACGCATCACTGCGTACTGCGACCGCTTTGCGGCAGATGAGGATAAGACCCACCTGCTTTCCCTCACTGCTAACGACTCGGTCATGGCCGCCTTCACGGCAGCTGTGACCGAACAACTGAGCTTCGACATCTGTCTCCCCGGACAGACCGAGCAATCGGTCTCTCTCGGCGAAAACACCCATGCTTGGAAGACTTCTATCCCCATGCCTGGACGCAAACAGCCGCTGCGTCATGTCGTTGTTCTCTCTGAGGAACTGCGTTTCAACAAGAGCGAGACGGGCGTTTTCATCCTGAACGGTAGGACCGACTTCGCCTGGGCGGTGCTGGCAAGCAAACTAGGGCTGCCCGCCTGCCCTGCCTGGGGCAACTACATGATGGCGCGGCTTGAAGAGGAAAAGCGCATCGACGACCTCACCGGCTACAACTGCAACCCGGTGCGCATCCGCGTCAGCCGCGACGAGATGCTTCAGTGGATCGGCGACGGCGTTCGCGAAGGCTTCCTGGGCTTGCCTCCTAAAAACGGCCCAATACTGTGGCCCACCTTTACCCTCGGGAACATTCTGATTCCCCCCACCCAGCTCGCCAGAACGCCTGAGACCGCCGAGTAAACGGTCCCTGGCTGCTGTGCGGCCATCCAAAACATCATCCAACTGCTCGAAGCTGGCGATTTTGTTGAAGCATTCCTGTTAACGAATTCAACGGCAAGGATCTCGGTGTTGGTAATTGGAGGCGCGTACCGAGTATTTCGGAAATTGCTAGAGTCTGTTTCATAAACACCGTCTGAGTGTGATCCAGAGGCAGGCGAGATAGAAGAAGGCGCGGTAAGTGGCAAGGAGATGCTCATGCCTTAGCAAGAGTCGCCGGAACTGCCCGAACCACGCGTTGGTCCGCTCGACGATCCAGCGGCGCTTGTACCGGCGCAGTTTCCGTCCGTCTTCGTAGCGCCTGGCCTTGTTGTTCTTCCGGTACGGGGCAATCAGTTCGATGCCGCGCTTCTTCAGACGCTGTCGCAGCGGGTCCGAATCGTAGGCCCGGTCGGCGATCACCCTTAACGGCTTTTGCCGCGGACGGCCTTTGGCTCTGGGAACGCGAACCTCTTGGAGCGTGGCTTCCGCAAGCGTAGCTTCTCCCGGAGAGGCACTTTCAAGCCGAACTCCCAACGGAAGACCTTGACCGTCGACCAGTACCATCCACTTCGTTCCCTTGCCCCGCTTGGTTTTGCCGACGGCAGCGCCCCCTTTTTGGCCGGCGCGAAACTACCGTCCAGGAAAGCCTCGTCCCACTTGAGCAGCCCCTCGCCATCCAATGCGCCCAGCAGAGTGCGCCACGCATCAAGCCAAACATCCTGCTCTTCCCACTGCTTGAGTCGCCGCCAGCAGGTAGCAGGAGAAGGATATTTGTCGGGTAGGAACCGCCAGGCTGCACCTGTCCATAGCACCCAGAGAATGCCCTCCAGACAGTCGCGGTTCGATGCCCAGGGTCGGCCGCGATTATCCCGGCGGCGCTTGGGCTCTGGCAACAGCGGACCGATCAGCGACCACTGTTCATCTGTCAATAGCTCTAATCGACGCTTGCTCACTCTTCCAGTGAGCCAGACCCATCCCCGCCTCTTAAAGTATCTGCCTTGAGGCCGAACCTATTTATGAAACAGCCTCTAGTATTTCGAGTATGTGCTCCCATGGAGCCATCTTGTCGATAGCAATGCAAAAGCCGATCACAGTCCCAGATACTGAGCACCAACAGGTGCAGGCCCTGGAGCGGGTGCTGCATCGCGGTGTACCTGCATTCGTCACTTCCGCCGGGGAACGGATCGAACTGCCGAATACTGTTCTAGAGGTTCTCAGGAAGGTCGTGGGGTTTATGTCCGATGGCCAAGGCATTACGCTCGTTCCGGACAATCAGGTAGTCACGACACAGCGGGCAGCCGATACCCTCGGGATGTCACGCCCATTTTTTGTCAAGCTACTTGAAATCGGCGTAATGGCCCACCACAGAGTTGGCAACCAGCGCCGCGTTTATCTTCGTGATGTTCTTGAATTTGCGAAGAAGCGTGATGAAGAGCGCCTAGCCTCGCTGGATCGTTTGTCTCGCGATGCGTTCGAAGCCGGCTTGTATGAGCGGAATGTATTCCCGAAAGGCGGCTCGGACGAGTGAAGCGCGACATTACCGTTTTGCTGGATGCGTGTGTTGTCAAACTGGCCAAGAAGACCAAGAAGATCCTAGCTCCACGCCTGAGATCGACCGCGCCGTTCGATCTGCGGGCAATCAACCCCCTCAACGAGCCATCGATCAAAATCCCTGCCCAGGCCGCGCATCTGTTGGTTCAGATTCTGGATGAGATGAGCCAGGGCAATGCAGTCAAACTGATCCCAGTCCATGCGGAACTCACGACTCAGGAGGCCTCCGATATGCTGAACGTTTCACGTCCGACTCTGATTCGCCTGCTTGATGAAGGCAAGATCGAATTTCACAAAGTAGGAACCCATCGCCGTGTTCCTTTCAAGAGCGCGCTGGCTTACAAGCGGCAGATCGACGCGGAGCGTAAAGCGGCCCTTGCAGAGCTCGCGGCCTACGATCAGGAGTTGGGTATCTGAGCATGGCTGCGCTCATTGCGTTCTACGACGCGAACGTTCTGTACCCTGCGGAGCTCGGAACTTTCTGATGCACTTGGCGCTCACCGGTCTCTTTCGCGCCAAGTGGTCCGCTGCATCAGCATTCAAAGCCATGCCCCTCAAATTCAATCGGTCTGGACATTCTCAACATAGTCCTATATATTGGACCATATATGGCCATAGGGCTTTATGTATGGAGCCTTACAAATGAGATCGAATGTTTCAGATGTTCTGCCCCCCGGCGTCAAGCGGTCGCTGACCAAGTTCGGCAGCGACCTGGCAACCGCGCGGCGGAAACGTGGGATCACAATCCTTGCCGTCGCCGAGCGCATGGGCGTCGCCAAGAATACTTACCTCCGCGCAGAGAAGGGTGACCCCAAAGTCGGCCTTGGCGTGTATGCGATGGCGCTTTTCGTCTTGGGCTTTGGCGATCCTCTTGGCACTCTTATCGACGTGAGCCGCGACGATACCGGCCTTCTGCTCGATGAAGAACGTCTGCCCAAGCGCGTGCACATGAAGAAAGCACAGGTGCCGCAATCATGAAGAGGAATATCGACGTGATGCTGGGCGATGGGGTCGAGGTCGGCACGCTGCGCTACGACCTGCAAGGGCGTCGCGAAAGCGCCGCTTTCGAGTATGGTGCGGGCTGGCTCGGCGCCCCCGCGCGTTTCGCTCTGGGGCCGACGCTTCCGCTCCAGGCGGGACCACAGTTTCATCGCAAATCAAGAGACGGTTCTCTATTTCATGCCGCGATTGCCGACACCGAACCCGATGGGTGGGCAAGGCGTGTCATCCTGCGCGACCACATCAAGCGCAGACAAGAATTGCGCCGTGAAGGAAAAGAAGAAGCGCAGCCGCTCAACGCGCTTGATTATTTACTGGCTGTGGATGATTTCAGCCGTGTCGGCGCGCTTCGTTTTCGCGACGAAGAGGGCGTGTTTCAGCGCGCGCAGGAAGAAGGGCGCCGGACCGCGCCGCCACTCATCGAGCTCGGACATTTGCTCAGCGCGTCACGTGCTTTCGAGGCGAACAAAGAGACGGCGGCGGACCTGGCATATTTGCGCGGCCGAGGCACGTCGCTTGGCGGCATGCGCCCGAAATGCACGGTCATTGACGAAGACGGCGCGCTCAGCATCGCCAAGTTTCCGAGCATCGCAGATGAGCGCGCCGTTGCCAAGGGAGAAGTGCTCGCTCTGACGCTTGCCAGAAAGGCCGGGATCGATGCAGCCTCGGCGCGTATCGTCCAGTGCGAAGAATTGCCGGTTGCGCTGATCCGCCGCTTCGACCGGCAAAACAGCGGGCATCGCCTAATGTATGTCTCCGCAGCGACCATGCTGGGTGTCGAGGCGACGGAACCCGAGGAACATACCTACACCGAGATCGTGGACGCAATCCGCGTACACGGGGCCGACGCACAGGCCGATATCGAAGAGTTGTGGCGACGTATCGCCTTTTCGATTTTGATAACGAATGTAGACGACCACCTGCGCAATCACGGTTTCCTGCATGTAGATAGGGAATTCTGGCGGCTGTCGCCCGCCTTTGACATCAACCCGTCACCCGAGCGCGTGCGTGAATTGAAGACGTGGATTTCCGAGGATGCAGGCCCTGACATGACCATCGATGCCCTCATTTCCGTGATTGCTTATTTCCGCATCACGGCTACGCGGGCCAAGGAGATCTTGAACGACGTTATGCATGCCGTGAATGGTTGGCGCAAGACTGGACAAAGTATTGGCATGAGTGAAGAAGAGCTTGAGCCATTCGTAGACGCCTTCGAACATAACGAACGCGACGCCGCGAAGAGGCTTATCTGAAGATCAAAGCCGATAACTCTCGATGGTTATGTCATCACCATCTATACCGGACAAGGGCAGACTGCTGACCGCGTCTTAATCCACGTTGATACAAATCTGCCGGCCAGGGACCTGATCACTAATCGGATGGCTTGCGTTACCGGTTGCTCGCTTTCCGTGTCCCTGCGTTGGGGGCATGGAGCTGTGAACGAATCAGAAACAGGCATGATCCCTCAACCTTGCCGCGGGCTGAAAATCCGGTAGTCTTCCAAGACGGCTGACCGCATTATTCTCGCGGAATTAGAGTTCCGCAAGCTCCTTCCGTTGAGAAGGAGTCGCGACCTAGCGTGCTTCTCCAAGCAATTCCGCACGCTGGTCATTGCAGTAGCGGCCGACAAATGCTTCGAAGCGCTGCACATATTCGGCCGGATCCGCCGTATCCGATAAAACCCGGAACCATGCAGGCAGTACTCGCTTCCAATCGATGCCAACCATCCACGACCCTCCCTCGTCGGCAAAGAAGACCATCCTGTCGTCCGCATCGTCGAAACGGTCCAGTAGATCGAAGAGAATATCGAAGGCGCGGCGAACATTGGCCACATTGCGCTTCTTCGATTCCTCCACGCAACGGAAGAGCAAGCGCCGAAAATCGGCAATCCAGGCCAGCGTTCCCAGGGAACTCTTCGTGCAATTCTTCGAGTTGACGTCAAAAGCTTCGTAGTATTCACGCGCCAGGCAGGCCTTCTGAAATGCCTGAACCTCGGCAAGGAGGTCACGCTTCCCTGCAACATCGGAGACGAACTGCTCCGGTTTCATATATTGTGTGAGCAACTGGCGGAGCTTGGCTGGAGGAAGTAGCGAGATGGCGTCATCGAGCAGAAAGAAGATGGTCTCGTTGCCGCTCACGCGGATCGCCCTGCGAATTCGTTGCAGATCGAGTTTGCCGCCGCTCATCGTCGCCTCGGGTCAGTGGTCTTCATTTCAATGACCATCCTATCGCGGGCTATTATGGACTGCGAAACACGTACATACTCTTCATAGGCGAACGTTTCAATCAGTTCCTCCAGTGGATCGCCTTCGGCGGAGGCGCATTGGGCGCAGAAAGAATTCGCGATGAGCAGCGCAAGTTCATCAAATACAACCACCTCGTCGCCAATCTCCTGATCTTCCACAACGTTGTGACCATGAGCAATGCACTGGGAAGGCTGGTCGCAGAGGAGGATGCATTGGACGCGGACCTCATCGCTTGCTCCAGCCCATACCTGACTGGGCATCTCAACCGCTTTGGACTCTACGCCCTCAATCGGCATTGGGAGCCGGAGTCGCTCGACAGTGTTCGGGAATTCACAATGCCCCCACACGGAGACAAGCTCCTCTGAGCTGCCCAGGTCGCAGTGTGACAATCCAACACGAATCCTTGCCGTGGGTGAGACAGGATTGAACGACGGGGCATTGGCGATCCTCTCGCAAACGAGAGATTATGAGAAGCCCCAGGCCGCAGCCAGGCTGATTCTAGAAATCAAGGACTTCAGATCTTCGTCAATGATTCTTGAAATGTAGTTCTCAAACTTCTATCATCGCAATGAGTTTCAACAAGGAGCCCCCATGGCGGATTTGGGCCGCATCACGCAAAGCCCGGACATGATGAGCGGCCGGCCCTGCATTCGGGGAATGCGCGTTACCGTTGGCATGATCGTTGGCCAGATCGGCGCCGGCGTCAGCATCGACGAGCTTCTTACTGACTATCCGTATCTGGGACGCGAGGACATCATGCAGGCATTGCGCTACGCTGCATGGCGCTCCGATGAACGGGAAGTGTTGCTGGCCAGCGCATGAAGATATTGATCGGCATGAACCTTTCGCCAAGCTGGGCCAAGGTGCTGAACGAGGCGGGCATTGAAGCTATCCACTGGTCTGAGGTTGGCCCCGCCATAACGCCGGACCCAGCCATCATGGCTATGCCACAGCGAACGGGTTTGTCATCCTGACCAACGATCTGGACTTCGGAATTGCTCTGGCTATCGCGCACAGAGAGAAGCCAAGCGTGGCACAGATACGCGGAGAAGATCTCAGACCCGTATCCATCGGAAATCATGTGGTGCTGGCTCTGCGCCAGATGCAGATGGAACTGGATGCCGGAGCCCTGCTGACGATTGATCCCAAGCGAACAAGGCTTCGGCTTTTGCCGCTGCGAAAGAGGGAGTAGAGGCAGATCATGTTGATCGGCTATGCGCGCGTCTCCACCCAGGACCAGAATCTCGATTTGCAGATAGATGCCCTGACCAATGTGGGATGTAAAAAGATCTTCCACGAAAAAACAAGCGGCAGCCGCGCGGAACGCCCCGAGTTCTCTAAGGCGCTGGAAGCGTTGCGCGAAGACGACACGCTTGTCGTTTGGAAGCTGGACCGACTGGGCCGGAGCGTCAAGAATCTGGTTGACTTGGTCAGCGAACTCCACAAGCAAGGCATCCAGTTCAAAAGTCTTACCGACGCGATCGATACAGGTACGCCGTCGGGCCGGTTCTTCTTTCATGTCATGGCCAGTCTGGCACAGATGGAGCGGGAATTGACCGTCGAAAGAACCCGCGCTGGTCTTGAAACCGCCCGGAGGCTGGGCCGCAAAGGAGGCCGTAAGCGACGGATGACGGACAGCAAGATCGAATCTGCCAAGCGCCTGCTAGCCAACGGGATGCCGCCCCGAGACGTAGCCCTGAACCTCAGCGTGTCCATTCCAACGCTTTACAGGTGGATTCCAGCCACTACACAGCCTTAGTGCTCAACGTTCCCGTTCTTCGCATCGCCAATTAAGACAGGAAAGAGGTAAGAAGGATGAATATCGAAGTTTCCGCCAAACAGAAAGCCGCCATTGAACGACTCATCCAGATTGCCCAGAGCGATACAGGCCAAAGCCGCAGAGTCGCCAATTTTCTGCTCGCGTGGTGGAATGCTGAGGAGTGCGGCGGGTTCGATCTCTGCGACCTTTGGAACGTCGACTCCGCAATCGCAGACGACATGGTGACGGTTTTCGCCCTCCTGGCCAACCTCAACAGCTATCCAGACGATCTCGGGTACAGTGAACAGTTCGAGAGAATTGTCGCAGAATGGCATTCGGCGCTCAATAAATGATGGCCACCTCAGTCCTGTCATAATGGAGGCCCAGTTCAGATAGCCTGCGAGTGAACGCGGCGTGAATCCGAGCGTACACTCTCCTAATCAGGAGTTTCCATGGCAAGCTTAACCTACCCAATAACGCGGTATGCACCTACTCCGATCATCGATCTGACGTCGGAGCATGAGCGGAAGCGGCTAAGTGCATCTGCCCTCAAGGCATTCTTCAACATCATCCAGTGCTGGAAGATTCGGGACAAAAATGCGCGCCTGCTTTTGGGCGGTGTGACGAACGGTCCCTACTATGAAATGAAGAAAAACCCGGGAGGCAGACTACTCGATACGGATAGGCTGCAACGGGTCTCCTACTTGGTGGGGATCTTCAAGGCGCTCAATATCCTTCACTGCCAGGAACTTGCCGATAAGTGGGTTTGCCTGCCCAACGCAAACCGCATCTTCAGTGGCAGTACGCCTCTCGACTACATGATCAAAGGAGGGGTCCCCGCTATGCAGACCGTGCGGCGACTTCTCGACGCGCGCCGAGGGGGGATGTGAAGCTTGAACGCCCTCGTCCACTGAGACCGGAAAGCGGCGACGACCCGCGGCTCCCGGTTTCCTGAGTTCGCCGCCACAACGCTCACCGGCTCATCCCCCCAAATGCAGCATCGGGGAAAACAGTGTTCTGGCACTGATTTAGGACGAAAACAGCCACCTTGCCGACATCTTCGACTTGGACAACGCAACAAACAAGCGCCTTCTTGCCGACAACCAACTGCTGCCTGGAATCGGCGCGCATGAACTGATATTTGGGCTTCCCGTTTCCAGCATCGTCAATGCTGGATGCACGCATGCCAACCCGCTTGCCAGCCGCTTCAATGGCCCAGACAGGGGAGCATGGTATGCGGCGTTTGACATTCGTACCGCACAGGCAGGGGCTGCATTCCACAAAACAGTGCAACTTGCCGAGGTGGGTCGCCAATTCCATAAAATGTGATCCTCGGGAACTGTCCCCTTCAGGCGACGGTGTGATCATCACCGCCGCCGCCCCACCCTGCAACTCATCGCCGCCAATCCGTTTCTCTTTCCCAACTGCCATCCTCTGGCGTCATGGCCAGCACAGAGTGGAGTCCTTGCGCATTGCTATGTGAGCCCGCTCCACCACTGCCCATCACTTTTCGAGGTTCCACTATGCCTGAACAGCAACAAAACAGCATCTCCCTGCGCGAACTGGTCCGCATTGCCGCCAAAGTCTACAACGACGACGAGCCCCCAGATGGAGACGAGTCTGCCTGGGACAAGGTCATCGACAGCAACGGACGCCTCGTTGCGCGCGGCGAGCTTGGCGACACGCTGGCAGATTTCATCATCATCGAACTCTCAGAGACCTACGACCCGAAGTTGAGTCGCGAGGAGCAGCTCGAGGAAGCTCAACGTTCGATGAATGCCGCCATCATGCAGCTCGACCGCGTGGCGTTGACCTTCGCAGAACTCCAATCCACCTAGTACCCACTCCACCTCACAGAGCGAGCACACCCCCATGAAGACCCTTTCCACGATTTTCGATTACATGCGGGCCTATTCTACGGAGCTGTCCGACCGTATCCTCACCACATTCCGGCCGCTACACAGTCCCGCGGAGCCGGCTTCACCGCTGTTGGGGTTACTGAACCGCACACTGCTTCCCGCCCAGACGGTCGTGGTCATGGCAGTTGCAAAGTACTTGCGCAAGGCCAACGCGGCCAAGATCGTTGGCGAGTGCGGCACCGGCAAAACTTTCATGTCGCTTGCATCCTGCTATGTTCATGCCGACGGAGAGCACCACACCGGTCTGGTGATGGCTGCTCCACACCTGGTGGAGAAATGGGCCCGTGAAATCTTCAACAGCATCCCCCACTCTCGCGTCTTCCTCATCCATGACATGCGCAACGGTGGCGACCCCCGCAAACCCCATGGTGTCACCGAGGTCAGATGGCAGAACAACCGCCTGGTCAGGACCGGCTGGGCCGGGAGCCTCACCGAGATGCGCCGCCTGGGACGCAAGGGCTGGAAGAAGACCTGCCCCGAACCCGCTTGGTTCGTGCTCGGCCGTGAGAAAGGCAAGCTCTCCTATTTCTGGAGGCACGTCTTCACGGTCGCCAAATCCGGCCAGCTCATGGGATCTCTCGTCAATCCCGACTCCGGCGACCGTGTCCTCAATAGCGACGGCGAGAACCTGTACACCAGGGACTTCCGAGACGCCAAGCGCAGCGAAGTCATTATCCGGGGCAGCAAGAGCAAGGACGGCGTTGTCAGCGGCTCCCAGTTGTTCGCGCCGCTCTGGTCCGCCGACCGCAGCAAGCTGCAGCGCATGGCGCCGCTGGACTACATTGGCCGCTACCTCAAAGGCTGGTGGAACTATGCCATCGCCGACGAGGCGCATGAGCTGAATGGGGACACCGCCCAGGGCAATGGACTGGCTGTCCTTGCCCGCGCCGCGGAGAAGACCATCGCCATGACCGGAACGATCATGGGCGGCTACGCGGACGACATCTTCCGTGTTCTCTATCGGATGGACGGTCCCCGCATGGCCCGCGACGGTCTTGTATGGGGCACACAAGGGCAGCGCACCTTTCAGGAAACCTACGGAACGATCGAGGAGGTCCGCAAGGTCTACCCACAAGACAACCGCTGTAGCCGCGCGGCCAAAGCCGAGGTACGCGTGCGCCGCCGGCCCGGAGCATCGCCCCTGCTGTTCGGCACCTACCTCATGGACTCGACTGCCTTCATCTTCCTCGAGGACATCTCGGAGACTCTCCCGGCTTACGTGGAGCAGGTCATCTCGGTCCCGATGGACAGAACGTTGTCCAAGGCTTACGAGACACTTGAGGAGCAGATCAAGGATGCCCTGCGCGATAATCCCAAGTCCACAGCCAGCATCACCAGCCTCATGCTCAATACGCTGCTCTGCTATCCGGACCATCCGTTCGGGTTCGGCCCGCTGAAGGCACTCATCCGGGACGGAAACGGCGACCTGCACCGCGAGGAGATCGCCTGGCCTGAAAGCCTCGACGAGGCCATCATCTATCCCAAGGAACAGTGGCTCATCGACGACCTCCGCAAGGAAAGACTCGAAGGGCGCCGTTGTTTGGTTTTCGCCACATACACCGGCGACCACGACGTCACACATCGTTTGGAGCAAGTGCTGTGCCGCGAAGGGTTTCGCGTCGCCGTCATGCGCGCCAGTGTCCCCACCGATCGGCGCGAAGCATGGATCGCCGAGCGCGTGCGCGAGGGGGTCGATGTGCTCGTCTGCCACCCTCGGCTGGTGCAGACGGGGCTGGACCTGCCCGAGTTTCCCACGATTTATTTTGCCGAAACCGGCTATTCGCTGTACACGCTGCGGCAGGCCAGCCGGAGATCGTGGCGCATCGGACAGCGCAAGAACGTTCGTGTGAAGTTCGTCCACTACCAGGACACCGTGCAGGAGCGTTGCCTGCGGCTGATGGGCAAGAAACTCATGGTGGCACTGGCCGTCGAGGGAAAGTTCACAGGCGAGGGCTTGCAGGACGCCGGCGACGAAGATGCTGCCGATATCCTCACCGCGCTTGCACGCGAGCTGGTTTCCGAAGCTCGCATCGGAGAAACAGCCGATGCTGTCTGGGCCAGCCTGGCACGCGAACGGGCACGGGTGGCGCCAGACTCGCCTCAAGTAGATATGGAGGTCGGACTGGTCCAACCGGAACTCCAGGGCCAATCTCAACTCTACGCTCCTGCCCTCACTGTTGTGTCCTCACCGCAAATCGCCGAGGGCCCGCAGGAACCGGCCTATGCCTTTGCCGGCGACGTCCTGCTCTTCCCCGAGTCATTCGCAAATAACCGGAAGAAACGCAGCTCGAAAGCGCCGACGCCGGCGTCTTCTCCCTGCGAGCAGTTGTCCCTGTTCGCAGACCTTGCAGGGGTGGCGTGAAAGCCACCTCTACCCATACCAAACCCACAATCCCTCCACGCAAAGGACAACTGACCCATGTTCACAGAACTTCTGCCCATGGTCCGAAACCGCAAAGTCACGTTCATCGTGATTCACAATCCGGATGACACGTTGACCGTCAACGTGGTTCCCACCCAGATCCGCGACTCCGACAATCCCGCCCTCTCGACGGCGCTGTCGCCAACTGGTGTGACCGGAACCGCCGAGGAACTCGACCGCGAGCTTCCGCAAGCTCTCGTCTCCTTCGTTGCCCAACACCTCTCGCTGGCAGCAGCGTTGGCTCAGTCGGCCGCCGAGATGGAGACAGCCAAGAAATCCGCAGCCGAAGCGGCCAAGCAGTCCTCCAAGGAAGCGAGCGAGAAGTGGAAGAAGACGAAGACCGGCGCGCCCCCGGCGTCCACTCCCGCCCCGGCGCCGGCGCCGCCAACTCCTCCCAGCCTCTTCGATGCGGCTCCCGCCGCGGAGCCCGCCGCGGAGCCCGCCGCACAGACCACGGCTCCCGCACACGCCAGCCTCTTCGATGCTGCCCCGGCCGGGACGCCTGCCCCAGCCCCCACTGACGAGTGTTTCGACGACGAGGATCCCGACCCCGAGAACGGCGAGTACGCAGATGAACACGAGGAAGAACAGACTGCCTGCGTTGCGTAGAGCATTCCCCCGGGACTCGCGCCTAACAGGCGGTCCTGGGGCGCATCTCCTGGCCGCTCCCCCTCCCATTTCCACTCACACTCACAAGGAGAAACAACCGTGACCCTTCAAGCCAAGGCTCTTCCCAGGGCATTTTCGTACGGCGGACTGAAGCTTCCGGACCTGCCCGGACTGACCGTCGAGCAGGTGCGCGACCACTACGCCACGCAGTACCCGGAACTCGCCACTTCCACCATCACCGGGCCCGAGGCCACGGGAACGTGCATGCAGTACACCTTCTCGCGGGCCATCGGCTCCAAGGGATAAATCATGCCCGGGCGACCGATGGATCCACTCCCGGCAGCACACCCCGTGCATGACCTTCTGGGCGAGATCGACGATCTTGCCCAGAAGGCAGCACGGAAACCCGTTTCCCTCCTCGCAAGGCACCTCCAATGCAGAGAGTCGCAGCAACTGTCACAACTCATCGCGCACGCCGTCCAGGGAAGCCGCTACAGCCAATCGAGAACCCTGGCCCCACCCTCGGCGCTTCTCCCTCCACTTGCCTAAGCACACTGGCGCCGGCGGCGGCGCTCTCTCTTCCATTGCTCGCTGGCATTCCCCCCTCCTACGAGTACTACGACGGAGACGCGCGGCTATTCGCGTTCTTGCGCCGCCTCGCAGAACTTGGCATCGCCGGCACCGCACCCTCCGAGATTGAGAAACTGCGCACTTCGCCGCTGGCGTACACCGAGGCCGCCCTCGCTTCCTGGGTAAACGCGAAGGGCGGCGACATCATCGACAGGAACATCAACTACTCCCTTGCCATCCAGGCCGAAAACGAAGGGATGCTCGCAAACACGGCCATGAAGGACTCGCTCCTGATTACCCTCGAAGCCGAGCAGTGTGGTTATATGGTCGCCGGCGCGGCGCTCGATGCGCTCGAAGCCAAAGCCAAAGGGCTGGGGAGAGCGTTCTATCGCGTACTCGACACTTCCCTTGCAAGGTGGATGCGCATCTACGACTTGGGCGATGCCCGAGATTACGTGGACGGCATGAAACAGATGGCAGAGGGGGACGACGAGGCCGAAAACTACGAATTCCCGGATGTCGAAGGTGCGATCCCCGAGTTTCTCCGCGATGCTGCCTCTCCCGGCCCAGCTCACGAGGACAACCTCTCATTGCTGCAAAAGCACGAAAAAGACAGCAAGATCGGTGGCTGGATCCGCCGGCTCTTCGAGATTCACCGGCTTGCCCAGCTTCCAGCCGCAGGCGACGTACGCGAACTTCTCGGCGCGTACTACGACCAGGCGTGCATGCCCTCCCTGCTGATTGTCTTTGATAAGCAGGACACCATCGAGGGCTGCTTTGACGAAGAGGCTCAACAGTGGCCGGAAGGAAGCTCCGAACCATGCTTCGCCGCCGCCTTCGTCCCGGCAGATGCCAACCAGACCGCTTCTGCTTTTGAGTGCCTTGCGACCTTTCTTCAGATCAACCGCGAACTCTGCCAACTCATAAAGGACTTCGCCACATTCGCGAAACCGCTGGAGAGGGGTGGTCAGCAGCCCTCCCAAAATAACGTATAAACGTGAAACGTTGTTTTGAGGTCTGAGCACTTTCCAGCCTCCGCATTGCAGATTGCCGGCGTAACGCTGGTAAATCGACGGGACCGGATTCCAGGCTGGCTATATGGACCGGTCACTGATTTCTCAGAAGTGAACCGCTGCTTCGTTCTTTCCGAGGGCCGATCTCGGCCCTTATCTGAGCGCTCAATCGTCCATTGTTTCAATTGTTTGAACGATTTTGAACAATCAGCGCACTCAATAAGCGCGGAATTGATATATTACACTCGATGTAATATTCTTTGCTTGGAGGCCAAAATGACTGGACAGGTTCTTCGTCAAGCTAGAACCGATCTGGGCATGTCACAGGTCGAAGCAGCAGCGCGACTTGGTGTCTCTCAGACATTGCTTTCTCTTATGGAGAAGGGCAAGCGTTCCGTCACGCCCGCGGTTGCCGAGAAAGCCGTAACGCACTTGCAGGCAACTCCTGAACAGCTTCCTGTTTTCCCAAAGACTCGTCACAGCGACGATCAACTTGCGGCTGATCTCGGGGCACTCGGCTATCCCGGTTACGGTTACCTCCGAAGTCAGCCACGGAATCCGGCCGAAGTTCTCTTCGACGCACTCGATCGTCCAGACCTCGATGCCCGTCTAGTGGAGGCGCTACCTTGGTTGCCGCTGCGATACTCGAACATGGATTGGACCTGGCTTACTACACAAGCAAAGGTTCACAATCGGCAAAATCGCCTTGGCTTTGTCGTCGCTCTCTCCGCAAAGGTCGCGAAGAAGCAGGCGAAGCGCGACGTTGTGAAACGCTTGTCCCAGGTTGTGAAGACGCTGGAAGAAGCGCGCCTCGCGAAGACCGATACACTGTGCCAAACGTCGTGGCCACCAAGCCAGAGAAAGTTCGCTCACAAACAGCGGTCTGTTCTTGCGGCTCATTGGAAACTGGATACGCGACTCACAGAGGAGAATCTTGCTCACGTTGCCGCCTAGCCCGTGGAAGGAGTTCCTCCAGGCTCTTGACGCGAAGATGACCGAAGCCTGTACGTTGCCATGCTTTGGAGGCTTCGCCGTCACGCTGGAGTACGGTATCAGCAGACCAACTTCTGATATAGACGTTCTGGATGTCGCACCGCCCAGAGCGGTAGATATCCTGATGAGGGAGGGGGGCAAAGGCTCCCCTCTGGCAATCGACTATAAGGCCACCTGCCCCTGCTGAAGTCCGATTCCCCCATAGTGCTGCGCCCCTCTCGTTGGTCCCTGACTCTTGGTATGCCCTTTGGACTCCTCTTTACGGCAAGGGAGACTGGCTATTAATCTCTGTATATCTTGACAGTGTATGAAGTGACATTTCATACATTACACAAGAAAGCGCAGCAGGTACTTGAACCATGCCTGGAATGACGATCAAACCCTATCCCTTTTACAACCGGACGCTCGAACTCGCTGCCTGGGATCGCGCCTGGAAGCGCCATCTAACCGGTGGGCAGATGCTGCTTCTCTATGGACGCAGGCGGTTGGGCAAGACCTTTCTGTTGCATCGCTTCTTTACGGCGGGCCTCAGCGGCAACGAAGAGGAAAAGCCACACTGCTACTTTCTCGCGGAGCAATCTACTCCAGCGACACAGCGGCTGACCCTAGCACGCCAACTGCTTACGGCCCTGCCTTCGGACGGAGTTGCCGCCGAGGACCTTGCTGTGTCCTGGAACGCGGTTCTCCGCTACGCCTCGCAGCAGACACTGGCACGCAAGAAGACAGCCGGCCGTTTTGCTCTGATCCTGGACGAGTTCCCTTATTTGGTCGCCCAAACGCCGGAGTTGCCATCCATGCTGCAAGCCTGGTGGGACCGAGAAGGGGTACATTCTCCACTATTCGTGGTTCTGTGCGGGTCTCAGCTCTCGGCCATGGCAGCTCTCGGGCAAGAAAGCGCTCCCCTCTTCGGGCGCTTCAACGCCGGAGTCTTTCACCTCGATCCGCTCCACTACGAAGATGTGGCCGCCTTTTACGCCAGCAGTCCCCACTATGGCGTGGTCGAGAAGCTGCTAATGTATGGCGTCTTTGGCGGAACACCGCGCTACCACGCATTGGTAGACACATCGCGCCCTCCTGCTGAGGAGATCGTCACATTGCTGATGCAGCCGCGGGCGATCCTTGAAAACGAAGTGCGATTTCTGCTTGGCAGCGAACAAATCCGCGATCCTGCTCCCTACAATGCCATCCTGGCAACCATTGCAGGCGGGGAAACAAAATTCAATCGGATTCAGCAGTTGATCGGCGTGGAGCGCGGAGCACTTTCTTCTTCTCTGCGCGCGCTGCTGGAGCTGGGATGGATTCGGCGCGAGTTTCCTTTTGGCGAACGCTCCGACCGCAGGGCTATTTATCGAGTTGCCGATCCTTTTCTGACTTTCTGGTATCGCTTCGTTGCGCCACTTGCCAGCGCCCTGCAGTTTTCCGACCCAACGAAGATCTACGCCGAGCAGGTAGCTCCGCGCCTGGCAGATTACATGGGCTGGTCGGTCTTTGAGGAAATTTGCGGTCAGTGGCTGCAACGCAACGCACAACCGCGCTTCGGCCTCAATATTCGCCACATGTCGAGGTACTGGAGCAGGGATGGCCGCACCGAGCTCGACCTGATGGCCGAGCTCGACAACGGAAGATTTCTCTTCGGAGAATGCAAATGGCGCACAGATCGTGTCACTCGGCTTAGTGACCTGAGCGCCCTACAGGCCAAAATCGCGAGCCTGCCTGAGGCTCGCTGGCGCGATCAGCCCAGCTACATCCTCTTCGCCTTGGGAGGTTTCTCTCCCGAACTTCTTCAACTCGCCGCCGACCCTGCCGAACGGCTTTTCCTTGTTGCCGAAGCAGATATGCTCGGACGCGGCCGTCCATAGCTTCAAATACTTGTTGCGTAAAGGATCGGAAGCGAGTTGCCCGCCTAGCCACTCTTCACCTGCCGTATCTCTGTTCACGAGCCGCCAATGGGCGGCTCTTTTTGTCGTGCGTTAGGAGAACTCCTCATGAACGTTGACCTCCACATCGGCCAGAACTTCCGCTACCATCTGCAACAGGCTCTGCTGATCTACGCCGGGAATGGCGACACCCGTGGCGGAAGTTTCGTTACCCTGCATGACGTCCAGGGTGAGTCCAAGCCCACCCTCGGCCCGGCCCAACGGCTCTCCACTGCTTTTCTTACTTCCCTGGCCAAAAACCTGCACCGGAATATCGGCGTCGAGATTTTGCCTGAGAACGTGCTTGCGCGCACCAACGACATGTTCATGTGGTGGACGCCAGCGCAAATGCGCCCCATGTTCTTCGGCTCCCCAGATGGCGAGATGGCGACGCTCAATGGACTCTCCTTCCCGCAACCGCCGCTCGTCTTTCTTTCCGATGAACACACCCTTTCCGTTCGCGCCGTCAAGAATAACCAGCGCCCCACGGCAAACACCAAGCTCTATGTGGCGCCCTACTGGAATGTCTACGAAGACGGCTCCATCTGTCTGGGCTCGACACCCATCCCTACATCCCCGTCCATCTCAACCATGCCGCAATGGGAACGCGCCTTTTTTGAGAGCGAGTTCACTCACCCGAACGGCGCGCAAAGGATCACCGCCCACAAAGGCGGCTTCGCTGGTCTTTGGGAGGCCCTTGCCGGAAAAGACCAATTCCCCACCCGCTACCTCGTGGACGCCAAACAAACCATCGCAGCCTTTATTGAGAAACGCCATGCAAATTGATCATGCGATCCAGAACCACCTGCTGCGCAACCGCGTGCGCATGCTGATCGTTGGCGCTGGAGGCACCGGCAGCGCCTTCCTGCTGAACCTCCCCTACCTCCACCAGGCGCTCACAGCGTGGGGCCACCCACAAGGCCTCGAGGTCACGGTCATGGATGGAGACACGGTTTCGGAAACCAACTGCGTTCGCCAGCCGTTCGCGATTTCCGACATAGGCCACAACAAGGCCACCGTTCTTGTGTCACGGCTCAACCTGTTTTGGGGCCTGAATTGGTCCGCCGTCCCGCACCATTTCACAAGAAAGTGCCTCTCCACAAGAAGTGGCGGCCACGACAGCTTCGACATCGTTGTGGGGTGCGTGGACTCGCGCGCGGCGCGCAGGGAGATCACGGCAGCTGTAACCAGTTCCACTTCCAGCACCAGCTATTACTTGGACCTGGGCAACAACAGCTCCAGCGGCCAATTCGTCCTCGGTCAGCCCCTGAACTCGCGCAACCGCCGACGTAAAGACCGGCTGCGGATCGTGTCCGAGCTGTTTCCGGAGATGCTGGACGAGGAAGAAGACCCCTTGCCAAGCTGCAGCGCCGCGGCGGCGATCAACGCCCAGGAACCGTTTGTCAATCAGACGTTGGCGGTCTCCGCGCTGTCCATGCTCACCCGCCTGTTCCGCTATGGCCGCATCCCCTACCAGGGCGCTTTCTGGAATGCCGAGACCGGCCGCATGGCTTCCCTCGTCATCGACCCCGACCAGCGCCACCGACTCTCCCGCGCTACCGCGCGGCGAAAGGCGGCCTGAACCGGTAGATTTTGCTCATGTAGACCTTCCGCCTTCGTTTCCCTCTGTCTATGAGGCCCGCAGGAGAAGCGATGAAAAAGATACTTGCCATATCTCTTCTACTGATGGCGTTTGCCAGTCCGGTATTCGCGGCTCACAAGCACCAACACGGCCATCACCATCATCGTCACCATAGCTGATGAAAGACAGGCACAATCCGTGGGCAAACACATTCTTCTGTTCGATTCATTGTGGGTTCGAGGAGTATACGAGCCACCACGCAACCCGAAGCCCTGAGAATCAGGCTCAAATCCAAAAGCTCAATCCTCGCCTTGCACACAGACGCTGAAGCAAGGTAAAACAACACGTCTTAGGCCAATCCCGTTGGCCGGTTTTGAACTGATAATATATGGCCGGATTTAAGGTGATAACCGAGGGTGGAGTGTCCCTACCCATGCCCATGCGAAGCATGGCCGGGATGCTGCCTTGCCCATGCCGCCAGATGGAAGCCCCAGAACCAACAAGCCGCCCCGAAGGACGGCTCGCGGGTTGCGGCAATGTCTCATTCCTTTACGCCAGACAGCCGTCTTCATAATGAAAATGCCCGTGCGATGCGGAGCTAAACATCTCGATGAATTGTGGCGTTCTCTGTTTCTCCTCCTTGGGAGTAAACAGTTCATTGCGTACTGCCCAGTCCCAGATACCTTCATCTATTGGGTACTGAGTCAAGGTTCCCGTTAAACCATGTTGCTTGATCCATGTTTCAGCCAATTCACGCTGCGTAAACACACCGCTTGGAAAAATCGATCTTGGACCATTAAAAGACCCAGACGTGATTGATAATTCTCGCCTCACAAAACTTCTTTACTTGCTGTTGAAATTGAACCAACGCTGAATCTTGTCCACGGCTGATCTGATCTGGCCTAGGTATTGGTCAACTACACCTTGCTGTCGCGGTGATAATTCTGGAGAGTCCGGTTGGCGAAGCCCAGCCGGAACCGCTCGACCATCTCCGCAGAGTGCAGGCCCCGCGACTCCAGATACCGCATCGCCTCTGGAGACTCGTTGAACGTCTCTTGATAAAAACCCACGATCTCCCGCAGCAGTTTGCCGTCCTCGGCCGCCGCCGTCACCGGCGCGGGCAGCTTGCGCACTGTGCATGTTTTGACTGGCTGGATCGGCTCGGCGGC
>Ga0118677_10004245_pt1 | contig 26334 bp, 21 predicted proteins | sample AliMusrvi5mmetaG_FD_86154 | JGI IMG/M metagenome (GOLD analysis project Ga0118677, IMG submission 86154) | reverse complement strand
TGACAAAGACGGGGCAGCTTCAAGATACTCATCAATCAACCGCTGAGCCATCGGATGTATCGGCAGAAACCTTAGTTCTTGCGTAAACTTGCACTGTGTATTTGTACCCTTTCAACAACTCAAGCAATCTTGCTCCTCTTCATTCGTTTGAATTTATTGGTGGAACTTCTTGACTTTGAAGGGGAACGTCAGTTAATAATATCCAACGGTTTACCAAGAGAGTATCTTGAGGGTCAAAAGATCGATCGATAAGTTGTTCATATAGTATCCTTGCGGTTTCTATTGTTCGTTGGTCGCCGATTGCTGCAAGGTCAGCGTAGATGAGGATTGGGTGTGCAGTATCGCCATCACTAAAGTCATTGCCCAGCGGCCAGAACCGTTTGAAAATCTCAATATCGCCCTGGGGGGGGGATGTATCTTGTTGCTATCAGGAATGGATGTGGCATCTTATCCATGTTCATCAAAAACTGGAGCTCTCCTGGTTTGGTAAGATGTTTTGTTACGTCGACGCACCAAACGAATTCTTTCCCGAAAACTTTTACCCTCACAACGCAGTCGTATTTATGGTCAGGAATGACGTAAACCGGTTCGATAGCGTATTCCAGTGGTGCGATTCTGTTAAGGGCTTCCATAGCCTGCCGAAGGATTAGTGCTTTGTGCTCGGCTAAATTATGTTCAATAATATCATTGTTCATATATTTTGAACATAAAAAATAATTGAACATTCATCAACATCATGATAGCATGACTTGAGCACCAAGGTGTCCTCAACTGCTGAGCCAAACTAAAGATTTGTAACCATTCTGCAGTTTGCATCAATAAACGGTCATTTGATGAGACGCTGAAGTCGAAAAGCGAAAAGATCGAAGCAAGTTTGCGCGGGATGGTGGAGGCAGCGAGGTTACGCTGTTCGAGATCGGTTCGCCCGTCGGGTCTTTTCAATCCGGATATTGACATACCATTCGATTTCCGCAGGCATGGCCTTCAGAGCATAAAACTAAGGTGCTTGATTGGCAAGGTGTCGGTCATGGCGCCTGGATGATGGTGTTTGTGCTGCTATTTAATTATGATAAAATACATTATCATAATTAAAATAGGAAAAAGAAGTTATTGCTGAAAACGGATTCTTTCGATAAGGGATTGTCAGGGGTGAGAGATATTGTTATGCAGAAATGCTGAAGTATTGACACGGTGAATTAATACAAACCAGAAAGCAACAGAGCTACCTGAAAAGGTGGCTCTGTTGCTTTTCAGTCTGCTTTTTTGAGACAGCCCCGCTCATGAATTATTCCAGCTTTGAATACACATGATTTTTTTTGCATGGCCAGCGGGGCCGAGCCTCTGCCTTGTACCCGAAACCAACAGCTCTATCGGACGGTATATCAGCAGATTTCAGCGGTTTGTATGGAAATGCACTATAAAGAATAAAGGGACAGTTAAGCTTCGAAGCTGGCTCTTTCGAAAATCATCGAAGCAGCAATCAAACAAAAGGAGTTGAACATGAATAACTACAGCAAGCAAAAGATGAGTCACGCAAATCTCAGGGATTTTACGGGAAGCTGTCAGGGGGGTGACGAGATTCCAGCAGGAACTTTTCATGGAGGTGATCAAATTCCAGCGGGGACATTTCACTAAGGGGAAATGAGGACGTTGCACCAGGCTGTTCGAACAATCAAGCTAAGCTTGATAGGCTACTCAGATTCGAACAGCCTGAATTTAAAGAAAGGAGGTGAACGGTATCAGCAGATTTCAGCGAGTCGGAAAGGAAAGTACTATAAGAAGTAGAGGGACAGTTAAGCTTCGAAGCTGGCTCTCCAGAAAATCATCGAAGCAGCAATCAACCAAAAGGAGTCAAACATGAACAACTACAGCAAGCAAAAGATGAGTCACGCAAATCTCAGGGATTTTACGGGAAGCTGTCAGGGGGGTGACGAGATTCCAGCAGGAACTTTTCATGGAGGTGATCAAATTCCAGCGGGGACATTTCACTAAGGGGAAATGAGGACGTTGCATCAGGCTGTTCGAACAATCAAGCTAAGCTTGATAGGCTACACAGATTCGAACAGCCTGAATTTAAAGAAAGGAGGTGAACGGTATCAGCAGATTTCAGTGAGTCGGAAAGGAAAGTACTATAAGAAGTAGAGGGACAGTTAAGCTTCGAAGCTGGCTCTCCAGAAAATCATCGAAGCAGCAATCAAAACACTGGAGGAGTTATGGGATTATTTGGCAAAAGCTTTGAAAGCAAAAATACTTCCAAAGTTGGTGGTGGCGGAAAACGTGTTACCACAAAGTATAAAGATGGAAGTAGTGAGGCCAACACATATAGGCACGGGAAGTTAGTTGACATAACGCATCATGAAAAGAACGGTAAAAGTCATTCGCACGAAGTGGCGCATGGATGGCTTGCGCCATATGCTGGTAAAAGGAAATAGGGAATGTCCTCAGTTATGGTGCGCTTAGCAGTTTGTAGCACCATAACTGATTAATAATAAAACAGAAAGGGGGGAAGCGTTAATATTATGTATTTGAATGATTTATTTGATTTTTCCTAAGGCAGGGCTTTGAGGAGAAGTGAAGCTTCTCAGCAGATTTCAGCGGGTTAGAGGGGAACGCACTATAAGAAGTAGAGGGACAGCTTGGCTTCGAAGCTGGCTCTGTGAAGTCGTCGAAGCAGCAATCAAATAAAAGGAGCCGAACATGAAAAACTACAATCAGAAAAAGGTGAATCTTGTTAGCCTCAGGGATTTCTCTGGGAGTTGTCATGGAGGAGATGAGATTCCAGCAGGAACCTTTCATGAAGGTGATGAAATCTCTCTCGGGGGATTAGGAATACTTGCTCTTTGTGCCTATTTGCTGTTCAAATCAAACTCAGCATCAAGTCCTGTTACTACTCAGGAGGAAAATCGTTCTCGGGGTGCACAATTAAATGGAATTCAACCAACCAAGCGCTCTTACAGAACATCAGACGGCTCGGCAGATTACGGGTTCAACTTTGAAAAACAGTCTGATGGGACATGGAGAGCATATATCGAAAACCAGCCATCATACCGAGGTCGGGACACAGGAGCTCATTCTACACATCGTTTGACAGATGGAGCTCGCAAGTATGTATGCTGGACAAGTCCCCTTCGTTCATTAGAAGAGGCTAAACAGGTTGCCGGGCTTTGGGCCGATAAGACTCAACAATACATCCGAACAGGAAACAGTTTTTAAACGGAGGTGAGTAATGTCATTAAAACGCTATTACAGAACATCAGATGGCTTAGCAGACTACAGCTTCAGCTTTGAGAACCAGTCAGATGGGACATGGAGAGCATATATCGAAGATCAGCCATCATACCGTGGCCGCGAAACGGGTGGTTATTCAACACATCGTTTGACAGATGGTGTTGGTCGGAAATATGTATGCTGGACAAAATCTCTTTCTTCACTAGAAGAAGCTAAACAGGTTGCTGGACTTTGGGCTGACAAGACGCAACAATATATCCGAACAGGAAACAGTTTTTAAATGGAGGTGAGTAATGCGAGCAGACTACAACAAATATAACTCGATAAAATCGGATTTTCCCCTTCTTCTTCTGGACTGGGATGTATTTGAGGCCGTCGTCAAAACAGTGGGATATAGGGCAGCTGAATCTGGCGGAGCTATTGGCGGTAGTGGCGATAGTAATAAAGTTTCGCGCTATCATTTCGACGAGAGCAGCCAAAATTCGGGTGTTACTTATTCTCCTGATTATAGGCTTCTTAACCAGCTTTTTAAATCAGAATGGAACCCTAAGGATATCCGTCTCCGGGGGTTCATCCATAGTCACCCTGGTCTTATGGGGCGACCTTCGTATGGAGATGAGATGTATGCTGAGCAAATTTTAAATGCAATTAATGATCTCGATTGTCTATGGCTGCCGATCATCAATACGATTCCGGATACTGGATTCTTCAGGCTTACACCGTGGGTAGCGTTTCGAGAAGATAGAGGTGTTTCTATAAAAAAAGGAGTGGTTCAAATCGTAAATGCTCCAGCTGAATCATCTCTTACGATATGCGGTATAAATGTTCTCCAATCAATCCAGTCTGGCGTGCCGCTCAATGAGATAATTGTTGGGACGCAAAAGACTGAATCATCAACGATTAAGTTTACCATGCTGGATCATCGAAAGACGGTTGACGACGATGTTCTCGCTGGAAAATCAGCAAAACAATTCGAAACAACGAATGGGAAAGTTGAAGAAAAAAAGTTGTACAACGTTCCTAATACATTTAACCGTGTTGAAAACGCTTATGATCTTATTTTGATGCGAAATGCAAGAATAATTGCTGTTGGAGCTGGAGGAGCTGCTGGTTGGTTAGAGGACTTGGCACGTGCGGGGGTTGGTCAGTTCGTCTTGATTGATCCAGATGAAGTATCTGAAACAAACTTGGCTACTCAACAGACATATCGAAAAGACATTGGACGGTCAAAGGTAGATTGTATTGCCGAGAGAATTCGTGATATCAATCCCACAACACGGATAGTTGCAATTCAAAAATCTCTCGATGATATTAGCGATGAACAGATGAGGCAACTTACGGTTGACCCGATAGATGGTATCGAAGCTCAAAGAACTATTATATGCGGCCTTACTGACAGTTTCTTTGCTCAAATGCGTGTGAATAGACTTGCCCTTAATTTCGGATTACCTAGTTTGTGTGCTCAGGTATATAAGGAGGGGCGAAGTGCAGAAATTACTTTCACTTTTCCAGGAGTTACTCCTGCATGTCATCGTTGTATCTTAAGCTCAAGGTACCGTTATTATCTTGAACAGGGACATGAGAATGATATTACGTCACATGGCACACCTATCTTTGCTACTACACGCTTAAATGCGATAAAAGGGTACATCGCACTTGCCTTAATCCACCATGGGTCAAAGCATCCTCGATGGGGGAGCATGCTGTCTATGATCGGCAAACGCAATCTTTTACAGCTTCGGATGGACCCGGATTTGGCGGGAACATTAGGAATGGGTGTATTTGATCAAGTATTTGAAGGGGCCGACAGGGAACGGCTGTTTTTCGATGAAGTAGTATGGCTTCCCCAAGATCAGGAGAGCCCCGAAACTGGGTATGAACCCTGTCCCGATTGTGGAGGGACTGGAGATCTCCGCAATGTCGTCGGAAAATTCAACGATACAAGAATTGCCCCTGACGCAGCTGTTTTGATAAAAAAAAGCAATTTCGGCTCTAAATTTAGCGAAAGAAATTTGGTTAATGCTGCAATAGTGTTGGCAATTAATACATGCAAAATCTTTGGGCGTGTGAGATGAGACAGTTTCTGATCAACAACGATATTGCGTTCCGAAATCTTGAGGAGCAAGCCAGAGATGCATGTATTCGTTTCAGGAGCCAGGAAATGCCTCCTGGGAGTATACCCAAATATGCCGATATTGGATTCGAAATCTCGGAGAATCCTTCCGCTGCTAAACTTTTTGTAGATAAAGAAATCCAGTATAATGGTTCTAGTCATGAAATAAAAAGTTGGTTCCAAACAGGGGTAATTCAGTTTCCTGACTTCAACGCTTTACGTTCTTGGTTTTTAGGCACATTACTTCACGCTTTTAATGGAGAATTAGCAGCAGGACAAGATCTTGGTGTTCAACCGGTGTTGAAGGAAACCACGACTGATATTACCGACATGGCAGTTGTTCATGAGGGTATCCGTGACATTCATCGTCCACTCTATCTTGATGAAGCCGTGCTTTTCGAGAGACTCAACCAACGAATCTTAGGACAGGTTGATGCCCTTAAGGGATTATCGGCTGTGATGGCCAGGCACCTTGCTCGACGGCAACCGTCTCGCCCTGCGGTGATATTTGCTGTGGGGCCATCTGGCGTGGGTAAAACGCGCACAGCCGAAATGATGTCTCAGGTACTACGAGAGTTTTATGACGAGAATAACAGTTATCAGTTCCTTAGGTTGGACATGACTGAGTATCAGGAGGCTCATCGGGTGAGTCAGTTGATAGGTGCTCCGCAGGGATATATCGGCCACGGTGATGGCAGTCAATTGCTGGATGCTCTTCGTTCTAATCCTCGTACCATCGTGCTCTTTGATGAGATCGAAAAAGCACATCCGGCCATTCTTCGAGTTCTGATGAATGCCATGGATGCGGGACGATTGTCAACAGCGTCACGCACCGCGAACGGACCGGAAATAGACTGTCGTCATGCTGTTTTCATGTTCACAAGTAACATAGATGCAAATTCAATCCTTGATGAACTTGAATCTCGCAAGGCTTTTGGAAAACGTGCGATTGAGGATGAGGTATGCCGCCGCCGGTTGCACGCTGCAGGCATTGCGCCAGAAATCGTTGGAAGAATTGGACGGTTTCTTGTTTTTCGTCCCTTGAGTCCAGAAATAAGGGCTGAAATTGTAGCACTCGCCATTGCGGAAGTTGGTGAAGAGTATGGGTTGAAGATTAAATATGTCGAACCAAGCGTTATTGTGGATCTGATGCATAAAGCCCGGTCATCGAACTTTGGGGTTAGACCCGAAAGATATCTCATTGATGACCTACTTGGTGCAACATTTGCCGAAGCTGCATCATGTGACACCTCTAAACCAGTCACTGTTGTAGGGCCTCCTTATAATTGTCTTTTCGTTAGTGATTAAAGAACTCTGTTACTGATTACATCAACCTGATTAACCGAATCACTTGCTTGAAAAAAAATGATTGGTACACTCAAAAATTGAGATTGTCTAGACAAAACAGGGAGCCGTGTGTTATTTCATTGCAACAGTACCAAGAAGGGGTTAGAGAAAGTTCTGAATTCTGGTTGTTTTGAGCCTATAAGTCTCGGGTTATTACCCTCTGTTTGATGTGGATGACAATTTTTAATGGTTTTCAAGAAGGTTGGCCTACGAATTGATTTGTGGGGTTACCAACGATAGTCTTACATTTATATGGCGGCATTATGATTGCATGTTTGAACCTGAAAGAGTTCATGATCCAGCTTATTAGGACGGATGACATTGCAAGAATTGCTGAAAAAAAGTGGCTTTGTTGATGAGCCTTGTTTGTTTATTGGCTGAAGTATATTATCAGTATAGTACGGTATGAGTTATATAAAAAAATTACACAATGACATTCGAGCCTATAAGAGATCACGTGTCATTACTACAGCGATTCATCTCGGCATTCTATCAAATCTTGGTAAGGCTGGATGTGCAATGTCTATCAGTGAGCTTCAGGGAAGATTGTCACTTTCCCAAGAGTGGTTGAGAGGTATTTTAAATGTTCTGGTTCAAGATGGGCTTGTTGCTAAATCAGGCGATCAATACCAGTTAACTGATTTGGGTATTGAGGCAGACAACGATTTTATATTGAATGCATTAGCTGGTTACCATTTTTATTGTTTTGAATCTTGGGACTTTCTTCCAGAAGCCCTGAAATCAGGAAAAGGGGGGGATTTCCATCGAAAGCGAATGTTTGATAACGAGTTCCGCAAAGCTTATTTGATTTTGATGGATCATATTGCACAATCTCAAATGACGTTTTTGGAGGCAGAATGTAAATCAATTTTAACTGGAGAAGTTCTTGATATTGGGGCTGGTCCGTCCTCTCTTTGTCGTCACCTCCTGGTTTTGAACGAAAATTTGAAAGTTACCGCTCTTGACTTTCCTGAAATGGTATCAACAGCAAGTGAATTATTCAAGGTGCCTGACAAGTATGAATGGGTTGCACAAGATTTTTTTCATTGGAAACCAGTTCATTTTTTTGACGCTATTTATTGTGGGCATTTGATTGAGTATTGTCCACAGTTTGAACTGAAAAGTTGGATTAAGATATTGCGTTCTTTCCTCGGAGCATCCGGTTCTATGGTACTTGTTTCATATCTCCGAGAAGAGAATATTGCAAGTATTGAAGATCTTAATCTGTTTGAACTCAGTACGGGCTTGAATGGTGCATGTCTTGGTTATTTGCCAACAAAGCAAGAGCTTATGGATGTACTTGCAGATGTGGGATTTCAAGTTATTGAAATAAAATTGATGCCGTCTGGCCCCTTCTATATGGAGCATTTGATCACTTGTCACATTAACAAAGGTAAGGAGTGCTGATACTTATGAAGTATTCGAAATGGTTTATGTCCACAGTGGTATTAATTGTAATTTCTATTGCTGCGTTTTTCGTATTAAATAAAGGCAATAACACTTATTCAAAAAAATACAAGGTAGGAATATTTGAAGTTGTGCGTCACCCTGTGCTTGATTCTATGGTGGACACGTTTGAGAATCATTTGAAAGAGAGCCTTTCCGAAAACGTCGAGTTTGTGAGGTTGGTACCTGAAGGAGATGCTTCAAAGACTGAGCAGATGGCTCAAAAATTTGCTACAGGTGGTTATAGTTTGGTTTTTGTGATTGGGACAAATCAGGCTCAATCGCTTGCCAATAAAACAAAAACCATCCCTATAGTTCTTGGAGCAATTACTGATCCAAAAACTGCAGGTCTTGTAAAATCCTGGGAAAAACCAGGAGGCAATATTACTGGTACAAGTGATTTAAGCCCAATTTCTGTACAGTTAGATCGAATGGCTGAAATTCAGCCTAAGGCTCGACGTATAGGGATCATTTACAATCCTGCCGAGGATAATTCAGGAATTATTGCTGAGCGCTTTAAGTCTGAATGTAATAAGCGCGGACTTTCGTGTATAACGGCAACGATTTCAAATCAAAACGAAATTAGGCAGACGCTTGTATCATTGTTGGGTAAAATTGATGTCCTCTATGCTCCAACTGATGCTACTGTACAAAGCGCATTCCCGTTATTAATAGGAACTGCCAATGAAATGAAAATTCCTGTCTTTGATTGTGATGAAGGTACAGTCAAGAAGGGTGCAGTTTTTTCTGTTGGATTTAATTATTTGGATTTGGGAGTTATTTCAGCAGATATGGCTTTTAATATTCTGAAAAATGGTAAGTCCCCTGGAGAGATGCCTATTCGAATGGCTAATAATGTGCAGCTTTTCTATAACCCTAATCAGATTGCTAAATTTGGATTTTTGCTGCCGGAAACATGGATAAAAACAGGGAAGAGGGTGTCCGAATGAGTCCTATAATATCCCAGTTGCTTTACACTATTGAGACTGCGCTTCTTTTTTCATTTGTTACTGTTGGGGCGTATCTCTCATTCAGAATACTTAGATTTCCTGATCTGACTTCAGAAGGTGGATTTGGTTTGTCTTCTATTGTGGGAGGCATGGTATTGCTCAAGACAGGTTCAGGTTGGTTAAGTTTATTGTCGGGTGTGGGGGTTGGTTTTTTTACTGGTTTGATTACCGCTTTCTTGGCAAATAAAGTTCGTTTACCTACAATTCTTGCTTCTATCTTGACGATGACCATGAGTCTTTCAGCCGGGCTTCTGATTGCAGGTAAGCCAAGTTTAACCTTGACAGATGAGTGGGTGTTGAGATCACTTTTACCTTTTATTAATTCTTCATTAGCAATTGGAATTATTGGATTAGGGGTCGGGTTCATAGTTATGGTCCCCATAATAGTGATGTTTTTCAAAACAGGAATTGGATACATTTTACGGATGCGAGGCGAGAATCCATCTCTATGCATCGAACTCAAGCATAGTCTTTTACTTTGGGATATAATAGGACTTGGTTTGGCAAACGGCTTGGTCGGATTGTCAGCTGTCCTTTTATCTCAACGCTCGGGTTACGCTAGTATTAATATGGGGCGCGGTGTGGCTATTTCTGCTATTGCCGCAATTATGTTGAGTGAGGCGCTGTTTGCGACGCGCAAATTACATTTATCAATCATTGGATGTTTTGTAGGAACTCTCATACTCCAATTGGTTCGCCTTATTGCTTTGAACTGCGGGATTCCCGACGGAGGATTGGATTTGGTGACATCTCTGATGGTTATCTTTTTTTGTTGGATCGCAGCCTCGCAAAAAAACAGTCGACCTTCATTACTTGAACAGATAAGGATGTGAAATGCATTATCTGGAAGTTGTAGATTTATATAAAAGTTTTGTTACGCCGGGTGGGCGAGTTATCAACGCTCTTCAGGGGGTATCATTTTCTATTGAACGTGGTGATATTTTATGTGTAGTTGGCCATAATGGTTCTGGTAAGACAACGTTATTAAATTGTATCAGAAATACTTTTTCTTGGGAATCAGGAGATGTATTGCTAGAGGGAAAAAGGTGTTCAAGTAAACGCGCAAATGTGGTGAGTGTATTTCAAGATGTTGGGTTGGGTGTCGTGGGGTCTATGACATTACGGGAAAATTTGAGCCTTGTCTTTTCTCATGATCATCGTTTTATGGTATCATTTCCGAAGAGTTACTTCGAGCTTGGGATCAACGCTTTTTTAGAGAGAACAGGATTTCTCAGTCAGTTTAAATCTTTCAATGAAACTCCTGTATCTGAATTGTCAGGTGGGCAACGGCAACAAGTCGCAATTCTGATGGCAGTGATGCGTAAGCCGGATATTCTACTACTTGATGAATTTGTCTCAAATTTAGATGCTCGGGTAAAAGAAGAAATGTTGACTTGGGTGAAAGGCTGGATACGAGATCAAAAGGTTACAACGTTGATGATTACTCATGACTTGTATTTGGCTGAAGCTTGGGGAGATTGGATACTCGAATTATCAGATGGAAAATCGATTCGATTTGAAAAATTAAGGGAAAATGGGCAGAAGCAAAATGAAGGAGCGTGTACTCCTTGTTAAAATAGACAAAAACTTTGGCGGTCCTCAGCGACTTTCATTTTCAGAGCCTATCGGGATATGCTATATCTCCTCATTTTTACAGGAAAATGGGATTGAGTGTCAATTATTACATGTTATTCAGGATAATGCTCGATACGAAATATCTGAATCGATTAAGTCATTTGAGCCAACCATGGTAGGGTTCTCCGTTAGAAATTTTAACTTCAACATAACCTGTGCTTGTATCGAAGATGTTAGATCTCATCTGCCTCACGTAGCTGTGTGTATAGGCGGGGAGTGCGTTACATGGGAAAATGCTTCAAGTTTAGCAAAAGCATCGAATGCTGATGTTGCTCTGGTCAGTGACGGAGAAAAGTCACTTCTGGCATATTTATCTGGTAAGAACCCTGCCTCGATTCCTGGTATTGCCTACCGCAGTTCTTCTGGACAATTCGTGAGCAGCGCTATTGCTCCTGAGCGAGTCGATCCGTCAATATTGCCGATGATGGACCGTGATGGTTTACCAATGAAGTCCTACAGCAGCGAAGCCTTTTTAGGCAAGAAATACGCAACGATGCATGTACAAAGGGGTTGTCGATATCGGTGTACTTTTTGTCACAGTGGATGCCGCTATGATGGCCCGGCATCACGAAAAAACACCCAAATTATCGAAGAAATTGATTTTCTAAGCGATAAATATCAGATTGAGGCCTTGGCAATTTTTGATGAGGATTTCTTTTCAGATTTTTCCCGTGTTCAAAGTATAGCAGAATCACTTATAGATAGAGGTTCTCCAGTAGAGTGGCACACCTTCATGAAATTGACAGATCTCCAGAACCAGAATATAAAGAAATTACTCCCTCTTTTGAGGCGATCCGGTTACCAACGTGCTATTATAGGTTTGGAGTCATTTATACCAAAATCTTTGAAACATTACCATAAGGTCAGTGGTGCAAATTCGGTTGAGTCTAATCTCCAGTACCTTTCTGAACACGGTATTAAAGTTTGTCCTACATATATAATCGGCCAGCCTGATGAAACTGAAAAGGAAGTAGAATATGGTCTAGAGCATTTGTTGATGTTGAGGGACAGAGGAATAGATATTGATTTGCCCTATATCACATTTTTAACACCATTTCCGGGTACAGTGCTATTTGAAGAATATTTAAGAAAAGAGCTGATTATTGATGATAATTGGGATCATTATGATACAGAACATGTGGTTGTAAAAAGCAAGTGTGCTCCAGATAGATTGGTAGAACTTCGAGACGATTTTTATCGCGATTTTTATATTTAGAGGTAATGATGCGACATTCTACATGCAATTTTGATAATGCTGTTGCCAGTTGTGTGCAAACGAATTCCTTTTGCCATGCTGAACGGGCAATTCAAATATGCAATGAAATACAGCTTTATTTTATGGGGCAACCCTATTATGTGATTCGTGATGAGTTCGAAGTCATGCTTCAGACGTTGCTCACAAAAGCAGAATACGAATGCTTAGTATTTTGGACCCCTGAAGGAGAAAAATTTGGAAATGAATCAAAAGTTCATGATAGAGTTCGTAAAACTACATGGTATAAAAACAAAGCGCTTCTGAATGATCAATTGATACTTGTAAATGAGGAGCTTCATTCTTATGATTTCCTGCGGATGCTGTCTGATAGCTTTCAATTTGCTAGGTCTCGTGTGTTTCGGCTTGTTTATAATACGAATGAAATTATTTTTTCGGTGTTATATCCAGACAACCAAGTGAAAAATGCTAAGGTTGATAAGGGGTTCTTCGATTTTGAAATACGAATTCCATTTCCTGATAAAGAGTCGCCGACAATATTTTTGAGTAATATTGATGGCGAAAGAATAAATACGGCTATAATTAAGCAGTATATCGACAGATGGTTTAATGTATGTGATAGGTCGAGTTTAATGCTGGCACTTAAGGCGAGGTACAAGACTGAACTTTCAAGAATTACACATAAAGAAATCTCAAGTCTGGAGGAAGAATGGGATAAATGTCTACGACATTTCATGTTCATAGCTCTTTTTTCAGTGGTGAATGGATTTTCAAGTTGCACATACTATCTATCTCCCCTGGATCGAGAGCATTTAAAGTCATCATTGGTTATTTATTGGTCAGATCGCGAGCCTGAACGATATTTTCATTATTTGATTAAAATGCTTTTGGGCCTTAATGCGGCACCGATTTTGTATAGAGAAGAACGTATGAAAAAAATTGCAGAAGCCAGAAAGATGGCTCTTGGGCATTATGGACATACACTCAAGACACGACTCGACATACTGAATTCATTTTTGGATGATCAGGGACCGCGCTCAATCAAGATGCACAAGGACATGCTTCTGGATTTGACTCTGATTCTCCAACTAAACACGCTCGACAATCGAGAGGAATTACTGGAGCATTTAAAACCAAAAAAGCAGGGACGCTTTCTCGATATTGAGGGTGCTAAGGACGTTGAGAAACATATCGATATTGTAAAACGTTTACAATGCTGGAGTGGCCTCGTTGGAGCGCATCGTGAATTCTTGATAATCGACAGAAAACGCGGTATACACGAAAAACGATACTGTGACGCAGAACTTCTTATTGTGTCTCAACTGCAGTCGGCGACCATTGGGCTTCACATGAAGGCGGTCACCGAAAATGGGGAGAAGGGGGCTCGTCTCAAAGAAGCCATTTACAGGGAATTGGTTCTCGAGTTGCTGAATAACGCGATAAAGTATGGAAAAGCAACTCAAACGAGATATGTTCCAGGGAAGCCAGAGGGTTATCTAGCAGCCTGTCGGACTTAAAATCCATCATAACACTTTAAAATTTACTCATAAATCATTATATTAAATACGATTAAGTATGGTTTTTGATCTCCAGATTATAAGTTTCTAATGTCTGATTTTGCCTTATGAGTACCGATTTTATCAAAGCAGACCGTGATACCCCGTTTTTGTTCCCTCCATCAGTTCAGGAATGGTTACCCAAAGATCATTTGGCCCGTTTTGTTGTTGATATGGTGGGTCAACTCAACGTCTCATCCCTGAGAGACGTTTATATCGGCAAAGGCTCAAGACCGTATGATCCGGCCTTATTGCTCTCCTTGCTTTTTTATGGGTATTCAACTGGAGTATTTTCCAGTAGAAAGCTTGAACAGGCAACCTATGATTCTGTAGCGTTCCGTTTCATTACCGGTAATCAACATCCAGATCATGATACCATCGCGATGTTCAGGAAACGGTTTTCAGCAGAGCTAAAGGATTTGTTCAAGCAGATTCTCATCATTGCCCATGAAATGGGGATTCTGAAGCTTGGTACCGTTAGTCTCGATGGTACGAAAGTTCAGGCCAATGCGTCGAAACATCAGGCGCTGAGCTGGCAGCATGCGTGTAAAATTGAACAGCAACTCCAAAAAGAAGTCGAGCAATTATGGTTACTGGCTGGTCAGGCCGATAAAGGATTGATTCCTGATGGCATGAAAATACCGGAAGAGCTTGAGCGGCGAGAAAAACGTCTTACAACGATAGCAGAAGCCAAGAAAATAATTGAAGCACGGGCAACTGAACGCTATGAACAGGAAAAGCAAGTCTACGCTAACAAGCTTATGGAGCGGGAAAAGAAAGCCAAAGAGCGAGGCAGGAAACCAGGAGGTAAAGCACCCAAGCCGCCAGAGCCAGGGCCGAAACCTCATGATCAGGTCAACCTGACCGATGAAGAATCCCGGATCATGCCGACAAGTGGAGGCGGATTCATGCAGGCTTTCAATGCCCAAACATGCGTTGATATCGCCACCATGCTGATTGTTGCAACTCATGTGACCCAGCAACCTAACGATAAACAGCAAATCGATCCGGCAATTGAAATGCTGGAACAATTACCCGAACAACTCGGTCAAGTCAATGAAATCATAGCTGACGCTGGATATTTCAGCAAATCCAATGTCGATGCCTGTGAAGATGCGAGAATCAATCCGCTGATAGCCGTTGGTAGAGACAAGCATAATCACCACCTCGAAGAACGCCTCAGTCAACCGGAGCCCTTGGCCGAAGATGCAGACAGTGTTGCCAAAATGAAGTACCGTTTGAAAACCCCGGTAGGGAAAGCCATTTATGCAGTTCGTAAGAGCACGGTCGAACCAGTATTCGGGATTATTAAATCAGTGCTTGGGTATCGACAATTTATGCGCCGAGGATTGGAAGATGTTGAAGCAGAATGGACGCTGGTAAGCCTTGCTTGGAATCTGAAAAGACTGCATGTCTTGGCAAAGCCACGCCCGAAAACACCAGTAATGGCCGTTTGTAAAGCAAAATCAGGAGTACAAGGCAGCCAATTGGGGCTTGTTTGGCGTACTATGCGCTTGATATGGTTTTCTGCTACTAAAATGAACGTAAAAAGAAAGGCCGAGGACTTGTTTGTGACCAGTTTCTTTATCGTTAGTCCGACAGGCTGCTAGACATGGGGGTTGATCTCCTCTATTGCCCCTTTACCTCTCTTGAACATGCTGAACCAGGGATTCCTTCGGTCTGTACCATTTACGATCTGCAGTATAAAACCTACCCGGAATTTTTCCCTCCTGAAGAGGTTGCTCACCGTGATCGGGTCTTTATAGATGCCTGTCGATATGCTGCCGGACTGGCAGCAATTTCGGAATATTCGCGGCAGTCGGCTATTGCGCATGGCGACCTTGAACCGTCTCGCATCCGTATGATCTCTTTACGCATGGCCAACCGTATTTTGCCAGCCGACACTCAGGATGACCGTCGCAGTAACGAACTGTTTGATCGGCTTGGTGTTGAGAAAAAACAATATTTTCTTTACCCTGCGAATTTTTGGCAGCACAAAAACCACGAAATGCTGTTGACGGCATTTTCCCTTGCAACCAGTGAAGGACTGCCTGCAAAAATCAAGCTTGTCTGCACCGGCGCACCCACCGAAAGACAAAAAGTTGTCATCGAAAAAGCTCATGGCATGGGCCTTGTCGGACGGGTGATCTTTCCCGGTTACCTGCCAAACGATGAGCTTGCACTGTTACTCTCTCAATCCATCGGTATGATTTTCCCGTCACTCTACGAAGGCTTTGGAATGCCCGTCATTGAGGCTATGGCTGCCGGAGTACCTGTTGCCTGCAGCAATACCCGCTCTTTGCCTGAAGTCACGGGTGGTGCCGCCCTTATGTTCAACCCTGAAAGTCCTGAGGAGATTGCAGGGGCAATGGTGTCGCTTGCGGGAAATGAAGCATTGCGCTCTAGGCTGGTGAAGGCCGGACTGGTTCGTGCTCTTGAGTTTGCAGACCAGGAGCGGATGGCTCGAGAATACTGGGAGCTTTTTGAAGAAGCCATGCTTGTGCACCATCGACAATCGATACTTACATAACCATACTCTATTTGCTGGAAACACTCTTTCAATCAGGAGGCATTTTGCGACCTCTGCAATTTCGATGGAAAAACTTTACATTGAAGAGAGTTTCAAGACAATTTCTTAATAACAGAAATGAAAGCACTTATATGCGGAATCTCAGGGCAGGATGGAGCCTATCTCGCCCGACTTCTGCTCGAGAAGGGATATGAAGTGATCGGAAGTTCGCGGGATGCCCAAATCAGTAATTTCAGCAACCTTGTACACCTCGGCATACGCAACGATGTGCACGTTGAGTCTATGGCACTGAACGATTTCCGCAGTGTGCTTCAGGTCGTTCACAAAACCAGGCCGGATGAAATTTATAATCTGGCGGGTCAAAGCTCAGTTGCCCTCTCTTTTGAACAGCCGGTCGAGACACTGGAAAGCATAATGTCAACGACCATCAATTTGCTTGAGGTTATACGTTTTCTTGACCACCCGATCCGCTTCTATAATGCAGGATCCGGTGAAAGCTTTGGTGACACGTCAGGAGTTGCCGCACATGAGGAAACGCCATTTCGACCTCGAAGCCCTTATGCTGTTGCCAAAGCGGCAGCATTCTGGCAGGTAGCCAATTATCGGGAAGCATACGATTTGTTTGCCTGTACGGGCATTCTCTTCAACCACGAGTCCCCGCTGCGCCCTGAACGGTTTGTAACACGCAAAATCATTGCCGCAGCATGCCGTATTGGCCGTGGAAGCCGTGAAAGACTGCGTTTAGGCAACACAGCCATTCAGCGTGACTGGGGTTGGGCTCCGGAATATGTAGAGGCCATGTGGCTGATGCTGCAGAGAAAAAACCCTGAAGATTTTGTGATTGCAACCGGCAAAAGCCACGCTCTCTCCGAATTTGCAGCCCTTGCTTTTGACTATTTTGGCCTGCGTTGGCAGGAACATACGGATATTGATCCTCTGATATTACGTCCTACTGACATTCTTTACGGTTGCGGCGATGCTGGAAAAGCGTTACGTTTGTCAGGCTGGAGTGCTCAAACTCAAATGGCAGGAGTTATTAACAACATGATAGAGGCTGAACTTGAGGAGTATCGTTGAACAGAAAACCCGGAAACGGCTTTATATTTTTTAATTGATCACAGTAAAGGACAGGGTTGTCCCGAAAATACATGTTTCTATGAATGGCCCGAAAGTTACCATTATTACTCCGTCGTACAACTCTGATAAAGATATTGAAGCATGTATTCTCAGTGTCGCTAAACAGTCGTACTACAACAAGGAACACCTCATTATCGATAATCTGTCGGAAGACGGAACTCTCGATATTGTAAGGAAATATGCAGCGCTTTACCCTCATCTCCATCTCATTACCGAAAAAGACAACGGCATTTATGATGCCATGAATAAAGGCATCGAGAGAAGCACTGGCGACTGGCTCTATTTTCTGGGCAGTGATGATACCTTTTTTGATAATGAAGTGCTGACCGACCTCTTTACCTCCGAGGCAGCCAGTACGAACGACATTTTGTACGGCAACGTGCAATGGGGGCCAAATGGAACGCTGTATGACGGAGAGTTCTCCTGTCTGAAGCTCATGGAAAAAAATATCTGTCATCAGGCACTGTTTTTCCGGCGCGAAGTGTTTACCCGTCTGGGCACTTTTGATGTGCAATACAAAGCACTCGCCGACTGGGTGTTTAACATGCAGTGGTTTGGAAGAGAGGATATCCGAAGAGCTTACCTTGACAGAATAATTGCGGTATACAATCCCTGTGGTTTTTCATCGATACACTACGACACAATGTTTTTTGAGAATCAGGGAAAGAATATTGAAAACCATTTCCCTGAGGTATATAACCTGCTTTATACTCGAGAACGTCAGATCAAGGAACTGAATACAGAACGTCAAAAAGCCATTGCTTCACATGACAAGGCGCAGAAAGAGCTGCAGCAGGAGTCTTCAATGCGGCAGGATAAAATTAACGAACTGGAATATGCCATCAATAAGATGGTTAACTCCAGTAGCTGGCGCATGACTAAACCAATTCGCAAACTTACAAACTCGGTAAGAAAGCGCTCAAGAAAAATCCGCAAGCTATTGTTCCGGCAGTTAAACCCTTCCGATAGTAATTTTATCACTTTTGGAAATGATTACCAGCAGTGGATAACTCAATTCGATACGCTCGATGAAAAAAAACTCAGGTTGATCAACAAGGAGATCAAGGGGATGTTGCACTACCCGAAAATTTCGATCCTCATGCCGGCATACAACCCCCGGGTTCAGTTCATTGATCAGGCAATCAAGTCGGTCAGAAACCAGCTCTATCCGCACTGGGAGCTCTGCATTGCGGACGATGGTTCACATCCTGAAATCCTTGCGCTTATCAAAAAGTACGCAGGCAAGGACAAAAAAATCCGCTATGTCTTCAGAGCGGAAAACGGCCACATATCTGAAGCGAGCAATTCCGCCCTGGATCTTGTGTCAAATGACTATACAGCCTTGCTTGACCATGATGATCTCTTGACGCCTGACGCTCTCTACTGGGTTGCCCGCGAAATCGTCAATCATCCTGAAGCTGCACTTATCTATTCAGATGAAGATAAACTGAATGAACAAGGCAAAAGATGCGATCCTTATTTCAAGTGCGATTTTAATTATAACCTCCTGCTCAGCCATAACATGATATCCCACCTGGGTGTCTATAAAACCAGCCTTCTCAGAGAGATCGGCGGTTTTAGAAAGGGCTTTGAAGGTTCTCAGGATTATGATATTGCGTTGAGGACAATCGAAAAACTTGATAAAGAACAAATCCGGCATATTCCAAAAGTATTGTACCATTGGCGTATCCATAATGAAAGCACAGCATTGTCAGGAGATATAAAGCCTTATGCCCATCTTGCAGCATTAAACGCAATCAATGAGCACCTGGAGCGAATGAAGGTGCTGGCAAGTGCAGAACCGTCCATTGAAGTTCCTGGTTTTAATCGGGTTCGTTATCAGCTACCATCAAAACCGCCTTTTGTTGAAATTATTGTTTTAACCAGAGATAAGCTTGGACTGATAAAACCTTGCATTGAGTCAATCCTTGAAAAAACGACCTATCCTGATTATTCAATTACTATTGTCGACAACGGCTCTGCAGAAAAAGAGACGCTGGAACAGTTTGCGGCATGGAAAAAACACCCCCGCATTTCGATTGTAAAAGATGATATACCATTCAACTTTTCAAAGCTTAATAATCGGGCTGTTGAACGTTCGGATAAGGACTTTGTATGCCTGATGAACAATGATATCGAAGTCATTTCACCCGACTGGCTTGATGAAATGGTTACCCACGCTCTGCAACAGGATATTGGGGCTGTTGGAGCAAGACTCTGGTACCCTAATGAAACCCTTCAGCATGGCGGAGTCATTCTCGGAGTGGGAGGCCTTGCTGGGCATGCGACAAAACATTTAAAAAAAGGAGATCCAGGATATTTTGGAAGGGCCTGCCTGCAGCAGGAATTTTCAGCGGTAACAGCAGCTTGTCTCCTTGTGAAAAGAGAGCATTACAGAAGTGTCGAAGGCTTTGATGAAACACACCTCACGATCGCCTTTAATGACGTTGACTTTTGCCTGAAGCTCAGAGAAAAAGGATTACGCAATCTATGGACTCCCTACGCTGAGCTTTACCATCATGAATCTGCATCAAGGGGGTACGAAGACACTCCTGAAAAACAAGCCCGCTTTCAGAAAGAGTTGGAATACATGATAAAACGCTGGGCAAAAGAGCTTCATCACGACCCCGCATACAGCCCTAACCTAACCCTCGAAAAAGATGACTTTTCCCTGGCCTGGCCCCCCCGCCAACCCAACTAACCCAAGCGCTCCCCATTTAGGGAACATTTAGGGGACGACATTTTTATCGTACAGTTCCCGGAAATACATGGGTGCAGAGCAATTAGGGGACGACATTCTTATCGTACAGTTACAAGCTACTTATTGCTGAGGAAAGTTACTTTTGGCGGTCCTATTTTGTACTTGCGGATGGATGATGTTTATTTTCAGGGATATTCAGATTATGTTTGCTAAATGAGGGCTGATAAAAGACTACAGCAGAAAGATTTTATACTACGCCAAAGGAATTACCTGAACCAGCGGGTAATGAGTTGCTTGTTGAACTTGCAGGCGGGTTAGAGAATTCCAAAACATTTTCAGGCGATAGTCTGCAAATTCAGAAACGGTTACGGGATGAGTGGGAAGAAAGTGAAAATAGGAGCCAGCATGACCGTTCGCAAACGTAAAACACATTTTCTTGAGCGCCCCCGCCGATGGCGCAACAAAGCTTATATCGCAGTCAAAAACCGGATTCGAAGAGATGCGCCAACACTGGGTGGACATTTTACCACTCACCATGACATGTCCAGCGAGAATAGCTGGATTGATGCATACTTCCTTGGCCTTCATTCTCCGGTTTTTTATAACCTTGCTTTGGATACAACTCGGGGTGCTTACGAAGATGCGGTTTGGGATCAGGCTTGGGAAGAGTATTACGCACGAGCGGAGGATTTAGAACCATCAGTGTTCGACCGCCTGGTTAAAGACCCTGCCACCGGTCATTTGACCATACCTGCTCGTGAGTCAATCTGCTATCGGCAGCTTGATGGCATGAAAAGGGTTGACTGGGTGGCCTCCCAACTGCCCAGAATTGCCGATAGTAAAGTAATCAATGTTCAGGAGGAGTGGCACCTTCAATATGATTATACCTACGGAATTGGCCTGCATGCGACCATTGATGAGCCGCATCTGACCATCGATACTGTTAACGCCTTCATTCGAAAATTTTTGGTAACTCAAGCCGATTATCAGAGCATGATGCCGTTGAGTTACAAATACGAGGAAATTAAGCATTGGGGATGAAGGAGAGAATGAGCAGCCAGTCTACAGAGTTCAAACTATAGGGGACGTTATTCATAACTTACAGTTGCAGGAATAAATTACTTTCGATTATAGTTGCCCTAAACGCTTTTTCGCTAATAAAAACGTATATTTGCACATTAAACCGAACGAAAGAACCATACACTGAAGAGTTATGCAAGAAGATATTCGATGGAAACAACGTTTTGATAATTTCGATCGCGCCTTTACGCTTCTTCATTCGGCATTGCACAACCATGCTCTTGATGATTTTTCTGATCTTGAACAGGAGGGAATTATCCAGAGATTTGAATATTCATTTGAGTTGGCATGGAAAACAATGAAGGACTACCTTGAAAATAGCGGTGTGGTGTTAAGTCCGGTTACCCCAAGAGCAGTTATCAAAGAAGCATTTGCAGCAAACATGATTGATGACGGCGATGGTTGGATTGCGATGATGCTGCACAGAAACCAGCTATCGCATACCTATGATATGGTTACATTTCGTCAAGTGCTTGTTGCTGTCAAGGAACACTACCTGCCAATACTTGAACAGTTACACCAATGGTTACAGCAACAACTGAAGATCTCCTGAAAATTTCAAGACTTACCCAGAGAGAACTTGATCTGATGACCGGTATCTTTCTGCAGCATCCGGATATTCAGCGTGTTGTTCTTTTTGGCTCACGGGCCAAGGGAACGGCTAAACCCTATTCTGATATTGATCTTGCTGTTGAAGGGCTTGACAAGGAGCTCGATATTGCTGCGGTTGCCATGGAACTCGATGAACTCCCCCTGCCTTACAAATTCGATGTAAAATCCTTAGGACTTGTTAAAATATAACTATAACGATATCAGTTAAAGTTGTATATTGTTATCATGAAGATTCATGATAACGACATTAAACACATCCGCATCAGGTTTGAGAAGCTTGCGTGGGCTTTGGATGAGCGTATGAGGCGTTTGTTCGCTGCAGCTGAAGCATCTGCGTTAGGTCGAGGTGGCGTTACAAAAGTTGCACAGGCTACTGGAGTTTCGCGACGTGCGATTCACGTTGGACTGGAAGAATTAGCGACTGAAAAATTGCCTGTTGAAGATCAGGAAAAACGGATTCGCAAAGCAGGAGGTGGTAGGAAATCTATTATTGATACCGAGTCAGGGGTAATGGCTACGCTGGAAAAGTTAGTCGAACCAACGACTCGAGGTGATCCTGAATCGCCTCTACGCTGGACATGCAAGAGCCTGCGTACACTATCGGAAGAGTTGAGCCTAAAAGGGTATTCGGTGAGCTATCCGAAAGTTGGTGATTTGTTGCGTAACTTGGGTTACAGCTTGCAGGCAAATCGCAAAGTTTTGGAAGGATCGGACCATCCAGATCGTAACGCTCAGTTCGAGTTCATCAATGACCAGGCAGCACAATGTATAGCATCAGGTAATCCTGTTATTTCGGTTGATACGAAGAAGAAGGAACTTGTCGGTGCGTACAAGAACAATGGCACAAATTGGCGTCCTGAAGGAGAGCCTGAATTAGTCAAGGTGCATGACTTTATAGATAAGGAACTTGGACGTGCAAATCCTTACGGAGTCTACGATGTGGCCAGTAATACAGGATGGGTCAGTGTCGGAACGGATCACGATACAGCCAGTTTCGCCGTCGAGACCATTCGCCGATGGTGGAAGATGATGGGCAAGCAGCGCTACGCCAATGCATCGAAATTGATGATCACGGCAGATGGCGGTGGCAGTAACGGGAGTCGGGTAAGACTATGGAAATTGGAACTCCAGAAATTAGCCGATGAGATCACCATCCCGATTCACATTTCCCACTTGCCTCCAGGTACCAGCAAGTGGAACAAAATTGAGCACCGTCTGTTTTCATACATCAGTATGAATTGGCGAGGGCAACCATTGGTTAGTCATGAGGTGATCATCAAACTCATTGCCGGAACAACAACGCGAGCGGGGCTGAAAGTCCATGCTGAACTGGATGATTCCATATACCCGCCAGGCATTAAAGTCAGTGATACAGAGTTTGAAAAAATCCGTATCACACGAAACGAATTTCATGGAGATTGGAACTATACGATAGAGCCAAATCCAGTCTAATTTAGTTACGCTTATTTCTTAACAGTTCCTTAGACTCTCTTCAACATTCTCCACTGCAAGAGCATATTCAACGGGTCGGCATTACCATCTACCTGAAGGGAAGAAAGTGAAAACAGTTGGCAGTGGGCAGTTGGCAGTTGGCAGTTGGCAATTGGCAGTTGGCAGTTGGCAATTGGCAGTATAAATAGTAAAAAAAAGAGGTCGTAACAAACAGATCAAAGCAATATGAGCATACTTTCGTTACCATCTCTCCCTGCCATTCCAAGGGGTACCAAGGAATCAAAACTCAGCACTCTCTTTCCCTCATCTTCCCTGCCAACTGCCCACTGCCAACTATTCCCTCTTCCCTGCCAACTGCCGACTGCCCACTGCCAACTATTCCCTCTTCCCTGCCAACTGCCGACTGCCCACTGCCAACTATTCCCTCTTCCCTCAGCACTGTTAAATGAGGTACTTGTGTTTGATCGTAAGGTTGGTTATATTTTTTTTATAAATATCCTTGCAAATCATGGAATGAGAATCCATAATTGACAGCATGTTACCAAGAATTCTTTCCCATAAACTCGTTGATGCTCTGGCTCATTTTCCTGCAGTTGCGCTGCTTGGGCCTCGACAGGTTGGAAAAACAACCTTGGCGCTGGATATAGGCAAAACTTTCAACGCGCTCTATCTCGATCTTGAATCTGAGCAGGATCAGGCCAGGATATCACAACCGGAACTCTATTTTGCTGACCATCAGGATCAGCTTGTGATTCTTGATGAGGTGCATCGTGCACCGGGTCTGTTCCCGGTTCTGCGGGGAGTAATCGATAAGGGGATACGTGATGGCCGAAGGAACGGGCAGTTCCTGCTTCTCGGATCAGCTGCTCTTGATTTGCTCAAACAATCTGGTGAAACGCTTGCCGGCCGGATTGCCTATGAAGAACTGACTCCGATCACCATATTGGAAGCAGGCTCACTGGAGTCTGACAATCTTTGGATTCGAGGCGGGTTTCCGTCGAGCCTGCTTGCTGGAGACGATGCAGGCAGCTTGCGTTGGAGGCGGAATTTTATTCGTACCTACCTTGAACGCGATATTCCTCAGTTTGGTCCGCGTATTGCAGCCGAAACTCTTCGGCGATTTTGGGTGATGCTTGCGTGGCATCAGGGAGGCTTGCTCAATACGGCGCAGTTTGCCCGGAATCTTGGTGTAGACGTTAAAACCGCAGGGAGCTATATTGATCTTCTTGTTGATCTTCTGCTGGTTCGGCGACTTCAGCCATGGCATAGTAACGTTGGAAAACGCCTGGTTCGGTCACCGAAGGTTTATGTGCGTGATAGCGGGCTTGTTCATGCACTGCTCTCTATTCCGGACAAGGAAACTTTGCTTTCTCATCCGGTAGTGGGGCAAAGCTGGGAGTGTTTTGTTATTGAGAATCTGCTTGCATGCGCTGGGGATGATGCTCAGGGATATTTTTATCGAACGAGTGGCGGAGGAGAGATTGATTTGCTGCTCTCATGGGCGGATGGATCGCTGTGGGCTATAGAAATTAAGCGCAGTCTCTCTCCCAAACTGGAAAGAGGTTTTCACTCTGCATGTGCAGATATCAACCCATCTCGAAAATTTGTCGTCTATCCAGGCAGTGATCGTTACCGTCTTGCTTCTGATATTGAAGCAATTTCACTGATCGAACTTTCTCAAGAGCTGAACAAGAGATAAATCGCAAAAAATTGGGGACGGTATTCTTATCGTACAGTTGGAACGCAGCGAGCGGTTAACAATACCTGACCGCATTGAGGCTTTTGCCGTAACCCTTTTTCTGTTATAAATTCTTTCAAAGCTTATATTAAGGAACAAACTTCTGTTGCAACGAAACTGAGAGAGCTTCCCGCTTTTCAAAAAAACTTTTTATGAAAAAAGCCTTGATTACCGGTGTTACTGGCCAGGATGGCGCCTATCTTGCTGAATTTCTGCTTGATAAAGGATATGAGGTTCATGGTATCAAACGCCGCTCTTCACTCTTTAATACGGACCGGATCGACCATCTTTATCAGGATCCTCATGTCTTACCCCGGCGTTTTGTTCTGCACTATGGCGATTTGGCTGATTCATCAAATCTGACCCGTATTATCCAGGAGGTGCAGCCTGATGAAATTTTCAATCTCGGCGCTCAGAGCCATGTAGCGGTGTCGTTTGAGGAACCGGAGTATACCGCCAATGTGGATGGACTTGGATCACTGCGCATTCTGGAAGCGATCAGGCTGCTTGGACTCACAAAAAAAACCAAATTTTATCAGGCAAGCTCCTCTGAGCTTTTTGGCCTTGTGCAGGAGGTTCCGCAAAAAGAGAGCACCCCGTTCTACCCGCGCAGCCCTTACGGTGTTGCCAAACTCTACGCTTACTGGATTACGGTTAACTATCGGGAATCTTACGGGATATACGCCTGTAACGGCATTTTGTTCAACCATGAAAGCCCGCTCAGAGGCGAAACATTTGTGACCCGCAAAATTACCCGCGCCATTGCCCGCATAAAGCTTGGCCTTCAGGAGTGCCTTTACCTCGGGAATCTTGATGCCCAGCGCGATTGGGGGCATGCGAAGGATTATGTGGAAATGCAGTGGCTTATGCTCCAGCAAGAGAGTGCGGAGGATTTTGTTATTGCTACCGGCGTTCAGCATAGCGTGCGCGAATTTGTTGATGCCGCAGCTAAGGAGGCGGGAATTGCAATTACTTGGAGAGGCAAAGGAGTGGAGGAGAAAGGGTACGATAGTGAGGGGAAATGCATTGTAGCTGTTGACCCGAACTATTTCCGCCCCTCAGAAGTCGACACATTGCTTGGTGATGCAAGCAAAGCGAGGGCTAAACTCGGATGGACTCCAAAAATCAGCTTCAAGGAGCTGGTGGCTGAGATGATGCGCGAAGACCTTAAGAGCGCTGAGCGGGATGAGCTTGTTAAAAAGCATGGCTACAACGCTTACGACTACAACGAGTGAGTTAAGAAAGAGAGTGGGCAGTGGGCAGTTGGCAGTTGGCAGTAGGCAGTAGGCAGTAGGCAGTAGGCAGTAGGCAGTAGGCAGTAGGCAGTAGGCAGTAGGCAGTAGGCAGTAGGCAGTAGGCAGTAATATGAGAGAAAAAAAGAAGAAGTATCAACCCGATCAAAGAAAATGAGCATACCATCGTCCCCATATCTTTCTGTCATTCCGGGCTCCCACGAGGAATCCCAACTCAGCACTCAGCACTCAGCACCCAGCACTCTCTCCCCCTCTTCTTCCCTGCCAACTGCCGACTGCCAAC
>Ga0118677_10004243_pt1 | contig 26346 bp, 10 predicted proteins | sample AliMusrvi5mmetaG_FD_86154 | JGI IMG/M metagenome (GOLD analysis project Ga0118677, IMG submission 86154) | reverse complement strand
AGGAAGAGCTTGCCGTCGGGCGCAATCGTCATTCGTTGCGGGTCCTCCAGTCCTGTGACGAGTGTCTCCTCGTTTGATAGCCTGGGTTGTTTCCCATCCGCCGCCATTTCGACCGCGTAGCGTTTGAGTTCCTTGCCGGCTAAGACCAGCAGGCGGCCCCGGTCGTCGAACAACAGCCCTTTGGGGTGGGGCAGGCTAACCTCTCCGAGGGCGGTCTTTTTCCGGCTGTCAAAGAAGTAAACTCTATTCTTCCACGGGGCGCTGGTGGCGATCAATCCGTTGTGCACCGCCAGTCCTGCTCCCTCGCGTATTCCTTCGCGCACGCCGCCTGCGTACTTGCCGATCAACCTGGCCTCGAACGTCTCCACTTCTGCCCCCACGCCGTCGCGTCGCCGCCGGCTCCTGGCGGCGTATAGCCCGTGGACCGGCGTAGCTTCGGCGCTCAGGTTGACGGTGTAGGCGAAGAACTCAGGATCGCGATCGGGTCCGGAGTCGCGGGCGAGCGCGTTCCCGCCCGCCCAGCCGTCGATCTTGGGTCCGCCGCCGATCTTGTTTCCTTGCTCGTCCATGACGAGTAGCGTGTCACCTGCCTCGCCGACCCTGGAGGCGACGAGAATCTGGGGCGCTCCGTTGCGCGCGGGGCCGGTTCCTTTGGGCAGGAACAGCACGTCGCACGGAACCGAATGGTCCGCCAGCCAGGCGCCGCTGCCGTCGAGTGTGGGCCACGGCGGATTGCCGCCCCCATAGACACTGAACTCGTAGCGTAAGTGCAGGCCGTCGTGAAACAGCCCGCGGACCCGATACTCGCCCTCAGGCGCGCAGCGGCGCACAAGGTCGCCGACCCTCGTGGTCGCCCCCTCGTCGTAGCCATCCCAGTAAACGACGTTCTCGCCCGCCGGCAATTTGGTCTCGGCAATCAAATTGCGAACCCGCCTTCCCTGGGCGTCTTCCAGCACCAGGGTCACGTAAGACGCCTTGGGAAGCTCAAACCGGACGGGAATGCCCACATCCGCGCCGCCGGCCGCCGGGACAGCCAAGAGCCACGGTAGAGTCAAGAACCCGCCTATAATATGCCGAGGGCTGCGGCGACGTAGATGGAATGTGACGAATCGCATCATTGGACGTCCGGGCCTCTCGAAGACGCAACCCGCATCCCCAACCCGAGGCGCATCCGCTTGCCGCTATCCGGAAAGCCTATCTGCGCAACGCCGTCAGCATAAAACCATCCACCAGCGGAGGCGCTCAGCGCCCTTTCCGAGATCTCTTTCTTCAGGGCCTTCCTATCCAGATAGACCTTACCCGGATCCGAACCTGTATGGACTTTGAACAGGTAATGCCTTTGCGGCGGGACATAGGCGCCGGGAGCTTTGCGAGCACCTATGTCGATGGTAATGCTGCCCGCGCGTTTAACGGCTCGATACTCGGTCGTGCAGTATGCGCCTTTCTCATAATCGTAGGAAATGCCATCGTCCTCGTAGAGCGTGAAAGTGGATGTCCCTTCCGGATACACGTCAACGATAAGCGGGTCGATGGGCTTCTCTCCCACGTAATTCATGTCCGGCATCATGGGAATGATGGCGCCGGCCCGGACAAAAACCGGAAGTTCATCGGCGGGGGCCCCGAAGTTGGTCAGCGTCCTTCCGCCTTCAAATGTCCTTCCATCCCAGTAATACGTCCATTTGCCTTCGGGAAGATAGATGCTTGAATGATCGAAGGAGACCATCAAATTCGCACCGTAACAGTATTGATTGGAAATAGCATAGGTCTGCGCATCATCCTGGAACTCAAGCGGCAGAGGACGGATCGGCCCGATGCCGGTCAGGTGCTGCTCCCACATTTCAGAATAGATATAGGGAACAAGCGCGTAATGGAGCTTGGCGTACCGGAGGAAGACATTGTAAGAGTCTGTGTCTGAACCCCAGGGAAGCTTGCCGTAGATCCACTCGTTTTGGACCATGTAGGGTGTGAAGGCGATCGCCTGAAGATCCAGGTAGCTTTTCGCGCCAGACCAATTCTGCAATTCCGGGGTATAGGCCATCCCGGTCCATCCGGAATTGGCGATCCAGGGAATCCGGACTCCCTGGTCGGAATAGGCGACCAAAGGGTAACGTTGCGCACCTGTCCAGAGCGCGGTACAGAAGAGGAGCAACCTCCGATGATAGGCCTCCTTGTATCGATCGAAGAGACCCTTCGCCCAGAGATAGCTGTACGCGTTATGGTACTCTTTGAGGCTAAGTCCGGATTTCATAGTTCTGGTCGGATCGTTCTTCATCCAAGACGGGTCCACTCCATGAGTATCCTCCTTGAAGCCCCCGGTGACGCCCAGATCAAAAAGACGGGTTCTAAGCCAGCCGAAGTACGCATCCATGCCTTGACTCATAGTGGGGTCCAGCAAATTGTCCGCCCCGGTGTAAGGGCTTAGGAGCGTCTTGAGTTCCGGATCCATAATCCTGTCCAGCATCCAGAGATTTACCATGAACCCGTTATTCATCATACGAGCGCACCACCCTTTGGGGTCAGGAAATCGGCTCGATTCCCACACCAGGTTCCCATATCCCACGGCCCAGCCTGGTTCAGTCGCGATGATGTCACAGGGAACGCCATGAGCCCGGAACGCGGTGGTCACCGAATCAAGGTCGTCGGCGCCCAAATAGACAGGTTTGGGAAGCAAGTATCCGTTATTTCCCTGTGCCCGGTAGGTCAACCCCAGCGCCTTTTTCGGAGGCAACTCCAGGTAACCCGTTAGATCGCAGTAATGTTGAATGATCTTCTTAAAGGAAGGTCCTTTGAGGAAGTAGAAGTCCAATTCGCCACCTGACACATTCCAGGCAATCGAGGCTGGGTTCGTCTTACCAAAATCAAAATGGCTGATATACGAATTGTGCAGCAGCATGCCGTAGCCGGCCGTGCTCCAGTAATAAGGCACGACGGTTATGGCCGAACCATTTAAGGAGCCTTTGTTCAAGTTAGGATCGATCTGATATATTTTGAGGTTAAGCCCCCGGAGGTCGAAATGTTCCCAATGCATTCCACAGCCATAGAAATGTTCCGTCTTGCCGAACGCATCTCGGTCGAAAGCCATGATCTTAGCCGCGCCATTCCAGCCCATGCTGTTCGTGCTGCTTTGGCGGGTGATGAGCGTCGCGTTGTCGCGCTCGTAAAAGCTCAGATGGAACGGGACTTTGTTGGCCCGGATAACCATTTCGGTCGTGGCGATCTTAATATAGGCGCCCGCATCGGTCACGGTGGCACCCACCGCCGGCCAATCGTATTTGACTACGGCATACGGCTCGTTGCCGGCAAAATCCGTCCCGGGGAGGGCCATGCGGATACGGGCGACCCCGGCCTGGCACAGTTCAATTCTCACGGTCGCGCCGCTCGAGCAATTAAACACGACGGCATTGCCCGTGGCCGTGTGGGAACCGTAATTGCCCACGACCTGGTCGGCCGCAGCGGATGGCGGCAAATCCGCAGCCGCTTTCGGAGCATCTTCGGCGTGGAGCGTGGCAAACAGAGCCAGCAGCAGAATATAGAAGTTCAGGAGGGCGGCTTTCTTCATTGGACGTTCTTACAGTGGCAATCTATCGGCATTTCTTATTCCCTTCGCAAGCGCTTCATCTGTCTTGGCATGCGAACCTATGAGGTGGGCCTGGCGTATTTGGTATCGACCCTGTTGGAGATAGCACGCCGCCGCTCTTCGCTCACGCCCGGGTATTGAGATAGTCGAGAGTCCATTTGGCGAGGTCCATCGGATTCCGATCCTCTGGTTCATCCTCCCAGGAATACCAACCGGTGTAGCCGATGCTCTTCAGTGATTCGAGAACGGCGGGAATTTTGACCACCCCATCACCGAGCCGGCAGGTCTCGTGGCCGCCGGCGCGCCGTACGTCCTTGATATGAGTATGCCGCACCAATTGGTTCAGCACCCGGATCGCTTGCGGAACATCGACACCTTGCGTGCCGAACCAACCGGTGTCCACGCAAACCCCGAGCCATTCGTTGCCACCGCCGATGGGTTTCAGCAATTCTTCGGTCGATTTCTCGGGGTGGTTTTCTAAATTGAACCTCAGCCCGGACTCGCGGCACAAATCGGTCGCTTGGGCGGGACTCTGGCCGCGCAAGCCGCCGTTGATCCGCGGAATGCCCAGCCACTGGCAAACGCGGACGGTTTCAGGCCGGAGACTGCCGGCATAGCCGATGGGCAGCAGTTTATGTTCTTCGAGTATGCGCCGCCAGGTCGCAGCCTTGGCGGGATTGAGACTCTCGGGCGACGCATGCGCCTCCCAGACTTCAACGGCCTGATAGCCGGCGGCCGAGATGTCCTCGCAGATCGAGACCCACGCGCGTTCGTCCGTGGCGGCGACTGTCTTCTGGTGCTGCTCGCCCCAGCGGCTCAGTTCGTAGCGATAGCCGGACACGCGGCCCACGAGGTTGGCGGTGTTGAAAGCGATGCGCCGCCCTTTCGGTGCGGAAGCGGCGCCGCTTCGGCAGGAAGTAAAAATCAGTCCGGCGGCGGTGGTCGAGGAAAGTAGGAATTCTCTTCGAGTCATAGGCAATTTAGGATAATGGTCCCCTCAAAGCCGTCGAGCTTCGAAGTGGAGCTGGCCCACACCTTCGTGTGGCAGCCTTCGAGTAGAGCGGGACCTTGAGTGGCCGTCGGCTCACGCGGCATGGTCTGTCACGGTGGCGCCCACCGATGGCCAGTCGTATGAATGGGTCTTTTTGACAGTGATTATGCTTTCTGCACCAGCGGGTTACTCTTGTGCCATCCACCATACGATGACGTTGTCCTGGCCGGAGGTGGGAGCTTCCTCGAAAGCCACCTCGACCGCCTCTTTGGAGATTTGAACCACCCGGCTGCGCGCGAACTGGTTGGCGCTCAAGGTGACGATGGGTTCGACGGTGAATGGCTGAAGGAAGCGGATGGTGAAGGTCTTCGTCGTTCCGTCCCCTGAAAAGACCGCTTTGCCCCGCGTGCGATCATTGCCCTTGAGGATTCCACCCAAAGCCACGGCCTCGCGACTGACCGAGAGAGGAACGCCGCCGTCGTCGGTACGAATCTCCATGGCTCGCCCCTGGCTGGAGCCCTGGAGGTAGGGGAGGTCCGGGCTGTGATAACAGCGCAAGATAGGCACGTCCGGTGCGGCGATGAAAGCGCCGTCAACTGGGTCACCGTTGACGATGACGCCGTTGCCCTGCTTGTCCTTGGGGAGCTCGATTCTCATCCCGATGCCCATATTGTACGCGTTGAAGGCGATCCCGTTTGCCGGGCGATTCTGGAAGAAGCTGCCGCAATTGTAGCCCTGCACCCAGTCGTTAGGGCCGAGTTCCCCGTCGAGCCAACCCCACGAGATGCTCATGCTTTGACAGGTGCCGATCGCGGCCAGGAGCTTATCGCCTGCTTTCCATTCGGTGGTGAGTGGCTCGACATGCAGACCGCTCTCGTTCCATGGGTCGTCAAAGTAGGTGCCGGGGGCCATCTGGTAGCGTCCTTGAGCCGCCGCGCTTTCGAGGGCCTTGGGCAGCGTGCCGATGGCGGCCGGATTGGTGTAAAGGGCGCCTTTGCCTTTGAGTTTCTCTTTGTCAGTGAGTTTTAGTGAGGCGAACAAGGAGTCGGATGACCAGGCTTCCGCTCCCCCATACGTCAGACCCGCCGCCCTGAGACTGGGCAACGTCTGGCCCTTTTCAGGATTATATATGAACCGGCTATAACCGAGGTTGGCATCCCTCTTCCAGTTCGTGTGCATAACAACGCGAATGTGGGTCTGGCTGATTACCTCCGATATGTTGAACCAGGTGCGTTTACCGCTGACGATGTCGATGTCAAAACTAATAAACCAACCCGCGTGCTCGGGCCGCCAATCCGTGCCTTCGCCATAAATGTCGCAATTGACCACATGATCGATGCGGCCCACGCTTTTCGACTGGGAAAGATTGACAAGGATGCGCCCTGACGCCCCGTCGATCTGGCCGGAGTACTCCAGGTGACGCGAACCCAGTGGCGCGTCCTGTGTGAGCACGACCGTTCCGCCCTCCTTCAGACCGCGGGTGATGAAGGTTCTCAGCAGGGAGCCGCCTTCGTCGCCACCTTCGCGATTGCCGCCGTAGAGGTTCGCCGTCAGGTCCTGGACCACCGAATCCCCCGCCCCATAAGCATTCAGCGTGGCTCCCTGCACGACATACTGCCCCACAGTCTTGGTCGTCAACTCCGTTTGCAGGGCGCTCACGGTGCTCTTGTAACCGCCGCATCCACCGTCCACCGGCGGACATTGATAATTGTAAATCCCGCCGCTTTCCGCCCGCACATTGAGCGTGAGGGGACGATACCAGCCGTAAAAATCGTTCTCCGCGGAGGTCTTGCCCCGGAAGACCGAAGTCAACTCGACCCCTTTCATGGCGCCGTAGCGGTTGGATTGCGGCGTGGTCAACCGTTGTTCGAGTGTCTGCTCGACAGTTTCATTCGCGTCGGGCGCCACCACCATCTGGAGTTCCTGGCCGGAGTCCTCGAGTGTCAATGCCGACGTGGAAGCCAGAAGGAACCGCCCCCGGCCCTCGGGTTTTGCCTCCGCTGGCGTGACCTCAAAGGGTCCCGGCCCCCAGGTGACCAAATTCTCCGACGAGTGCCGGATGACGCGGGGATATTTCGCGGGTCCACTCTCGCTGTGGGGCCCGAGCAAGGCGATCAGGTGTAGCTTGCGCCCGAACGGCGGCGCGGGTGTCCGGGTGACCCACAGGCTTTGTTTCCATTGGAGCGGCGAACCCGCTGTGATCGTCAGCTCATTTTCGCAGTTTTCGGGATCGCATTTCACCTGGAACGGACCCGACACCGCCGAACTCCGCCAGCCGTTATGCCCCTGCACCCAGTAGTAAACTTCGTTGGTTCCTGGTTTCTTTGCTTTGACCTGCATTTGCGGGGCGGGCAATACCTCCGTGCGCAACACATGGTACCGGACCGCTCCCGCCACCGGGGTGAGGGTCAGGCGGATTTTGTTGTTGGCATCCAAATGTTCCGGAGCGTTTGTCACCACGCACGGCGCTGACAAATCGGTGATCTTGCCGGGAAACCCGCCCGCGTTCGGTTTTTCGGAGGATTCCGCATAGACCCAGTAACAAACCGTTCTGCCCCCAGCCTGGCCGAGAATGTCCGCCTTGGGCGGCAGCGGTGCGGGCATCCCCGGTGCGGCGGCCACCGGGCCAAGAACTGCCGGCATGAGCCAAAGGAAGGCTAACGAAGCAGCGATTCTCGTGGAAAATGTCTTTTTCATGGTGGTCATGGCTGGAGAGTGTCTAATCGCAGAATGTGAAGACAACAGAGATGGTGCCGTGATCCTTCATTGCCTGACGGCTGTGGGGGAATGGGCCGGAAGGCCTGGCGAATTGCTCAAGGCTTTGCCGGCCGGACCTGTTACGCCTAGCTTCCACGAGTCCCGCCTTTTGAGTATCATGTGGTTATCGGTGGTGAATTCGACCGGCAGCCACAACGTTTTGGAATTGGCGAAGTGTTTCAAGTCAAACAGGTCGCCCACATAGATGCATCCCCCGCGTGCGCCGTTTACCTCAAGCTCTTCGACTTGAATCAGCTCAAAGACCTGCGAGCCATAGGTATTGTTCGATTCCGGGGCCAGTGGCTGTTTCCTGGACCAAGGCCCCGCAAGGGACGTCGCCGTGCGGTAAAAATTGGCGTTGGGATCCCATCCAGTGAGTTCCGAATTAACCCAGTAATAGACGCCTTCTCGCTTGATGATGACCGGAGCTTCCCCCTGCTCTTTGATGGAAAAGACGTTCGCGGCCACTTCCATATAGTCGGGAGTGAGTTTGTCGATGCGCTGGCCGGTGTTGGCCCAGGAATAGAGGATGTAACAATCCTCTCCCTCCTGATAGACCCCGAGGTCAAGTGAGCGCTCGCCACCGGGCCGGAACTTCTTGATGAAGGTATAATCCCCATCGATCGCGTCGGAGGTGGCTATTCCAACCATGTTCTCGTCATAGAGCAGGTTTTCAGCGTGGTAAAGCATCACCCATTTCCTGGTCTTGACGTTCCAGGCGACATGAGGTCGTGAGACTTCGCGGTTCGGCCCCACCTCACCACTGGGCTGCTTTTTCAAGACCACGTTTGCAAATGCCCAGTGAACCAGGTCCTTGGATTTGTAGCAGTTCACCCCTTTGAACTCGGCGTACCATTGAACGGATCCCGGCGTGGCGCTAGGGAAGGTGTAATCCGTCATGTCCTCACCAAACCAATACCAAGTGTCGCCAGAACTAACAATGTCTCCGCTGTTGGCGTGGATTGGGTTGCCCTCATGATCCCGAATGATCGCATCGGGATGAATCGTGTAATCCGTCGCGCCTGCTGTGGTCAATGGAAGAATCCATAGCCAGTGTCGCAAGCCAAGGGCGTTCAAGAATCGAAAGGCTGCGGTTGCAAAAGTGTTTTTCATAGGATTATGGGAAGCATCAGTTTTTGGTTCTATGGCGTTTCTGGTGACGCGATAGTGTCGGGACAATCGCTGCGGAAGGGAGACGCCGGGAGTCCGGCGGTGTTCACGAGATTGCAGACCGGATTATCCGCCATGGCATACCGAACAACCATCGGCTCCCTTACCTGCGCCGAGGACACCAGAACCGTATCTCCGTCAATGACCGCCTCAGCCGCATAGTAGCGCTTATCCTTACCCGCGAGGGAGAATCCCATTACCGGGCCGCCGTCTTTCGTCGCCAAGCCACCCATCGTATGGACAAAGCGGAGACGGAGTCTATCGTCTTCCCTTTGCGCGCCGGCGTAGATCGGCCCGGAATAGCCGTCCGCTTTTCCATAAACCATGCCTTCCGCCAAGAGCGCCAAACGGCGTCCCACTTCTTGTTTGTTGCGCGGATGAATGTCCGGTTCGCCGACATCGACCGTGGTGACCAATCCCACCTTGGCAGTGTGCAACGAGACGGCCAGTTGCGCTTCACGGACTCGGGCGTAGTTTCCAAGGCGAGCTTGGTCGGGCTCCGGCTCTCCAACGTTCGGCAATTGGACCACGAGGAAGGGAAGTTGTTCCCGGCCAAAGAGGGAGCGCCAATCCTTGATGAGCGCTCCGAGGACGTCTCGATAGGGTTGGTGAATACCACCGGTCATATCCGATTCCCCCTGATACCAGAGAACGCCCTTAAGCGAATACGGGGCCAGCGGGTGGATCATGCCGTTGAAGAGCGTTCCGGGCAGGGCGGCGTTGTAATCGATGGGGAATGCCCCGACATCCTTCAAAGATAAGCCAATCCGGTAACGCCATGGCCCCGCCAGCGGCAATCTTGCCTCAGGTTTCCCCACCGGAGAGAGGTAAAGATCATGAGGATCTCCCAAAATGCCGCCGCCTCCGTTCACGCCTATAACACGCACCGCGATTACGTTCTTGCCGGGCTGGATCAGGGCGGCGGGGATCTTGAATTGGTCCGGTGACTCATGAAATCGCGTGGTGTCGATGTTTCTGCCGTTGAAGTAGAATGCCGCCTCCTGGCTATAGCCGCTGAAGGAAAAAACGAGCTCTTTGCCGCTCCATTCCGCCGGCACTTCAGCCACCCGGCGATACCAGACCATTCCTTCAAAGTCCGGCAACCCGACGTACCGCCACAAGTTCTTCGGAACCTCCATTGATTTCCATCCCGAATCATCAAAGGAGATGCTGGTCCACTCTCTGCCCGGCGCCAATCCAGGGTCGTGCTCCCGCCACCACCGTTGCTTGAATTTCTGGGGAAGTGCTGTGACCTCTTCCCAGCGCAGCGGTTTATCCTGATGCGCAAAGGCGGCTAGTTCTTCGCCACGTTCGGCGATACCGCGGAAAGTGGGAACGCTCCTGAGAGCCCGGATGCTCGTCCAAGCCTGGGCCAGCGTGCCGCCGGCTGTAGCCGTGATCAGCCCAACCGGGCCATGGTGGTCGCGCACCAATTGCCGGGCGAAGAAGTAGGCCGCAGCGGAGAACCTGCCCGCGGTTTGCGGGCCGCATACCTCCCACTTGCCCCGGCAGGTTGTCTGCGGAGCAAAGGCCTGGCTTTCTTCAACGTTGAATAGTCGAATCGAAGGATAGTTGGCTTCGGCGATCTCCTGCTCGCGGTTCAACACGGGCTTCTGCCCAGGCCATGGCCCGATGGGCTTCTGCATGTTTGATTGCCCGGAACACAACCAAACATCTCCCACCAGCACGTTGCGGATCACGACCGTGTTGGTCGCTCCGGCCACCGTCATGGCAAACGGCTCCTCGGCCGTTTTCATCGCCGGCAGCCGCACCATCCAATCCCCCCCTCTGCCGGCCCGAGCGGTCGCCATGTGTTCTCCCACGGTGACGCTGATGGATTCGCCTGCATTGGCCATCCCCCAGACGGGCACTTCGCTTTCACGTTGCAGCACCATGTTGTCGCTGAAGAGCGGAGCCAAACGCACTTCCGCCAGACCCGAATGGAACAACAGGCCTGTGCAACAGGTTAATAAGCCCCGTCCCAGCCAACCATGGTCGTTCCAGTTCAATGTGGCCGAGTGTTTCATTTGGTTTCACTCCAAGAGGCAATCTCCTCGGGTCTGAGCGTCCGCCGCCAGAGCCGCACCTCGCTGATCATTCCGTTGAAGACCGAGCCGCCATCCGCATCCGCGCCAAGGCGCAACGGCAATGTGGTGGGAGTCAGATCGCTTCGACAATCAGGTTGCTCGGCGATCAACTTCCCGTTGAGATACAAGCGCATGGTGCGCTTTCCAAACGTGAGCGCAACGTGCGACCACACATTCTCCGGCAGTATTTGTGTCGTGTTCAACGAGGCGGCGCGGGAGATAACCCGGAGGTGGTTTTCCGGGTGTGTATCAAGCATGAACGCTTCCGCTCCACCGACCGGGCACTTGTCGATAATCCGCATGTCACCCTTGACCGCCGGGCGGATCCAGGCGGCGAAGGTAAACGCGTTGCTGAAGTTCAGCGCGGGACTGTCTGGAATCTCGAGGAAACCCGCGCCGAACTGAAGGGCTTGCCCCGCCCTTCCTCGAACCGGCCCGAGTTGGCCGAAGACCAGCGCATGATGGTCGTGGCCGGAGCTATCGAGCACCCATTGGCCACGCACGGCATCGCAGGTCCACCACGCCACGAGATCGGGATCCTGCGTTACGGACGTGGATTGGGCTGTTGTCCCGGAGAAGACCAACTTGCCAAACTGCTTGGGAAGATGGTAAGCGCGTTCGGAGAGCGGTGCCCAGGTGCTCAACTCGCCGCCGGCCTTCTCATTGCGGCACACATTGAATCCCCAGACCTGGTTGGCTGCCGGTGGAATGGGCGCCAGCGCGTTTAACGGAATTGCCGCCTCGACCTGCCAGCGGTTGCTCATCCGTTTAACCGCCACCTTCCAGGCGGGGTTGAACTCCCGCGCTTGCACCCTGCCCTCCGACAGGCGCGCGTCGTAGACCGCGCCGAGAGCATTCACGGCAAAGTGCCAGTAGGCCTCAGGCTGCGCCTGGATGAATACCTCGACCGAATCGTCCTGGAAGATCGGCAGATCACGATTCTTCTCTCCAGCCTCATAGTCGGCCTGGATACTCTCCATGCGGGATTCCCAGCAGGTGATGCCCAAGTAGAGAAACGCGTCATCGAAGGCGAGTTTGACCTCGGTCTGCTCGCGCGCGAGGTTCTTTTCGCCCAACCGGAGGAATCCTTTCAATGTGGGGCAACCGTTCCAACAAGCATCGTCCAAATTCCCATCGATAACGGGCGCCGATCGCGCGCGCACAGGACTCACGGTCGGATTGGCGTCGCGGGCGGCGTCCGCCGGCAGAGAAGGTGGCTGGGGAGGGTCCGTTTCGACCGGCGGCTTCCAGCGGGTGGATTCCTCGGTCTGTTTGCCGATCCATCTCCGGCTCACGTCCGTGAGCCGTTTGGGCGCCTGGTTAGGTGGAGAAGGGAGCGGATCCAAGGAAGCGTTGGGTGCATTGGCAGGCACCACCCGATAGGAGCGCCCCGCCGCCGTCTCGACATTGAGCAACCTCGCCTCGCTCTTGAGCACCGTTCGCTCTCCCTCCAAAACCAGGGTTTCAGCGGCGAATGGATTGGCCAGTGTCATGCGCCCGCCCCGGGTGCTCAGAATGGCGAGGGCCGCGACCTGACCCCGTTTCGCGCTGGCTTTCACTTCAAATCCGCCCATGGCCAGCAGTTTGAAATGCGCGTCCCAGGTTTTGGGGAGCGCCGGGCAGACGCGAATGTTGGGTTGGCTCGCGGGAGTGTCACCGAAACTCCTTAAAAGCAACTCGCCCATGGCCGTCGCAAAAGTGCCGCTTCCTTCAAGGTAGATATGGATCGCCGGCTTGCGATCGTAATAGTCCATCAGACCACTCGGATGATCCTGATGCGTTTCCGCATGGGCGCAGAGCAACTTCAGGAGATCATCGACCAGCCCCAGGCGAGCGGCGCAGATGCTGTCGGTGGTCCAACCGCACGCGTTGACGAAAGAGCGCCCGCGGAAGGCCCGGATGCCCAACTCCGCCTCCGGCGTGTCTTGGGTAATCAGCGGGAGGACCCCCACAGGTGCCAGTTCCGGGTTTTCGCAATTTCCGGCTTCGACCTTCTCCAAGGGGCGCGGCTCGAATGGCGCGATACCCCCCGTTTTTTCACTGACATGGTAGGGGGCCAGATGGTCCAACCGGTCCTGCCAAACCGGGCGTCGCGACTCATCAACGTCGAGGATGCGGCTCGCTTGGATCAGGGCGGGGAAGATGTAACGGATGCCAGCCAGATCGGTCGCGGGATTCTTCACGGGCCGGTAGGTTTCATGGGCGTTCGCAGGATAGATGAAGTAATGCCCATCCGGGTCCTTATCGAGGTAATTGACGTAGAACTCCGCGACGGAACGGAGGACCGGATAGGCTCGCTCCCGGAGGAATGCTTTGTCGCCGGTGTAGAGGTATTGCCACCAGAATTGCATCGCAATCTCGGCGCCGGAGGACAAGATCATGGCAGTGCCGCCGTCCGACTTGGATACGGGCAGATGGGAGTGAATCCCCATGACTTTCGGCCCTTTGCCGCAGGCGTAGGTGCCGTCCCAAGCGATGGTTTCCTCGTAGTGAGCGCCATCGACGCCAAAGTATTCCTTCGTTTGCCGCTCAGTCTTGGGCAGCATCGCGTAGTACATGCGGTAGTAAGGCTCGATCAATTCCAGGTGATTTGCGGCATAGAGCGGCCAATAGGTCTCCTGCGTGTTCCAGTGCCAATAGCCCCAGCCCCACTCGCGGGTGTCCCGGTCGTAGGTCCACAGACCGCCGTTGAACTTGGGCGGCACTTCGCCACGCGACCCGGCACCCATGGCGTAGATGTGCAGATACCAGAGATTGGCCAGATAATCGGCGGTGCCGCCATCGTCGGCGGACAATTGGATGAAGGACTTGTCCCAAAAGCCAGACCACCATGCCTGGTGAGTTCGCGCCAGTTCCCCCCCTCCCTGGACCTGCACCGCTTCCAGTTTGGCCCGCGCCAGCGCCGCCACGTCCACCTTCGGGTCGAGGGATGCCGCAAAAGCGGCATAAATGGTGTAATTGCGGCCGGTGAAGGAGAGTTGCACGGTGCTCGGACCAGCAGGATCTGCCATCGCCCGGACGCCGCGCACGCCGACCGCCAGCGCGTAGTGGTATTCCGTACCCTGTTTGAGACTATCCGCAATGAGCAACACCCCATCGCCCGCGCTGCGCGTGGCGGTCGCACGCCAAGCCTCCAACTCGACGAAACCGGCGTTCTCCCCAGCCCGTGAGTCGCTGACCTCCATCACGAGGGCGTCGGTCTGGGCCGGGATGAAACTCCGCACCTGGACCTCGCCTGGTTCACTGCAAATCCGAGTTGTCAGCATGGCTGTCCCCAGGGAGAGTCTTTGTTCGTAGCTCTTCATGCTGGCGAGCATACTCGGCGTCGTGCGGAACCGGAGCCGGGCGATCGCCCCGCCCAGCGCGCCGGACCACGGAGTATTGAATTGAAACATGAGGCCGTCCGGCTGCCAGACCTGGGCGCCGAAGGTGCCGTTCCCCAGAGGCAGGCCTTCCCAACCCTCGCGCGCCGGAGCCAGATAGACCACGTCGTTATGCGCCGCCATCCGGCTTCCGTCGAGCGCCTCCACAGCCAGGACACCGGACCCGCCTGACAGCGCCAGAGCCACCGCGAGAAACCACGTAAATGCGCTGCGCGGCACCTTGGCTTTCATTAAAGCCCGTGTCGCGGAGTTCCCTTGCGTACCGGCGTCTTCGACCCCATTCCGTAATGTCAGATGTTGCCTCATTGTTTGGACAACTCCAAAACGAGCAGATTCCAACACGGGATCTTCCGCAACTCGACCGCGAATTGCCCCCCGGCGACGGCATTTTCCAGCCGAACACACGAATCGTCCCCGTCGGGATCCAACAGGTAAGCCCCGGACAACTGCCAACCGGTGGGAACCGAAAACGCCACCGTCGCTTTATCCACAGGCGCCGGCGGCAGCTTCATCATGTTGATGACTCCGTCGGGATCGATGTTGATGAGGCTGATACTGATTTGGCGGCGGGTGTCATCCAGTTTCCGTTCATGCAGGAACTCCCGCCACAAAACCTTGCCTGAGGCGTCCACTTTGAACGCCTCTTCCAAGTCCGGCGCGTGCTTAACCTCCTCGCCGTAGAGCAACTCACCGTATCGGAGCATGAAGCGGGTATTGCGGATGGTGGCGGGCGTATCCTTGACATTGTAATAATGCCCCTGGCTGGCGTAGTTGATGGCCGATTCCCACCGGCTGACCTGTGCGGGGTCGGAGTTTTTCGAACCCATGGGGCACATGCCAGCGACGCCACCCAAGCTATGCACGAATTGGTTCTCGCGGCTGAGGACCGTGGCGACCTTGCCCCAGGTCTTCAGCCATTCGGGCCACCAGGAACTCCACTCGAGCATGATAAAGCCGCCGTCGCGGGCGGTTTCTGCAAAGGCCTCGGGATGCCGGATGCCACGCTCGGCATAGACGCCCGCGTAGTTGAACCCAAGCAGAAAGTGCGGATCGTTGGCGCGAGTGATCTCACGGGTCATCCGGTTGTTGCGCTTGGTCAGCGTTTCGAAGTCCTCGCCGTTTTCATACGCGCGTCCATCGAAGAGCACCCCGCCATCGAACACGGTTTCGAGGGTGAAATGGTCATCGAACCGCACGCCATCCCATCCGTATTTCTTCGCCGACCGGGCGATCTCCTCACAGCCGTACTGCACGCATTCAGGCACATAACAGTTCACGGCCACCATTCCGATGCCGCTGTCCTGCCTGCCTTTCACCTGGACCAACTCGCGCTGCTGGTCGAAACCCCAACGGTATTGGTCCACATTGAACGACCATTTGGGATGACCGTTGACCATCCATTGACACCATTCCGGATGCTGGCGGACCAACTCGATACCGTCGCGCTTGACCTGCAACCCGGCCACGCCCATCCAGTTCTTGCCGTAAGTGACGACCGCGATGCCGTTGTCGTGCGCGGCGTCGATGACGGCGTGGATATCGGCCTGGCTGATCAAGTACTGCGCCTGGCCGGAGAACCAGTGCTCCTCCTCCGGCGTCAGGTTGCCGAAATCATCGGGCGCCCAGAAGAAATACTCCGTGACCGTGGCATACGCCCGTCGAATGGGCGGCACACTGCCTTCGTTATGGTCGCCGAACCAGCGGTCTTGTGGACTGATCGCGGGCATTGTCTTGTCATCTTTGTCCCATGTCCACGGCCGAATCAACCGGCATTGCCCCAGGCGATAGTTGTTCCAGCCAATGGTGTAGTATCCACCTTGCGAGTCGATGACCTTGCCGTCGGCATCCACGAGCTCCGCTCGCAATTCCCGCCCAAACTCCTCAGTTTCACCGATCTTCCACACCACGGGCACTTGTCTGGATTCGCTCGTATTCAACGTGATATTGGTGACGATGAGTGGCTGCTGCGCGCCTAGTCCCGAGCGGATCGATACTTTGAGTTGACCCGTTCTTGGTTGGCCCATGCCATTGGCGAGGGTGACGTATCCGCTCCCCCACTCGCCCGGACGGAAACAAAGTTTGGTTGGCCAGACCTTGATGATGGCGAACCTATCACTGATAACCCTCGGCTCCGAAAGTAATCTCGCTTTGACCTGTGGTGCTGGCGGCGGCGGCGTTTTTGCCGCAAGATCCCACTTGAAGCTTGGCTTCTCCAGACCCTGTTGGTCATTCATACCGCGTGACGCGTTGAGGACGATGGTCAGAAGCTTGCCCCAGTCGTCCCAGTTCCAGATGGGCGTCTGGCCGCTCTGCGTATCGCCCAAAGGTGTGCCGAGGAAAGCAACCACCCAGCCCTTGCCGAAAGGTCGCGCCACGAGCAATGGCAACTCCACCGCCTTTCCATCCACCGTTGCGGCGCCTTTAAGCCAAACCTCCGCGCCGTCCTTGAGTGCCACCTCGTGGTGATAGAAGACACGTGGAACATCGTCCCATTTGAGTTGCTTGAAGCGGTCGGAAGCGGGTTTGACGACCCACCCGCCCGGTGGACCTTGGCGCAAATCCCAAAGCCCAGTCGTCGTCACCGGAAGCAGGTCCGCAAGCAACGGCGAAACATGAACATGGCTCTTGCCATAGCCATGCACTCCGCCCAGTAACACCAGCCCGCCGCCGGACTTGACGAATTCCGACACCAACCGCCGTTTCTTGGGTTCCAGGCTGCCCAAAACCACCTCGCTGAAGAGCAGCGCGTCGAATTTCGAGAAGGCGATCGCGTTATCCGGCGGCGCCCCCAGTTCGCATTTCCCGCCGATGACCTCAGGAATGCGGTAGGTCCAATTGTAGGGACCGGCCCACACCAGCGTTGCCGGCGCGGCATGATCGATCTTGATGCCCTCGACTTTAGTATCCTTGAGCGCCTCCGCCTCCGAGGGCAGGGGCTCTTCCAAAAGGCGGATCCGGTCAACCCAGACGGAACAATAAGCCCGGCCGAACCAATAAACCCTGAAGCCCACAAAGCCGGGCAGCGGCCGCTCGAAGCGGATGACGTAGTCATGGTAATCCTTGACGGCCGCCTGGCTTGGGGCATCGACCAGATACCATTGGAGAACCGTTTCGGTCGAAGCATCATCCACCCACGTGCGATGCACCGCCTCCAGGCGCAACGGCGATGCCATGTGGAAAGTGGCTGCCAGGCTTTCCGTGCCTGGATACAGCACTTTGGCCACATCCGTATCCGGAGTGATCGACATGTCCATGCGCAGGTGAAAGGCGGCCGTGTACTTGGCGTCGGTTTTGAGGGGCGCCCAACCACCAGCGAGAATGTGGCTGGCACGGCCTTCGCCGACCTTCACCGCGACGGCTTTGCCGTTGGCGGCCTTCGGGTCGTCCACAACCTTCGCCCATTTGCCCAGTGGCAACTGCGCGGCATCGAAAGTGGCTGTCACGGTTGTCCACTTCACGTCTTCCGGTTTGCTCACGAGTTGGGCGATGGCGGTCTGCGACGCGAGCGCTACGGTGATTGCCGCGAGCCCGAAGAGCATTGTCTTTATCCGCACGATCATGCCCGCTGGCGCCTGAAGTTCCGTTGCTCTTCGGTGGCTCATAACTCTGTCTTTCCGTTGAATTTGAGGACGCCAAAACACCATGGGCGGTGAAAGTCATTCGCTCCGGTGGGCGACCACGCATAGTATTCCAAGTGCTTGGGTTCGGGAGAGTCGATGCGATAAAGATTAACGCGCCATTCCTCCCCCGGTAGCGGAGTTAGTTGGTCCGATCCAATAATCGAGGCGAACGGGATGGCATATTCCGCGGACCAGCCCTTGGCCCCTTCCTTGCCCAATTCTCCGTTCACCTGCACACGGGTTACCAAGCCCTCACAAGTGAATTCCTTCCAAGCGCGAAAGTTCGTCCATTCACCGGCGAGGGGACGTCCATTGAGAATGAAGGCGTCGAAGACGGTGTTGAGTGGGCTGACGTTGATTTCATAGTACTGCCGTATTCTCCCGGACGGACAGATAAAGGCCTCGACGCATTCCTCGCCGAAGATGGCGCTGTCCCTCTCGGTGAGCGTTCCCCAGACGTAATGGTCCTCACACTCGAACGCGACATAGAGGCATCGGGTGTTGTAGAGCATCCGCGCTGTGGTGCGATAGCGTCCCGGTTGCCCGTCGGTCGGGTTGTTCAGGTGGATGACTTCGGCCTGCTGCCAAAGAGGGTCATCGACTTTACCACTCAAGACCAGGTCGCGGTCAACCAGCCGGCAACGATAGATCGGCAGCCGCATCGAGTTCGTCCTTGCGTCGGAGCGTTCTTGAGTTTGGCCCCGCGCCAAGGATGCCGTTGCAGGGAGCAAGGCCAGGCAAATCCAATTCAGCATGACATGGTGTTTCAAGGGTTCTTACTTAAGGATTCATCGTCCATGACCTTCCAACCTCGGCGGTTCAAGTCCCCGCAAACCGAGTAGCCAGCGGCAGCGGCGACCCCCAAGAAGACCAACCCGAGGCGCGAACCTGGACCTGAGAGGGAAACGAGGTGAGGACGAGATGCATGATTGGGAGAAGGTTCAGGCTATTCGATGCTCGCGGTTCCCCACTCTGACGGTTCGAGTCGGCTCTCATTGGGAATGTCGTCGGTGACATTGGCGCTAAAGCCGCGGTTGTTGAGATAAAGACGCTTGGCCGCGCGCGTGCCCTCGGCGTTTCCGAAGATGTAACCGAGGTCCATCTTGAGTTTCTGCCCCGGTGACAGGTTCACGCCAAGCAGCTTTACGGGAACGGTCAGCGTCGCGGTGAAGCCTGCGCTGGTCTTGCGGTACTCCAAGCCAACCGTATCCACAACCTCGATGGCGTCAAACGATTCCTGACCGGTGGGCGAAGCCAATACCGTCGGCTGCCCGCCAAAGCCCTTCACCTTGGGCCGATAAAGAACGGCCAGCGGTTTGCCATTTTGACGGGTTACCAACAGACGCACGTCACCCGGAGCCGGGGTCTTGCGTGCTGGGTCCGCGCCGCTGTCGCCGGCGAGTTGAAGATCGAGAATGTTCCCACCCTTGAACACAAGCTTCGGGTCTTTCGCGCTATTGACCAGCTCGTTCGGGGAGGACACGTCGTAGCGCAGATAGAGATTGTCGGCGTCGCAAGCGGCACGCACTTCGAATCCGCGATCGTCCTCCAAGGTCCGCCCAACCGACAGGATCTTCTCCAGCGCTTGGCGTCCGCGCCCCAGGATCAGACGCTTGGTCCCTGCCACTGCGGCCTCGTAGGCCGCCCGCGCCACGGTCGCTTTGGCCGCCATCTCATCCGCGTGATGATAGACGCCTCCCGGCAGCGTCTTCACGGTGTCAAGGCCGGGCACTTCCCAGACGCGCGAATCCTGTCCGCCGTGGATGATGAAATAGCGGTCGGGGCCGCCGGGTTCCGTCTGAAGTTTTACGAACTGGCCTCCCTGACCTTCGGGTTGGCCTTCATCGGGGCCGCGTCCGCCGAGACGCCCGTCGCGCAGCACTGCGCCCACATAGATGCCATCGCGCCTGAAAATATGATTTACGCCGAAGTAGGTTTGGTGGGCAAGGAAGTCACCGGCTACGCCCATCGGACCGGTCATGCCCCAAAGGCGTCCGGCCTTGGTGACGGGCAGATCGAGCGCATGGTGCCAACCGACGATGTCGGGGTAGTTCCACAGCATTTCGCCCTGGGACGACCATTTGATCAAGGACGGTCCCTTGCGGCTATCGTAGTTGTAAACTGAACCGTCAGGATCGGGCATGAAATAACCACCGTTCAGCTTCCCCACCCAAGGGGTGGTTTCGGCTTTGGCCAGGTCGTAAATCGGCTGGCCATTTTCCAACACCCGCTGGGGACTCAGTATTTTCCCGTTTGCCAGCAGCAGGCTCAGATCCTTGTTGACCCAACAGATGCCCTGCTTGGCCTCGACCACCCCATTCAGGTTGGCGATTTCTTCCGGTTGTACGCTCTGGTCATCGTTGGCGTCCTGCCAGAGCCCTTTCTGCAGCATCGCCGCGAACGGTTTAAAGAGATCGCCGTCCCGTCGCAGCAGGACAACCTCATCGACCACGTAGCCCCACATATACTGACGACCGTTGGCTGCGGTAATGATTTTCACGTTGCCGAGGTAGGCTTCCGGTGACGGGGGAGACATCATGTTCGGCTGCGTCTTCCGCCACACGGTTGTTTCGGGCCGGACTTGATAGTTCTTCCAGTCAATCTCCCATAGCACATGATGCGCATAGATTTCGTCCGGCTTGTCGGGATCGATGAAGCCATAGGCGAAATAGCCCGAGCTGCCGAAGAATTCCTTCAGGTTGCAGCCACTCTGGACATCCCAGACGCTGATGCGCTTGGGACCGTCGGTGGTCTCGGCCACCCAAAGCCGGCCCAGCTTATCGAGAGCAATGCCGCCGGCCATGTACATGCCGCTGCGGTCGTACTTGCCTTTGGCCGGGCGACCGCCTTCGCGGCCAACGCGGCCCAGATACTTCCCGTCAGCCCCGAACACCGAGACGTTCTGGAGCTTGCCGCGGTTGGCGACATAAGCCTTTCCATCGCCGGCTACGGTGATGGCCATCGGCTCGTCGAGATGCGATTCAAGCCACGGGATGACCTTTCCTTCCGCAATAACTTCCACCTTGCCCTCGCTGATCACAGCCACACTGCCGTCCGGCCGCACGGCCAGTCGTCCCGGCGCGGACACTTCCCAGCTTGCCTTCCATGAGCCATTCACGGTCTCGAACGAAGCGACAAGATTCCGCTTGGCATACGACACGTAGAGGATGCCGTCGCGGTAAGCCAGTCCCGTGACCTGGTTGCTGCGGTCATCACCGCCCGGCGGTGCTGCGATCGTCGCAACCCCGTTGGCAAAGCGCGTCGGGCGCGAATCCGCCACCGCCAGCAGTTGAACCACTGGGGTCTTGTCAAAGCCCTGTCCACCGGCGACGTAAATCCGCTCGCCATCGGTTGCCATATGGGTTGCGTCGTGGCTGGAACCCCAGAGCTTTTTCCCCTCCAAGTCAGTCCGGATGATCCCCCAGCCATACTCGCACACGTCCCAAGCGAGCAGCATGCCATCTTCCAGAGCGGAGACCGTTTGCGGAGTGCCATGGTCGCCGCCCCAGCCGCCTTTGCCATCGTCGGTGGGATAAGGCGGGTTGCCCGAATTATGCACCGAAAACCGATACTTGGCGCTGATTGGTTTATGATAAACGCCTTTCCACACGTAATCGCCCGCCGGCAACAATTTGCCTTGATCATCCGCGCCATCCCAGCGCTCGAGGTTCCACCCGCCCTGTCTTTGCTGCTGCGGCACGAGGATGCGCACACTCTGGTTCTTCTTGTCGAATATTTGGATTGTGCATTCGCTGTCCTGCGGCAACTCGTAAGTGAACTCCAGTGGCAGAGGGCGCTCGGGTGGCAAGCCCTCTTCGGTCAACTCCTTCGACAGCCGGCCATCCTTGCTGAAAATCACCTTCCCCCAGCAGGTGCAACTCTGGTAAGGAAAGCCCGGGCCGCTCATCAGATCATAAGCCCATGCCGACCCTCCGCAAGTATGGAGGCCGTCGGGACGCGACCAGTTGAATTGGACCACTCCGGCGACCGAGTCGTCCGCCTTGAGCGGCTTCTTCGCGCCGAGGGTTTCCCAAGGAATACGATACTCGAAGGTGTAGCCCGAACCATCATCGCGCTTGAGGTATTGGCCCTCGAACTTGTCGTGCGGCACCAGCCCGTGCGGCCCCCATTCCTGGCGCGGAGATCGGTAGCTCATGCCCACATGCATCTGCAGGTTGGCCTCTTTGGCATCGGTGAAATACCACAACGTCAGATGCACGATATCGTCGCGCGAGTCCTTCGTCGCGTTCCTCCCCTCGTATCTGAATTGATCTTCCAGGACCGGGTAGCCGGACTTGGGATCGATCACGAGTCGGAACTGGCAGGCGTCGGCGTCCCATCCCTTGTCCGGATCGATCTTCGGGTCGTGCCGGTTCATCATCGGGGTCAGGTCATTAACGTCCCCGCTCACGTATAGGGCTTGATCATCATACATCAGGGCGAACTTGGCGCTCTGCGTGCGGCGCGTGGCCTCGATCACAAACATTTCGATCTGGCTGGAAAGGTCCCAATCATCGAGCTTGCCATCGATCTCGACCGGCCCTGGACGTGGCAGGGCAAACAGACGTTTGTGACGGGCCAACCCGCCTTGCTCAGCGTGGGCGGCGGTTGCATTGACCAACAGGCTGACGGTGAGGAGCAGCGCAAAAGCCGCATGGCTTAGCAATTTGTCTATTGGTGCATTTGTCTTCATGGTCTAGTTCCTTCGCTACTAGTTTGTGATTGATGGCGCAGGTGCCCCATAGTGCGATCTGTTTGGCAGATGGGGATGATGAGTTGAGAATGTTGCGCGTAGCTCAGGGCTGGATTCGGTAGACGCCCCAGGCGGACAGGGCGATTTGAGTGTTGGTGCCTTCCATGGTCTGAACCGCCGGGCCGTCCATGCGCTGAGCGTGTTCACCGTCACGCAGCTTGAGCGTCGTCTCCCGGAAGGTCCAAATGACCTGTGTGTCGCCGTCTTCCCAGCGCACGCCGGCTCTATCTGGCAGCAACCATCGGTTCTTCATGTGAGGCAGCGCTTGATTGTAAATGTGATTCAAGCGTGTCCACCAGGCGGGCAGTTCGTGGTTTTCACTGACCAGGGTCTCGTACATCACGTTGGCGCGATTGGCCATGGCCCGGAACTGGATTTGCTCCAGTTCCGTTGAGCTGCGCTTGCGAGGCCCGGCCAGCAGACACATATTGAAAGCCATGTCTTCCTCCCCGACCCACCAGCCGAAATCATTTTGTCCCGCCACAGCCTTGTTGGCGTCCATCAGGTCACCCCGCAGGTCAGCGGTGCCAAACCGGCCCACACCGAACGGCGAAACACACTCAAACGAAAGGGATTTGATGCCGATGCGCTGCAACTCGCCGTAGAGGCGTCCCAGCGCCTTGAAGTTGCTCCTCATGCCGGCGGCGTAATTCTGCTGGACCAGCCCCATGTTGGAGAGCGAATCGGTGAAGAGGTAGTCCAGTCCGCCTTCTTCTTTCCATCGTTTCAGATCCCCGAGCACGCCGTCGCGGATTCCGGAGTTCCAGTCCGCCACTACGAGCGTCTGGAAACCATATCCTCCTCCAGCAGGTAGGCCGGCGGAATCGATCATCCGATACTCGGGGTGTTGCTCGAAGATCGAGGCCCGGGGAGAGAAATGCGGCGCGAACCAGGCCCCCATTTCAATGCCCAGTTCGCGCCCACGATCCGCCATGCCCTTCCAAGCACCCATGCCGCCCCAAAACTCGGCGGGCAGAAAGCGACGGGTGGCGCAAACGGACGCGCAATGCAGATCTCCCTGGATGCCTCCATCGAGTTTTCGTTGCATTCCATCCTCTGTCACGTCGCTCTGCGACATCACCTCGGGGAAAAACCGCCGGATGCCCTGCGCCGCCAAGCGGGGCAAGACGCGCTCAGCGATGGCCTGCGGCACGTTCGTGCTATCCACTTCTTGCCCATTAATACTCATGCGCAATCGGCCTCCTTCCACTCGGGTGCGGTATTTCAAGCCGATCTCCGGGACAACCATCGTCGGGGCGATCCCAAAGGGTTTGCGAACGAGTCCTCCGACGTACTCGGAAGCCGCCCACCAAAGGTCGCGAGCCTCGTGCGAGGCGAGCGAGCCCGGAGTGAAGAGGACCCATTTGGCCGAGGTCGTTGCGTGGTTGGTGAGCGCGAAACGGTACTCGTCAATCACGTGCATTACATCGCTGCCGGGGGGCGATTCCACCAGGCTGGAAACTGTGTCGAAATCCGGCCAGAATTGGAGGAGCGCGCCCTGGGGCGCATATTGGAAATCGAAGGCCTGCATCAGGCCGGCTCGAGGCGCCAGTTGGAAAGAGTACCCCTGAGGACTGCCATATTGGTCCAAACTGTTCAGGCAGGCGGTCGTAAACATCCGGTCCTGCCCGCCGCGAAAGACGGGCGGGTTGACCTGCCCTTGACTGAGCACCGTGTTGCTTCGGATCGAGCCGCCGATTTCCCAGGTCGCGTGAATCATCAAACGATGGATTCGGCGGGCAACGCTATTGAATTCCAGCGCGTAAGAAAAGCCGCTCCACTGTTTGCCTCCAAGGTTCAGGGAAGCCGGGCGCAGAATGAGCACCAGGTCATCCTGAACGGTCTCCAAGGTTGCGGTGAAAGAAACCTGCTGCTGGTCATAGTTGTCCAGCCACTCACCCCGTTCCCACGGGAGCCCCAGGGCTTTCAACTGGACGCAGGCTGCACCGTCGTTTTGGTACCGAATGCCCTCCAACTTCAAGCGTGTGTAGAGAATACCCTCGGGCGTGTCGAGCCGTATGAGCAGTGGGCGGGCAGGGCTGCGCAAGGGCGTTCCGCGAAAGCTGACACCGCCCATCCCCAGCAAATAGCCGTTTTCCGTTTGAAGCAAGTCAATCCGGATATCCGGCGTGAGCTGCACCGGTAACACTTTGGCGCCGCCGGACGGGTTGGGAGACACGGAACTGGCGCCCACGTCTTGGGCCGCTTCTGCCGCGTTAGACGCGCCGTTCACAGCCAAAGCCGGTACGAGGATTAGCATCGAAAGCAGTGTTGAAGACAGCCGCCTTTTCTCCCGCCAGTCTTTCAGTTCTAAGTTCATGTGGGGGAGAATAGCCCCTTTCTGAAACTCCTTAAATCGCTCTTTCGAGCGAGACGATAATCGATCGTTGGGGAGTGATTCCCGGTCGATTATTTTACTCCAAATGGTCGGCGCGGAAGGGCGAGGCGCGTAGGGCACTGCGGTATAACAGGCGCATTAGCGTTTTCAGGGCGATACTTGGAAAACTCTCTCGGGAGAATTCCCCACGACAATCCGATGCTCACCGGTGCCCAGGCCGGTGAGTTTCACGTTGGCGTGACTTGTCATGCCTTTTTTCAATCCCATACGCGCGTATCGAACCACCTTGCCATCGAGACGGACCGGTACCGGCCATGTGGTCAGGCGGAGTCCTTCCGGCCCGTCCTGGGTGGCGGCGATATTCAATCTGACCGCCGTCCCTTGGATAACGATCCCACACCCGGTGACCTGCATTGACAAGGGGACCGCTTTGGCATCGACCATCGCTTGCTCGCTTGGCAGAACGTTCCACCCTTCGGCCATCAAGTGTGCTGGCATGCTGCCAAGCAGCCCGGTGCGGAACCGTGCCGTCAGCTTGCGCCGTTCGCCCGGCATCAGATTGAGGGCGTTGTCGCTCCAAAACGTGGGCAGAACTTCTTCGCCCTGGACACCTCGGATCACTTCCAGCCAAACATGCACTGCGGGCACAGACGAAGTGTTGCATAGGGAAATGGTGTAAACACCTTCTTGGCCCTCGAACTCGTGTGGAGACACCTTTGCCTCAATCCCGGCTGGCGGGAGGCTGAGAAGTTCGGGCCAGTGGCAATCGGCCTGGACCCAAGTCACCGTTCGATCGATCTGGAGCCCGGCGTCGTCGGACAAGTCCAGCCCCAGAAAGTGCAAACCACCATCCTTGACTTCCTGCGGCAACGGGCCGACTGGGGTAGTAGCATCCGCCGCGGCTGTCAGAGCACTCTCGACGACTTTTTCCACGCGTCCGGCGGCGTCGGTCAAAGTGATGCGGACCCGCACCAAGCGGGCTTGCGGCAACGTGCTAACCACCTGGACGGACTGATCGTCGACGCTGTGCTGGACATGCAACGGCTTGCAGGCGGAGCGCATGCTGTAATAGCCGGCGTTGGGGCGAAGGTACCAGTCGAACACTTGCCACACCATGCTGGGCCAGGCGGCATTCACCTTCCAAAGGTGCGTTCCGGCATTGCGCGGCCGCGCCTTGTTGGCGGCCTCAAAGATAGCGCGATAGCTGACATCGTTGTAGAGATCCCCCATACCGAGGTATTCTGTCAGACAGGAAGGCTCGCCTATGTCCTCATGCATGATCTTGTCCAGCGCGCGGGTGATGCGGTCAGTGGCATCGTGGTAACCCAGGGTGAGATTCAACGGGAACGCTTCCGATCCCGGCTGGTCCCAGTCGGGGATCGATTTGGCGATCGAGTTGAGCGGTGGCGGCGAACCCAATCCGATTTCATCCTTACAGGGGAACCTGGGTTCCTTGGCATACATGCGGAAGTACTCCGGTAGGCGCACCATGTGCCAGGGGCCGCCCGACCATACAGCCATTTCCTCCTTGCGCCACGGCGGCGGAACCTCGGCATCGGACATGGGCAGCCACGGGCGTGTGCCATCGAGGGCGGGGAGGATTTGGTTCTGCAACGCCTCCCCGGCATCGGTTTGCGGGACATTTTCATTGGAGCCACACCATACGAGCA
>Ga0118677_10004242_pt1 | contig 26346 bp, 27 predicted proteins | sample AliMusrvi5mmetaG_FD_86154 | JGI IMG/M metagenome (GOLD analysis project Ga0118677, IMG submission 86154) | reverse complement strand
GCAAGGAGTCCAGGGAGTTACAGGTCATCAAGGTAATTCGGATTCTCAGGGTAATCAGGGTAATATCGGCTTACAGGGTAATCAGGGATTCCAAGGGCTCCAAGGACTTGTTGGAGCTTCTGGTAGTCAAGGTAACCAAGGTTTTCAAGGCAATCAGGGAAACCAAGGTAGTCAAGGGTTCCAAGGGAACCAAGGGCTCCAAGGAGGCCAGGGTGCCCAAGGATGGCAGGGGAGTATAGGAGTTGATGGCAATCAAGGGTTTCAAGGTAATCAAGGACCACAGGGTAATGTCGGTCTTCAGGGATATCAGGGTTATCAGGGTTATCAAGGTTATCAAGGCAATCAAGGCAATCAGGGTTTGATCGGCTCGCAGGGATTTCAAGGGAATCAGGGCTCGCAGGGATTTCAAGGATTTCAAGGTGATGCCGGATATATTGGTTTAGACGGTTCTCAGGGTAATCAAGGAAATCAAGGAAATCAAGGAAATCAGGGAAACCAGGGTAATCAAGGATTCCAAGGAAACGCTGGATACATTGGTTTAGATGGCTCACAGGGATTTCAAGGGAACCAAGGGAATCAGGGATCGACAGGTTCTTCCGGGGCTCAAGGTGATGTAGGAGCTAATGGTAATCAGGGATTACAAGGGCCTCAAGGGAATGTGGGTTCATCTGGATCTCAGGGCAATCAGGGCTCCCAAGGTAATCAAGGATTTCAAGGTAATGTCGGTTCTTCGGGTTCACAAGGCAATCAGGGTGCTCAAGGATGGCAGGGTGCGGTAGGGAGTGGGGCACAAGGTAATCAGGGTAATCAAGGTATCACTGGAAGCGGCACTCAGGGTTTTCAGGGTTCTCAAGGGATGGGTGCGGATACATCTATATTCGCCAAACTTGACGGAACTAACCAACCTTTTACTGGTAATCTCAATGTCACAAAAACAACTCCTGAATTCAGATTGACTGATGAAGCAACAAATTATTCAAGGTTGGTGAGAAGTTCAACGGGCAATGCATTTTATCTTTACAATAAAAGCTATCAACAGGGTGGGGCGAGTTATGCTTTGCAATCAGGTGCGTTAGCATATTATGCAACAGGTACAGTTACAGCTAACACTGGTGATTTCTCTATATCTTTCTGGTTGAACTGCACAGGAGCGACAGGCAATCAGTCCCCATTGATTGAGATAGGAGATTTAACATTCGGATTAAATGGATATGCTATATGGGCATCTAGTGGTAATCAATACATGATTCGGGTAAATACTGACAGGCAAACATTTTCTGGATATAGTATACCAACAAACGGAAGCTGGAATTTCATAACAGTTGTTCGTAGCGGAACAGGAACAAATAACTCAACTTTATATGTTAACGGGATTAGTCAAGGAAGCGTAACTGCCGCTTCTGGTTTAGCACCTGTTACTGCAACTAATTTGGCTATTTTTAAAAGAAACGATGGATCAACCTTTCAACAAAATTGTGTTATTGACGAACCATTGATTTTCAACAGGGCATTATCAACGGGGGAAATAACAACCCTTTATAATGGTGGTGCAGGATTGATTGGTAATATCTCCAATGCCCCTTGGAATAGCGGGTTGCTGGCAGGATACCATTTGAATGATGGAACAGGAACAACAGCGACAGCATTTGCGGGAAGCAACTTGACCCTTAATAATGCACTTGGATGGGTTACAGGATTTGTCCCATTGGCAGGAACAACCAATGAAATAGCTATTGTTAATGTTGTTGATTCGGTTTTGACAGGTGAAACAAGCAGAATCCAGTTCGGTAATTATGCAACCACTTATGGAAGTAAGAACACTTATGAGGGATTATCTCATAATTTTAATATATTAGGTGCTTCAAAAGGAGTTCTTTCTGGAACATCTATGGCTTGGACTTTACCTAATACTATTACAGGTTCAAGTGATGCTGTGCAGTTTAAGATATTAGCTAATGCAACCCAGACAACTTCTCCTTTTGCTATCTATGCCAGTGATGGGACTACGATCACTTCTACCATAGACAATTCTGGTAATTTGAGCCTTAAGGGTGGTGCATATATCAGGCCTACTGTTGACTCAACCACAGCTTTAAAAATAAACAAAGCTGATGGCACGACTAATATTCTGACAGTTGACTCGACTAACGGAAGAATAGGAATAGGAACAGCTAGCCCTGCTTTATTATTGGATGTTGTTGGTAATGCTGAAGTGACAGGTTTCTTGGCAATATCAAGTATTCACGATTATGTTTCCAATGGCTCAAGAATTGACTTGAACCAAACTTTAATATTTTCAACAGGTGTTAATAACGCAGGAAGAACAGAAAAAATGCGAATTGATACTAATGGTAATGTAGGTATTGGAACAAGTTCTCCCAATTTATTACTTAATTTATTATTAAATGATAATAATGCAGCATTCAGTGGAGCTATTAATAATACTGGATTATCTATTGAAAATGCCAATACAACTAATAATTGTTGGGTCGGTTTAACATTTGTAAACGCCGATCATAGTGCTGGTTCTGGAATCGCCCAACAAACGATAGCACATGCTACTGGTCAATCAAATTTAGGATTTTTTACCAGAAATTCCAGCTCTATTATGGGTGAAAGAATGAGAATTGACAGTAGTGGTTTAGTTTCAATTGGAACAGCGGGAACAGGCAAACTAAACATTACTGGTTCAAGCGATATTGTTCAAACAAAGATTATCCAAAATGCAACTCAAACAAACGATGTATTTCAAGTATTAGCAAGTGATGGATCAACGGTAAGATTATCTCAGGATTCTAATGGTTATTTAAAAATAGGAAATTCTACTGGAACAAGTAATATATGGATTGCGGGTGTATTAAGCGGACCACCAACAGCTTTAACTGGTAATTTTAATACTGTAATGGGAGAAAATGCTGGTAAGGGAATTACATCAGGAACACAAAATACTATTTTTGGGGATAACGCTGGAATAAGTATTGCAACTACTTCTAATAATTCACTATTTGGACATCAAGCTGGTAACACTTTACTTGGTGGAACAGGACGAGTAACCTGCATAGGAGCATATACCGGTAGTAAATTAACATCAGGCTCTACTAACGTAATGATAGGATATTCAGCGGGTTATAATCAAACAACAAATTCAAATTTATTAATTATAGATAATCAGGACAGGACCTCTGCGGCTCTTGAGGCTACCAATGCATTGATCTATGGTGTCTTCAATTCAACACCAGCTAACCAGACTCTGACGATCAATGGGGCCGTAACGATAGGACAGGGCATAGGACAGTCAAATCTTAATAAGGGGCTGATCATAAATTCTGCTTTGGGAAATGGGGCGACAGACGCCTTGATTGTGAATGACAATGTTTCTTGGATTATCAAGACAGATCCCAGTATTAGGGGATTGGGATTGTTTGGGGCGACACCTATTGCAAGACCGACAACAGCTTTCGCATCTGGAACATTGGTTTCAAATGGTGGAACAACATTGACATCAACCGACACGATTGACGGCTATACCATTCAACAAGTTGTGAGGGTTTTGAAAAATTTGGGGATACTAACTTAAGGGGGATTTGTGGCGACATATTATGTGAACAAGTCAGGTTCAAACGCAAATAATGGAACAACACCAACATTAGCGAAATTAACTATTGCGGCGGGTTTGGCGTTGACAGCTAATGGAGACACTTTAATCGTTGGTAGTGGAAGTTATAATGAAAGGATAACAAATACGAACAATGGATTTAATCTATACTCTGATGGGGTTGTTTTATTAGATGGCACAGGTTTGGCTGGAACTGGTTGTGCTATTACTGGTATGGCTGCGTATCAAACTATTAACATCGCAGCATATACGACTGGCGGCAAGTTTGTCTTTAAGAATTACAATGTTTCAAGTTCTACTTTAGGAACAATAAATCTAAGCGGCACTGGTTCAACCACGAACATTTCAAACTGTGAAATCTATGGTAATGTAAATAATACAGTAGGAATATCTTGCAGTAGCGTTGCAGCGACTGTTCAGAACTGTGTGTTTTCTGGTTGTTCTGGTTATGGATATTACAACTCTGGTAACTATCAACAAACATTTGTTAGCAACACCTTCTATAATTGTGGCTATGGTATTTTTTGTTCTGGTGGAACAACCGCTACCGCTTTCTATAATATATTTCATACTTGTACCACGTCAGTTAGAATACAGTCAGGTGTAACAACCAACTTAAATTTCAATATTTACTACACAACTACTAACCTCTTAACCGTAAATGCTACTAATTACACAACCTTGGCGGCAGTTCAGGCTATCGGTTCTGAGTTGCAAGGTTACTCAGCCAATCCAAGTTTGGTTGATCCTGCCAATGGAGTTTGGTATCTGAGTTCTATTGGGACTTATGGGGCTTATCCTTACTCATCCATGACTAAAGGAGCTTCTGCCAATTCTGACGGGAAGTGGATCATAACAGGTTCGGCAGATAATTCAGGATGGTATAATGCTGATGGACACATCACGAAGAATGGAACAGATGGAGCTTTTGAATTAACATCGGGATCATCTGGAGTGATCGTCTCACCGGTCTATGACCTTGGTTCTGCTCTATCCAACACTAAAATATCACTGGCATCTCAACAAACTTGGCCAACTGCCATGCTGGACTATACCACATCGGATATTCGTCCTAATCACCAAACAGTCAGGATTAGGGCATCTGCCTCAACCTTCAATCAGGGAGACGTTTCTCCAAGTTGGGTTGAGGTAAACATTGAATCTCCACTGACGGGTGTTAATGGTAGATATCTTCAGGTCGAGATAACTTTCCAAAGTGCTGATGTTGCAGGGTAAACTATGGCAAATCCCAGACTACAGGCAATAAAAATAGACCAGACGGCAATTCCCCCTATTGTCCCTCGCCTACTATGTTGTAAGATAGATCAAGGTGGTATTGTCATGCTTTATCCGAGAATGTTAGGATTGAGAGTGGATAATAATAGTCCAACTATTGTGGATGTTTTATATGCTGGCGTGTTTTACAAAGGAAATCTGAAATAAGGAGAAAATATGGAAAAGAAATTAGAAGAGATGACTGTGATAGAGTTGAAGGCATTAGCCTATGACCAGGTGGTGAAATTGGAAGCGGCAATGGAACCCGTAAATCAATTTCGTGATAACATTAGAGTCATCCAACAGGAGATTCAAAAGAAACTAACAGAGGTGAAACCAGCATGAGCGACTTACCGACAATTGACGGTGATGTGATTGTCATACCAGCACAAGAAGAGAAAAGGTATGACATTCCGTGGGTTACAGAGTTTAAGGTGTTTGCTGATGACCCTACCAATGTGAGGCTTTATGCCATTGTCAGACCGTCTTGTGTTCTTTCAACAGGTGCCAGAGAGATCCTGATTCGAGATAAAACCGAGAGAGTAGTTGATATCTCAGACCTCTTTGGGATTCTTCAAGGGACTAAGGTTGAGCCTAAATTGACTCTGGCGACTATACAGATGGGCGGGCAGTTGATGGGTCTGACTCTGCAATTCTTGAAGGCAGTCTTGGAAGACAAGGCGGCTCCCGATGTTCAACCGGTTGTTGATCCACCAACAGATCCAGTTGTTGATCCAACAGTATCTCCATAAATAAGGAGTGAAATCATGCCTGTTTATTTATATGATACAAAGAGTTTACATCCCAAGGATTTATTGGGAATACTGACATTTGAGACTGTTTTGAACGGGACTTTGGAATCCTATAAAGTAGGGAATAAACCTGTTAGCGGTAAATCACCAGGGAAAGATAGGAAGTCAATCGAGAAAAAAAGGGGAGGTTGTTGTGCCATTTGTAATGATAGATCTTAATACTGGTGATAATCGGACATTCCGGGTTTATGTTAAAAACCCCGATTTGGACATCGTTAATCTGACAGGGGCTTTGTGCCTTTTTACGGTTAAGACAGACAAGGCCACAAGTGCCATAACTTTCCAGAAGTCAACGGCTTATCCAGATCAGGGTGAAATTGGGTCACCAGATCAGGGAGAGGTTTTCTTCTACATAGTCCCGGAGGATACGGAGAGTCTCGCCATTCGCCAATATGTCTTTGACATTCGTGTGACACTGGCTTCCGGCAAGACATATACGGTCTTAGACGGGGTCATAGATCTTCAGAAATCTGTTGGATAATCTTCAAACATTCTCGCTTTTTGAGTATAATGATTCATGGCCTTTTTATTTGTAGATCCATCTGATAATTCATTGGTTGTCCAGGGTGCTTATGAGCAACGGACAGCTATCGCAGATCTTGGGGGTTGCTGGGATGCAATAGACAAGGTCTGGAGGATTGTCTTTACCGTTTCCAACCTGGAAAGTCTCCTCGACAAAATACCGGACTTATCAGTTGATGCCTCTATGGAGCTTCAGGTTAAGAATCAAATTGATAAGGAAGCGAAGTTGGATCAGTTAAGAGGGATGTCCAAACAGGATACTCCTGTATGTCTCCGTATTCCTGGATTGAAGTTGTCTCTGTATAACTATCAGCGTCTGGGAGTGATGTATGCTTCTACCAATCGAGTTGGATTACTTCTGGCGGACGAGATGGGATTAGGGAAAGGAAAAGTGGTTGGAAGCCAGGTATTTACAACTAATGGTCCGGTAAAAATAGAGACTATTAAGGTGGGAGATTTCGTAATTGGAAAGAATGGTAAGCCAACAAAAGTAACGGGGGTGTATCCCCAGCCGGTACAGGATGTGTATAAGGTAACATTCAGTGATGGATTCTCAACGGTGGTTGATGGTGCTCATCTATGGGAAGTTTATTCAAACAACAATCAGAGTACAAAGCGAGAGACAGACGGGGTTGTTTTATCGACGAGTCAGCTCTTGGACAAGGAAGGATTCGAGGAGAGATGTGGAACTGGATACAATAAGGGGAAGACTTATAGTTTTAAGACTTATTACAAGAAGCCTAATGGGGATAACAAGTGGGGCATTCCGATTGTAGATCCTATTGAATTTGAGACAAAAAGTGTTTTAATTGATCCTTATCTACTTGGGGTCTTTCTTGGAGACGGCCACATTACTTCTTCTGGGTATGTAAAATTGGAAATGTTGAAAGAAGATCTTTCGGAGATGGTCCTTTGTGGAAAAACACATAAATGCTCCAAGAATCATATGTCCATTGAGTCTTTTACGGAATATGAAAGCGAATTAAAAAGATTGGGGCTTAGTGGTAAGAGAGCCTGGGAAAAGTTTATTCCGAATGAGTTCAAATATAGCTCTGTCGAAGTCCGGCTTAAGGTGTTAAGAGGATTGATGGACACGGATGGAAATGCGGGAGATTGTTCGACAGAATATTGCACCACCTCAAAACAGCTTTGTGACGATGTTTCGGAGATCGTGCAAACATTGGGAGGGATTGCCAGGGTAAGAATAAAGAAGAAGCCTTCTTATAAGTATAAGGGAGTTAAAAAATATGGGAGATTGGCTTATCGGCTCAACATTAAACTTCCTCCTGAAATGAGCCTATTTGGATTAAAGCGTAAGGTTGCCAGCCATGATGTGTGTTCAAAATATCTGCCCGCAAGATATATCTCTAAAATAGAGAAGATGGAGAATCAGGAGAAGACGATTTGCATCTCAGTCGAGGCTCAAGATCAACTCTATGTTACAGAACATTGTATTGTCACTCATAATACATTGCAAGGCATTGGTACTGCGTTGTTTATGAAGGCGAACGCAGGTGCAAAGAGGGCTCTGATTGTTACCCCGGCATCATTGAAATTTAATTGGCCATTGGAAATTGAGAAATTCACTGATGAGAAGTATGTGGTGGTTGATGGGACTCCGGAGGAGAGAATAGGTCAGTGGATGAGGACTGATGTGTTCTTTCATGTTGTGAACTATGAATTATTGACGGCAGATCTCTTCGGGGGAAAGAAACTCAAAGAGAAGGAAGATGAAACGGACGAGGCGAGGTTGAGGCGGGAAAAGACCTTGTCAAAGGCCAAGAAACGTCAGGGGATGTTGTCGGAAATCCGGAAGAGAGAATGGGACATCATCATTATTGATGAGGCACAGGCTATAAAGCACCACAGCAGTCTTCGTTCGAGACACACAAAGGAATTACGGGGAAGATGTCGGATGGCCTTAACCGGGACACCCATGGACGGCCGGCTTGAGGAGTTACACAGTCTGATGCAGTTTGTCGCCCCTGGATTGTTGATGTCTAAGACTCGGTTCTTTCAGAGATATGTGGAGACGGATTTCTGGGGAAGAGTGACTGGATACAAAAAGATTGGTGAAGTATCACAGAAGATTCAACCGTTCTTTTTGAGGCGTTTGAAGAGGGATGTGTTAAAGGATCTGCCTGACAAGGTTTATGAGAATCGGATTGTGGCGATGGACCCGGCGGAACAGGCTATCTATAAGCAATTGGCTTCGCAGGGGCATGTGGCTACAGAGGATGCTCTGGCTGTGGTCGCAGTTATCCGGTGTAAGCAGTTCTGCAACTACCCTTCAATGATCGATGACACTTGTAAGACTTCCTCAAAGATGGATGCCTTCAAAGAAGTTTTGGACGAGGTTGTAATGCAGAATGGCCATAAGGCGTTGATCTTCAGTCAGTATACGGAAATGTTGGATGTGATTGTCCTGGAACTGGATAAGCTGGGAATCAAGTATATGAGGATTGATGGATCGGTGAAACCCATTGAACGGGCAACGATGCAGAAACAATTTAATGAGGATAAAAGTATTGACGTGATGGTGGGTAGCGAGGCAATGTCTGCGGGATTGAACTTCCAATCGGCGGACTATGTTATCAATTATGATGACAACTGGTCACCGGCAATTATGGCTCAAAGAGAAGATCGTTGTCATCGTAACGGGCAAAGGAATGTCGTTACCGTTGTAAATTTCATTTGTAAGGACACCATTGAGGAACGTATTCGTGGTGTGATTTATTCCAAGAATAAGATTACGGCTCAAGTGCTTGGTGATGAGACGGATGATTTAGTCTTAAGGCGTTTAGGTCCGAAAGACATGGCAAAACTGTTGTGAGGTAAAAGATGGCGAGTTTTAATGATACCTTGGACCTTGAGCGTGCCTATTTGAAGGCGATTACGAGCAGTGTGATTATGGCTCGGACTTATCTTCACCAGGGCAGAGAGGAATACTTCACATCTACTCCAAGGCAACTCATTTTTGCTTTGGCATCATTGGCACTATCGGAGTCAAACACTCTATTGACTCGGGCGGTCTATGAGTATGAAGTGGGGTCCAGATTGTCCGATCAGGATTTTCCGAGTTATGTCGGAGAATGGAATATGATTGATGGGGTGACATCTTTTGATGCCCCGGAAGCTATTTTGGGAAAATTGAAGGATGCAGAGACAGGAAGGAATGCTTTAAGACTTTCTGAGAGTGTCGTTGAGATGTTGTCCAAAGGTCAAATCCAAGATGCTGTGTCGTTTTTGAAGCGAGAGGCGATGTTGATTGGGGGGCAAAAGGAAGATCGGCCTCTGGCAGAATTGACGGATTTTGCTCCTCGGTTGGCGATGATTAGGGACAAGCAGCAGAATCCGATGAAGTATATGGGGCTTAAGACCGGGTTCAAAACATTTGATGAGCAAACTGGCGGATTGTTTCCCGGTGAATTGACTTTGATTGCCGGCATCACGGGATTAGGCAAATCTACGATGTGTAGAAGTCTCGCCAGGGGGATCACAACCTTGAACGGGGCCAAGAATGTGTTGCATGTTGCGAATGAGGAATATTTGGAACAGGTTCAACACAAGTATGATGCCGTTTTCACCGGGATACCCTATCAGGACTTTAAGTTTGCCAAGATCAGTGATGCAGAGATTGAGCGTTGGCAGAAGTATATGCAGGAGGACATGAAGGCGGCTGGTAGGGGGCAAATATTCATTAAGGAAGTAGCTGCTTTTACCGATGTCTCTTTGATTGAACAGCAATACAGGTTGTTGGAGAACAAGGGGATTCCGATTCACGCGATCATCATTGACCATTTACCTCATGTTAAGCCGATTCAACAAGCCTGGGGAGAGAACGATGAACGGGCAAAGGCGGCGACAGATTGTAAGGAGTTGGCGAGATGGTTGAGAGTTCCTGTTATTACTCCGACTCAGGCGGCAACAGATGTCGAAAAGAAGACGAATCAAGGAAAACGTGCTGGAAAGATGGACGTTTATGGGTCAAAGGGACAGATTCATGTTGCGAACACCTTTTTGATTATCACTTATGCGGGGACGGATGACACTCAGGTTCTTGTTCCGGATTATCTTCGGGATGTTTACTGGCTTTGTGATGCCAAAAAGAATCGAGATGGTGCACCGTTCAATTTTAACGCAAAGCACGAAGTCAAGATAGGAAGGGTTACGGAAAATGACGATCAGAGGAAAAAACCAGGAACGGCGGAGGCGAAGGCAGTAAACGATGCCGTAAAGGATGCTGTAAAGGACTTGGGAACCACAGTAAAGCCGACCGCAGTACCAGTCGTCCCGGTTCTTCCGGTGGCGTCTACGGGGCTGCGGGATAGGTCTATGGAGTTTGCAGAGGCGATTGATGGAGCGATAGAGGGTGAGGATGACGAGGCTCCGGGGATATCATCCCAGGAGGACCAAGAGATTGAAAAGGCGATGAAAGATGCTGAGGAATCTTTTAAGAATGCTCCGGTTCCACCTCAGACAGCCGAGGAACTTGAGGCAAAAAGGATTGAACAAGTGGTGGAACAAAGACCGAAAACCACATTAGAGCGACTTAATTTGAAAAAGTTTAATCCGACCGGTGTATAATGATTTATGAGTTTGCCGAAATGGCATTATTAAAAACAAACGGAGAAAGAATATGACACAGGCAGTTGAACACGCGTTGATAAGGCATCAGGGTATTGGGGACACATTCGAAGGCGTTTATTACGTCGAGAGTGCATATGTGAAGCAGACAGTCCAAAAGAAGGACTACACGGATTTGATGCTCCGGGACAAGTCTGGTTCCAGGAATGTGAAATTGTGGGCCAAGGCAGCGGGGGTCGAGAAGGGTTGTTTCGTGTTTATCGCGGCACACGTTGATGAATATCAGGGGACACCGAGTATCGTCGCAAAGAATGTCGAGAAGACAGAGATTCCTGCGGATCTTTCCAATTATGTTCCGATCTATGATGATTCTGGTGCCACGACCAATGCGTCCAGGTTTGACGAGATTCGGGCTGAATTGAAAGCAATCGAGGTGAAGACGGGTAATCCGACGGCTGGGATGATCGTTGATGAGGTCTACCAGAATGCCACTTTCTTTGCCAATTTCGTTGTGGCACCGGGAAGTGGTCGTCCTCATTACGGTTGTCAGGGTGGATTGCTTGCCAATACGGTTCGTGTGGCGGAGGCAAGTCTTAAGGCGGCAGAGTCGTATAATCTGACGGATCAGGAACGGGCAGTTTTGCTTGCTTCGGCATTGTTGGCTCGAATCGGAGCGATTGAGGCGTTTGGTTTCAAGGATTGTATGCCGGTTATGACTAAGAAGGGGACACTCCTGGGAATCAACAATCTGACAATGAGTCGTGTTTCAACGGCTTTGAAGCGGGTTGTGACGGCCTTGAAGAACGCCGACAAGTCGGTGGATCAGGAGACGGTTGTTAGGATTCTTCACGCGGTGACGGCACATGATGGTGTTTGTGTTCAGCCGATGACGAAGGAAGCGATCGTTCTGAATGTGGCATTCAACACGGATGCTCAGGTTGTGGACGCGATGGACTTCATTGAGTCGGATGTGAACAAGACGGAAGAATTCACGGCCTGGGACCCGTCAATGGGTCGTAAGTATTACACGGGGATTCGGACAGCATAACAATTTGAGGGTCATACAGGTCTGGCATCATTTACGAATCAATAAACAGGCTCACCTCGGTTCTGTTGAGATAAGTTCTTAGATGTTGGAGTAAAGAGGGGCACCTGAGTATCTGGTAAGGAGCATGTTCTGAGCCGGTGGAAGGGACGCCTGTATGACCCTCATTTCTCTATTTACCTATGGATGCCGGAGTTAAAGAGCGGAATCGATACAAAGATGTCTCCTGGTTAATGGCAAGCATTGACCTGGAGAGCGTTCTCTTGAAACTCGGGGTAATTTCAGAGCCAAAGAAGGGGAATGAGATTCGGGCGTTTTGTCCAGATCATCATATTTATACCGGTCGAAAATCTTCTGATCCAAATTGGACGATCAATACAGAGACTGGGGAAACATTCTGTTTTACGGAAGCTCGTGGAAGCAACATCATTTGGACGGTATGTCGCCTGTTGAAATGTTCGCCGGATGAGGCCGCTCGGTTCGTAACGGGGAAGGCGGCTGGGGCAAACATGGCAGAATTGGAGATGGCAGCAATCCAATTCAAAATGACTAATCTCCATAAAACAAAAGAAGGTTTGAAGGCTGCCGATCCGATTAAGGGATTAGATGCGATAGAGAAGGACACTTTGAAAAGGAAGATGTCTGAACGGGGGTATCAATTCTTTATTCATCCTCCTGGTAAGAAATATCCGACAAATATCAGCCGGGAGACGGTGGATCGATTTAAAGTGTTTGAGAGAACCTGGGGATTCTATTCTGATAGGGTAATCATACCGTATTACATGATGGGAAAGATTGTTGGGTTTAGTGCCATAGATCTGTTGGGAAAGGAAGAATGGCAGAAGGCACATCCAAGTCAGAATATTAAGGAGTATCGAAAGGTTCGTTACCCGGAGAACTTCGTATCAACAGATTGTTTGTTCGGATTTGATGATTGTCAAAAGAATGAAGACTTTGTCATTGTGACGGAGGGTGCTCGGGAAGTGATGAAACTAAGACAGGAGGGCTTCTCAGCGGTAGCGATTCTTGGGGCATATATTAGTGGGACACATCAGATTTTACTCTCTAAGCTATGTCCGAAAAGAATAATTTTAATGTTTGACGGGGATGATGCTGGGGTGGCGATTACGACACGTTCAGCAAAAGCTCTTGAGGAGGTATTTCCGGGTAATCTTATCCAAAAATGCTTCCTCCCAAAAGGTCGTGACCCGAAGACATTAGGTCATGCAGATTTACTGAAATTAATTGAAAGAAAAAGATGTTGACGGATTTTCGACTCTCCGGTATTTTGCCTTTTCCATAAATAGGACAGGTAGTCCAATTGTCGAAATTCGACATAAATAAAAACGAAAAGAAGAGGCGTATCATGCAAAACGGGCAAGTTGTAGTGTTGGATGTTTCTCACTCCGAACAGGTTTCTGTTCGCGACCAAATCAGTAAAATCACAAGTCAATACATTGGTTATACAGTTCCAATTGAACGAGACACTATCACTGAATATCCGCGTCTTACCAAGACTGGGATGATTAACGACTTTATTCATAAAGTCCGAAAGGCATATTTGGATAAAAAAACTCTTGCCACTGGCAAGATGGATTTGACGGATAAGCCGATGACTCAAGAACAGATGGCCGTGGCTGTCGCTCTTGATATGACGGGAAAGAAAATTCTTTCTCCAAATGATCGTATTGACGTGAACACGGCGTTATATTCTTCGATTCGAAAAATGGTTTATCAATTGGCATTGAAGTTCTCCACAACTTGTCAGGACGATGTGGATGATCTCGCACAGGATTGTATGTATCGAGTCCTTAAACAGCTCTGTAAATTTGATCCGAAAAAAGGCCGGTTCACGACTTGGACATGGCGTGTTTGCCAGAATGTTTTGAGTAAGAAATATCGTGTCGGGCTTCGTACAAAGAATCTTATCGTTGACGAAGGACATATTTTAAATGATGAAGGGGAAAGCACGTTGGAGAATAGGCCTTCATTACCGATCTCAGGAGTCCAACACCGTGAATGCAATAGCATATTGGCTCATGAAATGATGGATTCAGTTCGTAGTCTTGCGGTACAATATCCAAAACATAAGGAGCTTATTCTGCAAATGTTTGGTGATCCTGACCAGGGAGAATTTATGTTCGCGAGTTCTGTTTGTGTTTCGGATGCGGCGAAAGCGGCCGGCGTGGAATACAGTCAGGCTCGTACATTTTACAGCAAAGTGGTTCGTCCGTTTTTCAGGCAACAATTTGAGGGTTGTTAAATGTCTACGAAATTATGGGTAAAGCATGAGTATGCGAAATGTTTCGGAAAATGGGTTGTTTCAGATCCGGAATGTATTAGATGTGCTCTCTCAGACAATTGTGAGAAGAGGACCAAGGCCAAAATCGAGGAAGCAGAAAAACCTTCTGAACCGGAAAACAATGAGTTGGAGGTGCCGAAACCAGTAACTCCGTTGGAATATCTCTTGCAGAGTCTTGATGGGAAATACAACCAGGAGATCGAGACAAAAGATAATGCTGTTCTCCATAAATTTAAGAAAGATGGGAAGACGGTGATCGCCATTGCTATTGGAGCAATGGGAAAGATCAAAGTCGTTTCGATTGTGAAGGGCAAATCCAGGATCTTTGGATCATTGAACAGTATCGAAGAGGTAGAGTCGGTATTGACGGAGATGCTGTGAGGACGATTGATTACCCATGGTATCATCCCCCATTCCCCGAATATAACGAGGCACAAGCGGCCGCGATTCCATTCTTGGACAAGGATATGAATCTGGTGATATCTTTCTCCACGGCGGTTGGCAAGACTGTGTTGGCAGAATGTTGTTTTGGATACCATCTGTCAGTCAAGGAGGATAGCCGAGTTGCATATGTCTGTCCGTTCAAAAGTTTGGCATCGGAGAAGTTCAAGTCATGGACAGACGAAGAACAACTAAGCAAGTATGGGGCCATATTATGGTCAAGTGACAGTGATGACGATGGCAGGGACGGGGGAAGATTGATCGTTGCGACTTTAGAGTCATTCGATATGAAGACGAGGTCGGACTGGTGGATACCCTGGATTAAGAGTTTGGATTGTGTCGTATTTGATGAGGCACACATTATCGGGGATGACCCGAGAGGTGGTGCAATGGAATCGGCAATAATGAGACTGACAGAGTTAAATCCGACAGTTCGGATTGTGTTTCTGTCTGCCACAATGGGGAATGCGATAGAACTGGCAAAGTGGTTGAAAACTCTCAATGGTAAACAGACCAAATGCATTACGAGTTCGTGGCGGCCAACCCAGGTTAAAGTGGAGTATCACCTCATAGACGATTATGAGGAGAAGGTCGTCAAAGCTGTTGAGTTGGCGAAGAAGGCTTCAATCATGAAGACCTTAGTTTTCGTTCATTCAAAGGTTACAGGAGGGGATATTGTCAAGAGGCTGCGGAGAGTAGGAGTTCGGGCAGTATTCCATAATGCTTCTTTGTCTGGGGCAAAGAGGCGAAAAATTGAGACGGTGTTCAATGAGATGACATCTGGTTTGAATGTGGTTGTGGCTACATCCACATTAGGGGCCGGGGTCAACATGGGTGGATAGACAGGGAGAGGTTTCTTGGATAGGCCAATAAACAGAAATTACTTCGATGTGGAGCCTTTCTTGAAGGATATGAGGGAAGGATGTTTAAAGCAGGACTTCATATTGAAAAACGATGTGTGGTCCGACCTTATCGAGATGGTCAACACGAACAAGGAATTTGCTCGGGAGATAATGGATTATAGTGTTCCGATTCTGATGGGAACGACTTCAAAGGCGGAAGTAGAAGGATTATTGGTTTTGGCGGAGGCATGTATAAATGGCTGATGTTGTCATAGTTGTAGGGACAAAGAGGGGAAAGGAATCCGTTCCAGTCCTTGAAATCAAGCAGATGGTAGGCCGGGCAGGTAGAAAACACGGTGGGGAAGCAGCGTTAGCCAATGTCATCGTAGAGGAAGATAGGATTGAGGATATTCGGGCTGGACTCGAAAAGGGACAGAATATGGATGTCCGGTCATCTTTCGGGGAAACAGACGGTTTGTTGTTCCATTTAATGCCTGAGATTGTCTCGGGCAAGGTTGAGGATGTTATAACTGCGATAAGGTGGTTCAAGAGGAGCCTTGCGGCCTCGCAGGGGCGAAAGGTGAACTTCGGTAAGCTCTTTGACAAATTGGAGGTTGTAGGGGCAATCAGACGGGTTCCTGGGGACATGGTGAGGGCGACAAGGGTGGGAATGATTGCGGCTGACCTTTACTTTCACCCGGAAGACATTCAATCCTGGAAGAATAACTTCACCAAGTTGTTTGAGTTGGGGATGGAGAACGATAATGCGGCGATAGCCTGGGCATTGGGGACTCGTAACCAGGGAAAGAGTCAAGGGGACTTTGGGGATCATAGGTTTGTAATGTCAGAGTATAAGAGTGCTTTGCCGATGGGCCTCGATGCTGAGCCTGGGACGATCATTCAGACGACTTTGTGGTGGTGTCTGATGGGAGGACCGCCAGTCGGCAAGATGAGAAATCAGATGCTTGAGTTGAAAGAGGACATTGGTCGGATTAAGAGAGCATTGATCCGGTTGGACAAAGAGGATGCCGGATGGAATCGGGGGATGTTTTTCGATGATATGGAATTGATGGTTCGGAAGGCGATATCAATACCTTTGGTAGATTTGTGTAAATTGCCAGGAATGACAAAAGGTAGGGCTGATTATTTGTATAATGTAGGAGCACGGGACGCAGAAAGTATTGCAGATGTGTTTCCAAACATTGAAGACGACATAGATGAGTCATTCAAGGAACTTTTGAGAGGGATAATAGATGGGGTTTCCAGAAAGAGCGGTTGATGCGTGTTATCGGGATTGGTCCACGGGAAAAGTGGATGAGAGCCATATCCGGGATGTGCTTAAATGTAAGAAGGTGGATGTGTCACAACTTCTTGAATTCTTGAGAGCGGTATATCCGAATGAAGTGAGAATGGCGGCGGCAAGGATTCAGGTTGAAAAGGGTATTATTGAGGAAGTGGTTAAGGTGGCATGTATCACGGAGGACCGGGAGACTCTGCTAGAGTTGCTGGCGATTTTAGGAAAGCAGGAAGGGGCATTGGAAGTTCTTGAGAAACTTTTGAGTTCCGACGACAAGTTTGTTCGAGATGCAGCGGTCGAGATGTTCCGGAGGGCTGGCAAAGTGGATGCCTTATTCCCCCTGGTATTCGACGAGGATGACAATGTTGTGAAAAGGATTAAACGGTATATAGATGAAGCGGGACAATGTAGATAGACACGCAGTTCCCGAAGATCGCTTGGAGCGGTTTATGGGAGTGGTATATTCGCTCGTGGAACCATTTGGAATCGAAGATATTCCGGAAGTATTCCATTATGTTGAATTATTGGGTCAGGCGATTGAAAGACAGATAGTTGAGTCAAAATTTGCTGGGACACCTCAACACCGGATGTCGGCAGATCGTCGCAAGTTTATATCAATCTTCAAAAATCGGTATCTGCATCTGGTAGACCAGGAATATTCTCGGGCGATTACCGGGGTGGATGGAAGGTTAATTAACCAGTTGGTGAAGGTGATGACGGATAATGGGTTCGATGTGGATGAGTATCTGGCTTGGCTATTTGAACAATTTTTAAGTGAAAATCCAAAGTTTTGTCCTCCGACTATCAAGTTTTCCTGTAGTAATTTTGTTGTGGAGAAGTTCTTGTATGAGAACAAGGAGAAGATTAAACAGCGTCGTGAGGATGAAATCAGGAAGAAGGCTTCTTTGGATTTGATTGCCAGGGGCCGTGTTTTGATAAGAATTTATGCTTCGGATGAAAATATTAAGAAAAAGATCGTAGATGTTCTCACTGGGTTCCGAGATGGGAGTATAATGATAGAGAAGTTAAGGGAAGAAATTGAGTTCCTGGAAAAAGGTGTCCGGGAATCTCAACAGGCACAATAGGCATAAACAAAGAGGAGAATGACGATGTCATTGATTGAAAATGTGAAGAATGCGATAGATGGGATGGGTCAAGTTGACTTGTCTGGTATCAAGTTGGAATCAGCAGATGTCCGACTTTTGGATGTAGGATCGATGGACCTTGATCGGCATGTTGCAATGCAGCCGGCAGCAATCGCTTATTTTGGGGCGATGAAGAAGGAAGCCAATCGTCGTCTGGCGATGCTGAAACGGAATTACGAGCGTTGGAAGCAGAAACAGTGGGCAGTTGCCAAGATATCCGTTCTTTCGGGGTCAACAGCCCAATGGAAGCCAACTCAGGCGGATATCGAATCACGTTTCGTTGCGGACAACGAAATTGAAATTGAGAGACAGGAGAAGCAGATTGATAAGGCACAAGAGGAAGCAGACACCCTGGACTCTTGGTATGAAGCCTGGAGACAGAAGTCATTTGCACTTCAAGAGCACATCAGTATTACGAATGATGAGCGTTGGAATTCCAAAACATCCATAACGGGTGAAGAGGGAAAAGATTTTGGCAGGGGATCTGGAGACAGTGAACCTGGCAGAGGCGAGCAACATGAACGACTGCCACTTTCGAGTGCCAGAGTTCAAGCTGTTCGGGATATGATGGAGAAGCGTAGGAAAGGGGCTTAAAAGCCATAACACGCCGAAAGGCACAACAAAACGCCTGGGCATCTAGGCAAAACAAGGCAAAAGAGGAGAAGAGATAGTGAGTGTATTAGACAGATTGGCAAAGGTACAGGCCGCTCGACCGCAAGGTGGGGGCGGGGCACGAATGAAGGGCATTTATCACACATGGAAGGACGGGGGCAACAAGATCCGTCTGGCCGGGGACTTTGTGGAGGTTCGGACGCATTTCATTGCACCGGCACCGAAACGCAAGGATCGTGGTTTGTGTGCTCAGACGGCATTTCAGGGTGATGACAAAATCCCGCAGGTAATCAACTGCCTGAACTGGGACATCGCGTTGGAACGTCCTCTGAAGGAAAAGACTTGCCCTATTTGCAAGTTGAATGCGGTGGCACGGGCTGTTCTGGCTGAAAAGCCGGGTGAGGACGAGAAAAAGTTCTTCGAGGCTCTCCGTCAGGCGACACGGGCGACTTCCACTCTCAAGTGGAACATTATCGACCGTGATGATCCGATGGTCATCGTCGAAAAAAACGGCAAGGACGAGAAAGTCCTGGGGTTCAAGATCGCGTCTGTCGGGCCGGAAGCGGCAAAAGACATTTTCGGTATCTTAAAGCAGGTCGGTTATGACATTAACGACCCGACTCGGGGTATCGATCTTGAGGTGATCAAGGATTCCAAGGGTGCGAGAACGACATACTCGGCTCGTGCAGTTATCGAGGGCACTTCATTGAAGGTCACTCCCTTCACGAAGGAAGAACTGGCATTGGAAATGAATGACCTGAAGGTTCGTTGTGGGAAGCAGACCGAGGCGGAAAAGATCGTCGATGCTCTCCATGAGGATCTTCGTGAGATCATCTCGGCCAATGTTGCTGATACAACCGGTGACGATGAGACGGTTGATGCAGCGGTTGACGCGGCAGTTGCGGATGTGTCTGAGGCGGAAGCCCCGGCTCCCGTGAAGGCTCCCGTGAAGGCTCCGGCCCCGGCACCTGTAAAGGCACCGGCTCCGACGGCTGGTAAGGTTCCTTCTTCTGTGTTGGATCGTCTCGCAAAGAAGCCTGTTTCTACGGTGGAAGCCGCAGCAATTCAGGATGTTCTTGGTGGGGAAGGAACTGACTCAGGTGATGGAGATGGGCTTCTGGATGGCACCGCAAAAAAAAAGTAACTGAACCTGTTGTGGTTGCGGCTCCGGTAATCCCGGAGTCTGCAACTTCTACGGAATCGGTTGCTCAAGATGAACCGAAAGTCGAAGATGTTGGAAAGGTACAGCCAGAGATGTATGTATGTTTCGGCACGATTGACGAGGGACATCCGGAGTGTCAGAAGTGTCAATTCAACGAAGAGTGTGCTGCTAAAGCGGCCGGTAAATGAAACCTGGGGGAACGGTTGGGTGACTGACCGTATCCCCTTTTATTTCTGGAGGATGTATGGCTAAGAAAGAAGCTCGTGATGAACGGGCGATAAGGATTGGGGCCATTTGTGCCACGATCAACAAGAGTACGTTTGGTGGGGAAAACAAGGATGCTGTGACCTGGTTAGGTTCGCGGGATCAGATCAATATTGAACGGTTTCCATCTGGAGATCCCGGACTGGATGATGCTCTTGGTGGTGGATGGCCAAAGGGGAGGCAAATCGAAGTGTTTGGACCGGAGTCTGGTGGTAAGACAACGATTACCCTTCATGCTCTTGCTGAGCATCAGAAGAAGTATTCTGACGAAGATTGTGCTTTGATCGACACGGAGTTCACATTCGATGAGGCTTACGCGAAGAAGCTGGGAGTGAATACGAAGTATCTGATCGTGCATCAGCCGGATTCAGGTGAACAAGCATTGAATATCCTGAAGTTGCTTATGCAGAATGGTGTCAAGTTCATCATCGTTGACTCGGTGGCGGCATTGACAACAAAGCATGAGTTGGAAGGGGACATCGGGGATACTATGGTCGGTGAACAGGCTCGTCTGATGAGTGGTGCCTTGAAGCAACTTACTTCCGAGGCTGGGAAACGGGGAGTCACGGTGTTCTGGACGAATCAAATGCGTGATAAAATTGGAGTCATGTATGGGGACAAGACAACTACCCCGGCTGGTCGTGCCTTGAAACATTATGCTTCCGTTCGGTGTCATATCCGATCTGTTGGAAAGGTCAAGGAAAAGGTCAAGGGAGAAGATGTGGTTGTGTCGTCCCGTAACAAGGTTGATGTGAAGAAGAACAAGACTGCACCGCCTTTCAGGACGGCTGAGTTCTGTATCTCATTCGGCCACGGTATCGATGGTATCGCCGCAATTTTGGACAACGGTATTGCGATGAAGATCGTCGAAAAGAAGGGCTCGTGGTTCAACTTCGATGGACAACTACTTGGACAGGGCCGGGCAGTTACACTGGATCTGATGAGGAAGGACGCTGATCTGACAAAGTCTATCTCTGATGCCATTGCCAAGGCGAAGGATGCCGGTGTTGAACCGGTAGCGGGGGATGATGTCGAACAACAGGACCCGAATGCGGGTGCAGACCCGGATGCTTTGGGGTCGGCTGATGAGGGGGCAGAGGTAACGGATGTCGAATGACGGACCAAAACTGCTCTTGATCGATGGCAACAATATGAGTCATCGAGTCTTCTGGACACACCAGGAGTTAAGTTACAAGGGCAAGTATACGGGACTCTTATTCGGGTTTCTCAGGCAACTGATATTCCTTCGTAAGAAGTTCCCGGAACACTTCTTGGTGGTCGCATGGGATAAAGGATATGCTCGTCGCAAGGCCGAATCAAAAGCCGGTGTTGCGGCGGGCATTGTCCCGTCAGCCTATAAGGAACCACGGGAAATAGCCAAGGCGGAAGCGGAGATCGATCCAAAGAAACAGGAGGAGCTGGAATGCCTCATGACTCAGATGGATCAGATGAAGGATGAGATTCTGCCATTGGTTCGTTGTACTCAGGCTATCGTGCCGGGAGTAGAAGCTGACGATCTGATTTACACCTATTGTCATTATGCTCACAAGTGGAAGGGGCAGGCAATTGTGGTGTCTTCGGATAAGGACTTCTATCAGGTTCTGGGGATAGGGGACGATGTTCTCATTTTCGATGCAATGAAGGATGAAACCTGGACGGCGGAGAGGGTGAAGATGGAATTCGCCTTTGGGTCGGAACTTTGGGTGGACTTCGGGGCACTCGTGGGGGACAAGGGAGACAACATCTTCGGAGTAGATGGATGGGGAACAAAGACGGCAGGAGATTACATCCGACAGTATGGAACCCTGGAATCTATTCTGGAAGCCGTTAGAGCCAAACCGAAGATGTCTAAGAAGGAACAGGTATTGCTTGCCAGTATCCCGAGGATGACTTTGGCGAGGTCTTTGAAGAAGATGGATGAGATTCCAAACATCCCTCGACCTCGAAGTGACAAGAAGGACTATCAGGCTCTTTACAACAAGTTCCTGGAATACGGGTTTATGAGCATCATCAAGGATGTCAAACTCTTAACATAGGGAGATACAGGATTGAGCAAAGGTGATTACATAGCCTTGAGAAGTAAAGCGATGCTCTTAAGGGATGTCGGAGGATATGATATCGCCAAGGCCGAATCCAATCCTGTAATCTTTGAGGAGTTTGTGGGAGATGTTCTTGAGAACGATAATCTCCCGGCGGTAATTTGGGAGCCGTTTGCAGGTCATACTGGTAGAAGTAAGAATCAAGACTTCGCTGCCAGTATCGGCCTTAAATTGTTATCGTTCGATCTGGCCCCATCGGATGAGAGGGTGGTAAAGGCAGATTCGACGGTGACAGGTCCAGGGGAGGCAATCGGAGGAGTGTTTTTTCATCCACCTTACTTCGGGACAGCACCTTTATCTTCGGATGAAAGAGATTTGTCTCTGATAGAAGGATGGAAGGATTACATAGAGGCTCTGAGGAAGACGGTTCAGATTGCCAGTCTATTCACCGTGGACGGGGGACTTGTCTGTGCGGTCGGTCGGGATTACAGACATAGAGGGGATCGTATTCGACTTGACCTTGAATACATTCGACTCTTTGAGAAGGATTGGTTCAAGATTCACACGGTAATGGGAAGTGAGCCGGATGTGGCGATGATTTTTAAAAAGATAGGAAACTGACATGAATTTGAAAATTGGGATAATGGGATGTGCTGGAAGAGGAAAGTCTGCTTTGGCGGAGGAAGTATCCGTGAAATTGGGGATACCGAATCTCAAGTCCAGAATCATTACAGAGGACATCCTCAGACGGGACGGTTATGATTATGGTTCAGGGATACAGATTGAGCGTTTCCTGGCGAATACAGGCCGGCAGAATGAGATTCTGAGAAGGACGATTGAACAACAGAATGTTCCGGATTTTGTAACAGACAGGACTGTTGTTGACCTGGCTTCTTATGCGGCTTGTGAAATGCATCATTCTGATGCGGCGGCCTTGAAGAGGATTATGGAGACTTGCCGGAAGAATGTGCAGGCATACACCCATCTTTTTCTATGCCCATGGAGAGATGAACCGGTAACAGTAACTCAGAAGAGGACATTGAATCCGTGGTATCAGTATCTTATTCACGTTGCAGAACGAGGGATTCTGGATGACTGGGGCTGTAAATATGTCATTCTCACGGATGATGATAAGGCCAAAAGAATCAAAATGATTATGGACTCCATAAAAGTGTAAAAAAATCCGCAATATTTGTTGGTCCGAGAGTAGAATGGGACATGACAAAATTTTTATTCTTTACCGATTCGCATTTAGCGGGTGAAAACCCACGTCATCGAACTGATGACTTTCCAATGGCTCTTGTAGCCAAACAACGGGAATGTTACAAAATCGCCGAGGAAGAGGGTTGTGACTTTGTGGCTTTCGGAGGTGATTGGTTCAATTATTACCGTATTTTCAACTATCAGGTAATTGCCGATTCGATGGATATTGTCTGTGGTTCAAAACTCAAGACATATCTCGTTGTTGGAGAGCATGATATCTATGGTCACAATATGGCCACATATCCTTCATCGACTCTGGCTTTCTATGTTCGACGATGTGGGAATATGGTGATTCTATGGGAACCAACGCGGGTTGGAGATGTGATGCTTTACGGGAAGCATGAGCCGGATAAGATTGCGGACATAATCGCACTTCCAAAAGATCCTTCCCTGGTCAACATTATGGTGTGTCACGAGTTGATTACCTGTAATGAAGCACCATTTGAAATGATCCGAACTGATACGCTCCGGAATACGGGATTTGAACTTATAGTATCTGGAGACTTGCATGACGGATACCAACCGCATAAGGTTGACGATACTTGGTTTGTAAACCCTGGGAGTTTGGCTCGAAGATCAACGGCTGATGCGGGGAGATGGCCTCAAGTGGCGATAATCTCCATTGAAAAGGGGAAAGAACCTGTTATCGAACTCCGTAAGTTGAAATGTGGAAGGGCAGGAACGGAAGTGTTTGGAGAGAGTATCGCAGAGGTGGCACGGGAAGGAACCGGAGATGCCAATGCTTTCGCGAATGAACTTCTCCAATTTGAGGCCGAAGCGACGGATGTTCATGACCTTGTTCAGAAGGCCGGGAACAAGGCAGGCATGAGGCCAGAAGTTTTGAAGTATCTAGCCTCGAAGCGAGTTGCAGTTTCGAGTTAATGGAGGCTGGTAAATATGAGTAAGCGTGTTGTCCCGCCTATTGGCGAAGAAGATGAATTCAGAGGATTAGGTGATGACCTGTTCGGGCAGGAAACCCCAAAGGAATCGGTTGTCCCGGTGAAAAAGGGTCCTCGGCCTAAGAAGACCAGGCGTCAAAAGGCTCTCAGGGTTATGATCAAAAGAGCCGGTATCAAGAGCCCACCGACTATTGAGAGAATACTGGAAGGTAAAACTGGGCCGAAGATCCCAATATCAGAGATCGGGTTTATCACGAATGACATACAGTCTGACGTTCTTATGGCTGAATTAGCCCAGGAGTGTCACGTAAGGAATCGATTGAATCGTGATGACATCCTATTAAGCAGGATATTGGCAGTTGGTTCTGAGATTTTCAAGGCTGGTCGGATGTGGACACCTTTTTATATTCACCAGGATATTTACGATGGGAGATATGAGTGTATCAGTGGCCGGCATCGTTTGGCTTTTCTGGCATTGGTCTACGGATCGAACTTGGAAGTCCCGGTATATATCGAACATTTGACTCTAAAATCGGCCAGGGAGGCAGTCACGGTGGCCAATGACTCAAGACCCGTCAAGGCTTTGGAGAGGGCGTCCTACGCGATTCTGAGGGCATCTGGCGGGGACTCGGAGGCAGACCAAGACAAGATCTACAACAGATTGTCGAATTTGAAAACGAATATGACAAAATACTGTGTTTACAGTGTCATCGAAAGAGGTTTCCCGGCTAAATTCACATTCAAATTGTCGGAGAGGTCATCGAGGCCGGATGGTGGAATTACTACGGTAAGCAACATTGAGGTGTTCTGGTCTGAGGCTTTGTATTGGCAGGTTGGAATGGAACGAAAGGATTTGGATTCGCAATTAGGGGATTCCGTCAAGTTTTTGAATTTGTTTGTCTCGACGATCAGAAAGATTCCAGGATTTAATCCCGATCAACATCTGACGGCGAATGTATTGGCGGCTGTGGGTAAATATTATTTGGCTTATCCGAATCCTATTAATGACGTCAGAGCGGTAAATGTTCCCAAACTGTCGAAGGTAGTGGTGGCACTTGGTCACACGGTGAAGAAACAGGTAGTAGATATTTACAACTCAATTCTGGCAGACCTGGCCAAAGTATGAAGAAATACGGATATGACAAAGATTCCGGGATCTTGATGTCCTTGGATTCGGACTTCTGGTTTGAAGGAAAGACATTGTCTGCCCCGGAAGGGTCATTCATTTCAGAAGACAGAGAAGTTGATGAGATGACCGGGTGTGCCTTCCTTTCTGGATGGTCTGGAACTTTCATGGTTTTAAAATCAGACGGGACAGATGAGAAGCATTGCCTTTTTGGATGGGAGACTGGTAAAGGACATTGGAAGGGTAATAATGTCAGCCAGGATGATCTTCGCAAGTTGTCGACCAGAATGCCTATCTGTGTCTGTGGTTCAGTCGTATTATCTCCAGAAGCAATGGGAAAATTGTGTTCCAGGTTCCCAAATTCGAGAATGTATGCTTGCCCGATTGTCGAAGAATTGGCGGCGTTTGGGGTTTTGGTTAGGAATGCGGGAAAGAGGCCATATCGGGCGGCACTATTCTGGGACAATAAAGACACGATTGACGCTGAGTTTCAAACTTATGATCCAGTATTGGAAGGCGACTCTATGGGTCGGATGGCTGATGTCATTACCGCTGGACTACCGGCTGTTAATGAGGTAATGAAAACAATTGGAGTCTCCCCTTTTTATGGCCGGACATTACATAAGGGATGGATACCTGGAAGTCAGATTATCGTTAGGACTGTAGACATGGACAGTTTGTTTCCGATCTCTCCTATTTCGGCAAAAAATTATGTGGCGACATCGGTTCCAGTAAAAATGGAGACCACTGAACAATTCAGGGAGTTGACAGGGTATAATGAACCATTCGCAGATGTGTTTGTCTCCACGGATGAAGCGGGACTTATGTGTAACACTCTCATGGCCAATGATGTCAACTGGCAGATTGCGGATTTCGCAGGCCGTGAATTCAAATGTATGGCCCAGATACGCTATAGGGGTAAGCCTGCACCTGTAACTGTGAGGCCTGACGACGGTGGTACCCTGTCAGTGCATTTCGAGAAGCCTCAGCGTGCGGTCACGCCAGGCCAGGCCGTAGTTTTCTATGAAGGCGACATGCTTATAGGTGGTGCTTGGATTGTCCGATGATGTCAAATATGAAAAAAATCACTATTATTA